>Ga0115570_10000006_pt1 | contig 153710 bp, 145 predicted proteins | sample COGITO_mtgs_1205_3_FD_87294 | JGI IMG/M metagenome (GOLD analysis project Ga0115570, IMG submission 87294) | Pelagic marine microbial communities from North Sea - COGITO_mtgs_120524 | ecosystem: Environmental > Aquatic > Marine > Epipelagic | place: Germany:Helgoland, sampling site... | reverse complement strand
CTTATGATTCTGCCAAAAGTACAATTGAAAACACAGATTTTGACTTAGTGTTTTTAGACATTCTTTTAGATCATGACAATTCTTTTCATATGCTAGAGAGAATTGATAAAACTTCTTTTCATATCATTTTCACCACGGCATATGATGAATATGCGATTAAAGCATTTCGTTATAATGCAACAGATTATTTATTAAAACCCATTGTTATTGAAGACTTAATTGAGGCGGTAAATAGGGTAGAAGAACAAATTCAAAAGAAAGAATTTGTAAATAGAGAGCAGATCAAACAATTGTCAGATACAATTTTAAAGAAAAAGCCTATAAACTATTTAACAGTTTCTGGGATGGATAGGGTTGATTTTATCCAGCCAGACGATATTGTATATTTAAAATCTGCAGGTCGATATACAGAGTTTTATTTGCGGGATAAAAAGCGAAAAATCATCTCTTCACGCCCTATAGGGCAATACGAAACTTTACTTTCTGAAGATCAATTTTATCGTATTCACAATTCTTTTTTAATCAATCTGAACGCCTTGATTAACATCAATAAAAGAGCTGGAAATTATTGTGAATTATCTAACGGAGTGTCTTTACCTATTTCTAGAAGGCGATTTGAAGGTCTTATAAAATTGATGCGATTAAAATAATTTATTTTAACAATTTAGGATTGATTCCTAGTACGTTATCTCGATAATAATCATTTAAAAATTTAGGAGAGATATATTCGTACCCTAATAAAGTGCTGTCTTTTTTAATGGTAGAAATCAACTGTTGAGTTCTATACAGATATAAAAATTCTTTAGAAAGAGGCGTATAGCTATAATGCCAAGGTTCGAATAAAAACCCCTTCCTTAAGCTATCTTGTGTGTAAACAAGATCAAAGCCATAAGAGTTAGCATTAGTTTTTAGCCATTGACTTAGTTCTCGATAAGGACCGTTGTGAAAATGTTTTTCAAGTAACGCATCTCCTTCCACCTTTTTACTTCCTTCAATGATATCAATATCTGTCCCCCAATGGTGACGTGAGGTTCCAGGTAATGTGGAGTATTCAATGATTTTCGCAATGGCTTCTGGTCCTGTTAAGCCTTCGCTTTTAAAGCGTTTATATTTTTTATTCCATATTCTTTTTTGCGAAGCATAGCTTCTAAAACTCGAGACAATTTTGATTTCAATTCCATCCTTTAATGCAGCAGTCTGCATTTTTTGAAAAGCTGTGGCAACTTCGCTTAAAAGGATATAGCCTTCGGCGGAAGGGGGGATTTCTTTTTTCCCTAACAATAAGTCTAATTCAAAAGTACTAGATGTTTGAGCCGCTAGATTGAGCCCTATTAAAAGACTTATTAAAAAGACATTATATTTTTTCATTTTAATAATTTATAAAAACAATAATGTGTGCCAATATCGTCTATTTCAAAAGCTTCACCTTTTTGATGATAGGCCAGCGAGGTGTAAAAGTCAAGCGCTGCGATTCTCGCATTGAGCCAAATTAAATCAATTTTTCTTTCCATCATTCGCTTTTCAATATCATCCATCAATTCATTCCCTATCCCCTTGCGATGAAAATCTGTTAATACTGCAACCCCTCTAATTTGATAACTTTTTAAATTATTAAAGGCGGGATGATTTTTTTTATACGCAGATAATACCCCAACTAAATTATCATCGAGATAAGCCCCTAAATGAACTGTGGTCGCTTCTTGATCTCCTGTAAATATACAATCTTCAATTGGTCGTCCTTGTCTCAATATAGGGTGGCGAACACGATGTGTTTCTTCAGCTAAAATTTCTTTTATGATGGGTTGCATACGTATATTTAAAACTAAGATTAATCTTCAAATTACCTTCTCAATTGAGCATAATTTTTTATCCTGGCATGCAATAACAATGAATAATTTTATTCTTTTTAAAAGAAATATTATATTTGGAATAATGCGGGAGTAGCTCAGTTGGTAGAGCGTCAGCCTTCCAAGCTGAATGTCGCCGGTTCGAACCCGGTCTCCCGCTCAAATCTCCTCTCCTTTTTATCAAACAATTAACGCCCTTCTCTTCTTCTTATGTGGTGATTATTGTTATTTTTATCCTATGAAATACTGGTTGACTTCCCTTTTTGTGTTAAGTTTTATATTCGTTGCCGCACAAGAAAAGCGACAATTGCTCAAGGGGAGACTCTTGTATAGAAATGCAAATGTTGTTGCTGCAAACGTAGTCAACAATACCGCTCAAACAAATACCATCACAGATGGAGAAGGTGAATTCGAGATTTTGGCAAAAGCAGGAGACGAAGTTATTTTTTCTTCGGTTCAGTTTCGTATCAAGACCTTGACTATTACTCAAGAGATTATTCGAAAAAATCGTTTAGTAGTAGAAGTTAACGAGCGTGTCAATGTTTTAGATGAAATTGTGGTAGGTCCAGAAAACACCCAAAAGTTTCTCGACCTTAAGAAAGAAGAATTTTCTAAGGTGGATTACACTCAAGATAAATCCACACAAATTGATAACACCATCATGCGTCAAGGACAATTGGTCAATGGGATAAATATAGTTAGTGTGGCTAAGTTGTTAGCCAAAGTAATTAAAGGGAATAATACTACAGAGCCTAGAACATTAATTCCTTCTAAGGTTCTACCCTTGATTTTTGAGAAGCGTTTTTTCACAGAAGATCTAGGACTGACTAAGGAAGAAACGATTGGTTTTTTAGAAAAAATGGATAAAACCCTACCCTCTGATCGACTTTTGAAAAAAGACAGAGAGTTTCAATTAATTGAGTTTTTATATCTCCAAAGTGAAGAATTTAAAAAACAAATTCGTTGAAATGTAAATCTATTTACATAATGATTTTTATGCTGTGTTGCGGAATATTAAAAGCACAGAAATACAAATTACTTAGCGGAAAAATTGACCATCCAGAATTAGCTGTTGCGGGAATACATGTTATTAATGCTGATCGGGGTCTAGCAGAAATAACAGATATTGATGGTTACTTTGAAATTTCTGTTACAATAGGAGAAAAATTAATTTTTTCTGGGGTGCAATATGAAAAAAGAGCATTAGAAATTTCTCCAGAAATATTCGCTTTAGATCAGATTACTGTTTACTTACAAGCATTTATAAATGAGTTGGACGAGGTGGTAGTAAAGCCCCACGATTTAAGTGGAAGTCTTACAAGTGATTTAAGCAATGTTAAGCCGAGACTTAATTTTGACGATGTAGGTATTCCAGGATACAAAGGAGTGCGCAAAGAGAAAATAATCTCTGGAAAAAGCTTAATCCTTTCTACATTGTTATTGCCCATTTCTGGAGGAATAAATATTGAAGCAGTTTATAAACATCTTTCTGGCTACTATAAAAAGCTTAAAAAAAGAAGAATGCTTGACGCCCAGTTTGATGCCGTTTTTAGCATCATTAAGTTTTATGGACTTTATTTTTTTGAAGAAAACTATAAGCTCGAACAAGAGGAGATTTATGATTTTGTTTTAGGCTGTTCAGAGAACAGTAAGTTGCTTGACTATTACAAGAAAGACATGCATGAACAAGTAGTGAAGTGTTTTGAAAACTATCTATCAAATCAATACAATGAAAAGTAAACTCATTTTGATTCTCTTTGTTTTTTTGTGTTCTTTCACTATAACTCACGATTATTATTTAAGTACAACTAGCATAAAATGGGTGCCATCAAAACAGCAAGTTCAATTGACAAGTCGTTTTTTCTTAGAAGATATTGAGGCATTAATGCAAAAAGAGACAAGGCAAAAAGTAGTTTTTTTACCTGACTCAAATCAAGCAAAGATCGATGCCTTTGTAAAAGATTTTTATTTGAACAACCTTACCATTAAGATAGATGGGGAGCAACAAGAAATTGCTTATTTAGGCAGAGAGTATAAAGAGAATGATCTCCTTGTCGTTTATGCAGAGGTTGTCTTTCCGGCTAAGACATTTAAGACCCTAGACGTCAATGCAAGCTTTTTAATTGACTTTTTAACTGGGCAGCAAAATATTGTTCATTTGATTACCCCTAGTAAGAAGAAAAGCTTCCTCTTAACGAACAAAAAAACCGCTTTTGATTTTACGCTTTAATATATAAAAATTAAAGTATATTTAACCACAATTTAAATTTTTGATAGAATGAAAAAGTGCCTATTTGCCTCAATCTTTATGCTTTTTTCGACCGTAGTTCTAGCACAAGACTCTACCGCGATTCAAGGGCATAAAAACAACAACAAATTCAAGCAGTTGTATGAAGAATTTGCTACGCCTAACCGTTTTAGAACAGCCTCTGGTGCGCCAGGTGTTGATTATTATCAGCAGCAAGTGGATTATAAAATGGACATCGAATTAGACGACGAAAACACTAAGTTATACGGGAACGAAACCATTACATATACCAATAATTCACCAGATGCATTGCCTTATTTATGGGTGCAGTTAGATCAAAATATCCGTAATGAAAACGATATGGAAGGGGCGAAAAACCCTTCTGGAGCACCTAGTTTTAGACGTGTAGAATCATTTGTGGATGAATTTACTGGAGAGAAATTCGTCGGTGGTTTTAATATCGAACACGTCAAAGATGCCAATGGTCGTCCATTGCGCCACACCATTAATCAAACGATGATGCGTGTTGATTTACCTTCGCCTCTAGCGAGCGGTGCGCAATACACCTTCTCGATAAAATGGTGGTATAAAATCAATAACCACGTGACAGATCGAGCCCGTTCTGGTTATGAATATTTTGCCGAAGATGATAACCGTGCCTATGTAATTGCACAGTTTTTTCCGCGTTTAGCCGTTTATAATGATGTAGAGGGTTGGCAAAACTACCAGTTTTGGGGGAATGGAGAATTCGCCTTAAACTTTGGGAATTATGAAGTAAATATCACCGTTCCAGAAGATCACATTATGGAAGCGACAGGTACTTTGCAAAACCCTAAAGAGGTGTTGTCGAGAACAGAGTACCAGCGCTATAAAAAAGCCTTAAACACCTATGATGATCCAGTGATGATTGTTACCCAAGATGAGGTGATTGAAAAGGAAAAGGTAAAAGCAACCAAAAAGAAAACATGGCGTTTTGTCGCAGAAAACGTGCGCGACTTTGGCTTTGCCTCTTCAAGAAGATTTATCTGGGATATGATGGTCGTTAAAGTAGGAGGTGAAAATAAAATTGCCTCTTCTTTATATCCTAAAGAAGGAAACCCATTGTGGGAAGAATATTCTACCCGTGTGGTTGCACACACCTTAGAAGTGTATTCTAAATACACCTTTGACTATCCTTATCCTAAGGCGGTTTCTGTGCATGCGAAAAATCAAGGAATGGAATATCCTATGATTTGCTGGAACTATGGTCGTCCTAATGAAGATGGAACTTATTCTGACCGTACAAAATACGGAATGATCAGTGTGATCATTCACGAAGTTGGACACAACTACTTCCCGATGATTGTCAACTCAGACGAGCGTCAATGGGGATGGATGGATGAAGGTCTAGATACCTTTATGCAGTATTTAACAGAGCAAGAATTCCAAGAAGATTATCCATCTAGAAGAGGTGATCCCTCTAAAATTGTACGATATATGTCCGGGGATCAAGACTTTATTAGCCCGATTATGTCTAACCCAGAAAATGTTTTCCAACTAGGGCCTAATGCCTATGGAAAACCAGCGACAGCACTCAACATTCTTCGTGAAACCATTATGGGGAAAGACTTGTTTGACTTTGCCTTTAAAACCTATTCGCAACGCTGGATGTTCAAGCACCCAACTCCCGAAGATTTCTTCCGTACCATGGAAGACGCTTCTGCAGTGGACTTAGATTGGTTCTGGAGAGGATGGTTCTATTCTACAGATGTGGTTGATATAGGGGTAAAAGAAGTGAAGCGGTACTATGTTTCGCCGACTCCTAGTAAAGAGGTGACAGATATGTTAGCCAACTATGGGATGACTGCAGATGATTTAAGTCCTTCTGTCTTTATGGTTGCAGGCGATAGTGAAGAATTTGATGCCTCTTTGGCCGAAGGTGAATTTACAAATCATTCAACCGTCTTAGCAGAGAATTTAGAGGAAGGTGAAACACTTCCTAAATATTTCTATGAAATCGAATTTGAAAAGCCTGGGGGAATTGTAATGCCCATTATTGTTGAGTACAGTTATGCAGATGGTTCAACAGAGCGCGTTACCTACCCAGTACAAGTATGGCGTAAAAACGACGCTTCTGTGCGTAAACTAGTTACTTCAGATAAAGAATTAATTAGTGTAACAATCGACCCAGATGCAGCAACTGCAGACGTTAATTTAAACAACAATGCATGGCCTAAAAAAGAGGCTGACTCTGATTTTGATCAATTCAAAAACAAAGTAAAAGGTTAAAATTTAGCTTTCTAATAAACTAAAAAGCAGCGATATTTTTTTGCTGCTTTTTTTTTGGTTTATCTTTGACAAAAACAACGTCCATGTTATTCATTAGTGGTGCAGAGATAGTCTTTATCTTTTTTATCGTCTTACTCATCTTTGGGGCAGATAAAATCCCTTCTATTGCCAAAGGCTTAGCCAAAGGGATTACCCAGGTAAAGCAAGCCACAAATGAGATTAAATCTGAGATCCAAAAGTCGGCAGACATTGATCCGACCAAAGAAATAGGGGCAGATATCAAAAAAGAAATCGATCAAGTAAAAGAAGGTTTTGATCAATTGACCAACTCTGTCAAACGCAAGGGTTAGATTTTACGACTCAAAGTTAGACCGTCTCGTAAAGGGAGCAAGACCGTTTCAAAATTGGGATGTGTAGCTAGTTTTTGATTAAATTCTTTTAATACGGCGGTGTCTCGATCGTTTTTTTGTGTTTCTTCTAAGACTTTTCCGCTCCACAACACATTGTCAGATAGCAATAAACCTCCTGGTTTTATTTTTGGGAATAATAGCTCTAGATAATTGAGATAATTCTTTTTATCTGCGTCTAGAAACACGAAATCATACTCTCCTTCAAGCGTTGGGATAATTTCAATTGCATCCCCACAGTGTTGATGAATTTGTTTCCCCCAGGGAGAACGATCAAAAAAAGACCGTTGAAAATCGACGAGTTCTTCGTTTTTATCCAGGGTATCAATTAGACCGTCTTTTGGGAGGCCTTCGGCCAAACAAAGGGTGGCATAACCGGTAAATGTTCCTACTTCCAGGATCTTTTTAGGTTGTAATAATTTGGTCAAAACACTTAAAAACCGTCCTTGCAATGGTCCACTTAACATGCGCGGTTGCAGCACTTTTAAATGTGTTTGCCGCGTTAGATCGGCTAGTAATGGTGGTTCCTCTTGAGAGTGAGCCACAACATAATCATAAAGGGCGTTTGAAATAAATTCCATGCTTATTCTTTTGGTCGGGCATAAGGAAAACGCGCGAGCAGTTGTGGTAAGGCATAGCCATCTATACCATTGACCGTTACAACTTCTCCTTTGTCTAATTGCACATAGCCATCTTCGAGCAGCATTTCGTCTTTTACAAATAAATGTTCTACGGCACCAACCACTAAAAGGGTGTCATTTTCTTTAATAAGATAATCGTTGACATAGCGACACGCAATTTGTACCGGCGCATCTTTGACAAATGGAGCAAAGCAGTCTGCTTTGTATTCCTCTTTAAGATTGGTTTGATCGAATTCAGAAACATTTTCTGGATACTTCGCCGAAGTATGGTGGGCATCTTCGATTTGGTCTTTACTAATGTGATTGATGGTAAAAACCCCCGTTTCTTTCATGTTTTGGTAGCTGTGTCTAGGGACCGTGGTAGGGCGTAAGATAAAGCCTAATAGCGCGGGATTACTCCCCAAATGAACAATGGAATTAAAGACAGCGAGATTGGTATTTCCCGCATTACCCTTGGTACCAATTAAATTAGCCGATTTATAACCAGAAATACTATTGATTAAGTTGTTTTTATAGCGTATCGCTAAAGCATCAATTGTTTCTTTTGAAAAATGCTGCATCTTTTTTCGGCAAAGATAAGGCTTATTCTTCGGCTGGGCCTTCCTTGAGTAAAATGCTTAATACAACCGCAAGACCGATTAATAGCGCAGCGATATAAATAAAATGTTTGTATTCTTCTACCCCTTTAAATTGACCGTTAAGGACATAACCGTCTACAAAGCTGATAAAAAGCCCTAAAAAGAGGACCAATAATAGCCCTTTGTATTTTTGAAATAGTTTACTCACCTATTTTTATTTTATCACCAAAAGGTACTTTATTTCTAAGAAATACTCAATATACTTGAGGTCTATTTTTTTTCAAAGAAAGTTGAGAAGTGTGATTTACATCACCGGGCTTTTTTTTATGATTTTAAACACTTCTGCTGGGATTTGTAGAATTTTATGAAGCATCAATTAATTCTATAATACAGAAGAATTCTAAACGCTTAATTTTGTAATTTTGTCAAAATTAAATTCAAAAGAATTATGGCATTTGACATTGAAATGATCAAAGCAGTTTATGCACGATTAGAAGATCGTGTCGCTGAAGCTCGAAAATTAACTGGAAAACCTTTAACTGCGTCTGAAAAGATTTTGTACTCTCACTTATGGGATGTCAAATCTGAACGTCCTTATACCAGAGGAGCAGATTATGTTGATTTTGCACCAGATAGAATTGCTTGTCAAGATGCTACTGCACAAATGGCCTTATTACAATTTATGCAGGCAGGGAAACAAAAGGTCGCTGTACCAACAACGGTTCATTGTGATCACTTAATCCAAGCTAAATCTGGAGCTGAGGTGGATTTAAAATCAGCGAATTCAACTTCTGCTGAGGTATTTGACTTTTTAGAATCAGTTTCAAATAAGTACGGAATTGGATTTTGGAAGCCAGGCGCTGGGATTATTCATCAAGTTGTTCTAGAAAATTATGCTTTCCCAGGAGGAATGATGATTGGAACAGATTCACATACCGTTAACGCAGGTGGACTAGGAATGCTGGCCATTGGCGTTGGTGGTGCAGATGCTGTAGACGTTATGGCAGATATGCCATGGGAATTAAAATTCCCAAAACTTATTGGGGTAAAACTAACTGGAAAATTAAACGGTTGGACTGCGCCAAAAGATGTTATTTTGAAAGTAGCGGGTATCCTAACGGTTAAAGGAGGTACCGGCGCAATCATAGAATATTTTGGAGAAGGTGCTGAAGCCATGTCTTGTACTGGAAAAGGAACCATCTGTAATATGGGAGCAGAAGTTGGAGCAACCACTTCTACTTTTGGATATGACGAATCAATGGAACGTTATTTGCGTTCTACTGGTCGTGATGATGTAGCTGATGCTGCCAATGCTGTCAAAGAACACCTAACAGCTGATGCAGAAGTATATGCTAACCCAGAACAATATTTTGACGAAGTAATTGAGCTTGACTTAGATACTTTAAAGCCACATATCAACGGACCATTTACGCCAGACTTAGCAACGCAAGTAAGCGATATGAGTCAAGTAGCGAAAGAAAACGATTGGCCATTGCAAGTTGAATGGGGATTAATCGGTTCTTGTACCAACTCCTCCTATGAAGATTTATCCCGTGCCGCTTCTATTGCAAAACAAGCTGTTGATAAAGGTTTAGTTACTAAAGCAGAATTTGGAATCAACCCAGGTTCAGAGCAGGTGCGATATACAGCAGAAAGAGATGGTTTGTTAAGCGTCTTTGAAGACTTAAACGCTAAAATTTTTACCAATGCTTGTGGACCCTGTATCGGTCAATGGGCAAGAGAAGGAGCAGATAAGCAAGAGAAGAACTCGATTATACATTCTTTTAATAGAAACTTTTCTAAACGTGCAGACGGAAACCCTAATACCCATGCTTTTGTCGCTTCTCCAGAAATGGTTGCAGCGGTAGCCATTGCAGGTCGCTTAGATTTCAACCCTTTAACAGATAAGTTGATTAATCAAAACGGCGAAGAAGTAAGTTTAGACCCACCTACTGGGATGGAATTACCCTCCAAAGGATTTGATGTAGAAGACAATGGTTACCTCGCTCCAGAAGAAGATGGATCTTCTGTTCAAATTAAAGTGAACGAAACTTCTGAACGCTTACAATTGTTAACTCCTTTTCAACCATGGGATGGAGAAAACCTTTCTGGCGCAAAATTATTAATCAAAGCACATGGAAAATGTACTACGGATCACATCTCTATGGCTGGGCCATGGTTGCGTTTCCGCGGGCATTTAGATAATATTTCTAACAACTGTTTGATTGGAGCAGTTAATGCATACAATCAAAAAACAAACTTTGTCAAAAATCAAATGACAGGGGAGTATGGTGGAGTACCAGACGTACAACGCGAATACAAAGCAGCTGGAATTGAAACAGTTGTTGTGGGAGACCACAACTATGGAGAAGGTTCTTCTCGTGAACACGCTGCAATGGAGCCTCGTTTCTTAGGAGTTAAAGTGGTTTTAGTAAAATCATTTGCGCGTATTCACGAAACCAACTTAAAGAAGCAAGGGATGTTAGGAATCACCTTTGCGAATGAGGCAGATTATGACCTTATTCAAGAAGACGACACCTTTAACTTTGTTGATTTAAAAGATTTTGCTCCTGGAAAGCAAATCACTGTTGAGGTAGTTCATGCCGATGGATCAAAAGATACTATTATGGCGAACCACACCTATAATGCACAACAGATTGAGTGGTTTAAAGAAGGTTCTGCATTAAACTTAATCAAGAAAGAAAACGCAGCTTAAGCAAACGCTGTTTATACTTTAAAAAAGGCCCTTGTTTGGGCCTTTTTTTATTGAATCAATTTATTCATTATTTATATCATAAATAAAACTTATTTTTGGGATATGGAACTGAAACGACTTAGCGTTTTATTAATCTTTTCTCTTGCCATTTGGATAGGCTGTGTCCCTCCCATGTATGAACCACCAGAAGCCCAGCAAAACACCTTGAATCCTAATTGGGAAAATACAGGGAATATTTCGGCTGCTTTTATCTCAACTTCTAGAACGATAGGTGTAGGGACAAACATCGGTTCACCAACTTTCAATGTGAGTTTTATCGCGTCGGCAAGTAATATTGATAGTCTTGAATGGGTTTTTCCTGGTGCAATAAAAAATGATAGTATTAGTGAAGTCACAGAGACGGTTGAATACAACGCTTTTGGGCGCTATGATGTAGGTTTAAAGGTTTATAATACAGAGGATAGCGATAGTCGTTATTATGAGAACTTCATTGAGATGTATTATAAAGATGATCTTATTTTTGGAGAAAATGACCCTTTGATTTGGTCAATAACTGGGACCGATACTGTCCTGACAGATTTTACTCAACCAACAGACGCAGAGGGTAATCCCTATTCAAATTGGATCACAGTGCCTTATAGTTCTCCGCATAAGGTGGTTGCCCGTAAATCCTTTGAAGATTTTCCACGAAACAATCTTATTTTAGAATTTGACTATAAGTTAGAGCGTCAATCGGTTATTTATATTGATGATGCGAGTATTACTGGAACCTCTTTGGCTTCGCCTTCAATGATTAGTTATGTTTCTTCTCAAGATGCCACTGCAGATGATTTGCGTATTGACTCTCCCATTGCATATCCTGGGGCTAAACGTTTTTCGATAGAATATGACAGTATCCCAATTTGGATCGCCTCTCGAATCAATGAAGAGTATTTTGAGCATGTTATTCTAGAAATGCCTTCAAAGTCAGACTTTACGATTCGCATGGTAAAAGAGCCGCAAACTATGCTGACAAGATTGGTTCCTTTTGATCTAGATTCTACCGCAACAAATACAAGTACACCGGTAGCGGATACCACTACCGCCACTCCTTCTGATGATACTGATGGGGATGGGGTGACCAATTTAGTGGATGTATTCCCTTTTGATGCTAGTGAACAATTTGACACCGATGGGGACGGTTATGGTAATAATACAGATAACGACGATGATGGCGATGGCTATTTAGATACCACAGAGACAGCAGCCAATTCTGACCCCTTAGACCGCACTAGTATTCCTAATTATGTAATCCAGCATGTGCGTTATCCTTATACCTTAAATATAAGGAACCTGACCATTAAGATTAAAGAAGAAAATTAAAGACTGATAATTCTTCCTGGGTTTAAAATCCCCTTTGGGTCTAAGGTTTTTTTGAGTAAACCCATCAAAGCAATTTCATTGGCTGTTCTTGAAGTAGATAGATAAGCTTTCTTATCTAAGCCAATTCCATGTTCTGCAGAGACAGAGCCTTTGTGTTTGGCTAATTCAGCATAAATAATAGCATTGATGGCTTCGATGATTTCTGGAGAATTGTCTTTTTTCCCAATAATGAAGTGGATGTTCCCGTCGGCTACATGGCCAAATGGGAAGATTTTTTCTACGAAGTCTAATTGCTCTAATTTTTCAATAGCACGATCCACCTCTTCGCCTATCACTGGGATGGGAAGGCTAATATCAAAGTGCTGGTCATATTGTGCTTGATCTGCCAGCACAGAAACGTCTTCTCTTATTTTCCAGATACTTTGTAATTCGCGTTCGCTTTGCGCTAAAACGCCATCTTCAACAATTTCTAATTCAAGGGCTTCGCCAATTAATGTTTCTAATCGATTAAAGTCATTGCTTGTGTCACTTCCTAAACTTTCAATAAAGACATAGTAGCGGTAGTGGTTTGGGAGTGGAGCTGTATAGCCAGAAGGGCTTTGCGTCATGGCTTTATATGTTCTCTGCCACATTAATTCAAAGCCCGTTAGGGTACCTGCTAAGCCTTTTTCCATGTGCTTGAGCATTTGAATCACTCGTTCATAGTCGTTTATTCCAACGATGGCAGAAGAACGGCTTTGCGGTTTTTCTTGAAGTCTAAAGACTACTTTGGTAACAATGCCTAAGGTGCCTTCTGCACCGATGAAAAGTTGCTTTAAATCATAGCCAGAATTGTCTTTGATGATCTTTTTCAAAGAAGAGATAATTGTTCCGTCTGGAAGGACAGCTTCTAGTCCTAGCACCATTTGGCGAGTCATCCCATAGCGAAAAACTCTTAATCCACCGGCATTGGTTGAGACTACACCGCCCACTTGAGCAGAGCCCTTTGCCCCAAAGCTTAAAGGGAGAAGTAAATTTTTATCTGCAGCTGCATCAATAGCATTTTCGAGAATAACGCCAGCTTGCACAGTGATGGTTCTACTTTTTTCGTCAATCTCTTCAATTTGATTCATCTTGTCTAAAGAAATGACAAGTTGCTTTTTCTCGGTTTGGGTAGCCCCCACAAGATTTGTTAAACCACCGTGGACGATGACCTCTTGCTTTTCTTGATTACAGAGTTTCATGACAGTAGATAATTCTTCTGTGCTTGATGGGAAAACTACGGCAAGTGCCTGCAGGGGTAAATCTGTTTTCCAGATATGCGTAAACCTGGAGGTTTCTTTTCCGTGGGCCAAAACATTGTTTTGACCGACAATCTTTTCTAGTGCTACAATCATAAGCAATTTCAATCGCTTAAAATTACGGAATCAAACGGCATTCTCATAAAAGGGTAAGGCAAAAGTGTCTGAGATGGCTTTATAGACAATTTTTCCATCGACCATATTCAGTCCTTTTGAGAGCATCTTATTTTCAGTACAAGCTTTTTTCCATCCTTTATTGGCAATCATTTCTGTGAATTGAAGGGTGACGTTGTTTAACGCATTTGTGGCTGTCATAGGAACAGCGCCGGGGATATTCGCAACACAATAATGTAAGATACCGTCTACCATATAAGTTGGAGATTCATGTGTTGTGGGCTTACAAGTTTCAAAACAGCCCCCTTGATCTACTGCTACATCGACTAAAACGGTACCTGGGCTCATTAAACTAAGCATGTCCTTATTGATGATTTTTGGGGCTTTAGCACCTGGGACTAATACTGCTCCGATCACTAGATCAACTTCTTTGAGGAGATTGACAATGGTTTCATGACTGGAGTATAAGGGAGTAACATTTGCTGGGAGCACCTCGCTTAGATAGCGCAATCGATTAAGATTGATATCTAATAAGGATACATTAGCTCCTAGACCAGCGGCCATTTTAGCGGCTTCTGTGCCCACTACGCCACCGCCTATAATCATAACATTCGCTGGTTTTACTCCAGGAACCCCTCCTAGAAGAGTGCCTTTTCCGCCTTTGGGTTTTTCTAAAAATTTAGCGCCTTGTTGTATGGACATTCTGCCGGCAACTTCAGACATTGGGGTTAGTAAGGGAAGTCGCCTTAAGTCATCCTCAACAGTTTCGTAAGCGATACAAATTGCTTTTTTCTCCATCATTGCTTTTGTCAGGGATAGGGAAGAAGCAAAATGGAAATAAGTAAAGAGGATTTGTCCTTCTTGGATAAGATCGTATTCTGCCGCAAGTGGCTCTTTAACTTTTACAATCATCTCTGTAATTTGATAAACTTCTTTAGCGCTATTTAAAATAGTTGCCCCAGCGGTTTTGTAATCCTCGTCACTATATCCGCTACCTAGTCCAGCGCCTTTTTCGATGAATATTTCGTGTCCTTGTTTCGCCAAAATACTAACACTTGCTGTATTCAGACCTACACGAGATTCGTTGTTTTTGATTTCTTTTGGGGTACCTATTTTCATAACATATTTTTAACAAATGTATAGATATATGTTATAAAAATACAATTTGTATATTAATTTTTAAGCGCTATTTATTCCTTTAAATAGCCTCAATTATTTATGTGAATTTGTATCTTCGCCACACAAGGGTGTTTAGCTCAGTTGGTTTAGAGCGCTACCTTGACAGGGTAGAGGTCGGGGGTTCGAATCCCTCAACACCCACAAAGCTTCTAAGGAATTAGAAGCTTTTTTCTTTTAGCGTATGAAAAGATTTTACTTTCTTCTTTTATTATTTATTGTGGCTTGTAAAAAGCAGACAACTACCGATTGTGTTTGCACCAACGAATACAATCCCGTTTGTGCTGGGGACAATCAATATCCCAATCCTTGTACTGCAAAATGCGATGGCTATAAGGATAGCCAAATAACCCTGCTCTTAACCGAAGAACAAATTGCTTCAGGGATGATGGTCAGTGTAGATTGTTCAATCTAATTTTTGATTTTAAAAAGCTTAAATAGCTAAAAATATTACTCTCGCCTGAGTTTTATTTATTTCTAGATTATCAATGATTTATTAAGGCAATGTTACCCTGCTCTTGATCTTTGAGAGAATGATAATTTTAGCGTTTAAAACTTATCGAGTTATCAATTTAAATCGTTTGCAAAATAGAGTTTGATAAATCGTTCTCTACTTTACAAAAACACTTGTTTTACAAAGGTTAGCTACCGTAAATTTGTCCTGTGAAAAGAGATAATCCCAACATCCTAAAACCAACCATTATGAAAAACCTAATTTTTAATTTACTTATTTTATTTTCTCTCCATGCAACAAAAGTAGTTGCAAACGAAATTACTGCTGAACAAGTCATTGCTGCGATTGTAGAAGACGATTTTGATTTCATTACCAATGTGATCAAGACACGTCAAATCAATCCTAATGAGTTGTTTAACGGAAAGACATTATTAATCATTGCAGTTGAAGATGACAACGCAGAGATGATTAACCATTTGGTAAGACTTGGTGCAAGACTAAGTACTGTTGGTGCAGATGGCTATCGCCCAATGGAAATTGCCAAAATGCAACAAAAAATACATGCGCAAGCAGAACTTATTGTAATCACATCATAATTACAATTACTTGTTTGTTTAAGAGCCCTTCTTGAGAAGGGCTTTTTTTTTGGGTTTACATCAATGCAAAGTGTAGAATTTATATCTTGTTGTGATAATTAATTACTATGAAGCATCTATTTTATTTTCTTTTTCTTTTTTGCGCTATAACTTCTTTTGCCCAGGAGATATCCCCAGAGTGGCTAACTAAAACCCCTGCGCGAAATATTGGACCTGGTGGAATGAGTGGGCGTGTCACCACCATTGATGTTGTTAATAATGCGCCAGATATCATTTATGTAGGAACAGCTTCAGGAGGGGTATGGAAGTCCATGAGTGGTGGAATTGACTGGACCCCTATTTTTAATGATCAATTAACTGCTTCGATAGGAGCCTTAGCAATACAGCAGTCTAATCCAGATGTCATTTGGGTAGGAACAGGAGAGGGGAATCCCAGAAATAGCCTAAATGGAGGTTATGGCATATATAAATCCCTTGACGGCGGGAAAACCTGGCAGTCGATGGGGCTTGAAAACACCCGTCATATTCATCGCATTATTATCCATCCTACTCAACCCAATACGGTTTATGTTGCTGCAATAGGTTCACCTTGGGGGGTTCATCCAGAGCGTGGAATCTATAAAACAACTAATGGCGGTAAGTCATGGAAGAAAATCTTATACCAAAACCCTAAAACGGGCGTGGCAGATCTAGTCATGGATCCTACTAATCCAAATAAATTAATCGCGGCCATGTGGGAACACAAACGCGATCCATGGTTTTTTAATTCTGGAGGAGAGGGCAGCGGTCTTTTTGTTTCTTATGATGGTGGAGAAAGCTGGAAAGAAAAAACAGAAAAAGACGGGTTGCCTAAAGGAGAATTAGGCCGCATAGGTCTAGCAATTGCAAAAAACAAACCCAATATTGTTTATGCCCTCGTTGAGGCCAAAAAAAACGCCCTCTACAAGTCTGTTGATGGAGGCGAAAAATGGGCTAAAGTCAATGATAAAAATGACATTGGAAACAGACCCTTTTATTATTCTGACATCCGTGTTGACCCAGAAAATGAAAATCGTTTGTATTCTGTCTTTACTTATGTCAATGTTTCTGAAGACGGAGGCAAGAATTTTTCGCAGCTCATGCCAGCCTATGGGGTGAGTAATGGAGTACACCCAGATCATCACGCCTGGTGGATTCATCCAGAAGATGGAAACTTTATGATTGATGGAAACGACGGGGGGTTAAATATCACCAGAGACGGTGGGAAATCATGGCGTTTTGTAGGAAATATTCCTGTAGCACAATTCTATCACATTAGTGTGGATAATGAAATCCCCTATAATGTTTATGGTGGAATGCAAGATAACGGTTCGTGGAGAGGTCCTGCCTACACTTGGCGTGTACAAGGTATCCGAAATTCATACTGGCAAGAAATCGCCTTTGGGGATGGTTTTGATGTTGTGCCAGATCTCGACGATTCTCGATATGGTTATGCCATGAGTCAGCAAGGAGTGGTTTCTCGCTATGACTGGAAAACTGGGAATAATTATTTGGTTAGACCTACACACCCAGATTCAGAAGTGCCATTGCGATTTAATTGGAATGCTGCAATAGGACAAGACCCTTTTGATAATAGCACAGTTTACTTCGGAAGTCAATTTGTGCACAAAAGCACCGATAAAGGCTTGACATGGGAGGTGATTTCACCAGATTTAACGACAAACGATCCAGAGAAACAAAAGCAAAGCGAAAGTGGTGGATTAACCCTAGACGCAACTGGGGCAGAAAACCACTGTACTCTACTCGTTATCGAGCCTTCCCCCTTAGAAGAAAATATGTTGTGGGCTGCTTCTGATGATGGGCGAGTCCATTTCACTCAAAATGGTGGAGAATCATGGAATGAGGTTACAAAAGGCCTTAAGGGCTTACCCACAGGAAGCTGGATTACACAAATAAAGGCTTCGAATAAGAATAAAGGCGAAGCCTTATTAGTCGCAAATGATTATAGACGCTTTAATTATACCCCTTATGCTTACAGAACAACGAACTATGGTAAAACATGGAAGCGTATTGTCGACGCAGAAGATGTGGAAAGCTATACATTGAGCATAGTCGAAGATCCAGTGACAAAAAACCTATTGTTTTTAGGAACTGACGATGGACTATACTATTCTACAAACGCAGGGGAGCAATGGATAAAAATGGATCCTAAAGTGTTCCCTACGGTTTCGACAAAAGATTTAGTGATTCATCCCAGAGAGCACGATTTAATCATCGGGACTTTTGGAAGAGCAGCATGGGTATTAGACGATATTCGTCCTTTACGTGCTTTAGCTCAGAAAAAAGAAATTGCAAATAAAGCCAACCATTTGTTTACTCCGCCTACCGCTTATCAAGCGGCCTATCAACAACCCACAGGCTCGCGCTTTGGGGCAGATGCAATGTATCACGGGGAGAATAGAAAATATGGGGCAATGTTCACTTATTTCTACACTGCGCCTGATCAAGAAAATGATGAAAAGAAAAAAGATTCATTAAGCCTTCAAATATTTGATGGAGAAAGATTGATAAGAACATTAAGGCGCAAAGCGCCAAAGGAAACAGGCCTGCATCGCTGGTACTGGAATATGGATGAAAGTGGTGTTAATCGCCCCAGACGTAAGCCTAGTAAGTCCAAGCGAGAACCCAGTGGAGTAGGGGTGCTACCAGGAACATATACAGCGGTATTATCCTCAGCAACTGTAAGTAATGTAGTAGAAATCCAAGTTAAAACAGATCCCCGTATTAAAACATCAATCGAAGGTTTAAAAAAGCAATACGAAGCATCAAAACAGTTAGAAGCTTTAATTGATTTAGCGGCAAAAGCGATCAATCAATTGGTTGAATCTAAAGCGACCATTAAAGACTATCAACAAAGAATTCAAAAACAAGATAGTGTGGCTTATAAGGCAACCATTGATAAGTGCAAAGATGCTTCAAAAGAGATTACCCAGTTAATCGATTTATTTTTAGGCAAAGAAGACAAACGTCAAGGGATAGTGCGCAATCCAGAACAAACGGTGATGACGCGAATTAGCACTGCGAGACGATATGTTTACTCTCGTCCTAACGGTATTACCACAACAGAAGAAGTTTTAATGCAACACGCCAGCACAGCGACTAAGGATGCTGTTGAGCAAGTCAATGATTTTTATAAAAACAATTGGGAAGCTTTACAAAAAGAAGTTGAAGCCATTGAGCTATCTGCATTTAAGACCGTAAAGTATTTTGAAATAACAGAATAGCTTACAAGAGATCAAGGAGTTGCTCTAGGGCAATTCCTCTTGATCCTTTTATTAGGATAGTGTGATCTTGAATGGCTTGCTTAGCTAAGTGCTTTTTTACTGACTCAGTATTGTCAAAACATTTAAAGCCTTCAGCGTTTGTAGAACCAAACAAGGGTCCCACAAGGATAGTATCTTGAATATTACTTTCTTTAATGGTATCGACGATGGCTTGATGTTCGCTTTGGGCATATTGCCCTAATTCTAACATATCTCCTAAAATGATAAGTTTCGCCTTAGCGTCAACATTAATAAAAGATTTAATGGCAGCCGACATGCTTGTAGGGTTCGCATTGTAGGCGTCTAGAAGGATGTTGTTTTTTGTGGTCTTAATCCATTGAGAGCGATTGTTACTGGGGTAGTAAGCGGCTATCCCCCGTTGAATTTTAGAGAGTGGGATTTTAAAATATTTACCTATGCTTACTGCTGCATTGATATTGTCAAAATTATAAGTTCCTGTGAGTTGAGATGTAATGGTAGTATCCCCAGTTTTGACGGTGCAGTATCCAGCTTCATTTACTGTATTGCTAAGATGATTTTGAGCATTTTTGGCGAAGCTAAAAATATAACGATTTAGGCCATCGCTATGTTGTATTTGTTTTTGATCATCCCCATTAACAATTGCAGTGCCTTTGTTCTCTTTTAGGTAATCATACAACTCACTTTTTCCCTTTATAACCCCTTCAAGACTGCCAAAACCTTCTAAATGGGCTTTGCCAAAATTAGTGATGTATCCCATTGTTGGAGCGGCGAGCTGAGCTAAAAAGGCGATTTCTTTTAAGTGATTTGCGCCCATCTCAATCAAGACGATTTCTGTACTTTTTTTTATATTTAGTAAGCTGAGTGGAACCCCGATATGATTGTTTAGATTGCCTTTTGTTGCGACAACTTCAAAGTTTTGTTCAAGGACACTTTTAATTAATTCTTTTGAGGTGGTTTTACCATTTGATCCTGTTAATCCAATTACAGGGATGTCAAATTGTTTTCTGTGAAATTGAGCGAGGGCTTGTAAACTCGCAAGACTGTCTTCGACAAGTATAGCGTTTTCATGCTCTGGTGTGTATTCTTCATCGTCATATACCACATAAGATGCGCCTTGCTCTAACGCTTTTTTTGCGAAAGTGTTTCCGTTAAAGTTTTCACCCTTAAGGCAAAAAAAAAGGCTGTCTTTTGGAAGGGTTCTAGTGTCTGTAGACACGGTCTTACAGCTTAAAAAGATTTGGTGTAATTCAGCAATTTTCATATGTAAAAAAAGGCATTCGAAAATGCCTTTAATTTTATGTTAACCTCTTCTTTTGTGTCGAGCAGTTTTTTTGTTTTTGCTCTTGGACCCTAATCGGGTCATGGCACATCTAAAGCCAATATAATCTGTCGCAATGTATTGGGGTAAGAATCGTCTTTGCGCTGGATCTAACCAGTAAGCTCTATCTTTCCAAGATCCACCTTTATAGACTCTAACTTCGTCTGTAATTAAACTAGTTTTCTTATTCGACTCGTCCTTGTTGTATTTTTTAACGCCGTTTTCATTTGTTACACCAGGAGTATCAGGTGCGCTGTACATGGCAGTTGAACCAGGGTAATCTCTAGCGATTTCCTCGTCTGTTTTTCCTTGAACATCTTCAAATAAACGAGAAGATGAAACATCTCCATCGCGATAATTTCTATTGTCAGATTGAGTAAAGTTTTGTCTTAAAAAGGTTTCTTCTTCGTCGACCTCTTGTTGTTGTAATTGTCCAGGGATACGCTTTAATAATACTTTCCCGTTAGGTAAGGTGTCATAGACCAATTGATCAGGTGAAATAACTTGTGCTTTCCCGTCTTCCCCGATAACTTCTTTAAGGTAAATATTCCCTCTGTAGTAGTTGAAGTCGCTTGCTTCGTCATCTATAATAGGGCGATACACATCAGAAACCCACTCGGCAACATTTCCTGCCATATCATATACGCCAAAATCATTTGGTGGATAAGCTTTCACTTGAATGGTGATATCTGCACCATCGTCTGACCATCCAGCGATTCCACCGTAATCTCCTTTTCCAAGTTTAAAGTTGGCTAATTGATCTCCTTCGGTTCTTCTTTCGTCAGAACGAGTGTATTCTCCAGACCAAGGATATTTCTTCTTACCTCTGTAAGCGTTGTATTCTCTTTCTCCCCCAAGGGCTAATGCGGCATATTCCCATTCAGTTTCTGTGGGCAGGCGATAAGATGGAAGTAAAATTCCTTTTTCTATTCCGGCAAAGTTATTTACCTCTGTAGTATCTTTTTTGATTTTCCCATTTTTACCAGCAATACTATCAATTTTCCCTCCATAAGTCAATTCAGGGACTTTGAGATAGGCACTTGTACTAAAGGTGCTATTAGCGTCAATGACGTCTGTGTTGTAACGGGTATCTTTTTCTAAATAAGCTTCGCGTTCAAGGATGAATTCGTTTACACGATCTGTTCTCCATTCGGCAAATTGAACGGCTTGCATCCAGTTTACTCCTACTACAGGGTATTCTGCATAAGCAGGATGGCGCAAATAGTTAGTAGTTAATTCTTCAACATAGCCTAAACGATTTCTCCAAACCAAAGTATCTGGTAAGGCGCCTTGGTAGATTAATTTATATTGTTCGTTTTCTTTTGGAAAAACAAATTGTAACCAGTCAAGATACTCTAAATACATTAGATTGGTTACTTCAGTTTCGTCTATATAAAAGGACATCACGTGTTGACGTGTGGGGGAATTGTTCCAGTCGTGCATAACATCATCTTGCACTTGACCTTTAGTAAAGGTACCTCCTTCAATAAACACCAAACCTGGTCCTGTTTCTTGATCTTCAAATTCGACATTGTATTGGAATCCACCTTTTTTTGAATTAATGGACCATCCTGTTGCTCTAGATTGATTATTTCTTCCGCAAGAAGAAAAAATAAATGCCCCTAAAACAGCAAAAAGCGAAAATTTTGAAATAACCTTAACGTTCATACTTTATCGTTTACAATTCTATACCGCTATTAATTAGTGCAATATACAAAATATTGATGCAAGCCAAACTATTTTGACGTACTACAATATGACTATATAACGCAGTCATTATCGATTTATTGTAAAAATTTTTCATCCCGCATAAATTGTTGAATTTTTGCATAAGAAAAGGAGATTTCTTGCGTTATAACACAATAGATTTAAACGCAATTTACTTGAAGAGGTTCTACTTATACCTAAATCTTTTAGCGCTTGTTACAGCTTTATCTGTTTCAGGACAAAACGACAGTCGTGTTATAACGACTGGAGTTCCCTTTTTGCTTATTACCCCAGATGCACGATCTGCTGGAATGGGAGAACTAGGGGTGGCTACATCTGCAGATGTTTATTCTCAACAATGGAATCCTGCAAAATATGTTTTTGCAGAAAGAAGTCAAGGATTAGGGGTGAGTTATACGCCTTATTTAAGCAAATTAGTAGATGATATTTTTCTGGCTAATATTACTTACTTCACAAAAAATACTGAGCGCAGTGCATGGGGGGCAAGTTTAAAATACTTTAGCCTTGGCGATATCCAATTCAACGACTTAGTCGCAAACACCATTATACAGCAAGGTATTGAACGCCCTAATGAGCTTACCCTTGATGTTTCATATGGATTAAAATTAAATGAGAAATTCTCGCTTGCAGTTGCGGGTAGATTTATCCGTTCTGATTTAAAACTTTCCACCGATCTAGATGCAACCCCCGCGAATACTTTAGGGGTGGATATTGCTGGATTCTATCGCGGGGATGTTTTTGATCTGGGAGAGAATAAAGGTCGTATGCGTTATGGGATGAATATCTCTAATATAGGGCCTCGATTAAAATATGATGAAGGTGGTCAAAAAAACTTTATCCCTACCAACCTTAGAATAGGAACAGGATTAGACTTGGTTTTAGACACGAACAATGCGCTGAATTTTAATTTAGAACTCAATAAATTATTGGTTCCTTCTCCAGTAGCTATAATTGAGAACGGTGATATAGTGGGCTATCAACAACCCGATATTACCTTTCTTAAAGGTATTTTTGAATCCTTTAACGATGCTCCAGATGGTTTTAGTGAAGAGTTAAAAGAAATCACTTGGGCAACAGGAGTTGAATATGTTTTTCAAGATTCTTTTGCCTTGCGAACCGGTTACTTTAACGAGAGTTTAGAAAAAGGATCCAGGCGATTTTTAACCATAGGGGCCGGCTTTAGATTAGATTTTGCCACCATTGATATCTCTTATTTATTTTCTACCTCGAGGATTAGAAACCCACTTGAAAACACCCTGCGTTTTTCGCTTACATTTAATCTTTCTGCTAGTCCAGAGCTTTTGACCGAAACTTCGAATTAGCAAAAGATTTATTTTTCTCTTGGAATAATAACTTTTAAGCCTCTTTTTGTTGTCTGATTTCTCACTAAAATGTGGTATTTTTGTCCCTGAAAGAAATCATAATCACTCGCTTAACGAATGAAAAAAATTACCAAACAGACCTATATAGATTGGTACAAAGACATGCTGTTCTGGCGCAAATTTGAAGACAAACTAGCTGCCGTTTACATCCAGCAAAAAGTGCGTGGATTCCTCCACCTTTACAATGGACAAGAAGCTATCCTTGCGGGAGCTTTAAACGTCATGGAATTAGGTAAAGATCGTATGATTACTGCATATCGAAATCACGTTCAGCCCATTGGGATGGGGGTGGACCCAAAACGTGTTATGGCAGAATTGTACGGAAAAGCTACCGGAACTTCAAATGGTCTAGGTGGATCAATGCACATTTTTTCAAAAGAACATCGCTTCCATGGTGGACACGGAATTGTAGGAGGACAAATCCCATTAGGAGCCGGAATGGCTTTTGGGGATAAATACCATAATACAGGTGCAGTAACCCTTTGCTTTATGGGAGATGGTGCCGTGCGTCAAGGATCACTTCACGAGACCCTAAACCTTGCTACACTTTGGGAACTTCCCGTCGTATTTATTGTTGAAAACAATGGATATGCCATGGGAACCTCTGTTGCTAGAACGGCTTCACATCAAGAAATTTGGAAACTAGGTTTAGGCTATGAAATGCCTTGTGGACCGGTAGATGGAATGGATCCAGTCGCAGTTGCGAAAGCCTTAGACAAAGCAATGAAACACGCTCGAGACGGGAAAGGACCAACTTTCTTAGAAATGAAAACTTATCGTTATCGAGGGCATTCAATGTCAGATGCTCAACACTACCGTACAAAATCCGAGGTGGAAGAATACAAAAAAATTGATCCTATTACTCAGGTAAAAGATATTATTGTTGAGAAAAAGTACTTAAGCGACGATGAGCTAAATGCCATTGAAGTTGATGTTAAAGCTCGAGTAGCAGAATGTGAAAAATTTGCAGAAGAGTCACCTTATCCAGAAAAATCTGTGATGTATGACGCTGTATATGAAGAGCCTAATTATCCATTTTTAAAACATAAATTAAGCTAGTAATGGCAGAGATTATTAACATGCCTCGTTTGAGCGACACCATGGAAGAAGGAACCGTAGCAACATGGTTCAAAAAAGTAGGTGACACCGTGAAAGAAGGAGATATTTTAGCTGAAATTGAAACAGATAAAGCCACCATGGAGTTCGAAGCTTTTTATGAAGGCGAACTCTTGCATATTGGGATTCAAGAAGGAGAAACAGCTCCAGTAGATTCTTTATTAGCTATTGTAGGCGAAAAAGGAGAAGATATTTCTGCTCACCTTAGTGGTGACGCATCAGAAGCAGTAGCTCCAGCTTCTACTGAAGATCAAGCTGCTCCAGCACAAGAGACAACAACTGCAGCAGCAACTATGCCAGATAATGTTGAAGTAATTACCATGCCTCGCTTGAGCGATACCATGGAAGAAGGTACCGTTGCCACCTGGTTGAAAAAAGTTGGGGATACAGTTAATGAAGGCGATATTCTCGCTGAAATCGAAACAGATAAAGCTACCATGGAGTTCGAAGCATTTTATGCGGGAACCCTATTGCATATTGGAATTCAAGAAGGAGAGTCTGCGCCAGTAGATAGCTTATTAGCTATTATCGGTGATAAAGATGTAGATGTTGACCAAGCTATTGCTGCGGCATCTGCTTCTACTCAAGAAGCTGCTGCTGTAGTTGAAACACCTAAAGCAGCTGTAGCTGCTCCTGCGCCAGCAGTAACTCCAATTGCAGCACCGCTTAAGCAAGCAGCACCTGCACCTGTTCCTACACAAAACACTAGTGGTCGTGTAATCGCTTCCCCACTCGCTAAAAAACTCGCAGAAGAACGTGGGATTCAAATTGCCAACGTTCCAGGATCTGGAGATGGTGGAAGAATTGTTAAGCGCGATATTGAAAATTATCAAGGGACAGTAAGTGGTGTTGCCGCTATGCCTCAAGGAATCGAGTCGGCAGAAGAAGTACCCAATAATCAAATGCGTAAAACCATTGCAAAGCGTTTAGCTGCGTCTAAATTCAATGCACCACACTATTATTTAAGCGTTGAGTTTGATATGGAAAATGCAATGGCTTTCCGTCAACAATACAACTCTGTTCCAGACACAAAGATTTCTTTTAATGATATTGTTGTAAAGGCTACCGCCAAAGCGTTAAAACAGCACCCTCAAGTAAATTCACGTTGGCATGATGATAAAATTGTCAAGAATCACCACGTGCACATGGGAGTAGCTGTAGCTGTTGAAGATGGCTTAGTTGTACCAGTCGTTAAATTTGCAGACGAATTGTCTCTCCCTCAAATAGGGGCGCAAGTTAGAGATTATGCTGGAAGAGCTAGAGATAAAAAACTTACCCCAGCAGAAATGGATGGAAGTACGTTTACAATTTCTAACTTAGGGATGTTTGGTATCGAAACCTTTACCTCGATTATCAATCAACCTAATTCTGCGATTCTCTCTGTAGGGGCAATTGTAGAAAAGCCAGTGGTTAAAAATGGAGCAATTGTAGTGGGTCATACCATGAAATTAACCCTTGCTTGTGACCACCGTTCTGTCGATGGTGCAACAGGGTCTTTATTTTTGCAAACCCTTAAAGGATATATTGAAAATCCAGTAACCATGCTTGTTTAAGCAAGCAATTACAATAGAAATAACCCGCCATTGAGCGGGTTTTTTTATCTTTAAAAAAAAACCCGTGAAAACACTATTAATTACAGGAGCAGGGAAAGGAATTGGACATGCCACTGCACTTCTTGCAGCAAAGCAAGGACATCAAGTCATTGCCCTATCTCGAAATATTGACGCTCTAAAAGGCATTGAAAGAATAAACCCTTATGCTGTCGATCTAGCAGAGCCAGAACAAATCGAGAATTTTATTGCTCAATTAGACGGTACCCAAATAGATGTCTTGCTCAATAACGCTGGACTGTTAACGAATACACCAGTAGGAGAGAGCAACTTTGCCCTTTATGAGCGAATCTATAAGGTGAATGTCTTTGGCTTAGCAGAACTAACTCGCTTGGTTTTACCTCAAATGACTTCTAGCGGGCATATCGTTAATATAAGTAGTATGGGTGGGATTCAAGGAAGTGCTAAATTTCCCGGCTTGTCGATCTACAGCAGCAGTAAAGCAGCCGTGATCACCTTGACAGAACTCTGGGCAGAAGAGTTTAAAGAAAGCGGGCCTCGATGTAACGCTTTGGCCCTAGGGGCAGTTCAAACACAAATGTTAGCAGAAGCTTTCCCAGGTTTTGAAGCGCCTATAACTGCAGAAGATTTCGCTACCTATGTATTAGATTTCTGTTTGACAGGACAGTTGTATTACAACGGAAAGGTGTTACAAGTCTCTTCTAGCACACCATAATTTGCAATGAGCTTTAATAACTATATCCCAATAGCAGCTCAAGAGAAGATAGGCGATCTTTTAAACAATCAGCCTGTTGTAATTAAGGTGGTTAAAAAACGCAAAACAAAGCATGGTGATTTTCGCAAATTAGCTTCGGGTAAAACACAGATCACCGTTAATGAAAGTGATAATCCCTATAGGTTTTTAATCACCCTTTTACATGAAATTGCCCATCACCTCGCTTTTCAAGCGTTTGGTTATCGCATTGCACCGCATGGAAAAGAATGGAAAAATACTTTTAACAGTATAGTGCAACCTTTTTTAATTCCTTCGGTTTTTCCTGCTCCTTTGTTAGAAGTCTTTGGCAGGCATATGATGAATCCAAAGGCGAGTAGTGATACAGATATCCATTTGGGCTTAGCCCTAAAACAATATGATCTTTCCACTCATAAAAAAGCTATCTTTGAATTGCCCATAGAAGCTAAATTTAAATTAGACAACGGCAGGGTTTTTCAAAAAGGTGAAAAACGCAGAAAACGATATGTTTGCAAAGAAGTAAGTTCTGGGAAAGCCTATCTTTTTCAACCTAATGCAGAAGTGGAGCAAATTGAACATTAAATGAAAGAAAACAATCATTATTATGCTTTAATCATGGCCGGCGGAGTAGGAAGTCGTTTTTGGCCTACCAGTAGAGCTTCCTTTCCTAAGCAATTTCAAGATTTAACGGGAATAGGAAGAACTTTATTACAGCAAACGATCGATCGCCTAGAAGGGATTGTTCCAAAAGAGAATGTTTATATCCTTACGAACGAAGGCTATAAATCTCTAGTTGAACAACAGCTACCAGGCCTTTCTTCAGATCAAATTATCTGTGAGCCCGTTATGAGAAATACTGCGCCATGTATTTTATATGCAGCGCAAAAAATACACCACAAAGATCCCGCAGCGACCATGTTAGTCTTGCCCAGTGATCACTTTATAGATCATTTAGACGCTTATCAAGTAGATGTTCAATTAGCCCTTAAAAGAGCTGCAAGCGAGCAGGAGTTGCTCACCTTTGGGATTCCTCCTAATTCCCCTCATACTGGATATGGCTATCTGGAGGTTCAAGATAAGTCTGCGCAAATAACAGCTATCAGTCAGTTTACTGAAAAGCCTACTTTAGAAAAGGCTGAAACTTTTTTATCTGCTGGGAACTACTTTTGGAATTCAGGGATGTTTGTTTGGTCTTGTGCGTCCATTTTAAACGCTTTTGCGAAGCATCAACCTGATATGCATGCCTTGTTTGAAGAAGGTAAAGCCTATTTTGACACCCCCCAAGAACAAGTTTTTTTAGCAAAACAATATCCTAAGGCAGACAACATTTCTATTGACTATGCCATTCTAGAAAGAGCGAGTAATATTGTGATGATTAAGGCTTCTTTTCTGTGGAACGACTTGGGTACTTGGTCTTCTTTACACGAACAATTAGCGCAAACTAACGAGGATAATGTAACCGTCAAAGCGCATCTGATCTCAGATCAAGCTAGTGGGAATATGATTTATTCTTCTAAAGAGAAAGTAGTTGTAGTCAAAGGTTTGAAAGACTTTGTTGTGGTAGAAGAAGAAGGAGTTTTATTGATTTACCCTAAAGGAGAAGATCAGTCGGTTAAAGACTTAAGAGCTCAAGCAAAAAATCAATTTGGCGATGAAATCGCCTAGTTATTCGCTTTCTTCTAAGTATACCTTACGCACTTTTTTAAATAGTTCTGAAGAGTAGACAAAATTGGTCACGGCTTCGTTATCTGTTCTAAAGATATCTTTATTTGTTCCTTCCCAACTTTTAAATCCTTCTCTAAGGAAGATGATTTTTTCTCCAATTTCCATCACAGAATTCATGTCATGGGTGTTGATAATGGTGGTGATTTGGTATTCTTGGGTAATCTCTTGAATAAGATTATCGATCAAAATGGCCGTTTTTGGATCTAATCCAGAATTGGGTTCATCGCAAAATAAATAGTTGGGATTCATCACAATTGCTCTGGCGATAGCAACGCGTTTTTTCATTCCCCCAGAAATCTCAGCAGGTAATTTATGATTTGCATCCACAAGATTAACCCTGTTAATGGCAATATTGGCCCGTTCTCTAATCTCGTCTTGTGGGGTCTCTGTAAACATTTGCATGGGGAACATAACGTTCTCTTCTACCGTCATCGAATCAAATAAAGCGCTCCCCTGGAAAACCATTCCCATGTCTTGTCTTAAAAGTGTTTGGGCGTTTTCGTCCATACTAGAAAAGGGAACATTATTGTAGATAATCTCACCTTCGGTAACTTGATGTAAGCCCAGGATACATTTTAAAAAAACCGTCTTTCCAGAGCCACTTTGCCCAATGATTAGATTGGTTTTTCCTTTTTCAAAACTGGCATCTATCCCCTTGAGCACTTCTGTGCCGTCAAATGATTTTCTAATGTTGTTTACTGCTATCATTAGGTCAATAAAAGATTAGTAACAAAAGAATTCATGACAATAATGGCTACGCTCGTCCATACAAAAGAGGTTGTACTTGCTTTTCCTACTCCTAAAGCTCCACCTTTCATATAGTAGCCGTGATAAGCGGGAATGGTAGCGAGTAGCATGGCAAACAAAAAGGTTTTGATAAAGGCATAAGTCACGTGAAAGGGATTGAATTCTAACTGCAACCCTTCGATAAAGTCGGCATGGGCAGAGAAGCCTCCTGTGATGCAGGCGACATAGCCGCCAAAGATCCCCAGAAACATCGAGATCACGATGATAAAGGGGTACAAGGTCATTGCGACAATCTTTGGAAAAATAAGGTAGTTGTAAGTGTTAACTCCCATTACCTTTAAAGCATCAATTTGTTCTGTAACTCGCATTGTGCCAATGGAAGAGGTGATAAAAGATCCCACTTTTCCTGCCATAATTACAGAAATGAAAGAGGGCGCAAATTCGAGTATAATGGATTGTCTTGTGGCAAATCCTACCAAGTATTTTGGTAATAAGGGATTGTCAGAATTAATGGCGGTTTGTATGGCGACTACTCCTCCTACAAAAAAGGAGATAAAGGCGACAATACCTAATGAGCCTATAATGAGGTCGTCAATTTCGCGAACGATAAGTTTTCTAAGGACTGCTCCTTTGGTGAATTTCCCAAAGGTTCTTTGGAGCATGAGAAAATATCTTCCGATATGTTCAAGCAATTTTATCATGCTTAAAATTACGCAATTTGAAGGACTTAAGCCCTTAATATTTTTGGATTCTAAAAAAGGGTTTTAACTAAACCTTGTAAGTGATCGCATTAATATTCATTCCTGCGCCTACACTTGCAAAAAGAATGATGTCCCCTTTGTTTATCTGGTGTGATTCCAGTTCGTTTTTTAACACTTGGTCATAAAGTGTGGGGATGGTGGCAACAGAACTGTTTCCGTATGTTTGAATGTTCATGGGAAGTACACCTTCTGGAACTGCTGTGCGATACAAACGGTAGAATCTTTTAATGATGGCTTCGTCCATTTTCATGTTAGCTTGATGGATAAAGACTTTCTTTAAATCGCCAATCTCAATACCAGACTCATCTAAGCATGCTTTCATTGCCTGCGGAACGTGAGATAAGGCAAATTCATAAACCTTTCGTCCCTTCATCTTGATGTATTTATTTTTATCACTAGGATCATAAGAACAATCATAGTAAAGCATGTCAATCTCGTTATTTGAGGTATAGGTAACACTTTTATGTGACAATATACCCGCTTGATCATTAGATACTTCAATAATACTGGCGCCAGCTCCATCGGCAAAAATCATCGAATCGCGATCAACAGGATCAACTACTCTTGATAGTGTCTCTGCCCCTATGACTAAACATCTTTTTGCAATACCTGCTTTGATAAATGCATTCGCTTGAATCATTCCTTCTACCCATCCAGGGCAACCAAACAATAGGTCATAGGCCACACAATTAGGGTTGATAATACCTAGAATAGTTTTAACCTTAGAGGCAACACTGGGTAAGGGTTCAGATTGTTTAGCATTTGCTGGTGTGTCTCCAAAGTTATGGGCAACGATAATATAATCTATGCTTTCTTTATCGATTCCTGCGTCACTTATAGCTTTGGCTCCTGCTTCTGCCGCTAAATCAGATGAATTAATATTATCTGGTGCATAACGTCGCTCTTCAATGCCAGTGATAGAAGAGAATTTTTGAATGATTTCTGTGATTTCATTGGGGAAAGGATTGGCTTCCTCATCGAGAAAATTGCTTGTCGTAAAGTCACTGTTTTTCTTGACTATATTTGGAATTGCTCTTCCGGTACCAGAAATAAAGTTGCTCATTAGGTTAGTTTAATCTATTCAAAAATATCACAAGCCTCTCACCGATCCGCGCTGCTTAAAATTGGTCAATGATGTTCAAGCGAGTTGTAATCGGATTAAATCCTGTGATAAAAAAATATAATTATCTGATTTTTATTAACTTGAATAAGATTCTACGGAGGGACAACTGCATATCAAATTACGATCTCCAAAGGCTTCGTCTACCCTTCTAACGGAAGGCCAAAATTTATTTTCCTTCACAAATTCAAGAGGATAAAGTGCTTTTTTGCGACTGTAGTTGAATCGCCATTCGTCTTCTGTCGCCATGGCTAAAGTATGCGGCGCATTTTTCAATAAACTATTTTCGTCATGAAAATCTTCTTCGGCAATCTCTGCAGCGATAGAAATCATCGCTTCGCAAAAGCGATCAATTTCTGCAATATCTTCACTTTCTGTGGGTTCTATCATCATGGTTCCTGCCACTGGGAAAGAAACTGTAGGGGCATGGAATCCATAATCCATCAAGCGTTTTGCCACATCGACTACCTCAATGCCCTTTTCTTTAAATGGACGTAAGTCAATGATTAACTCATGTGCTGCACGACCATTGTCGCCGGTATACAGTACTGGATATGCGCCGTCTAGTCGTTCTTTGATATAGTTGGCATTTAGTATCGCAATCTCAGTAGCTTTTTGCAATCCACTACTTCCTAGCATTTCGATATAACCATAAGAGATAAGGCAAGCCAAAGCAGAACCCCATGGAGCGGCAGAAATTGCCTCAATTGCGTGGTCTCCTCCTGTTGCAATAATAGGATTAGAGGGTAAAAAAGGTGCTAAATGTGCTGCAACACAAATAGGTCCTACTCCAGGCCCACCACCCCCGTGAGGGATGGCAAAGGTTTTATGTAAATTAAGGTGGCAAACATCTGCACCGATTGCCGCAGGACTGGTTAGGCCTACCTGGGCGTTCATATTAGCACCATCCATATAAACTTGTCCACCATTATTGTGAATCAATGCGGTGATATTTTTAATATTAGATTCAAAAACCCCGTGAGTAGAAGGATAAGTTATCATTAAAGCCGCAAGATTGTCTTTGTGTGCTATGGCTTTGTCTTGGATGTCCTCCCAGTCGATATTACCGCGTTCATCTGTTTTTGTCACGATAACTTTCATCCCTGCCATCACCGCAGATGCTGGGTTAGTCCCATGGGCAGAAGCTGGAATTATGCACACATTTCTGTGGTGATCATTACGCGATTGATGATAGGCTCTAATCACCATTAAACCGGCATATTCTCCTTGCGCGCCAGAGTTGGGTTGCAAAGAAGTAGCAGCAAAACCAGTCACGATGTTTAATTGGTGGGTAAGGTTTTCTAAGACTTCTTGATATCCCTTTACTTGATCTAAGGGTGCAAAAGGGTGCAAGCTATTCCACTGTGTGGAGCTTAAAGGGAGCATTTCACTTGCAGCATTGAGTTTCATGGTACACGATCCTAAAGAAATCATCGAATGATTCAAGGCCAGATCTTTTCGCTCTAATTTTTTGATGTAGCGCATCAAAGCCGACTCAGAATGGTAGGAACTAAAAACCGGATGGGTCATGTAGTTGCTTTGGCGTAACTGCGCGCTAGGCAAACGATTTTCATTATTAATGATTACGGCTGCTGTTTTGCCGGTATACGTTTCAAATACATTGATAAGCGCAGTGAAGTCCTCCTCAGTCGTCGCTTCGTTAAGGGAGATACAAGCCGTTTGATTGTCTGGATAAAATAAATTGATTTCATTATCCAGGGCGATTTTTTGCAATTTTTCCGCATCGACTTTGATCTGTAAAGTGTCAAAGTAATGGGTATTGCTTTGTTCAATCCCGATACTATCTAGAGCGACTTCAAGTTTTTTTGCCTTTTCATGAATGTCTAAAGCGATATTTTTTAAACCCTCGGGACCGTGATACACAGCATACATCCCTGCCATGACAGCGAGTAAAACTTGGGCGGTACAGATATTTGAAGTAGCACGGTCTCTTTTGATATGTTGTTCTCTGGTTTGAAGCGCCATACGCAGGGCAGGCTTTCCTTCCATATCTCTTGTTTGACCGATAATACGACCAGGGATATTTCTTTTATAAGCTTCTTTTGTCGCAAAATATGCCGCGTGTGGCCCCCCATAACCTAGTGGAATGCCAAAGCGTTGCGTAGTGCCCACAACAGCGTCAACATCATATTTTGCAGGAGCTTCTAGCAAGGTCAAGGCAAATAAATCTGCTGCCACGACTGTTTTTATTTCTAGGGCTTGCGCTTTTTTAGCATGTGCAGCTAGGTCGATGATGTTTCCGTTTTTTCCAGGATATTGAAAAAGAGCACCAAAATAGGTTTCGTCTAGTTCATATTGTTCAATATCGCCCACGACAATTTCCACCCCAATAGGGGTTGCTCTAGTATTGAGTAAAGCGATGGTTTGTGGCAGGGTAGAAGAAGCGACAAAAAAGCGATGACTATTACGTTTCTTTTGCTCTCTGGTTCTTACCGCAAAAAGTAAACTCATCGCTTCTGCAGCTGCGGTACTTTCATCTAATAAAGAGGCATTCGCCAGATCCATGCCAGTTAAATCTGAAACAACAGTCTGATAATTGAATAAAGCTTCTAAACGCCCTTGCGCAATCTCTGCTTGATAAGGCGTGTAGGCGGTATACCATCCTGGATTTTCAAGAATATTGCGTTGTATAACAGCGGGAACAATTGCAGGGTGATACCCCATGCCAATATAGTTGGCAAACAACTTGTTCTTTTGCGCTAACTGTTGAATTTTCTTTTGGAAAGCATATTCAGAAATGCCCTCTGGGAGCGCTAGCGTTTCTTTTAAGCGAATGTCGCTAGGGATGGTTTCGTCAATTAGTTGAGCAACATCATTCACTCCAATGGTCTTGACCATTTGAGCAATTTCTTTTTCATTAGGACCTAAATGTCTGTTCGCAAACATATGCTACTTTTTTCAACAAATTTACATCAAACTGTTATAAGTAAAAATAGATTTTATTTAAAACAAGAGGAAGTTTTTAACCCTAAGGATAAACTTATAAACACTTTGCCTATTTTTGGCGCATGCTATATCTGCGCTGTCTATTTGATGCTTACATAAAGACGAGTTTTCATGTCGCTTTAATGGTTTTGTGCTTTTTTGAAATAACTCATTATCAATGGAGTATATCAACTACCTTAAGTGATAGGATACTGATTTTTTCTTTGGCCTTTTTAGGCTATAATGCGATAAAGTATTATCCCTTTTCAAAGAAAGTAATGACAACGTTAGGCTTGTATAAGCTGTTGATTCCAGTTGGTGTATTGAGTTTTTTATCTTCCGTTTACCTCTTTTTTTTGTTGTCTTTTCAAGGGCAGGTTATATTGTTTATTTGTTTCCTACTTTGCGTTGCTTATGCTGTTCCTATCCGCGCAAAATTTGGAAACCTGCGCAGTCAATATGGGCTAAAGATTTTTATCGTTGCCATGTGTTGGACTTTATTGACAGCGGTATATCCATTGATTGATTTGGTTTCTTGGAATTTCACCCATTATCTTTTTTTCTTAGAGCGTTTTATCTTGGTCTTTATTGCCACCCTTCCATTTGAAATTAGGGATGCTGCAATGGATCAAAAAGAACTGGGAACCATTCCACAATTGATTGGGGAATCAAAAACCAGATGGCTAGGGATTGCTTTACTCTTTTTGCTTTTTGGAATGGAATTGTTAATTCCAAAGGCTGCAAATGTTTCTCCCACAGCTTTTGTTTTGATGGGTATAGCTTATTTATGCGCCCTTTTTGTGGTAAAGAAGGATAGTTCAGAGAATATTACTTTATTTTGGGTAGAATTAATCCCGGCGATTGGCTGGCTATATTATTTTATAAAAACCCTTTAGCTATGAAAGCAATATTTTTTCTTCCACTAATTTTAATACAGCACTTTAGCACTTTACAAAACGTCGAGGATTTTAAAGCAAACATGCAACACGACTATCTCATTGTTGATGTAAGAACCCCAGAAGAATTTGAAAATGGCGCTTTACCTAGAGCGGTTAACATCTCCATTACCTCACTAGATTTTCCTTTTGAAATCAATAAGTTAGACAAAGAAAAACCGGTTATGATTTATTGTAAGGCTGGCAGCCGAAGTGCAAGAGCAGCAGTTGCGATGAAAGCATTAGGCTTTGATAAAATTTATGAGCTTGACGGGGGTTATATGGCCTGGCAAGCGGCAAAAAATTAATCGACTAACCCAGCTCTTTTCAATAGTGCTTTTGGGTTAGGGGCTTGACCTCTAAACTTTTTATATAAGGTCATGGGATGTTCTGTCCCTCCTTTAGATAAGACATGATCATGAAATGCTGTGGCGGTATCTTGATCAAAAATTCCTTTTTCTAAAAATAATTCAAAAGCATCTGCATCTAAAACTTCTGCCCACTTATAACTGTAATAACCTGCGGCATATCCTCCTTGAAAAATGTGAGAGAAGGCAGTGCTCATACAGTTTTCTTCGTGATCTTCAGTAAATTGAAAAGGAGCCATGATGGTTTTTTCATGCGCTTTAACTCCTTTAATATCTATACTGTTTTCACTATGCCAAGAAAGATCCAAATAGCCAAAGCTGAGCTGTCTCAGGGTTTGAAGCCCTTGCTGAAATTGCCCTGCCTTGATGATTTTTTCTATATAATGCGCTGGGATTAACGCTCCCGTTTTATAATGCTGCGCAAAAAGTGCTAAGGCTTCTGCTTGGTAACACCAGTTTTCTAATACTTGGCTAGGTAATTCAACAAAATCCCAAAAGACGCTCGTCCCACTTAATGATCCATAATGTGTATTCGCAAGCATCCCATGCAAGGCATGACCAAATTCGTGAAATAAAGTCGTTACTTCATTAAAAGTAAGGAGAGCAGGAGTGTCTCCTGTAGGGGTAGAAAAATTACAAACAATAGAAACATGTGGGCGTTGTTCATGATTTTGAGCGCGATAAGAGGTCATCCATGCGCCATTTCTTTTTCCTTCTCGCGGGTGGAAATCTGCATAAAGTACGGCGTGAAATGCACCGTCTTTTGTTACTTCATAAGCTTGAACATCTGGATGGTAAACCGGGATATCTTTTCTTATTTTAAAACTTAACCCATACAAGCGTTCTACTATTTTGAATAAGCCAGTGGTGACCTTTGGTAAAGCAAAATAGGGTTTGAGCTCTTCTTCATTAAAAGCAAAACGCACTTGTTTTATCTTTTCTGAGATATAAGCAGTATCCCATTTTTCAATGGTCTTATAACCTAGCTCTTGCTGTCCAAAAGCATTGATTTCTTCCCATTCTTTTTTTGCTTTGGGATAGGCTTTGTTTCTCAAGTCATTTAAAAATTCGCGAACCGTCGATTCGTCTTTAGCCATACGCTCTTCTAGGACAAATGCTGCATGAGAATCATAACCTAAAAGATTAGCTCTTTGATAACGAAGTTGAACAATGGATTGAATTACCGTTTCATTGTTATGATCGTTTTGCTGGAATCCTCTTTTCCCAAAGGCAAGACACATTTTTTTACGCAATCCCCGATTGTCTGCATAGGTCATAAAAGGAACATAACTGGGATAGTCAAGTGTAAATAACCAACCCTCTAATGACTTTTGCTCTGCCATTTGTTTTGCCATAGCAAGGGCGCTTTGCGGTAAGCCAGATAATTCCTTTTTGTCTGTTATTTGTAGTGAAAATGCATTAGAATCCTCTAATACATTTTCTCCAAAGCGAAGCCCTAGCTGAGCGAGTTCTTGATCAATCGCTCTAAGTTTTTCTTTTTTCTCTTCTGGTAGGAGTGCACCATTGCGCACAAAACCTTTGTATTCTTTTTCTAAAAGTGTTTTTTGTTCTGGCGTGAGTGCTGCAGTGTCTTTTAGATCGTGCACCTTTTGGATGCGTTGAAATAAAACCTCGTTTAATCTAATGTCATTCTGCAAGGCAGTAAGGATAGGGGCTGCCTTTTGGGTGACCTCTTGCAGGGCTTTGCTGGTCTCTGCACTGTTAAGGTTAAACAGGGCTCCAGAAATAATCCCCAGTTTTTTTCCACTTTTCTCCATGGCTTCAATTGTGTTATCAAAGCTGGGTTGGGCTTGGTTTTGAGTAATTTGATCTATTTCCGCTTTTGTTTTCTCAATTTCTGCTTCGAGGGCAGGGAGAAAATCTGCTGTATTGATTTGATCAAAAGGAAGGGTCTCAAAAGGGGTCGGAAATTCAGCTAAAAGTGGATTCTGCAAGGGACTGGATTTAAGCGTTTAAATTTTTTGAGGAATCAATTACTTTGGCCTTTAGGCCTTCTTTATATGCAATAATTCTATCAAGTACTTCTTGATCTGAACTTCCGATAATTTGTGCGGCAAGGATTCCAGCATTTTTAGCTCCGTTAAGGGCAACAGTTGCGACAGGTACTCCGCCCGGCATTTGTAATATTGAAAGAACAGAGTCCCAACCATCGATAGAGTTACTCGATTTGACCGGCACTCCTATCACAGGTAGTGGGCTAATTGCGGCAACCATTCCAGGTAAGTGCGCTGCTCCTCCTGCACCGGCTATGATCACTTTAATCCCTCTTTGATGTGCCTCTTGTCCGTAGGTCATCATTTTTTTTGGGGTGCGATGGGCAGAGACAATGTCTACCTCATAATCAATGCCTAATTCTTTTAGAATATCGATTGCTTCTTGCATTACGGGTAAGTCTGATGCGCTTCCCATGATGATTCCTACTTGTGCCATTAGTTTGAAATTACGGTGATTAGTTGTTTTACTTTTTCTGCCGTTTCACGGGCTGTATTGATGTCTTGATCGACGATAGTGACATGTCCCATTTTTCTAAAGGGACGAGTTTGCTTTTTGCCATAAATATGGGGGGTTACTCCCTTTAACTTTAAAGCGGTTTCAATATTGTTATAGTGCACTTGTCCGGTATGGCCTTGTGCACCTACAAGGTTGACCATTACCCCAGCTGTGATAAGGTCAGTATTGCCTAATGGGAGATCTAAGACCGCGCGAATGTGCTGTTCAAATTGATCTGTGATCGATGTTTCTATGGTGTGATGTCCACTATTGTGCGCACGAGGTGCAACCTCATTCACGTAAATATCGCCCTCTTCAGTGAGGAATAATTCTACGGCTAAAAGACCTACATGATTCAATGCATTAGAAACTTGCAGGGCGATTTGGGTGGCTTTTTCTTTAATGCTGTCATCAATTCTAGCGGGACAAAGCACATATTCTACTTGGTTAGCTTCTGGATGAAATTCCATCTCGACTACAGGATATGTTTTCACTTCCCCCGAAGGATTTCGAACAACCGTGACAGCAAGTTCGTGTGTAAATGGTACAAGATCCTCTACCATGCATTCTTGATCGGTCAAGAAGTCTAAGTCTTCGCTTTGACGGATAATTTTAACACCATTGCCGTCATACCCCATTTTAGCTGCTTTCCAAACAAAAGGAAAATGCAGTTTATCTGTGTCTATTGCCTGCTGTAAAAGGGATAAATTTTTGAAGCGCATATGCGCTGAAGTGGAAATATTATGCTGCACATAAAAGTCTTTTTGTACCCCTTTATTTTGAATTAACTCTAGGGTTGCAGCGTTAGGGTAGGTTTGTATCCCTTCTTTTTCTAATTGTCTTAAGGCGTCTGTATTGACGTGTTCTATCTCAATGGTTAAAACATCGAGCTCTTTCCCAAAGTCATAAACGGTTTGATAATCTTTAAAATCCCCTTGAAAAAAATGATCACAAGCGATACGCGAAGGCGCGTCTTCACTAGGGTCTAGCACATGTGTAGTGATGTCCCACTTACGGGTAGTATAGAGCAACATCTTGCCTAATTGCCCCCCTCCTAGGATGCCTAATTTTGCTTGTGAAGAAAAAAACTGCATAAATCTTTTTGGCAAAAATACGGATATATCTTTGATTGGTAAACGGGAATAGAGAAAAGGCTTATTTTAGGTATCTTTGCCACCATAAATATTAAACTATGATCAATATAGTCCTCTTTGGTAAACCTGGAGCAGGGAAAGGAACCCAAGCAGAATTCTTAAAATCACATTACCAATTGGTTCACATTTCAACAGGAGATGTTTTTCGTTACAACATTAAAAATGCAACTGATTTAGGTAAGTTAGCCCAATCTTATATGGATAAAGGTGACTTAGTGCCAGACGAAGTAACCATTAATATGTTAGAGGCCGAAGTGGAAAAAAACCCCCAAGCCAAAGGATTTATTTTTGATGGTTTTCCTAGAACACAAGCACAAGCGCAAAGTTTAGACGCCTTTTTAAGTCGAAAAGGGATGAGTATTTCTGCCACTGTAGCATTAGAAGCAGACGACGATGAATTAGTCACTCGTTTATTAAAAAGGGGAGAAACTAGTGGTCGCCCAGACGATCAAGACGAGGCAAAGATTCGAAACCGTTTTGAAGAGTACAATCAAAAAACGGCTCCTTTAAGAGCGTTCTATACAGAACAAAATAAATTTCACAGTATTAATGGAATTGGTTCGATCGAAGAGATCACCCAGCGATTGATGACTGCAATTGATTCACTACAATAATAAAAAATGACCGAAGGAAATTTTGTCGACTATGTAAAGTTATTTATTTCTTCGGGAAACGGGGGTAAAGGATCTATACATCTACACCGTGAAAAGTATATTACTAAGGGAGGCCCAGATGGGGGCGATGGCGGCCGTGGAGGTCATGTGATCGCAAGAGGAAATCCTAATTTGTGGACCCTCTATACTTTTAAATTTAAAAAACACTTTTCGGCTGGACATGGGGAACACGGAAGTAAAAACCGCAGTTCAGGAGCACAAGGGGAAGATATTTTTATCGATGTTCCTTTGGGGACATTGATCAAAAGCACAGAGACTGGTGAGTTAATTGGGGAAATTACAGAAAAAGGTCAAGAAATTATTTTGTTGGAAGGTGGTTTAGGCGGCCGTGGAAACTGGCATTTTAAATCCTCTACCCGTCAAACCCCACGCTATGCTCAACCGGGAATTAAAGGGCAAGAATTACAAATTACCCTAGAGTTAAAAGTCTTAGCAGATGTTGGGCTAGTAGGCTTCCCTAATGCAGGGAAATCTACTTTATTGTCTGTGCTTACTTCGGCGAAGCCTAAAATTGCTGACTACGAATTCACCACCCTAAAGCCTAATTTAGGGATAGTCGAATACAGGGATTATCGCTCTTTTGTGATGGCAGATATTCCAGGAATTATTGAAGGAGCTGCAGAAGGAAAAGGACTAGGGCATTATTTTCTTAGACATATTGAGCGCAACGCAGTCTTACTTTATCTTATTCCAGCAGATGCGGCAGATATTAAAAAGGAGTTTGATATTTTACGCAACGAGTTGATTGCGTTTAATCCAGAATTGATCGATAAAAACTTTATGATTGTCCTGTCTAAATGTGACTTGTTAGACGATGAGTTGAAGGCAGAATATGCGATTGAGATGAAAGAGGCTTTTGGAGACATTCCGCATTTGATGATTTCTTCTGTAAGTCAAATGGGAACAATGGATTTAAAAGATGCTTTATGGCAGTTAATCAATGAAGACTAAAGATGAGGTTTGTCTTTTTTTTAATGTTGTTTTCATCCCTTGTTTTAGGGCAAAATAAAACACCTTTTAAAAAGTTTAATGAAGCAAATCGAGCAGAATATCTTCTTAAAAAAAAGACTATCCAAGTGTCAAAAAGTAGTCGCCTAGAAAAAATAAACCTTAGGATTCAACTCGCCTCACGCTATAATGAACAAGACGATTTAATTACAGCCCTTGAAGATAAAATAAGCAACCAGGGTGAAAGTGCTCAGTTGTTATATCTCTTAGGAGGGGCAAATGGAATTAAAGCCCTACAGGTAAACCGCATGTTTTCTGTCTCTTATGTTAAAGCCATGCTGAAGAATTTTAAGCGTGCGCTAGCGTTAAACCCCAATCATCTTCCCACTCTTGAAGCTTATATTGAATCATTGTGTATGGTTCCTTCTCTTTTAGGGGGAGATATCGATAAGGCAAAAGTGTTGGCAAAGCAGTTAATGAAGTTAGATCAAGTAAAAGCTTATTTTTCTTTTGCGTTTATCGCTGCAGCAGAAGCAAAGAAGTCACAAGCAACGGACTATTATAAAAAGGCCTTTGATTTACTCGAAAAACAATCTTTTTGTAGTCAAAATCTATCTGATTATTTCGCACAGCACTCGATGAACTTTTCTTATAAAATTGCCGAAGATAGTGTGTTAAATAAATTATCGCCAGGCATAGGACTTTGTTCTATTGATTATTTTATAGACAAACAAAGTTCAGTTTATAACATCCCACTCGAATGGGCTTATTTTCGAAAAGCACAACTACTAGATTTTGTAGGAGATAGGGATCAGGCCCTGCTTATGACGAAGCAAGCGCTTAGTATCAACCCTAACTTTGAATTAGGGCAGGCTTTGCAAACAAAACAGCAAAAAGCATTATGAAAAAAATTCATTTTATCGCTATCGGTGGGAGTGCCATGCACAATTTGTCGTTAGCCTTAAAGGCAAAAGGATATCAAATTAGCGGAAGCGATGATGCGATATTTGAGCCGTCAAAATCACGATTGCAAAATGCTGGTTTGTTGCCAGATGCCATGGGGTGGTTTTCAGAGAAAATTACATTAGATTTAGAGGGAGTGATTTTAGGCATGCATGCCAAAAAAGACAACCCAGAACTCTTAGCAGCCCAAGAAAAAGGCGTGCCAATTTACTCTTATCCTGAATTTTTATACGAACAAAGTAAAGACAAAACTCGCGTCGTCATTGCGGGAAGTCATGGGAAAACCTCTATTACTGCCATGGTGCTTCATGTGTTGAATTACCACGATCAAGAAGTGGATTTTATGGTTGGAGCACAATTAGAGGGTTTTGATACCATGGTGCATTTAACAGAGCACAACGATTTTATGTTGATTGAAGGAGACGAATATCTTTCTTCTCCCATCGATTTAAGACCAAAGTTTTTATGGTACAAGCCTCATGTCACTCTGATTTCTGGAATTGCTTGGGATCACATTAATGTCTTTCCCACTTTGGCAGATTATGAAGATCAGTTTAAGCAATATATCGATACGATAGTTCCGGGTGGAGCAATTGTCTACAATCAAGAAGACCCAGTGTTAACGCGTCTTGTGGCCACTACACAAAACACCATAAGAAAGCAAAGTTATCAAAAACCCGAAGCAGTGATAGAAGAGGGAGTTACCTATCTACAAACAGATGAAGGGGATTTACCATTGTCTGTTTTTGGGGATCACAATCTTGCGAACCTTGCAGGGGCAAAATGGATTTGCCAACTAATGGGGGTGGACGAAATGGACTTTTTTGAAGCCATAGAAAGTTTTAAAGGTGCATCAAAACGTTTAGAAAAAATGGTGACTGGAAAAACTGCGCATCTATTTAAAGATTTTGCTCATGCTCCCAGTAAGGTCCTTGCTACGGCCCAAGCGGTAGGACGTCAATTTGAAGAATTTAATACAATAGGTTGTTTAGAGTTGCATACCTACAGTAGTCTTGATCCTGTTTTTTTGCCACAGTATAAACACAGTTTGAACGGTCTTGATGAAGCCATTGTTTTCTTTGATCCAGAAGCTTTAAAAATAAAAGGAAGAGCTCCTATCGCAGTCGAAGATATCAGCACAGCTTTTGATCACCCTAATTTGACCGTGTTTACAACACCAGCAGAGTTGCATCAATACTTATTCCAAAAAGAATATTCGCGAACAGCACTTTTGATGATGAGTTCTGGGAATTATGGCAGTCTTGACTGGGAAAAGTTGTCTGAGCTTATTGTTTCTTTTTAGTTCGGTGCATTGAATACAACAAAGCGACTTCTTTATCGGTATTTGTTCGTGCGGTTTGCATAGCGACCTTTGCTCTTTCACGATCTTCTTTTTTCTTGTCTTGGGAGATTTTATACTTGCCTTCCCAGGAATTGATTTCAATGCGAAACCCTACGATATAATTCAGGGCGGCTTCCATTCTCGGATTATCAGGTTCCAAACTATATTTGGGTTGATCTCCTTCTAAAAATGCAGTCATATTGATCAAGCTCTGTTTCACTTTTTCACGATCATTTTCTAGGATTAGGGTTCCTTTTAAATGTGCTTTAAAATAATTCCAAGTGGGTAATTGAGTTGTACTGTAAACAGAAGGCGAAATATACACTTGTGGTCCGTTAAAGATAATTTGTACGGCAGTATTGTTTTTAAAATGTTCTAGTTGGGGATTGTATTTATCTATATGACCAATCAAGACTCCCAGCTTCTCATTGGGTTGATACACCAATGGCGTATGGGTGCTTTCAATCTCATTATTCATGCAGCTATTAATCATGGCCAAAGGATACATTTGCATCAATTGAACGATGTTGTTAAAGTTTTTCTCTTGATGATGAATAGGTGGGTAATGCATAAATATGTATTTTAGGCTTGCCTAACGAATGTATTAAAATAACCCAAATCATGTCACAAAAACCTTCACATTTTACCATTAGACAATGGTCGATAGACGATCGTCCTAGAGAAAAAATGCAGCAAAATGGTGCCCAACAATTATCAAATGCAGAATTACTAGCCTTACTTATAGGAAGCGGGAATAAAGAGGAGTCTGCGGTGCATTTAATGCAGCGTTTGTTATCTGCGGTTGACAACAACATTATGGAGTTACATGCGATGGCTTTAGAAAAAATGATGGAATGGAAAGGGATAGGACTGGCAAAGGCGGTAAAAATAAAAGCAGCTTTAGAGTTGGGAAAGCGTATCCATTTGGCAGAGCCTATCAAACAACTCCAATGTAATAGTAGCGCAAAGGCTTATCAATTATTCCATCCGGTATTAAGTTTTCTTGCACACGAAGAATTTTGGGTGGCCTATTTAAATCATCAAAATAAGGTGATCACTCGTCATTGCTTGAGTAAAGGAGGGATTGCGTCTACTACAGTCGATTTGCGTTTGCTACTTAAAAAAGGCCTTGAGGTAGGGGCTACTGGACTGTTATTGGCCCATAATCATCCTACTGGAAATTTACAGCCCAGTAAGGCAGATATCGCCTTGACAGAAAAAATCAATAAAGCAGCAAAAGTCATCGATATTCAACTCTTAGATCATCTAATTGTTTCTGAAAAAAGCTACTTTAGCTTTGCAGACGAAAACATCTTATAAATGCTATTGGTTTTTTGCCAAAAAGTCACTCCTAGAATCCAGTACACCTTCACGCATGTGTTTACCACAGCTTTAGGGATAGAGATTGATTTCACCTCAAAGTTAGAGACCTTTATCGCTTATACAGGTCCAAAAATGAGTTATGGAAAAGCCCCTTTAGGCAATGAATTTTTTGTCGAAGCGGTGCCTTTGCTTTTTGAATTAGGGGTGCAAGACGTTGCAGTCGACATAAAACAATGGAAGACTTACCCCACTTTTTTTGAAGTGCGGAAAAAAGAATCGGCCTTTCCTTTTGACCTCTTTGCGGCTACCTTTTATTTGATCTCTCGCTATGAAGAATATCTACCTCATGTTAAAGATCAGTTGGATCGTTTTGAGGCAAAACAAAGTCTTTGTGTTAGAAAAGGCTTCGCCGAAGTCCCTATAGTTGACTTTTGGCTTGCAGAGTTATTATCGCTGTTAAAAGACACTTTTCCAGATCTTCTTATCGTGGAAAGTTCTGGAGAAAGTTTTAAGCCATTGATAGAAGTGGTCTCGCCTTATAAGTATCTGCATCAATCTGTTTTTAGTAATTTAGCCACCTTTGGGAAGGCGCTCTATCAACTCAACTTTTGGGAGCTATTTGAACAACCCATGGTACTCTTAGGGTTTAGAAAAGACCCTTGGGATACTTTTCAAGAGTATAAAACCCTGTTTTATAAGGCAAAATTCAACTCTTATTTCTTCTTTTTATTTTCAAAAGGCTCGAATATGGACCGTGGTATTTCGATTAGAAATAACTCTTTCCAAAGTTTGATTAAAGGAGTAGCCGATTATTTCGAGGTGGGTTTGCTAGCCTCTTTTCCTGCGAATAAAAAAGGCAATCAATTTGAAAAAGAACGCAAGGACTTGAATGTATTGATTCATCGAAAGATTCAAAAAATCAGATATGCTTGGGGGATTAGTACCGTTAATGAAAGTTATCGCAACTTGATCATGCAAGAAGTGCAAGCAGATTTTAGTTTAAGTTTCCCCAATATAATGGGGTACCGTGCCAGTACCGCCGTACCCTTTTATTATTATGATCTAGCGAATGAAATGACAACCACCTTAAAATTTTCCCTGTGGTGTCTAATGAAGATAGTTTACGTCAATACAGCCCTGTAGAAGGAATTAAGAAATTGATTTCAATGGGGGATAAACTTCCGCTTGCGACGGGAGTGCATAGTTTTGCTTTAAGCAATAAATTTTTAGAAAATTCTGAGGTAAATAAAGGCTATCGCTCTGTCATTATTGATTATCTTAAGGCACATGATAGATAAGGATCACCTCACTGATATTTTTTTTGATTTAGACCATACTTTATGGGATTTTGAAGCGAATTCTCAAGCTACTTTTGACCAATTACTCGCCCATTACAGTTTTCCTTTTGATACCGCTACATTTATGGAGGCTTATGGCCCTATAAATCACGCTTTTTGGAAATTGTATCGCGAAAATAAAATCACGACAGAGGAATTGCGATTTGTTCGCTTACAGAAAACTTTTGAGGCGGTTAACTGTCCGCAAACAAAGCAGGTGATTACCGTCTTATCAAAAGGGTATATCAATCAACTATCTACACATACTCATATTTTTGAGGGAACGATTGATCTGTTAGATTATTTAAAACCAAACTATCGTTTACATATTATCACCAATGGTTTTGAAAATGTGCAACAAAAGAAAATGGCAAATGCTGGTTTAGCGCCTTATTTTGAGGTAGTGCTTACCGCAGAAAAGGCAGGGATAAAGAAACCCCATCCAGATATTTTTAATCAAGCCCTTAGTTTAGCTGAAACCACTGCAAAAAATGCTTTAATGATCGGAGATAGTTTTGAGGCTGACATAGAGGGGGCAGTTGCGTTAGGAATGCAAGCCATACAATTTAACAGCCACGATGAACCCTTACACAACCACTGCCCAATTGTAGAAAATTTAGCAGAAATAAAGCAATACCTCTAAGCAATTCTTGTAGTTGTTGAAACTTCCTTTAGCTTTGTAAAAAAGTTTTTCATGGACATACAAAATGCTCAAAAAGTAGTGGACGAATGGATCAAAACCCATGGGGTTCGTTATTTTAACGAATTGACAAACATGGCTCAGTTAACCGAAGAAGTAGGTGAAGTCGCCCGTATTATCGCCCGTCGCTATGGAGAACAAAGCGAAAAAGAAAGTGATAAGAGCAAAGATTTAGGAGAAGAACTCGCAGATGTGCTTTTTGTCTTGTTGTGTCTTGCCAACCAAACGGGGACAGATCTTCAAGCTGCCTTTGATCAAAAACTCGATTTAAAAACAAAACGTGATCACGATCGTCATCATCAAAATAAAAAATTAAAATAGTCCCGTATTTATGCGATTAGCCTTACAGCACCCCACCAAAAAAGCTCATGCAAAACTCACTATAACGGGCTCAAAAAGTGAAACCAATCGCTTGTTGCTTTTACAAGCATTGTACCCACAATTAACCATTGAAAATCAATCTAATTCTGACGATTCTGTTGCGATGCATATGGCATTACATACAGAGGGGAAGCTAAAAGATATTCATCATGCTGGTACAGCTATGCGTTTTCTTACTGCTTATTTTGCCACCAAAGAAAACAGTGACATCGTTCTTACGGGTTCACAGCGAATGCAAGAACGCCCTATTGCTCTTCTTGTCGATGCCTTAAACGCATTAGGAGGAAATATTAGCTATACAAAAGAAGAGGGCTATCCGCCTTTATCGATCATTGGAAAACAATTAGAAGGTGGTGAAGTAACGCTTCCAGCAAATATATCCAGTCAGTATATCTCTGCTTTACTATTAATTGCGCCGAAATTAGCGAAGGGTTTAACCCTTAATTTGGAAGGTGAAATAACCTCCTTGCCCTATATTAAAATGACTTTGTCCCTGTTAGAGCGCCTGGGAATCAAGACTAATTTTGAAGGAAAAACTATACATATTCCTTATCAAGCAGCAGTTGATAAACAAGTCCAAGTGGTTGAATCAGATTGGAGTTCTGCTTCTTACTGGTTTAGTACGCTCGCCCTAGCTGAAGAAGGCGAAATACATTTGTCCAACTACCGCAAAGATAGTCTGCAAGGAGATGCTGTTTTAAGAACGATCTATCGTCTATTAGGGGTAGAAAGTCATTTTGAAGGAAATACTTTGATCCTTAAAAAGGAAGCTTCTTTTGTTATTCCACAAAAAATTGAGCTTGATTTAGTCGAGGCGCCAGATATCGCACAGACTATAGCAGTAAGTTGTTATGGTTTAGGAGTTGCTTGCGATTTAGCCGGCTTGCATACCCTGAAAATAAAAGAAACCGATCGTCTTTTGGCCCTTGAAAAAGAATTAGGAAAGTTAGGTGCTACAATTACAGTAGATGATAAAAGTCTACAATTAGCTGCTAAACAAAGTTTTAATGCAGATCAATCAATTGATACCTATCACGATCATAGAATGGCGATGGCTTTTGCGCCTTTGGGATTGAAAATCCCTTTAACAATCAACGATGCAGGAGTTGTGAGTAAGTCTTATCCTGGCTTTTGGGAAGATCTAAAAAGCACTGGTTTTCAAGTAGTTAAAAAATAGTCGACCGAAAGTAGGCCATTTACTTGACAACCCCTATATCCAGAACGTATATTTGCCCCTTTAATAAGAAAAATTATTTTATCACCCACCTTGATATATGAAACTATCTGATTTTAATTTTGAGCTACCTGAAGATCGATTAGCAGAATTTCCCGCTGAAAACAGAGACGAGTCGCGCTTAATGGTTTTAAACCGCGAAAAGCACACCATTGAACACCACCAATTTAAAGATGTTATTAATTTCTTTGATGAAGGGGATGTAATGGTATTAAATAATACCAAAGTATTTCCAGCCCGTTTATTTGGTAACAAAGAGAAGACAGGTGCGCGTATAGAAGTGTTCTTATTGCGCGAGTTGAACGAAGAGCAACGCTTGTGGGATGTTTTAGTAGATCCAGCAAGAAAAATTAGAATCGGGAACAAATTATATTTTGGAAACGATGATAGTTTAGTCGCAGAGGTGATTGATAACACTACCTCTCGCGGGAGAACCTTGCGTTTCCTTTTTGATGGTCCGTATGAAGAATTTAGAAAAAAGTTAAAAGATTTAGGAGAGACCCCTTTACCAAAATATATCAAGCGTGAACCTAATGATGAGGATAAAACACGTTATCAAACCATATATGCTAAAAATGAAGGTGCTGTAGCGGCACCTACTGCTGGACTGCATTTCTCTAAACATTTATTAAAGCGTTTAGAGATCAAAGGAGTTGATTTAGCCGAGCTAACCCTGCACGTAGGTCTAGGGACTTTTAACCCCGTTGAGGTAGAGGATCTATCGAAGCACAAAATGGACTCAGAAGAGTTGATTATTGAGCAAAATGTTGTTGATGTTGTCAATGCAGCAAAAGCCAATAAAAGAAGAATTTGTGCAGTGGGAACAACGGTAATGCGTGGTTTAGAAAGCTCTGTTTCTTCTGTCAACACCTTGAACACTTATAACGGGTGGACGCATAAGTTTATCTTCCCTCCACACGAGTTTGCGATTGCCAATTGTATGATTACGAATTTCCACACTCCTAAGTCAACACTCTTGATGATGGTATCTGCCTTTGCTGATCCAGATTTTATCAAAGAAGCTTATGACGTTGCAGTGAAGGAGAAGTATAACTTCTACTCATATGGTGACGCTATGTTGATTATATAAATCACTTTATGGCTACTGAAAAAAAAGATATACGTGCATACTCTTTGACAGAGTTGCAAGATTTTTTTGTAGCCAAAGGAGATAAAGCCTTTAGAGGAAAACAAGTCTATCAATGGCTGTGGAATAAAGGAATCCATCAATTTGATGGAATGACCAATTTATCCAAAGATACCCGGGTTTTTTTGGAAGAACATTTTACCATTAATCACATTGCGGTTGATCAACAACAGCGCAGTGCAGATGGAACCATAAAAAATGCCGTTAAATTATTTGATGGTCGTATAGTCGAATCTGTTTTAATCCCAGTAAAAGATCGTACAACTGCCTGTGTTTCATCGCAAGTGGGTTGTAGTTTAGACTGTAAATTTTGTGCGACGGCAAAACTTGCCCGAATGCGAAACTTAAATCCAGACGAGATCTTTGACCAAGTTGTCGCCATCGATCAACAAAGCAAATCCTATTTTAATCGCCCTTTATCAAACATTGTTTTTATGGGGATGGGGGAGCCATTGATGAATTATAACAATGTGCTTATGGCCATCAATAAAATCACCGATCCTGCTGGATTGGGAATGTCCCCTAGACGCATTACGCTCTCTACTTCTGGCCTGCCAAAATTGATTAAAAAAATGGCCGATGATGAGGTGCAGTTCAATCTTGCAGTTTCACTCCATACTGCCGTGCAAGCAACACGGGAACAGATTATGCCTTTTGCAGAAAAGTTTCCCTTAGAAGATCTTCTAGATTCTCTCAAATACTGGTACGAAAAGACCGGGAAAAGAGTGACCTATGAATACGTCGTTTGGAAAGGGATTAACGATAATATGGAGCATACACGCGCTTTAGTAAATTTTTGTCGCCAAGTCCCCTCAAAAGTAAACTTGATTGAATACAATGCCATAGGGGAAGATGACTTTCAACAAGCCGACCCAGCCATCATCGATCAATACATAGAATACCTTACTGCAGCACATATTACTGCTACCATTCGCCGCTCTCGCGGAAAAGATATTGACGCCGCTTGCGGGCAATTAGCCAATAAAAATCAAGAAAACACTTGATGAAAGTGTATCTTTGAGCAATGAAAGTCGTTGAGCAGATAAAGGAGCCGATATATGAAGAGATGGAGCTGTTTGAAGAGAAGTTCACCACTTCCATGTCTTCTAAAGTTGCCCTATTAAATCGTATTACCCATTTTATTGTTAACCGTAAAGGGAAGCAAATGCGTCCCATGTTTGTCTTTTTGACCGCTAAAATGCTCAATCAAGGCAAAGTCAACGAAAGAACTTATCGCGGTGCTGCCGTAATAGAATTGATCCATACCGCCTCGCTTGTTCACGACGATGTGGTAGATGATTCTAACCTTAGAAGAGGATTTTTCTCTGTCAATGCTTTATGGAAGAATAAAATCGCCGTCTTAGTGGGGGATTTTATGCTCTCAAAAGGAATGTTACTCTGCATAGAGAACGATGATTTTGATTTACTTAAAATCATCTCTGTCGCGGTTAGAGAAATTAGCGAGGGAGAATTATTGCAAATCGAAAAAGCCCGTAAACTCGACATCACCGAAGAGGTCTACTACAATATTATTCGTCAAAAAACAGCCACCCTATTAGCCGCTTGTTGCGCGATGGGAGCAAGAACAGTGCGAGACGATGATCAGGTGGTAGAAAAGATGCGCCTTTTTGGGGAATATATAGGAATGGCCTTTCAAATAAAAGATGACCTATTTGATTATGGCGAAACGGCCATAGGTAAGCCAACAGGGATAGATATCAAAGAGCAAAAAATGACTCTGCCCTTAATTTACACCCTGAATAATGTCCCAACTGCAGAGAAAAACTGGATCATCCAATCTGTCAAAAGACACAATCGCGATAAAAAACGTGTGCGAGAAGTTATTGAGAAGGTCAAAGCAACAGGAGGTTTAACCTATGCCGAAGATAAGATGGAAGAATTTAGACAAAAAGCCTTAGCACTCTTATTAGAGTTCCCTCAAGATGCCTATAGAGACGCCCTTGAACAAATGGTGAATTACGTTATTTCTCGTAAGCAATAAGTTCTTTTTTCTTAAGTTTATAGCACCATTAATTATTTCCTTTGATTACAAAAACTACTATTGATCAAGTCTATGACACCGCTCGTGTAGAGGAGGTGATAGGAGATTTTGTGTCCCTTAAAAAAGCTGGGAGTAATTTTAAAGGACTCAGTCCTTTTTCACAAGAGCGCACCCCTAGTTTTATGGTCTCTCCGGTAAAGCAAATCTGGAAGGATTTTAGTACCGGAAAAGGAGGAAATGTAGTCGCTTTTTTGATGGAGCATGAGCGTTTTTCTTATCCAGAAGCGATTCGGTATCTAGCGAAAAAGTACAATATTGAAATCGAAGAAACTCAGCAAACAGATGAAGAAAAAGCCAAAAGAGATGCGAGAGAAAGTATGCTTTTGGTGTCAGAATTTGCCTTAGATTATTTTAAAAACAACCTTTGGGAAAGCAGCGCAGGGAAAGCAATCGGGAAGACCTATTTTCAAGAACGCGGCTTTACCGATGAAACAATAAAGGCCTTTGACTTAGGCTATGCCTTAGAAACCAAAGACGCTTTTACTAACACAGCCTTAGAAAAGGGCTATAAACTTGAGTTCTTAGAAAAGACAGGACTCACCATCGAAGAGCGAAAGATAGATCGTTTTCGTGGGCGAGTGCTTTTCCCTATCAAAAGTATGGCGGGGCGTACAGTAGGTTTTGGGGGGCGAATTTTAGGAGACAATAAGAAAACTGCTAAATACCTCAATTCTCCCGAAAGCGAAATTTACCACAAGAGCAAAGTCCTTTATGGCTTGTATGAATCAAAGCAAACCATCGCAAAAGAGGACTGTTGTTATTTAGTCGAAGGTTATACTGATGTGATCCAAATGCACCAGCGGGGGATTAAAAATGTAGTCTCCTCTTCTGGGACTGCATTAACCCAAGAGCAAATTCGATTGATACAGCGACTTACACAGAATATTGTGGTCTTGTTTGACGGTGATGCTGCGGGTCTAAGGGCTGCTTTGCGCGGGATAGACATGATCTTATCTCAAGGCATGAATGTCAAAGTGTGTTCTTTTCCAGAGGGGGAAGATCCAGATAGCTTCGCAAAAAACCATAGCCTAGAAGAGGTGCAGACTTTTTTTAGCGAAAACGCAAAAGATTTTATACAGTTTAAGGCGTCTCTTTTGATGAAAGAGGCTCAAAACGATCCAGTAAAAAAAGCGGCGACCATTAAAGATATGGTGGACAGTATTGCAAAAATACCCGATGCAATCCAGCGAGAGGTGTATGTGCAAAGCTGTGCTGCAATTATGGAAATTTCTGAGGAAGTCCTTTTTAGCGCTTTAGCGCAAAAAAGAGCCAAAGAAGTCAATGCACAAAACAAGCGAAAGCCTAATGTCCCTCAAATGCAAGTGGTGCAGCCTGTTGCTCCTGCGCTTAAAGTGGACGAGTTATACGAGTTAGAGAAACAAATCATCACCCTTTTAATGTTGTATGGAGATCGCGAAGAAACTTTCCAAGAGTCTGTTTTACAATTCTCTGAAGCGTCTGAAGAAGTTGTAGAAGAAATAACAATGGTTAAGGCAAAGGTATACGAGAAGATCTTTTTGGACTTGCAACAAGACGAAGTTGAACTCGCGAATGATGATTTTAGATCCTTGTTTTTTGTGCTTTTGGAGCAATTTCAAACGCAAGGGTTGTTGTCGATTGATAAGTTAATGCCCACCTTAGCCCCAGAGTTAAGTAGCCTGGTGAGTACTATTTTGATGAATGAAGAAAAGTACAGTCTGCATCAATGGGATAAGAAAAATATTTTTGTTAAAACAAGAGATCAACAAATTGGTTTGATGGTAACGGAAACGATTTTGAGTTTGCGCAAGCATTTAGTTAATCGTAAAATAGAATCCTTACAAGCAGAAATGGAAGACCCCACCCAAGAACACAAAGGCTTGTTAGAAGATGTAATGAGTTATTATCAATTAAGACGCCTTGTGTCTAATAAATTAAACCGAGTTTTATAGTAATCCTTCTGGGATAACACAAACAGGGATGGGATCCATTTTGTGTTTGTTTTGTCGATTAAAGGCTAAATAGATCTTCATGACTTCTTTTTCTCTTTCAGAAAAATCTTTAGGATCGGTACCCACATTTCTCATGGCCCATTCTAATTCGTTATAGGTTGCACCTAATTGATCTTCGTCCGTACGATCATCTCCCCATAGTCCATCAGTCGGGGCAGCATTTTGAATTTCTTCGTTGACGTTGAGTGCTTTGGCAAGTGCAAAAACCTCAGACTTCATCAAATCTGCGATGGGACTTAGATCAACTCCTCCGTCTCCGTATTTGGTATAAAAGCCTACACCAAAATCTTCAACTTTATTTCCTGTTCCAGCAACAAGGTAACGGTGTAGTGCGGCAAAATAATAAAGGGTTGACATACGAAGTCTAGCTCTTGTATTCGCTAGGCTTAGAAAGGCTTGATCTGCTTGATCGGTGGGAGGAAGAATGTCTTTAAAAGCATCAAATACCCCAGTAAGGGATAGGGAATGGTGGCTTACATTCGAGAATTTTTTCTCTAGCCAAGCGATATGCTCTTTAGCTCTAGAAACTTGATTCTCTTCTTGGTGAATCTCCATTTCTAAACAAATTACTGGGCGTCCTGTTTTTGCACATAGTGTTGAGGTTAAAGCAGAATCAATCCCACCTGATACCCCGACTACAAAGCCATTCATTTGAGCCTTATCTGCATAATCATTCAGCCACTTAACAATATGATCTATTACTTTTTCTGGACTTTTCATCGCTACTCTATTTTTTGCATGTAACTTTGTGTAAAAATAGCAAACTTCTTGATGAAGGTGAAAAAAACAAGCATAATGAAACTACAATTTTCTTCATTATTATCATTTTTCTTATTTGGAATACTTTTTTTTGTCATTTCAGGATGTTCTTCAACGAATGCAGTTGAAGAGGAGATCGCAAAAATCCCTGTTGACATCACCTTAGATCGTTTTGATCAAAAATTCTTTAACGCCTCTAAGGAAGATTTTTATCAGCTTAAACAGGATTATCCCTATTTATTTCCAGAACAATATCCAGATAGTATCTGGCAAAAGCGTCAACGCGACAGTTTGCAGGTACTTTTACAAGGAGAGATCAGCAAGGTTTATCCGTCTTTAGCTCCTTTTGAAAAACAGTTAAAACCCCTTTTTCAGCATATTAAATATTATTTTCCTAGGCTAAAAGATCCCAAAGTAATTCTGCTTACCAATAATGTGGATTATCAAAACAAAACAGTTTATGCAGATTCATTGGTTTTAATTTCTCTAGATACCTTTTTAGGTGCGAACAACCCACTATATGAAGGGATTCCACAATATATTGTTCGAGATATGGACATTGCCTATTTAGGGGCTCATTTATCAGATGAATTTGCCATAAGTGTTGTGCCTGCACCAGCAGATAGAACCTTATTAGCCCAAATGATCTATTACGGCAAGCGATTTTATATTAAAGATATTTTATTACCCGATACAGCAGATGAAATTAAGATAAGCTATACCGAAAAAGAAATGAATTGGGTAAAGGAGAACGAACGCTTTATTTGGCAGTATTTTATTGAGAATGAGTTGCTTTATAAAACTCAATCAAGTTATTTGTTGCGTTTTATAGAGCCCGCGCCATTTTCTAAATTTTATCTCGAAATTGATAACGAAAGTCCTGGCAAAATTGGGCAGTGGTTAGGATGGCAAATCGTTCGAGCATTTGTCTCAAAAAATCCAGACGAAACCACACAACAGATATTAGCTACGCCAGCACAAGAACTATTTACAAAGGCGAATTATAAACCCGCAAAATAATGAGCAAAGGAAAAGAAACCAATATCAAGATTGATATTAAGTTAGACGAAAACAAAATTCCAGAGAAAATCGTTTGGTCTGCACCTGACGGTGGGGTTAATGAAGAGGAAGCTCAAGCGCTTTTAATGTCTTTGTGGGATGGTAAAAATCAAGAAACACTTCGCATGGACTTGTGGGTTAAAGAAATGCCCATCGATCAAATGAATGTCTTTTTTCATCAGTCTTTAGTGACCATGGCGCAGACTTTTTATCGCGCTACTCAAAATGAAAAAATGACTGCGACTATGAATGATTTTTGCGAATATTTCGCTACCAATCTTAAGATCGATAGAAAAGGGAAGGCTTAACGCGTTTTCTTAAATTCAGTATTGAGTTGCTCGATATAGGCTAGAATTTCTTCAACGCCCGTTTTATGGAGTGAAGAAGTAGTAAAATACGGTGGTGTTTCTTCCCACATTTCTTCCTTCATTTTTGCAAGATAATAATCGATATTTCGTTCTCTAGCCAGGGGTTTAAGTTTATCTGCTTTTGTAAAAACAATGGCAAAAGGGATGTAATTTGTACCCAGCCATTCCATAAAATCAAGGTCAACCGTTTGTGGCTCGTGACGTATATCAATTAAAACAAAGGCAGAGATCAATTGTTGGCGCTTTTCAAAGTATCGCGTAATGAGTTGCTGGAAAGCTTTTTTGGTAGTCTTTGATGTTTTGGCGTAGCCATACCCAGGGAGATCAACTAAAAACCAATTTTTATTGATCTTAAAGTGATTGATTAGCTGTGTTTTTCCAGGGCGACCAGAGGTTTTAGCTAAATTTTTCCTTGCGCAAAGGGTGTTGATTAATGATGATTTTCCCACATTAGAACGACCAATAAAGGCATATTCTGGGAAAGGGTCTTTTGGGCATTTTGCTACATCGGTATTACTGATGACAAATTCAGAATGAATTACGCGCATGGCTAGGCTTTAGTATTCCTTTAAATTTAGCCATTCATGAAGTATCTCATTAAATAGTACAGGATGTTCCATCATGGGAGCATGTCCACATTTATCAATCCAGTATAAACTTGAATCTGGTAAGAGTTTGTTGAACTCTTCTGCTACATCTGGTGGGGTAACACCATCGTTTTTTCCCCAGATTAGACAGGTGGGCGTTTGCATAGCTGGTAAGTCATTAGCCATATTGTGTCGGATTGCGCTTTTAGCAATAGCTAAAGTTTTGATGAGTTTGTTGCGGTCGTTGACCGTTTCAAATACTTCGTCTACAATCTCTTTTGTCGCTACTGCTGGATCATAAAAAACCTCTTCACTTTTTGTTTTGATATAATCATAATTACCTCTTTTGGGGTAGCTTTCTCCCATGCTGTTTTCATATAATCCAGAGCTGCCAGTTAAAACAAGGCCTTTAACTAATTCTGGATATGTTTTTGAAAACACTAAGCTAATATGTCCGCCTAAAGAGTTACCTAAAAGAATAACGTCTTTTAAATTTTTAAACGTTAAAAAACCATGTAAATATTCTGCAAAAGCTTTAACAGTCGTTGACTTTAACGGAAGGTCATAAATGGGTAATTCAGGAATAATGACTTTATAACCGTTTTCTGGGAAGTAATTTAAAACACCTTCAAAGTTGCTAAGTCCTCCCATTAAACCGTGTAAAATAACGATTGGTTGACCTTCTCCCTTTTCTAAATAAGTGTAGTCTGCTTCTTGAGTTAATGTTTTTTCCATGCCTTTTGGCTCATTCGCATTAGCCGTCAAATATAATCATTAAAACCGATTAACACCATTTAATTTTTTGCCATTTGATTCATAGGGATTTGAGGGTTCAAAGTGGGAAAGTTATTAACAAAGTGGTATTAAGTGGAAATAAGTGGGAATTATAAATTATATTTGATCAAATCAATTGCTAAACAGTCTAATGCAGCATTTTATTGGAACATATGAGTTAAAAGCAGACGCCAAAGGGCGTATCATGCTTCCTGTGGCATTAAAGAAGCAATTGGCAGAGAGTCTTCACGATGGATTTGTCTTGAAAAGAGCCGTGTTTAACGCTTGCTTAGAGTTGTATCCCTTAAAGCAATGGGAAGTGTTAATGGAGAAAGTGAATAAGCTCAATCGTTTCAATAAAAAAAACAATGATTTTATACGTCGATTTACTGCTGGGGTTCGCTTAGTAGAGATTGACAACACAGGACGTTTATTGATTCCAAAAGATCTAGTCCAACATGCTGGAATCAATCGCGAAATAGTGATTTCTTCTGCTGTAAATATTCTAGAGATCTGGGATAAAACACGTTATGAAGAAGCGATAAGCGAGGCAACAGTCGATTTTGGTGCGCTTGCAGAAGAAGTAATGGGGGATAAAGATGACGAAGATTAGCTATCATGATCCGGTATTACTACAGCCGTCTGTAACGGCCCTAATCACTGACCCTAAAGGTGTCTATGTAGACGCCACTTTTGGAGGAGGAGGGCATTCTCAAGAAATTCTAAATCAACTAGCGCCAGAAGGTCGCTTATTTGCTTTTGATCAAGATCAAGATGCACATGAAAATGCACTTAATGATGAGCGATTTACCTTAGTTGAAGCTAATTTTAAAGACCTCAAGCGTTATCTAAAGTTGTACGGAGTCAAGAAGTTGAATGGTGTCTTGGCAGACTTTGGCGTTTCTTCTCATCAGTTTGATGCAGAAAAGCGCGGTTTTTCTATTCGTTTCGATGGGCCGCTGGATATGCGCATGGATCAAGAAGGCACGCTAGACGCCACTGATGTGGTTAATCGATACTCAATCGATGCCCTAACGGCCATCTTAAAAAATTATGGTGAAGTTAAAGGCGCTTACAGAGTAGCAGAACAGATTATTGCTGCAAGGCAAGAAAATAAAATCGAGACAACCCAGGCTTTAATCGCTGTTTTGAAACCGCTTATTCCAGAACGTTTTTTAAATAAAACACTTGCACAAGTTTTTCAAGCGATCCGCATTGAAGTGAATCAAGAATTAGAAGTGATTAAAACTTTTCTACAACAAAGCGGGGAGCTTTTAGTCAAAGATGGTCGTCTTGTTTGTATAGCCTATCACTCCCTAGAAGACCGTTTAGTGAAACGATATATCCGTGAAGGTGTTTTTGAAGGTAAGGCGCCAGAAGATTTTTTTGGCAATAGAGATTGCCCCATGAAAAAAGTAGGGGGACTAATAGTCCCAGACCAAGAAGAAATAAAACGAAACAGTAGAGCGCGAAGTGCTAAACTTAGAATTGCGCAAAAGATATGAATCAGTTGTTAGCCCTTTTGAATTTAGAGTTCTTGATCAAAGACGATGCGTTAAAAAACTGGCGTATGTTGTTGTTCTTGTCTTTTCTCGCCCTTGTTATTATTGCGAGCGGGCATAGCGCTGATCGTAAAATTTACTCCATTGCTCAATTAAATACTGAAATCAAAGAGGTGAAAAGTGAGTTTGTGGAAACACGGGCTTCATTAATGCATCTTAAGATGGAATCAAGAGTTGCAGCAAGATTAGCAGAAACAGGAGTGGGTCCAGCAACTGCCCCTCCCATAAAATTGAAGCGAGCAGAATAATGGAGGTCAACGATAAACATATCATGAATCGTTTCTATCTCTTTGTGGTAGGCTTGTTCTTGTTTGCTATTGTCTTGATTGGGAAATTGGTTTTTATTCAAACCCAAGAAGGGGAGAAGTATCGCACTTTGGCGAAGCAAAGAACAGTTAAGAATTTTGTTTTGGCACCTAGTCGCGGAAATATTTATGCAGATGATCAAAGTCTTCTTGCGACTACTGTTCCGCGGTATGAAATTAGATGGGACGCAAAAGTGGTAAGTGACAAAAGATTCCAAATCCATAAAAAAGAACTTGCTCAAGGGCTTTCTTCCCTTTTAGATAAAACAGCAAATGAATGTTTAGTGATGCTTGAAAGAGCAAAGCGAACAGGCAATAGATACACGCTAATCGCGCGGAACTTGACCTATTCTGAATTTCAGCAAATCAAACAACTTCCTCTCTTTTCAATGCCTTCATTGAGAGGAGGTTTGATCGTTGAGTCAAAACTTATTCGAGAGCATCCTATTGGGAAAATCGCAGAACGAACCATTGGGTATGAAAAGCCAGATCCAGCGGGTAACTTTTTAAGGGTAGGTTTAGAAGGCGCTTTTAGTCAGTATTTAAAAGGAGAGAATGGAAGACGTCTAAAGCAAAAAATTGCCAATGGACAGTGGAAGCCTATCAATGATAACAATGAAAAAGAGCCTACAGAAGGCTATGATGTATTTACAACCATAAATATTAATGTTCAGGATGTGGCGCATCATGCGTTGTTACGACAGCTTGAAGCTTATGAAGCAGAGCATGGAACAGTGGTGGTTATGGAAACAAAGACCGGTGCAGTAAAAGCCATTGCTAACCTAGGAAGAACCAAAGAGGGGAAGTATTATGAAAAGCTAAACTATGCAGTCGGGGTGACCTATGAGCCAGGATCGACCTTTAAATTAATGGCAATGATCGCTGCTCTAGAAGATAAGGTGATTAAGCCACATGAATTAGTAGATACTAAAAATGGCTTGCTCACTTTTTACAATCAATACAAAGTGAGAGATTCTAAAAAAGGTGGCTATGGTTTAATTCCCTTTTCTAAGGCGTTTGAGGTCTCTTCTAACACAGGGATAGTGCAAATGGTCAACAAGCATTATAGAAACCAACCTAGAAAGTTTATCGACCGTCTCTATAATATGGGTCTAAATGAAAAGTTAGGCGTATCAATTTTAGGTGAAGGCCAGCCAAAAATTCCTTACCCAACAGATAAGTCTTGGAATGGGATTACACTTCCATGGATGGCCTATGGATATGGTGTTGAATTAACTCCTTTGCAAACTTTAGCCTTTTACAATGCAGTTGCGAACAATGGCGAAATGGTCAAACCGCGATTTATTGATAAAATCCAATCGACAGATAAGGAAACTGTGAAATACTTTGAAAAAGAAGTGATCAATCCTTCCATCTGCTCTCAAGAGACCTTAGATAAGGTAAGAAAAATGATGTTTAATGTGGTAGATAAAAAATGGGGGACAGCAAATCGAATTAAAGATGAAGCTTTTACCATGGCCGGTAAAACAGGGACTTGTCAAGTAGATTATGCTACAGATAATATGCAGTACATCTCTAGTTTTGTGGGCTATTTCCCTGCAGAGAATCCAGAATATTCTGCCATTGTATTAGTCTATAAGCCGAATAAAAATAAAGGCTATTATGGGGCAACTGTAGCTGCGCCAGTCTTTAAAGAAATTGCTCGAAAAATGTATTACACTACCCCAAAAGAAGTTATAGTTGGCGTGGATTCATTGCATTTAAAAACAGCAAACCCTATTCCTACAGAAGAACTTATCCTCGCTCAAAAAGTACCTAATGTAAAAGGAATGCCTGCGATGGAAGCCCTTGCGATTTTAGAACAAATGGGATTAAAAGTGACCCTTAAAGGTAAAGGTCTGGTTAAGCGACAGTCGTTGCGATCGGGTACTGCGATCAAGTCTAATTCAAGCATAATATTAGAATTATCATGAAGCAGTTAAAGGAACTACTTTTTGGGGTGCAGATTGAAGCGACACAAGGGCGAACGGATGTTTCAATTCAAGCGATTGCCTTTGACTCTAGGCAAGTGCAACAAGGAGATTTATTTGTTGCGATTGTAGGAGATGCTGTTGATGGTCATGCATATATACAAAAGGCAGTTGATAAGGGAGCTATTGCTGTTGTGGGAGAAGAGAAGCCACAAGATTTCGCAAATGATATTGTTTGGATTGAGACGAGAAACAGTCGTGCTGCCCTAGCTATTTTGGCTTCTAATTATTACGATCAACCCTCAAAAGACTTAAAGCTTATAGGGGTAACTGGAACAAACGGCAAGACCACCACGACCTCTTTGCTTTATCGTTTGTTTGAACTAGCAGGATTTGCTACGGGTCTACTGTCCACTATAGTGGTTAAATATTTATCCAAAGAAATCCCCGCAACACATACCACTCCAGATCCCTTACAAATCAATGCTTACTTAAGAGCAATGGTTGATGCTGGAGTTGAGTTTTGTTTTATGGAGGTGTCCTCTCACGGGATTGCGCAAGATCGGATCAAAGGCCTGGTTTTTACTGGTGGTGTTTTTACAAACCTAAGTCATGACCATTTGGATTACCATAAATCTTTTACCGCCTACCGCGATGTGAAAAAGCAATTTTTTGATCATTTGCCAAAGAGTGCATTTGCACTGATCAATGCAGATGATAAAAACGGAAAATTTATGCTGCAAAATTGTGTGGCAAAACAATACAGTTTTGGCCTAAATAATTATGCAGATTATCAGGCAAAGGTTTTAGAAACCCAGTTTTCTGGAATGTTGTTGCAGTTGAACCAACAGGAAGTGTGGTCTACCCTTGTTGGGCAATTTAATGCATCAAACTTATTAGTGGTCTTTGCTGTAGCTCATTTGATGGACTTAGAAGAGATGGAAACACTGTCTCTGATAAGTACGTTAAAAAATGTAAAAGGAAGGTTCCAAACCTTTACCACACCTCATAAAGCAACTGTAATTGTGGATTATGCGCATACTCCAGATGCCCTCGAGAATGTATTAAAAACCATTAGTAAGATTCGCACTAAAAATGAAACCCTTATCACCCTAGTAGGTTGTGGAGGAAATAGAGATCAAGCCAAACGCCCCATTATGGCAAAAGTGGCTGCTGCCTACAGTGATAAAGTCATATTTACTGCAGACAACCCCAGAGATGAAGATCCTGAAAAAATCATTGATGAGATGGAAACTGGTGTTGCGCCAGAAGATTATAAAAAGACCTTAAGAATAACCCATCGTAAGGCCGCTATAAAAGCTGCTTGTATGGAATTGAAAGATGGAGATGTCCTTTTGGTTGCTGGAAAAGGACATGAAAATTATCAAGAAATAAAAGGGGTAAGAACCCCCTTTGACGATTATTTAATCATAGAAGAAATCTGTAAACAATTGTTTTAGTATGCTGTATTATTTGTTTGATTATTTAGAAGCACAATACCAGTTCCCTGGAGCTAGTTTGTTCCAGTTCCTCTCTTTTAGAGCAGCCATTGCCGCTTTATTATCACTCCTATTTTCAACATTTTTTGGAAAGAGAATCATTGATTTTTTAAGAAAGCAACAAATTGGGGAAAGCATTCGAGATCTTGGACTAGCTGGTCAAAACGAGAAGGCGGGTACCCCTACAATGGGGGGGATTATCATTATCTTCGCCACCATAATCCCTGTTCTTTTATTAGCAAAACTAGACAACATTTACATCTTACTCTTGTTGTTTACTACCCTTTGGATGGGATCAATTGGTTTTATTGATGACTATATTAAAATCTTTAAAAAAGACAAAGAAGGGTTAAAAGGAAAATTTAAGATACTTGGTCAAATCGCCTTAGGGATAGTTGTGGGTGCAACGCTCTATTTTCACCCAGAAGTAACTGTACGCCAGGAGATACCAGTTCAGATGGAAGAGCTCGCAGGGAAATCTTCGGCCTTTTATGCCCAAGAGAAGTCTACCATGACCACCATCCCGATGTTTAAAAACAACGAATTTGATTATGCTGAATTAATCAATTGGATACCTGGGAGTGAACATTTGACCTGGTTAATTTTTATTCCCATTGTCGTATTTATCATCACAGCCATTTCAAATGGTGCAAACTTAACCGATGGGATCGATGGTCTTGCTGCAGGTAGTTCGGCCATCATGGTCTTTACGTTGGGCATCTTTGCTTGGGTGTCAGGGAATGTTATTTTCTCTGATTACCTCAATATTATGTACATCCCTAATGCGGGAGAAATAACCATTTTTGTCGCTGCTTTTCTAGGGGCATTAATTGGATTTTTATGGTACAATACTTTCCCAGCACAGGTCTTTATGGGGGATACAGGGAGTTTAACCATTGGAGCGATCATTTCTGTTATCGCCTTGATGATTCGCAAAGAATTATTACTTCCGTTATTGTGCGGAATTTTCTTAATCGAGAATTTATCTGTGGTTCTACAGGTGAGTTATTTTAAATATACCAAAAAGAAAACTGGAGTAGGACAGCGCATCTTTTTAATGTCACCTATTCATCATCATTATCAAAAGAAAGGCTATCACGAAAGTAAGATCGTTACCCGTTTTTGGATTGTGGGGATTCTATTAAGCATTTTAACCATTGTAACCTTAAAGCTCCGTTAATGAAAAAAATGGTGATTTTAGGGGCAGGCGAAAGCGGTCAAGGCACGGCAATTTTAGCGCAGCAAAAGGGCTATGAGGTGTTGGTGTCTGATGCTGGTCAAATTGAACCCAAAATTAAATCATTGCTTGATCAAAACAGCATCCGCTGGGAAGAGAAAACTCATTCAACTGAAGAAATTCTTCAAGCAGATCTAGTAATGAAAAGCCCTGGGATACCAGAGCATGTTGCAATCGTTAAAGCGATTCGTGCTGCTGCGATTCCAATTCATTCTGAAATTGAATTTGCCAGTCAGTTTACCCAAGCTAAAATCATCGGGATCACGGGTAGTAACGGTAAAACAACCACCACACTTCTTATTTATCACTTGTTAAAAAAAGCAGGATTTAATGTAGGTCTAGCAGGGAATATAGGGATGAGTTTTGCACAGCAAGTCGCTCAAAATGATTATGACTATTACGTTTTAGAAATCAGTAGTTTTCAATTAGACGACATCCATAATTTCGCGCCAGCTATTGGAGTGATTACCAATATAACCCCAGATCATTTAGATCGCTACAACAACGATTTTTCGCAATACATCTCTTCAAAGCTTCGCTTAAGCATGAATCAAACGGAAGATCAATTCTTGCTCTTTAATGCAGATGATGAGGTGCTCACTAAAGCCTTAGAAACTAATAATACTGTTGCGACAAAAATTCCCTTCGGGATATCTATAGCAGCTCAAACTGGAACAAGCTTTCAGGACGATACAATATCAATAAACACTACAAAACCAACCACTATGATTAATACAACACAATTTCCGCTTCAAGGGCGACACAATTTACTCAATGCTATGGCTGCCGCCTCTGTTGCAAGTTTATTAGACATTAGTAAAGAATCTATTCGCAACAGCTTATTGAGTTTTACAGCAGTAGAACATCGTTTAGAGCATGTGTTGAAAATTCAAAATAGAACCTATATCAATGACTCAAAAGCAACAAATGTCAATGCTACATTTTATGCTTTAGAAAGCATGGAAGGGCAAACGGTTTGGATAGTAGGGGGAGTAGATAAGGGGAATGATTATTCTTCTCTATTGCCTTTAGTGCGTGAAAAAGTGAAAGCCATTATTTGTTTAGGGGTGGATAATGAAAAAATTATTGAGTCTTTTTCTCCAGTAGTAGACCTTATGGTAGAAACGCAATCAATGCGTGAAGCAGTTAAGATGGCGCATCAATTAGCTAACAAACGCGAGTATGTATTGTTGTCGCCTGCCTGTGCTAGTTTTGATCTTTATGACAATTATGAAGATCGCGGAAATCAATTTAAAGAAGCCGTAAGAGGACTTTAATGGAACAGAAGAATAAACTCATACAAGGAGATTTGGCGCTTTGGGGCTTTTTGGCCCTTCTGGCTATATTTTCATTTTTCCCTGTGTTTAGTGCCAGTTCAAATTTAAGCTATGTAGTGGGCAATGGAACGCCTTGGCAACACTTATTTAAACACATGTTTATTCTTGTAATGGGTTTTGTAATCATGATAGGAATTCACCGCATTCCCTTTCATTATTTTAAGGGGATCTCAATTTTAATGTTACCTATTGTCATCCTGCTTTTGATTTATACCGTTTCTCAAGGGACCACCATAGGAGGAGCAAATGCTAGTCGATGGATAAGGATTCCTTTTGTGGGGATTGGTTTTCAAACTTCCACTTTAGCCTTTTTAGTCTTGATGATGTATGTGGCGCATTATTTAGATAAAACCTTTGGGCAGCAATTGACTTTTAGTCAAACCCTCTTGCCGTTGTGGCTCCCAGTGGGGATTGTTATTGCACTTATTTTACCAGCGAATTTATCAACAGCTGTCATTGTTTTTGCGATGGTCTTTTTACTGTGTTTTTTTGGGAATTATCCCATCAAACACCTCTTAGTCATTTTAGGAATTGGCTTAGTTGCATTCATCATGTTTATTTTAGCCGCAAAAGCTTTTCCAGAGGCTATGCCAAACCGTATTGATACCTGGATGAGTCGTATTGAAAACTTTACTTCTCCTAGCGAAGGTAGCTCTGGAAACTACCAAGTCGAGCGCGCTAAAATTGCTATTGCAACGGGTGGAGTTACCGGACTTGGGGTAGGGAAAAGCGTGATGAAAAACTTTTTACCTCAAAGTAGTTCAGACTTTATTTATGCCATTATTGTAGAAGAGTTTGGCTTAGTAGGCGGAGTGATAATCATCCTTTTATACCTCGTTATTCTCTTCCGGTTAATGCTAATCGCCAGACGGGTGAATACGGTATATGGAAAACTTCTAGTGATGGGAGTAGGTTTACCTGTGATTGTTCAAGCTTTTATCAATATGGGGGTCGCTCTCAATGTGTTTCCTGTTACTGGGCAAACCTTACCAATGATCAGCAGTGGGGGAACTGCTGCGTGGATGACTTGTGTTGCCTTTGGTGTTATTTTAAGCGCCAGTGTAACCACTGTTAAAAAAGAAGAAAAAGAAGAAATCAACGAAGATAATCCTTTAGCTGTTTTAAGTGAAACCATCTAAGTACATCATTTCTGGAGGAGGTACAGGAGGGCATATTTACCCAGCTATCGCCATTGCCGATGAGTTAAAAGCCCAAAATCCTGCAGCGACCATAATTTTTGTTGGAGCCCTAGGTAAAATGGAGATGGAAAAAGTGCCTCAGGCTGGTTATAAGATTCATGGAATATGGATTTCTGGACTGCAGCGAAAGCAACTGTGGCGAAATATTCTTTTCCCTTTAAAATTAGCGATTAGTTTGCTTCAGTCAATATTCATTTGGTTGAGATATCGCCCCGATGTCCTGATCGGTACTGGAGGATTTGCCAGTGGTCCAATGTTGTTTGTTGGGAATTTATTTGGAAGTAAAACCCTTCTGCAAGAGCAGAATTCTTACCCTGGGATAACCAATAAGCTCTTGGCGAAAAAGGCCAACGCAATCGCAGTGGCTTACCCAGAAATGCAGCGTTTTTTTCCAGCACATAAAATCATTTATACTGGAAACCCTGTACGCAGTTCTTTGATTAATACCAACGACTTAACACCCAAAGCAGAACAACATTTTGAACTTTCAAAAGACCGAAAAACCCTGGTTGTCTTAGGCGGTAGTCTAGGGGCACAACGCATTAATGAACTAATTGCGGCAAATATTGATTACTTTGAAAAGCTAGAGTTAGATGTCATTTGGCAATGCGGAAAGTTATATTACGATCGCTTTAAAAATCTTTCCACTAGCAATATTAAAATTTATCCCTTTATCAAAGCGATGGACTTGTTGTACGCTGCCGCAGACATCATTATTTCGCGCGCAGGCGCTGCCAGTGTTTCAGAATTGTGTTTGGTTGGTAAGACTGTTATTTTGATTCCTTCGCCTAATGTGGCAGAGAATCATCAGTTCCATAATGCGAATGCGTTAGCCAAGAAAAATGCTGCTGTTTTAATCGAAGAGAAAGACATAGAGCAATCATTTAATACACTTTTTGAGGCGATTGTAACATCGCCAAAAAAACAACTTGAATTAACCGAAAATATTCGTCAAATGGCAAAGCCAAAGGCGACAAAAGAAATTGTAAAAATGATCCATCAATTACAGCAAAAAGCATGACACAGCAGCCATACTACTTTATCGGAATAGGTGGAATAGGGATGTCTTCTATCGCTCGCTTTTTGTTGCAACATGGATGCAAAGTAGGGGGCTATGATAAAACTCCTTCGCCTATAACACAAGCTTTAGAAAAAGAAGGAGCAACCATAGTTTTTGATCAAACTGTTGAAGCACTACCCAAGCAATTTCAAGCAAAGGAGACAAAGGTGATTTTTACGCCCGCTATCCCTTTGGGGCACCCTCAAAAAAAATATTTTGAGCAACAGGGGAACAGTGTTGTTAAGCGCTCTGTTTTTTTAGGTGAAATCACAAAAGATATACCTACCCTAGCGGTAGCGGGAACACACGGTAAAACCACTACCACGGCTATTTTGGCACATCTATTTTCTTCATTAGATGAAGCATTTACTGCCTTTGTTGGCGGAGTGATGAATCAAAAGAATACAAATTTAGTTTCTACGGGTCTCGACACAATTCTAGTTGAAGCAGATGAATTTGATCGTTCTTTTTTACAGTTGTCTCCTTCCATTGGGTGTATTACATCTGTCGATGCAGATCACCTCGATATATATGGTACAGAAGAGGCGGTTTTTGCTGCTTATCGTGACTTTTCAAATAAGATTACACAGGTAAAGATTGTCGAAAAAGGGATATCTCTGCCTGGACTGACTTATAGTATCAGCAAGAAAGCAGATTATTATGCGACTGCTGTTCAGGCAAAAGGATACGGGTATCAATTTGATTTGCACACACCGAAGGGCATCTACGTGAATACCTACTTTAGCCAGTTAGGACTGCATAATCTTTCGAACGCAATTGCTGCTTTTGCCATGGCAAGTCAGCACGGCTTATCGGAAGAAAAAATGGTTAAAGCCCTCGCACATTTTGAAGGAGTTGATCGACGCTTGCAATTAAAGTTAATGTCTAATGCACATGTTTTGATAGATGATTATGCCCATCATCCCACAGAGATCAAAGCTGTTTTTGACACCCTTGAAGATGCTTTCCCGCAGGAAGAAAAGTGTGTGATTTTTCAGCCACATTTATTTTCAAGAACTCAGGATTTTATGGACGATTTTGCAGCAGTTTTATCCTTGTTTGATCGTGTAATCCTCCTACCGATTTATCCCGCAAGAGAATTGCCTATTGCAGGGGTAACTTCACAGGCTTTGGCCAAAAAAATCGATCCAACAACTCCGGTTGAAGTATTGGAAAAAACAGCATTAGAAGCCCTTGTCAAGCAATTGCCACAGCGCATTAAAGTGGTGCTAGGTGCTGGGGATGTCGGGTTAGAATTGAGCACATTAAAGAAAAAATTAGAGCAGAATGAAACGATCTAAAATACTTCATTTATTGTTTATGCTAGCGATGTTGGTGGGTTCTGTCGTCTTGACTAAAATTAGATCTAATAATATATTAACCAGTGAATTAGTGGTTAATTTTAAGGGAAAAGGTGCGCGATTTTTAGATGTAGAAATCGTTAATAAATTGTTGATACAAAGCAATGACAGTTTGTTTTTTCAGCAAAAAGATATGGTAGCTTTGAATAAGGTAGAACAGCAATTTTTAGATCACCCGGTGGTAAAAAGCGCTGAGCTATTTACCGTTCCTGAAGGGAAATTACACATCGAAATAGAAGAGCGACTGCCCATTGTTCGTATACAAGCAGATAACAGTTTTTATCTCGATGAAGTTGGAAAAGTCATACCGCTATCGGATCGCTTTACCGCTAAGGTTCCACTTTTTTACGGTGAGTTAAAGGAAGAAAATATGCAAGCACTCGTTCAATTGATTTCTAAGTTGTCTTCAGATGCTTTTTTAGCAGCAGAGGTGATCGACTTTCAATGGCAAAACAGTGCTTTTGTGTTAGGACTTCGCTCTTATCCCTTTGAGGTGGTATGGGGCGAGGACAACGCCTTTGAACATAAGGTTGAAAAGTTAAAGCGCTTTTGTGCTTTTACTTTAGAAAACAAAGACAAAAAATTTAATCGGATCAATTTGACCTATGATAAGCAGGTCGTTGCCCGTCATAACTAAGGATATGGAAAATAAGAAAATTGCCGTTGGGCTTGATATTGGTACGACTAAAATAGTCGCCATGGTTGGGCAAAAAAACGAATTTGACAAAGTGGAAATTCTAGGGATAGGAAAATCTCAAAGTCTAGGAGTACATCGTGGGGTGGTCAATAATATTACACAGACCATACAGTCGATTCAACAAGCAACCCTAGAAGCAGAGGCTAAATCTGGTGTAACCATAAGCGATGTTGTGGTCGGGATAGCTGGGCAACATATAAGAAGTCTTCAGCATAGTGATTATATCACTAGAGAAAATGCAGATGAGGTGATCGATGAACAAGATATAGAAACCTTAATCAATCAAGTGCACAAGCTTGTCATGCTCCCAGGAGAGGAAATCATTCACGTTTTACCACAAGAGTTTAAAGTAGATGGTCAAGCAGAGATCAAAGAACCCATTGGAATGTACGGCGGAAGATTAGAAGCGAATTTCCATGTAGTTGTTGGCCAAGTATCTTCGATCCGCAATATTGGTCGATGCATTAAAAGCGCAGGCCTAGAAATGGGGAAAATTACCCTTGAACCCATTGCTTCGTCAGATGCGGTGTTAAGCCAAGAAGAAAAAGAAGCGGGAGTTGCGCTAATCGATATAGGAGGTGGAACTACTGATCTTGCTATCTTCAAAGATGGGATTATTCGCCATACTGCAGTAATTCCTTTTGGAGGAAATGTCATTACTGAAGACATTAAAGAAGGTTGTTCTATTATTCAAAAGCAAGCAGAATTGCTAAAAGTAAAATTTGGTTCTGCCTGGCCGGGAGAAAATAAAGAAACAGAAATTGTTTCCATTCCTGGGTTAAGAGGGCGAGATCCAAAAGAGATTTCTTTAAAAACACTCTCTAAAATCATCAATGCAAGGGTGATTGAAATCATCGAGCAATGCTTTTTAGAAATTAAAAATTATGGGCACGACGATCAAAAGAAAAAACTTATTGCAGGGATTGTTTTAACCGGTGGAGGAAGCCAATTAAAGCACCTTAAGCAACTGGTCGAATACATCACTGGAATGGATACCCGTGTAGGCTATCCAAACGAACATCTAGCAGGAGATTCAGATGAGTCTACCACAAGCCCAACCTTCTCTACCGCTGTGGGTCTGTTGATGGCAGCATTAGATAAAATGCCGGTAGATTTAATGCCAGAGCCGCAAGAGGTGCCCCTTGAGCAAGATGTGCCAGTGGATGAAATGCCGCAGCCCGTTGCTCCAAAGAACAGAAATTCCATTTTTGAACAATGGACAGATAAGTTTAAAGAATTTTTAGATAAAGCCTAAAGAAAAATCACATGTCAGAAGAAACCATGGACAACATCCCAGGGAATTTTAATTTTGATTTGCCTAAAAACCGCAGCAATGTCATCAAAGTCATTGGAATAGGTGGTGGTGGAGGTAATGCGATCAACTATATGTTCCAGCAAGGAATCATGGGGGTTGATTTTGTTATTTGTAATACCGATTCACAGGCCTTAGAAAAAAGTTCAGTCCCCATTAAAATACAATTAGGCGCTTCTTTGACAGAAGGTCTTGGTGCAGGTGCTAATCCAGATGTTGGGAGACAAGCAGCACAAGAAAGTTTAGAAGATGTAAAAACACTGCTTTCAACCCAGACAAAAATGATTTTTATCACCGCTGGAATGGGCGGTGGAACAGGAACTGGAGCAGCTCCTATTATTGCTAAAATGGCCCGTGATATGGACATTTTAACCGTTGGGATTGTGACCATGCCCTTTCAATTTGAAGGAAAAATTCGCCTTGAACAAGCCCAAAAAGGACTCGAAGAACTAAAATCAAGTGTTGATTCTCTTATCGTCATCAACAACAATAAACTAAGAGAAGTTTATGGTAATTTAGGCTTTAAAGCAGGCTTCGCCAAAGCAGACGAAGTATTAGCCACAGCCGCTAGAGGTATAGCAGAAGTAATTACCCACCACTACACACAAAACATTGACTTAAAAGACGCAAAAACAGTCTTGAGTAACAGTGGTTCTGCCATCATGGGATCTGCAATAGCTGAAGGTGCAAATCGCGCCCAAGAGTCCATTGTCAAAGCCTTAGACTCACCTTTATTAAATGACAATAAGATTGCAGGATGTAAAAATGTACTGCTTTTAATTGTTTCTGGAGAAGAAGAAATCACCATTGATGAAATCGGAGAAATCAATGATTTTATTCAAACAGAAGCAGGTAATAACACCAATATTATCATGGGTGTAGGAGAAGATCCCGCTCTGGGCAGTACTATTTCTGTTACCATTATTGCCACCGGTTTTAACTCTGAACAGCAACACGAAATTGTCAACACAGAAGCAAAGAAAATCATCCATACCCTGGAAGAAGAGCAGCCTTTAATTCAAGATTTAACTCAAGAAAAAGCACCCCAAAGTATCTTTGAAGTACCGATCGAAACACCTTCAGACGAGCCTATTATCAAGTACAGTCTAGAAGACGAAGCAGATGAAGTTAAGCCTGTTTTAGACCCTTTGCCAAAGGTGGTTTTGGAAGAATTTGAGGCTTCGCCAAAAGTTACAAATCAGGCCCTTGAGGTTACACCACAAGATGAGTCAATCGATCAAACTACCATAAATGCCATTGAAGTTGATGATGTTCAAGTGGTTTCTCCTAACGATGGGATTGAAGTAATAGACACTATTGTAGTTGCTGTAGAAGAAAATCCATTGATTGCGACCAAACAAGAAATCGCTTCTCTCGAAGTTATTGCAGAACAAGTGACTCCTATTCAATCAACACCTTCTATCGAAGCAGTTGAAGACGTTACCCTTGAAGATGATTTTGTCTTTAACGAAATTGATTCCTCTATTAATGAAATTGATGTTGTTGATCACGAATTGATCGAAAGCGAGGAAAAACAGCAAATTCAATTTGAATTTGAATTGCCAATTCAAAAAGAGCTTACTAGCCAAGAGATTGAAGTTCCTCAAACAATTGAAGAACCTATTGCAACGGTTTTCCAATTAGAAGAGATCAAAGAAGCCCCTGTCAATCAACTAGAGGAACTACAAGCCACCGAAATTGCTGATATTGAACTAAAGGTAATTGCAGAAATCCCTGAAAACGAAGAGGCAAAACAAGCCTTGCCGCCTACAGAATCAAGTCCATTCGATCAATCGATTCGCGAAAGCATCAACCTTCAAAACGAAAAGCGAAAAGAACAATTAAAGCAGTTCAACTATACCTTTAATAACAATATCAATCGCATTGAAGAGATGGAGCGTCAACCAGCCTATAAACGCCTAGGTTTCGAACTTGATGGCACTCAAGAAGAACAAGCTCCTTCAACATTATCGCTGGATAGTGACTCAAACGATGATATACAGTTGAGATCAAATAATTCATTTTTACACGACAACGTAGACTAAACATGGGAATATTAGCCAATTTAACAGACGAGATTAAGAACGCCATGCGCGCAAAGGATAGCCTAAAGCTAGAAGCTTTACGCGCCATCAAATCTGCCGTAATTTTAGAGCAAACTGCTACTGCCGCAGGAACAGAACTCACCGAAGAACAAGAGATTAAATTGGTTCAAAAGCTGGTCAAGCAACGCAAAGACAGCGCACAAATCTTTAGGGATCAAAACCGTGTTGATCTTGCAGAGCCAGAAGAAGCACAAGCCGAAATAATTGCGGTCTTTTTACCCACCCAATTGTCTGAAGATGAAATCAGAAAAATCGTACAAGACATCATTACTCAAACAAGCGCTGAAGGGATGAAAGACATGGGCAAAGTAATGGGAATGGCCTCAAAGCAAATGGCTGGGACTGCAGATGGTAAAACCATTTCTACTATCGTAAAAGCATTACTTTCTTAAGGGATTAGCCACAGTTAATCACAATTTTACCTCGCACTTTTCTATCCATCATTTCTTGCATGGCTTTTTGAGCTTCTGCAAGAGGATACTGTGCATGTAGGTGTGGATTAAGTTTTCCTTCTGCATGCCATTGAACTAATTCCATGGTATTTGTCATGTTCTCTGTGGGGAACTGCATCGCCCATGATCCCCAAAAAACACCCACAATTTGACAGCCTTTTAATAAGGCTAAATTCAAGGGGATTTTAGGGATTTCACCTGCGGCAAAACCAACCACTAAATAGCGCCCTTCCCAACCGATGGCTCTTAGTGCTGGTTCAGCGAATTTATCCCCGATGGGATCATAGATCACATCTGCTCCTTTTCCTTCTGTTAAGGCTTTTATACGTTCTTTAAGATCTTCTGTACTGTAGTTAATCCCTTCGTCGGCGCCATAAGATTTACAGAGGTCAATCTTTTCTTGGGTTGAAGCACAGGCAATAACTCTTGCACCCATTTGTTTTCCTAATTCTACTGCAGCAAGACCAACTCCGCCAGATGCACCTAGAACAACAAGTGTTTCTCCTTCTTTTAGTTTTGCTCTGTTTTTTAGGGCGTGATAAGAAGTGCCATAGGCCATTAAAAAAGAGGCTGCGCTAGCAAAATCCATTTTAGGGGGTTTAGGGAAGACATTTTTAGCGGGTGCGATAACTTCTTCGGCGAAGCCTCCATTTGCAACAAAACCAAAAACTTCTTGCCCTTCTTTAAGGTGTTTTACTTTGCTTCCTACCGCGCATACCACTCCCGCGATATCGCTTCCAGGGGTAAAGGGTAGAGCAGGTTTATATTGATATTTCCCTTGAATAATTAAGGTATCTGGGAAATTCAAACTGCAGGCTTTCACTTGAATTACAACTTCTTTTTCTCCCGGGCTTAAGGCAGGGAGTTCTTTTAAAACTAGATCAGATGGGGGACCATATTTTTCACAAACGATTGCTTTCATAGATTTGATTTATTTACCAACTATCGATAAACGAGTTGGTGTTATTTTTTGAGTTAAGGTTAAAACAGCTATGCGCTGTTGCGATTCTATTTCTGGTTTCGACAGGGTCGATTACTTCATCAAACTCTAAAGTTTCTGCCGCATTAATGGCTTTTCCTTTTTCGTATTCTTGTGCAACAAGTTGATCGTATAAGTGCTGTCTTTCTTTTTCGTCTTTAATGGCTTCTAGTTCTTTATTATAGCCCAATTTAACGGCTCCTTCTAGTCCCATTGCACCAAACTCTCCGCTTTGCCATGCAAGGGTTAAAAAAGAAGCGTGGAAGCTTCCGCCAGCCATTGCCATGGCTCCTAGTCCATAAGCCTTTCTTAGAACAATGGTAATTAAGGGTACCTCCAGTGCAGCGGCACTTAAAAATAGTCGGGAAGAGTGTCGAATAAGTCCTTTTGTTTCATGTTCTGGACCTACCATAAATCCTGGCGTGTCACAAAGAGAAATTACTGGAAGATTAAAGGCATTACACAATTGTAAAAAACGCGCTGCTTTGTCTGCGGCATCACTGTCAATAGCACCGCCCAGATGTCGAGTGCTATTTGCTATAACACCATAAGGTTTTCCTTCGATCCTAATCAAAGCGGTGACCATGTTTTTAGCAAATTGAGCTCTTAATTCAAGTACTGTATCAACATCTGCTATGGTATTGATGATAGCATTAATATCATATGCATATCGATGATCTTCTGGAAGAATGTCATAGAGCGCTTCTTGTTTAGGGGCTTTCCATTGTTTGATTTTACCTTGAAAGTAGCTCAAGTATCTTTTAGCTACTGCGACTGCTTCTTCTTCATCTGCTACTAGGATGTCAATAACGCCCTCTTTTGCGAGGGTTTTTGCAGGGCCGATATCCTTTGGGTGAAACTGACCTAGTCCACCTCCTTCAATCATGGCGGGTCCTCCCATGCCCATTGAACTGTCTTTTGTTGCGATGATAACATCTGAACAGCCTGCAATAGCAGCGTTCCCAGCAAAACAGTACCCGCCAACGATGGCAATTCTGGGAACTTTTCCGCTTAAGCGGGCAAAAGCATACCAGGTAGGAAGGTCAAGTCCCCCTGTACTTACATGGTGAAAATCTACATCTCCAGGGCGACCACCACCGCCTTCAACAAAGAATAGAATAGGGCAGTTGGCTTTTTTGGCTAAAGCCATTAACCGATCAGTTTTTTTATGACCAAAAGCGCCTTGAGTTCCAGCTAAGACGGTGTAGTCGTAACTTAGAACATAACAATTTGTCCTTTCGGTAAACAAATCAGCATTGATGGTTCCTATTCCGCTAATGAGTCCATCTGCCGGGGTGTTTTCTCTAAGCTCTTTAACGGATTTGCGTCCTTTTTGTGCCGCAACTATAAGGCTACCAATTTCTTGAAATGAACCCTTATCGCAAAGGTCATTAATATTTTCTCTCGCAGTTCTTTTTCCTTTTTTATGTCGTTTGCTAACGGCAGCTTTACGGTTACTATCTTCTAAAAGACGTTTGCGATCTTTGAGTTCTTTAAGATCTTTACGGTTTGTTGATGTATTCTTTTTTGCCATAGCCTAGCGTTATACAAAGGTGATCATGTCCTTTTTTAAATGAGGTAATTCGTTAAAAGAGAGTAGATTGAATTTCTTGTTGGTGTATAAAAAGCTAGAAAAAGAAGTATTTCGAATTGAGAAATTTAATTCGGCTACTGCTTTTTCTGTGGTTAGCCCTAAACATTCTGCTGTGATTGCACTAATGGTACCTCCAGAACTAAAAATTCCAACGGTTTCCCCTTTGGCGGTAGCCTTTAAAACCTGATCTAAGCCTTCTTTGACATCGGCTCTAAATTCTTTCCAAGTGGGCATCCCTTCAACGGTGATATTTCCCTCTGCCCATTCGCTTAAAAAATACTGAAAGCCCAGCATGGCATTGCGCATGGCATTTTTAGGATCGCGCTTTGTACTCTTTTCTAATGTGATTAAATAAGGATCTGTTTTGATTAAATCTGGGAGGGCGATTTTCATGGTTTCTATGCCATTGTGTTCTTTTAGTCCCTTGATGATAATTGGGGTAGGGAGGTTTTTTTCATTTTTGCGATACTGTTCTTCAACTGCTTTAAAGGTATCGATTTGTCGGTCTAGAGGACCCACAAATATTTTGTCAAACGAGATGTTTTCTTTGAGAAGATACTCCCCTAAGATTTGTGCTTGTCGCACTCCTTTATCAGACAATACATCATAGTTTTCTGCTCCTAAAGAAGCTTGACCATGTCTAAAAAAATATAATTTACTCATGCGAGCTTAGCTTGATGATGGTTTTTATAGTTACTGTACTAAACTAAGAATTTGATTCGGATTATTCTTTGGTATGTGAGGGGAGTTTTATGGACTAGAAGATAAATTGTATTTCATTATTTTGTTTCTAGAAGTGTTAGTCTTAGTTTTGCTATTATCAGGCCTAGTAGTTCAACTGGATAGAATATCAGATTTCGGCTCTGAGGGTTAGGGGTTCGAATCCTCTCTAGGTCACGAATTAATCAAAAGCAAGCAAGGGATACCGCTTGCTTTTTGTTCTTTAGTGCTGTTGGGAAATAAAGTTTTATTTCACAAAAAAAAACGAACAGTTTAACGATGATTGCCTTGTGAACACTTTTAGGCCTCCTTTTTCTTGATGATGGGTAATGATTTTAAAATTAGAAATTTATCCCACGAATTTAACATGGGGTGATATAGCAAAGCATAGTTTAAATGTTTACTCTGTAAAACAAGGATGAGCCTATTGAAGCGAAAAATTCTCAAAAGCAATCTGTTTTAATAGTATAAAAAGCACAGACATTTCAACAATTTTTCTATAACACCATGTAATTGAGTGTTATAGGTCGAATTGATTGGTTTAAAATTTATTTGCTCCTTTCTGTTTTCAAATATATTTTTATGGGATAAAATTGTATTTTCACATAGCATTCAAATGATTTAAAAATGAAAAATTCAAGTCTATTTTCAATCCTTATCTCACTTCTAATCTTAGTTTCTTGTGCTGGAGATGGATCAAAATCTAATGTTAAAAAGCTAGCAGATGGTGTCTATCAAAAAGAAGGATGGATTTATGATATGAAAGAATTGCCTTCAGGGAAAAATGTTATTCCCTTTTATACTGTGGGGACTTTGTCCACAAATGTACTCACTAACTCATTTACTAATCCACCTGCTGAAATGGGGATCACGCTCTATTTTATGTTAGATAAAGCTGGTGAAAATAAAAATAAAATCATTTCTGCCTATTTAGAGTCTACCGTAACAGATGAGAATCTTTTTAAATTTCCACGTTGTTTAAGTATTTGTCCTGTTACAGTTGAAATCCTCAATCCAGATGGAAGTGTCTCCGAGATAAAAACCTCTTATTCTAGACCGAATGTTTTTAGAATGGATATTGAAGATACTGTGTTGAACGATTTAGCGGCAAATCAGTCTAAAGCAAGAATGCGTATTCCAGTTTCGCGTAACAATCAAAACACCACTTTCGAATGGTTCGATTTTGATTTTACTGGATACACTCCAGAATTAGACTAGATTATAAGGATTTTAAGCTTAAATCGATGTTTTTTGCAGAATGGGTTAATGCTCCTAAAGAGGCATAATCCACTCCTGTTTCTGCGATTTCTACTAAGGTGTCTTCATTAATGTTTCCAGAGGCTTCTGTAGAGAATCTACCGTCAATTAATGCGATGGCTTTTTTTAATTCTTTTGGGGACATATTGTCTAATAGTAATCTTTGAATCCATGGGAAGGCAAAGCATTCTTCAATTTCTGCAAGATTGCGTACTTCGACTATCGTTTTGATGGATAAATTATTCTGTTTTAAATAAGCTTGCGTTTTCTTAAGGGTATTTGATAAGTTGCCATTAAAATCGATATGGTTGTCTTTAATCATGATCATATCAAACAGGCCTATTCTGTGGTTTTTTCCCCCTCCGATATTAACGGCCCATTTTTCTGGATATCGAAAGTTAGGCGTTGTTTTTCTGGTGTCTAAAAGCACACATTTTGTATGGGCTATTTTTTGACTCAAACGATGGGTAAGGGTAGCAATTCCACTCATGCGTTGCATACAATTTAAGACCAAACGCTCTGTGGCCAATAAGTCGTGTTGAGGCCCCTCTATGGTCATTACAATGTCTCCAGGAAGGATAGGGCTTCCATCCTGTATTTTAAGATTGCATTGAATCGAATCATTGACATGCTTAAATATGATCTGTGCTAAATCTACTCCGGCTATAATACCACTTTCTTTTGCAATTAGTTTTGCGCTACTGTGTTGTGTGTGGCTAAGACAAGAAAGGCTTGTATGATCGCCATCGCCTATATCTTCTTGTAAAGCAGTAGTGATAAATCGATCTATAGGATCTTTATGTAACTTATAAAATGGGGTTTGTTGCATAGTCATGATTGTAAAATACGCCATTATTTTGGGTTAGTATCAAGGATTGATTTACCATAACATATGCGACACTAACCATATTTCTCAATTCGCAAATTTGAGGAGAAAGTTTATTGTTGTTGTATAATTGTACTATGTCAAAATAGAGCTGCTTAACTTGTTTTTGTGCATTGATTAATCCTTGTGTCGTTTTAAAAATACCGACATCTTCATTCATTATTTTACATAATTGTTTGCGAAGATCTTGCGTTTGTTTTGCTGGATTAGTACTGGTATAGCTCTGTCCTTTCCAGTCGGGTACTTTTAAATAAAAGTCTTTTTCTAAGGGATTGTTTTCTAAATCAACACAAGTCTTGATTGCAGCGCGGTGGGAGAATACAATCGATTCTAATAAGGAATTAGAAGCTAAACGATTTGCGCCGTGTAAACCTGTATGTGAGCATTCCCCGATGGCATAAAGTCCCTTTAATGTAGTGCTAGAATTTTCATCCACCTTAATCCCGCCACAACTGTAATGAGCTGCCGGAATAACAGGAATAAGATCCTCTAGAGGGTTAATGCCTACCGATTGACAGTTTTCTACGATATAGGGAAAATGATTGAGTAATACTTTAGCTTTAATATTTGTAGCATCTAAGTATACATGTTTGCTTTTTTGCGTTTTAATTTCTTGAATAATAGATCGTGCAACTATATCTCTAGGGGCTAGATCCCTACTAGGATGGTATTTCTCCATAAAAGCTTCTCCTAAATGATTTTTTAGGATAGCTCCTTCTCCGCGTAAAGCTTCAGTAATTAAAAAAGTTTCTCCATTGACCTTTGGAAAAAGTGCGGTAGGGTGAAACTGAACAAAAGGGAGTTTTTCTAAAAAGGCTTTAGCTCTATAGGCTGCCCCTAAACCATCTGCAGTGGCTCCTGCTGGATTAGTAGTAAAGTCGTATAATTGCCCGAGTCCGCCAGTTGATAAAACTGTGATTTGTGCTGTGATCTTTATGATTTCCTCGTCAAGGGTAGAGATGATATAGGCCCCATAACAAGTTTGATGATTGGTTTTAGTGTGGTGATCTGTAATTAAGTCAACTAGGATGTGATTCTCAAAATATTGAATGTTCTGAAATTCTTTTACCTTTTGAATTAAAGCGCGTTGTATTTCAGCGCCAGAGTGATCTTTAAAGTGAACTATTCGCTTTTCTGAGTGCCCTCCTTCTTTGGTTAGATCTAAACGGTTGTTTTCTTTTTTATCAAATTGTGTCCCCCAATCGATGAGTTCATTTAGTCGATCATTACCTTCGCGTATCACAAAATCGATGACCTCCTTATCACCTTGATAGTCCCCGGCGATATAGGTATCCATGATGTGTTTGTCAAAGGTGTCTTTTTTAAAATTTGAGACCACCGCAATTCCCCCTTGAGCGTAACGCGTGTTTCCTTCGTCAAGTTGCTGTTTACAAATTAGTGTAATTTTAGTGGCAGGAGACTTTTCTGCCAGTTTGATAGCATAGGTCAGGCCAGAGATTCCGGTGCCGATAACAAGAATATCTGTATGCATTTATTTGATAGCTAGCATGCGTTCTATGGGTAATCGAGCATCATTCATGAGCTGCAGATCAAGTTTGATTTCTGGAGTTTCATCTTTTAAACAACGATACAACTTTTCCATAGTGTTGAGTTTCATAAAGGCACATTCGCTACAGGCACAAGTATCATCTTCTACTGGGGCCGGGATAAATTGTTTTGAAGGGCACCTTTTCTGCATTTCGTGTAAGATCCCCGCTTCTGTTGCAACGATAAAGGTGTCACAACTGTCTTTTTGAACAAAATTTAAGAGGCCAGAAGTGCTTCCTATATAATGGGCAATGTCTAGCACTTGACTTTCACTCTCTGGGTGAGCGATAAACTTAGCTGTTGGATTTTCTTTGGCTAGGGCGACAATTTTATTAAAAGAAAAAGCTTCGTGTACAATGCAGGCACCGTCCCACAAAATCATTTCTCTTCCAGTTTGTTTGATTAAATAGCGCCCTAAATTTTTATCTGGGGCAAAAATAATCTGCTTTTCTTTAGAGATGCTATTGATTACATCAACGGCATTAGTCGAAGTACAGACGATGTCACTAAGGGCTTTTATCTCTGCAGAACAGTTGATATATGTCACCACAATAGCCTCTGGATATTGTTTTTTAAATGCAGCAAAGTCTGTCGGTGGACAGGAATCTGCAAGAGAGCATCCTGCTTTTAAATCGGGGAGGAGTACCTTCTTTTGTGGGTTGATAATTTTTGCAGTTTCTGCCATAAAGTGTACGCCTGCAAAAACGATGATATCTGCCTTGGCTTCTTTGGCCATTTTGGCCAAATAAAGACTGTCTCCTAAATAATCTGCAATATCTTGAATTGCATCTTCTTGGTAATAATGGGCTAGTATAACCGCATTTTTTTCCTTTTTTAGGCGGGTGATTTCTTTGTTAAAATCTATGTTCTGCTCGACAGCATTATTAATCATTATCCTTCTTTAAATGGCAAGGGTTTTTGGCTTTGCGCAATTGAATAACTAAATTAAGAAATTTAATACTTACAAGTGTTTGATAAGGATATAATTTGCAATATTTGGCGAAGCCTTGTGATTATTTATCATGAATTTGTATATTAGAATTTGTATGTTATTTTAACCCAAATCTAACAAACTTTTTTTCATGAAACCTACTTATATTTCCCTCCTATTTATGGTTGTGTCTACTGCATTGATGGCGCAACGTCACGACACCCCATGGCAAATAAATGCTGGCCTAAACGCTGTTGATATTTTCCCAACCGGTAAGGAAAATATTTACTTCCCAAATCAGGGAGGTTTTTTCGAAGATTTTACTAATACCGACCATTGGAATGCAGGAGTTCCCTCGATTGGTGTTTATCGCACCCTAAAGGAAAACTTGTCTGTTGGGGTAAATTTTGCTTTTGCGGGAGTTTCAAAAATTGAAGGAACAACAAATCGTAATCTGCAGTATATTTCTTCTAACGTTCAATTGAAATATGCTTTTCTTAGATCAAAACATTTAAGCCCTTATGCAAGATTAGGAGCTGGGATTTCATCCTTTAATAACGATGCATCTATTTCAAATAATATTACAGCTGAAAAGCGATCTGCTGGTCATTGGGTTGGTTCTATTGGATTAGATTTATTACTGACAAATAAATTTGGTTTTTATGTAGAGACCAATTTTAAAAGCGCCTTTGGTGATCAAGGAATTCCTCATTTTAATCATAGTATAGGGTTTAGTTATGGTCTAGGTGTTTTAGATCGCGATGGTGACGGAACACCAGATAGTGAGGACGAATGTATAGACGAACCCGGGATAGCTAGTTTAAACGGTTGTCCTGATCGTGACGGTGATGGAATAAAAGATAGTGAAGATCAATGTCCATATACACCTGGAATAAAGGAATTTATGGGTTGTCCTGACACTGATATGGACGGAATTCAAGATAAAGAGGATGATTGTCCTGAAGAAGCCGGCCCAGTAGAAAACAATGGTTGTCCGTTCCAAGATGTTGATGGCGATGGTGTTTTCGATAAAGATGATGCCTGTCCAGCAGAGGATGGTCCAGTAGAAAACAATGGTTGTCCATGGCCAGATACAGATGGGGATGGGGTTTTAGACAAAGATGATATTTGTCCGGATGAACCTGGTCTTGTTGAAGATAAAGGTTGTCCAGTGGTAACCCAAGAGAGTATTCAGCAACTCAATTTTATTGGGGCGAAAATTTTCTTCCAAGTCAATAACTCCAGACTACAAGGAGCAGGAACAAACGAATCTATTCTAGAAATTAAAAAATTCATGGAAACAGATGAACGCATCAAGCTAATCATTGAAGGGCATACCTCTAGTGATGGTGCTGCTGCACATAATTTGCGACTTTCTCAAGAGCGTGCAGCGAGTGTTCGCACAAGGCTAATTCAATTGGGAATTGCGCCTAATCGTTTAGAATCTGTGGGCTATGGAGAAACACGACCTATAGAAACAAATGATACTGCAGAAGGACGTTCTCGCAATAGACGAGTAAAGTTTAAACCTAAAAATTAAGATATAAAATATGACTAATGACTTTCCTTAGAAAGCTTTGATGATCAAGTGCCTCAAGAATAATAAATAAATACAATAACATGAAAACGATTAAAAAACTTAGCTTCTTCCTACTACTAGCTGCTGGATTAAATGCGCAAACATCAGACAATCCCTGGTTGATATCAGCAGGAATTAATGCTGTTTCTCTTCAAAGTGATTTTGAGCAATCACTAAATAACAATCAAACCTATACAAAAGATGGGATTAAAGGACTTAATATAGGTGTTCCTTCTCTTTCTGTTTTTCGTTCTGTAATAGGTGGATTAGCCGTTGGAGGGCAATTCTCTTTAAATAATCTAAAAGAAGAATCTGGTCCAGACGAAATAAAGTTTTTCAATATTGATGTTTTATTAAAATACGGTTTCAATCGAGATGGATCTGTGAGTCCCTACCTTAAAGGAGGATGGGGTTTTACCTCTTTTGATGCCCTTGAAGATAGTGAAGGAATCGATCGATCCTTAAGGTTAACCAATACCTACTTTGGTGGTTTGGGTTTAAACTTTAAGTTGACAGATCAGTTTAGTGCTTTTATTGAAACTAGCTATCGCGTTACAGAAGATAGACCTACGGTTAACTATTTACAGCATACGCTAGGAATTGCCTTAGGATTAGGAAGTGGCGACTCTGATAAAGATGGTGTGTCTGATAAAAAAGATCTCTGTCCAGATGTTCCTGGATTAAAAGAGTTTGAAGGATGTCCAGATACAGATGGTGATGGAGTTTTAGATAAAGATGATGTATGTCCAGAATTAGCCGGTACAGCTGAAAATAACGGTTGTCCAGATCAAGATGGAGACGGAGTGATTGATCCAGATGATGAATGTATTGATGAAGCAGGTCCATCAAGCAATAATGGTTGCCCGTGGCCAGATACAGACGGTGATGGGGTGTTCGATAAAGATGATGATTGCCCAACTCAAGCAGGTAATTCTGCTACTGGTTGTCCTGTTGTTGAAAAAACCATTATAGAAGCCTTAAACAGTGCTGGTGTCAATATACTATTCCCTGCAGATGGTTTTGAATTAAAAGGGACCAAAGTATTAGATGCAGTCGCAAAAGTGCAAAAGATATTAGAAGATAATCCCGATGGAATTGTGCTTGTACAAGGGTATGCCTCTGAAGACGGAAGCAATGCTTATAATCAAGTGCTTTCTCAAAAACGTGCAGAGGCGGTTAAAGCTAAGCTAATCGAACTGGGTATCCCTTCTGCTCGATTAGAGGTTCAAGCTTTTGGTGAATCAAGACCTATTGTAGATAAAAATGAGGCTTTATCTCGAGCGAAGAGTAGACGGGTAGAGTTTACCGCAAAACAATGAGAACTACTTAATTATATAAAAAAGGCTGAGCAACGCTCAGCCTTTTTTGTTTTACATAAATAATGAGCATTTGGTTTTGATGATGACCTTATTTGGAACTCATTAACATTAAAACAAATAGACTCTTTTTAATATCTCTTTTTTCTGTAACAAACACCTTAATTATATTCAGATTTTTAGTAGATTTGAACACTTTAAAAAATAAAACTATTTATTATGAAATTTATTAGATTAATGTTGGTTATAAGCGTTTTAGCTTCAGGGTCAATATTTGCACAAACTTCTGCTAATCCATGGCAGATATCAATCGGCGCAACAATTCCCTCAATTAACAGTGATATTGTAAATAGAAACGGGACAGTCGCTTCAGGTGATTTGAGCGGTTCTATAGGATTGCCACAAGCATCACTCTACAGAAAAATCTTTAAAGGATTATCAATTGGAGGTCAAGTTGCTTTAGGAAAAACAAAAGATGAAAGTACATCCACAGATTATGAATTCTTTAGTATGCACGGTGCTTTAAAGTACGGTTTTAATATTGATGGTAAATTTAGTCCTTATGTCAAAGCAGGTGTTTATGGAACAACATCATTGAAAGATGGTACAGATAGTAGTTCTTTAAATACAGATTATTCTAACTTTGGAACAGTAGGTTTTGATTATGCTTTAGGAGAAAAATTAGGTCTTTATGCAGAGTATTCTATTGGGAAAATCAATGAGAATCCAGAAGTAGATTATGGTCTTTTATCTTTAGGACTAAGCTTTGATTTTGGTGTAGGTGATAGAGATAAGGATGGTGTAAATGACAAAAAAGACAAATGTCCAGATGAGCCAGGTTTAAAAGAGTTTGAAGGATGTCCTGATACAGATGGTGACGGTGTTCCAGATCCACAAGACGAATGTTCAGAAGTTGCTGGTCCAGCCGAAAATAAAGGTTGCCCTGACACAGATGGAGATACAGTATTAGATAAAGATGATGCTTGTCCAGAAGTTGCTGGTCTTGTAGCACTAAATGGTTGCCCAGATGCAGACGAAGATGGTATTGCTGATGGAGATGATGAGTGTCCTGAAGAAGCTGGTCCAGCTGAAAATAACGGATGCCCATGGCCAGATTCTGACAATGATGGTGTTGCTGATAAAGATGATGATTGTCCTGAATTAGCTGGTACAACTGAAAATGGTTGCCCAGAATTGACAGATGAAATTTTGTCTACAATCAATCAAGTAGGTAGTAGTATTTTATTCCCAGCAAATGGTTCAAAAATCATGGGAGAGGATTCTATTAATGCAGTGGCTGAAATTAAAGGTATTTTAGACCAAAACCCAATTGGTATTATCGTTATTCAAGGTCATGCTTCTTCTGACGGAAATGAAGATTACAATCAAAAATTATCACTACTACGTGCAGAGTCTGTTCGTGATGAATTAGTAGGGTTAGGAGTTGATGCTTCTCGTCTTGAAGTAGTAGCTATGGGATCATCTAAACCATTAAATGGTGATGCTTCTAAAAGAGCTAAAAATAGAAGAGTAGAGTTTTACAAGAAATAATCTCTTCTTTATAAAATAAAAAAGGCCGAGTATTGCTCGGCCTTTTTTTATGATATAAGTTTAGCGTTATATTGCCTTTAAACGCGCGATGGTTTCGGTCGGGTTGTCTGATTTAAAAACAAAACTTCCAGCAACTAAGACATCTGCTCCAGCCTCCGTCAAAGCTTTAGCGTTTTGGTCTGTTACGCCTCCATCAATCTCAATTAGCGTTGTAGCACCTTTATCTATAATAAGTTGTTTTATTGCCTTTACTTTTGCATAAGTATTCTCAATAAAAGACTGCCCACCAAAGCCAGGATTTACACTCATTAAGCAAACTAAATCAATATCTTGGATAATGTCTTCTAAAAGATGTACGGGGGTGTGAGGGTTTAATGCTAAACCCGCTTTCATGCCGCAAGATTTAATCTTTTGTAGGCTTCTATGTAAGTGCGAACAAGCTTCATAATGCACCGTTAAAATGGCTGCATTTAATTCTGCAAAAGTGTCGATATAGCGATCTGGATCAACAATCATTAAATGGACATCTAGGGGTTTTTTAGCGTGCTCACTTATGGCTTTTAATACAGGCATACCAAAAGAAATATTGGGCACAAAAACGCCATCCATTATATCAATGTGAAACCAATCGGCTTCACTGTTATTTAACATTTCGCTGTCGCGTTGAAGGTTAGCAAAGTCTGCTGCTAACAAAGAGGGTGCAATGAGTTTTTTCATAAAAAAAAAGCAAGCCAGTAAAGCTTGCTTGGAAATTTATCCTAAATAGGTTTTTAAAATTTTACTTCTCGAGGTGTGTTTTAAACGTCGAATTGCTTTTTCTTTGATTTGGCGAACTCGTTCGCGTGTTAAATCAAAAGTTTCTCCAATTTCTTCAAGTGTCATAGCGTGTTGATCTCCCAGACCAAAATAAAGACGTACTACATCTGCCTCACGAGGAGTAAGGGTCTCTAGTGCGCGTTCAATTTCAGTTTTTAATGATTCGTGTAACAGAATACGATCAGGATTTGGAGACTCACCACTATTTAACACATCATAAAGGTTAGAGTCTTCTCCCTCTACTAAGGGTGCATCCATCGATACGTGACGACCAGAATTTTTTAAAGATTCTTTTACGTCATTCACCGTCATGTCTAATTCTTTTGCAATTTCTTCAGCAGAAGGGGCACGCTCATGGGCTTGCTCTAAAAAAGCATAAGTTTTATTTATTTTATTGATTGACCCAATTTTATTCAAGGGCAAACGAACAATACGAGATTGCTCTGCTAATGCTTGAAGGATAGACTGACGAATCCACCATACTGCATAAGAGATAAACTTAAAACCACGTGTTTCGTCAAAACGTTTTGCAGCCTTGATTAATCCTAGATTTCCTTCATTGATTAAATCAGGTAAGGTTAATCCTTGATTTTGGTATTGTTTGGCAACAGAAACCACAAATCGGAGGTTAGCTTTTGTTAACTTTTCAAGGGCGATTTGATCGCCAGCTTTAATGCGTTGTGCTAATTCAACTTCTTGCTCTGCATTGATTAAATCAACCTTTCCTATTTCTTGTAAATACTTGTCTAAGGAGGCGGTTTCTCTATTGGTTACCTGTTTGGTAATTTTAAGTTGTCTCATTGAATATGATTATTATACTTCTTTATACGTTCGAAATTCAAAATTGTTACATCAAAGGCAAAAAAAAACCACTCTTTTGAGTGGTTTTTTTTATTCATCAAGAATTTAGTCCTTATTTGGACGTTCTTTTCTTTCTGGTCTAGGAAGTAAAGCTTTGCGCGATACTTTCTCTTTACGAGTTCTTGAGTCAATACCAAAGTATTTTACCTCAAGGATATCTCCCATATTGACTACGTCAGAAACATTTTCTGTACGTTCCCAAGCTAATTCACTAACGTGAAGTAGAACTTCGTTTCCTGGAGCTTCTGTGTATTCTACTACCGCACCAAAGTCAAGCATTTTGATTACTTTAACTTCATAGCTGTTTCCTACAACAGGCTTAAAGGTGATTGAATCAATCTTAGCTTCAACCATTGCGATACCCTCTGGAGAAGTTCCTAGGATCTCTACAATACCTTCTTCAGTTACTGGATCTTCATTGATAACAATGGTACATCCAGTTTCTTTTTGAAGTTCTTGAATCACTTTTCCTCCAGGTCCAATTAATGCACCGATATACTCATTTGCAATGACACGGGTAATCATTTTTGGAGAGTGAGGCTTCACGTCTTCTGCAGGTGTAGCAATCGTTTCGGTGATTTTATCAAGGATATGTAAACGCCCTGCTCTTGCTTGTTGTAAAGCTTTTACAAGAATTTCATAAGATAATCCCTTGATTTTGATGTCCATTTGACAAGCGGTAATTCCTTCTGAAGTACCGGTTACTTTAAAGTCCATGTCTCCTAAGTGATCTTCATCTCCTAGAATATCAGACAATACTGCGTATCGATCTCCATCAGAAATCAATCCCATTGCGATACCAGATACAGGTCGTGTGATTTGTACACCAGCATCCATTAATGCCATTGTTCCAGCACATACAGTTGCCATAGAAGACGAACCGTTAGATTCTAATACTTCTGATACTAAGCGAACCGTGTAAGGACAATCCTCTGGGATCATACCTTTTAAACCGCGTTGTGCTAAGTTTCCGTGACCTACTTCACGTCTAGAAGTTCCTCTTAAAGGACGAGCTTCACCCGTACAGAAAGGAGGGAAGTTGTAGTGTAAATAGAAGTTTTCTTCTCCTTCATAAGAAGGCATATCAATTTTATTGGCGTCTCTAGAAGTTCCTAGTGTTACCGTTGCTAAAGCTTGGGTTTCACCACGGGTAAAGATGGAAGATCCATGGGTAGAAGGTAAATAATCTACTTCACACCAAATGGGTCTGATCTCATCTGTCTTACGACCGTCAAGGCGAACACCTTCACTAAGCGTTAATTCACGAACAGCTTCTTTTTCTGCTTTTCTGTAATAGCCTCCAACAAGGTGACCAAATTCTTCCATTTCTTCTTCGGTGAAAGAAGCTTTTACCTCTTCTTTTACTTCAGCAAATGCATTTCCACGTTCTGCTTTAGACGTACCCTGTTTTGCAATAGCATAACATTTGTCATAGGCCATGTCGTGAATGCGCTTTTCAAGCTCTTCATTTCCTTCTGCTGTTTCGTACTCGCGCACTTCTTTTTTGCCGAAGGCTTCTGCTAAACGCAACTGTGCAGCAATTTGAACTTTGATTGCTTCGTGTGCAAATTTAATGGCGTCTGCCATTTCTTCTTCAGAAATTTCGTCCATTTCACCTTCTACCATCATGACAGAGTCTGCAGATGCACCGATCATCATGTCGATATCTGACTGTGCTAACTGCTCACGGCTAGGGTTAATGACAAATTCACCATCGATACGAGCAACACGTGCTTCAGAGATGGCACATTCGAAAGGGAAATCACTTAATTGGATCGCAGCAGAAGCGGCAAGTCCTGCTAATGCATCTGGCATAACTTCTTCGTCATGCGACATTAACTGGATCATCACTTGAGTTTCTGCGTGATAATCTTTTGGGAATAGGGGACGCAATACACGGTCCACTAAACGCATTGTTAAAACTTCACCATCACTAGGGCGTGCTTCTCTTTTAAAGAATCCACCAGGATAGCGACCTGCTGCAGCGAATTTTTCGCGATAATCTACCGTTAGGGGTAAAAAATCTACATCAGATTGTTTGTAGTTAGATACAACTGTACAAAGCAACATGGTTTTTCCCATTTGCACGACAACTGAACCGTGGGCTTGCTTTGCTAGCTTGCCCGATTCAATAGAGATTTCTCTTCCATCGCCGAGGTCAATAACCTCTTTAAAGACTTTTGGAATCATTTTTTCTTCATTTTAATTAAACCTAAGTGTTGTTGTGTTGTGTCTGTAGGTCAGCCAATGAAAAACTTTGATTCAGCTTTTTTCAATACTCCGATAAAAAGAAATAGTGGTTTATTTACGTAAACCTAGTTTTTTCACGATCGCACGGTAACGCTCGATATCTTTTGCTTTAAGGTAATCTAGTAAGCTTCTGCGCTTTCCTACCAATTTCACTAGTGAACGCTCTGTGTTGTAATCCTTACGGTTACTTTTTAAGTGCTCAGACAAGTGGTTGATACGGTGCGAGAATAAAGCAATTTGACCTTCGGCAGAACCAGTGTCGGTTTTTGAAGTTCCATGATCTGCGAAAATTTTTTCTTTTATTTCTTTTGTTAAATACATGCTAATATTATTTCAATGATTGTTATGTAGTTGCTAATTAAAGCGGTGCAAATATACACCAATTTATGTAAGACTAACGTCCTAAATTTAATTTCTTATGGGTTGATTTAGAATAAGATCAATATAGAGATTGATCTTGTCTTTCAAGTTTTTGCGATGGGTGATAAAATCTAAGAAGCCTTTCTCTAATAAAAACTCGCTTCTTTGAAAGCCTTCTGGTAAGTCTTTTCCAGTGGTGTCTTTTACTACTCTGGGTCCTGCAAAGGCAATTAGTGCCCCAGGTTCGGCGATATTGATATCGCCTAACATTGCAAAAGATGCTGTAGTTCCTCCAGTTGTGGGGTCAGTACAAAGTGAAATATAAGGGAGATTAGATTCTGCTAGCTTATTTAGTTTAGCCGAGGTTTTCGCCATTTGCATAAGCGAAAATGCTCCTTCCATCATTCTTGCTCCCCCAGATTTTGAAATAATCACAAGGGGTAAGTTGTTGTCAATAGCATAATCTGTTGCACGCGCGATTTTCTCTCCTACCACAGAACCCATGGATCCTCCAATAAACCCAAAGTCCATGCAGGTGATGACTAATTCTTTTCCTTTGGATTTCCCTACTGCTGTTCGAATAGCGTCTTTAAGTCCTGTTTTTTTAGTGACGTCAATTAATCGATCACTGTATTTTTTAGAATCAGTGAATTTTAAAAAGTCTTTAGAACTAACTTTAGTGTCTAGTTCTTTAAAATGATTCTCGTCAAATAGAATCTCAAAATATTCTTTACTGCCTATTCTAACGTGATATTCATCTTCTGGGCTTACATAAAAGTTTTCTGCAAGCTCTTGGGTTTCTACAATTTTCCCAGTAGGAGTCTTGTACCACAGGCCTTTTGGGATGTCTTTTTTCTCTTCTGTTCGGGTTTGAATCCCCTTTTCACTACGTTTAAACCAACTCATAAAACTAAGTTTCCTTAAGCTAATGTATTTATATTGTTTAAATCTTCAAACGCTTTGATCAATCTTTGTTTGAAGGTTTGTTCTCCCAAGCGTAACCATTTACGTGGGTCGTAGTGTTTTTTATTGGGTTGATTTGCACCCTCTGGGTTACCGATCTGAGAGCTCAAGTAGTCTACTTTTTCGTTCATATAATCGCGAATCCCTTCTGTGAAGGCGAATTGAAGATCTGTATCGATGTTCATTTTAATTACTCCGTATCCTATCGCCTCGCGAATTTCTTCTACTGTTGATCCAGAACCACCGTGGAAAACAAAGTCTACCGTGTTTTCTTCCACATTGTATTTTTCTGAAATATACTCTTGAGAATTTTTTAGGATTTTTGGCGTTAGCTTTACATTACCTGGCTTATAAACACCATGAACGTTACCAAATGCTGCTGCAACGGTAAACTGGTCACTAACTTTCATAAGTTCTTCATAAGCATAAGCAACTTCTTCTGGCTGGGTGTAAAGTTTAGAAACATCAACATCTGAATTGTCGACACCGTCTTCTTCTCCACCAGTAATCCCTAATTCGATTTCAAGTGTCATTTCCATTTTTGCCATTCGAGTAAGGTATTCTTTACAAAGGCTAATATTTTCTTCTAATGGCTCTTCAGACAAATCGATCATGTGAGAGCTGTATAAGGGCTTTCCAGTTTCTTTAAAGAATTTTTCTCCTGCGTCTAATAAGCCATCAATCCATGGCAAAAGATTTTTTGCACAGTGATCGGTGTTTAAGATTACAGTAGCACCGTATAATTCGGCTAATTCGTGGATGTGTTTTGCACCTGCAACAGCTCCTGCAATAGCAGATTGTTGCTTGTCGTTGCTCAATCCTTTTCCAGCGTTAAACTGTGCACCACCATTTGAAAATTGAATGATCACCGGGCTGTTTAATTCTGCCGCTGTTTCCAATACAGCATTAACAGTGTTATTTCCGATAACATTTACTGCTGGAAGCGCAAATTTTTTGGCTTTAGCAAATTGAAAAATCTCTTGAACTTGGCGGCCCGTAGCAACACCTTTTGGGAAAGTTGTTTTCATTTCTTGGTTTTCTAAGAGGCAAAAATAGCAAAAATGCTTTAGAAGGGATAATTTATTCCCACATTAAACACGGCCTGATCAAGTGATATTTGCGACCCCCAACGATCTTCAGCTGCCTGAGAAGGGTCAAAAGTTTTAAAGGCGGTATCTAGGCGAAAAATAAAATAGTCAAAATCATAACGTAGTCCAAAGCCTGTCCCTACCGCAAGTTGATTTAAATCTCTATAATTATTAAACGTTTGACTTATATCTGGAACATTGTTATTGACATTCCAGATGTTTCCTGCATCGATAAAAAAGGCGCCTTTTATCGCCCCAATGATAGGGTAGCGGTATTCAAGATTTAGGGCGAGTTTAAAGTTAGCTTCGTTAAATTCGTTGATGCCATTACTGGACCCTGGGCCTAGTTTATAGGCTTTCCATGCTCTATTGTCATTTGAACCTCCAGCGTAATAGGAGCGGGTAAAAGGGATGCTTTTTGAATTGCCATAAGGGAGAGCGATTCCTGTAAATCCCCTAAAGGCAAGAATTCTTTCTCTGCCCACTTCCCAGTGTTTGATATAACTTAACTCAGATTTGAAGTACTGTGAGGGAGCTAGATTAAGAATAACTCGATTTCCATCACTGTCTTTAGGACTGTCAGTTAAATTTAAAATCCCGTTAAGTAAATTACCGACCCATTCAAATTTGACCCTAAATTGTGAAAAGCTTTCATCGATAATGCTTTCTTGATTGTTTTTTAGAAAGCTAAAAGATGATCCTACAATAAAGTTATTGGCAGTTAAACGATTTTTACGTTCGTTGATGTTCGATACATTTGTAAAGCGATCATCCTCTGTAGAAATATCTGTTCGATTATTTAATACATGATCAATAAAAAGATCTGTACCATTAGTAATAGAGAGGTTTCCGCGTTCATTTAAATATTGATTGTTGATTGAGGGGATTGATTTGGCAATATCGTTTAATCGATCATAGGAATTGCGATAAACATTGAAATAATTGCTAATTGCCTTATTGTCAACATACTCGATATCAGCTAGTTTTAAAGTAAAAGTGTAGGCAGGTTTTGTTTTCCACTGGTATTCAAAATTTCCTGTAAAACTTTGTCGATCAAGCCCAATGTTTTCTTGAAGTGAAATCCCTAAAGAGATGTTTGTTTTTACATTGATGTTGTCAAAAAAAGTAGATTTTATTTTTTTTGGGGCTAATAATCGCGGAACGCGAAGCAATAAATTTCCACCCACTTCAAAAAGGTTAAAGAAAGTGCTCTTTTCTTCGGCGACGTCTCTCGACGATCCAATGGTGCTTTTTACTCCAAATTCAAGTATTTCTGCTCCTCTAAAAATATTTCTACTTATTACCGAAGTCCCTAAAGTAATCCCGATATCTTGAATGTTTGAATGAGAAACGTCAAAGTCAAAACCCAGAGAGAAGCGCTCTTTTGGGCTAAGGAATATGTTTGCATCTAGTAAAGTAGGTTCGTTTTCTACAGCACTATAAGTAATAGTAGGGTATTTGAAATTTTGCAATTCATTAAAATATCGATAAGTAGCGGTTCTATCTTGGTAGCTATAGGCTTGGTCTGGAGAAATTTTAACTCCTTTTGCCAAAACAATAGGATTGTACTTTAAAGGTCCTACAGAGAAGATTTTAATCCCATTATAGTTGATAGAATCTGTATAGGTTGAAAAATCTTGCTCTGGGTTTTCTACATAAACTGAAAGAGATTTTACTTTTTGAACGCGATAAGGTATTTCGATTAAGGTGTCTTGAACACGTTTTTGGGCATTTTTAATTTCTACCACTAAAGGGATTTTTGTATCGATTCCTAGACTGTCTTTAAAGGCTTTGAACCGTATTGATCTTTGCTGAAAGTTGAAAATACCATTGTTTCTAAATACATTAATCAAGCGTTCTCTTTCTGCGTTGATGTTTTCTACTTTAAAGGCTTCTCCCTGATTTATAACACTTTCTTTTTGATACACTTTATAGATAGAATCAATGTCTTTTGAAGCAATTACAGTAGTAATGCTATCAAGTGTAAAGCGAGGACCTGTAGTAATGTTGTAATGAATACTTGATTTTTGTGTTCCTATTGATTCTATGGTCGCGGTAGAGGTCGTGTTAAAATAACCCAGGTTATTATAGTATTGGGTAAAAAGAGAATTTGTTAATGCAATTTTATCGTGATCAATTAGACTGGGTGCTTCGCCAGTATTTTTAATCCAATTAGAAAAGCCTACTCGATAGCGCTTAACTTGCTCTAGTTGTTTTGGCGAAAGCCATTTATTAAGTCGCTCCTTCCGTTGCGGTTTCCGTTTTAGCCATGCTTCAAAACGCTCTTCAGTGTTGGATTTACTCAGGTTGTAAAGATGTAGCTTATAGGGAATGCCCAGTAAACGTTGGTTCTCTGGAGTTTGAGACAATACGATGACAGGATCTTGCGTGATTATTTCATCATTGAGTTCAAAACTTTGTTTGACAATCAGATTTTCGTCATCGGCTAATTTTTTGGTGCTGCTACAGCTGTGTAAAATCACACAAAGCACGAAGAGAATTACTATTTTTGTATTGGCCAAATTCAAGAAGGGAGTCTTTGAAGGCAAAAATACATCATTTATGATTACCAAAAAGGAGCTCAAACAGATCAATTCACTTGCAACTAAAAAAGCGAGAAAGACCGAACAACAATTTCTTGTTGAAGGAAAGAAGTCTGTCGAAGAATTTATTGCAGGAGGTTTTCAATCAAAAAAACTTTTTTCTACCGAGAACACAAAGCTTAAAGGAGCAGTCTTAGTGACAGAAAATGAAATGCAAAAGATGAGTTGCTTAAAAAATGCTTCTCCTTATTTAGGCGTTTTTGAGATTCCCCAGGCTAATGTTTTACCAAATAAGGGTCGTATTTTAATATTAGATAAAGTCTCAGATCCAGGAAATCTAGGAACAATATTGCGTATCTGTGACTGGTTTGGTATAAAAAACATTATTGGGTCGCTAGATACGGTAGATTGTTATAACCCTAAAGTGGTTCAGGCTAGTATGGCTTCTTTAGCTCGTGTACAATGTCAGTATACAGACTTAAATGAGTACTTGTCAAAAACACCGCTGTCTATTTTTGGCACATACTTAGTTGGAAAGTCGATCTATGAAACTGCGTTCCCCGAAGACGCTATTTTAGTAATGGGAAGTGAGGCAAACGGCATTTCGACTGAATTAGAGGCGTTAATTGGGCAAAAAGTTACCATTCCTAAGAAGTCAACAAATGGCCCAGAAAGTTTAAATGTAGCGATTGCGACTGCTTTAGTTTTAGGCGAAATTACCCGTTGATTACTCAAAGGTTAAATTAATCACCACTCCTCTCGATAATAAGTTGACAATGTTTGATGTCCACGGGCTTCTTCCATTAGCGATATTATCTGGGATCAATTCATTTTGAATGGAAAAAACTCCCCTAATTGAGGGAGAAAATTTAAAGTAAACGAGATAAAAATCAATCCCAAAGCCTACTTCATAATTGAAGGTTTGTCCTGTTACCCTAAAAACATTGTTGAAATTATCATCGTTGTTTTTTTGATTGCTGGAAAGATTAAATGAAGTGGACATTCCACCTACAATATAAGGTTTCCAATTGTTGATTCTTTCTGCGCTAAATTTAACTAATAAAGGGATGTGTATATAGGTTGACTTCACTTCTCTTATGCTGTTATTTTCAGAAGTATAATCGGGGAAATCTCTTTGCCAGGCGCCAGACTCATGTGGATAAAGCAAATCCCTTTGTGAGTAGTATAACCCAGGCTCGATGCGTAAATTGAGATAGCGATTAATTCTCAAATCACCCACAAGACCAACATTAAACCCTAAGTTTTTTGTCAATTCAATATTGGGATACCCTTGACCGTTAACCACAGCGTTATAATTACGGACGTATTCTATATGGTATCCAAATTGATTAAAACCAAAGAAATAGCCATAATGAATAATTTTATTGTCAAAATTCTGTAGGTGTTGCACCCGTTCCCGTACCCTGTAATATTGTCCCATACAAAGCTGACTTCCCAAAAAAAGGAAACAACAAACAAGGAATAATAATGACGTTTTAGGGCTTTGTAGCACGATATATAGAAGCAACCCCTAAGGTTTGTGGATTGTCTTCTACCTCTATAAACCCAATTTTTTCCAAAATATTGTTGAAAGCAGGACCATGTGGAAATACTGCCGCAGAATCTGTAAGATATTGATAGGCTTTTTGGTCTCTACTAAAGAGTCTACCAACAAGAGGAACCAACCATCCACTATAAATTTTATAGCCCTGTTTAAAAGGAAAACGTGTGGGTACTGCTGTTTCTAAAACCAGTAATGTGCCTTTTGATCGCAAGACGCGAAAAATTTCAGATAGGCCTTGTTCTAAGTCTTCGAAATTACGCACCCCAAAGGCGACTGTCGCTACATCAAAGTAATTATCTGGGTAGGGAAGTTTTTCACCATCGCCTAGGACCATTTCAATTTGTTTATCTAGGGCTAAGCTTTTTACTTTTTCTGCTCCTATAGAAAGCATACCCGGAGAAATGTCTAATCCAATGATTTCCTTGGCCGCAGTTTCTTTTAGGGCGATGGCTAGATCTCCTGTCCCTGTTGCAACATCAATAATTCGCTCTGGTTTATTCTCTCCTGCAAGGCGGACTACCTTTCTTCGCCAAGACTGATCAATGCCTAAAGATATCACGCGATTAAGTAAATCGTACTGTTTAGATATTCCATCAAACATCTCTGTGACCTGTTCTTTTTTACTCGATTGAGAGCCTTTATAAGGGGTAACCGTCTTTTTCATAGATGACAAAGATACTTCCTTTACAATAATTTATAGAGAATTATGCCACTAGTTTCGAATCAAACTTCACTATATTTGTTTAAGTTTTCGAACAACAAAAGATGAGAATTATCATTGCTGGCGCTGGAGAGGTAGGATTTCATTTAGCTAAATTACTTTCTTTCGAATCGCAAGACATTACTTTAATAGATACCCATAAAGAGCGGTTAAATTATGCCGAGAATCATTTGGATATCAAGGCAATAAAAGGAGACGCTACTTCATTAGATTTAATGAAGAATGCTAATGTTGCTACCGGTGATTTGTTTATTGCCGTAACAGAGCAAGAAACGACAAATATTACTATTTGTGCTCTAGCAAAACAGTTAGGGTGTATAAAAACCATCGCCCGTATTTCAAACGAAGAATTTATCCATAATCAAGACGAGATTAATTTTGAAAAATTAGGAGTGGATGAATTGATTTCCCCAGAAGAACTCGCTTCGACAGAAATTCAGCAATTGCTTGATCAATCTGCTTTTAGTGATAGTTATGAGTTTGAAGAAGGGGCTTTAACACTGGTAGGAACTACCTTAGAAGAAAGTGTTCCTTTTGTCGGGAAGACGGTAAAAGAAGCTGCGCAGATTTTCCCAGATGTACACTTTATGCCTATAGCCTTACAGCGTAAAGGCACACAATATACGGTTATCCCTAGAGGGGATACTCCTTTTGAAGCACATGATTTAGTGTATTTTATTACCCTTAAAGAGGGGGTGGAAGAACTCTATAAACTAACTGGTAAAAACAAAGAAGTCATTAAGAATGTAATGATTCTTGGGGGAGGTAAAATAGGCCTTAGTACGGCTAAATCCCTTTTGGCTAAAAAGTTTAATGTGGTCTTAGTAGAGCAAAATAAGAATAAAGCCTTTGAACTCTCTGATCAAGTTCCAGACGCTATGGTTATCCATGGCGATGGTAGAAATGTAGAATTACTCGAAGAAGAGGGACTAGCCGCAATGGACGCTTTTATTTGTGTGACAGAAAATTCTGAAACGAATATTATGTCCTGTTTAATGGCAAAATCTAAAAAGGTTAAGAAAACCATTGCCCTAGTCGAAAACATGGATTATTTCCAATTGTCTCAATCCATAGGGATTGATACATTGATCAATAAAAAATTACTTACTGCAAATACAATCTTTCGTTACATTAGAAGGGGAGAGGTGGTTGACCTAACCACCCTAAATAGTTTAAATGCTGAAATTCTAGAGTTTATCGTAAAACCAGAATCAAAAGTAAATGGGATGTTAATTAAGGATATTGATTTTCCACGTTCTGCAACTATTGGTGGGGTGATTAAAGAAGGGCAGGGAATCATCGCTTTAGGAGATTATAAAATCAATGCTGGTGACCGTGTTGTAGTTTGTAGTTTGCCCAGGGCGCTTAGCAAAGTAGAAAGTTTATTCCTCTAAGATGCATAAGCTAAACAGCGAAATTATATGTTATTTGATGGGAGTTTTACTCCTGTTTAATGGTGGGTTTATGCTGCTGTCTAGTTTTGTAAGTATCCTTACTAAAGATGGACAAACCCTCCCTTTATCATTAGCTTCATTACTAACTTTACTTGTTGGGATTATTTTGATGTTGATTAGCCGTAATCACCAAAAACAGCTGAACAAAAGAGATGGATATCTCGTAGTGAGTTTAGGCTGGCTCTTGATGACAATCTCTGGAATGTTACCTTATCTGTTTACGGGTGTTTTTCAAGACGTATCTAGTGCTTTTTTTGAGACGATGTCTGGTTATACAACTACGGGTTCGTCTGTACTGGCTGATATAGAGGTAGTCCCAAAAGGAGTGTTATTTTGGCGCAGCACTACACATTGGATAGGGGGGATGGGAATCATCGTTTTAGCGATTGCAATCTTACCGCTCTTAGGCATAGGTGGAATGCAGTTGTTTACTGCGGAAGCTCCTGGACCAAGTAGTGATAAATTACACCCCAGGATTACAGATACGGCAAAGCGTTTGTGGTTTATATATGTTGGATTCACGCTTGTTGAAACTGTTCTATTATGGTTTGCAGGGATGTCACTTTTTGACGCTATTAATCACGCTATGAGTACAGTATCTACGGGTGGTTTTTCAACAAAAAATACCAGTGTTGCTTTTTGGAATAATCAGCCATTGATACAATATATCATCACCTTTTTTATGTTTGTTGCTGGGATGAATTTTGTACTGAGTTATTTTGCCTTAACAGGACAAATAAAAAAAATATTCAAGGACGAAGAGTTTCGTTTTTTTAGTAGAATGATTTTCTTTTCTGTTTTAATTGTAGCCGTAGTTCTTTATACTACAGTAGATTTATCTGCTTCAACATCTTTTAATCACCCACAGGTTTTAGGCGAAGTTGAAAGTGCGATTAGGCATGCTTTATTCCAAATTGTAGCAGTAGTGACCACCACTGGATTTGTGACGGCAGATTTTACAGCTTGGACTCCTGTTTTGACAGTGCTATTTTTTGCCTTAATGTTTATGGGTGGGTCAGCTGGCTCTACCTCTGGTGGGATAAAAGGAGTGCGTCATTATTTAATGATTAAAAGTGGATTCTTAGAGTTTAATCGTGCTTTGCACCCTAATGCAGTTTTGCAAATTCGCTACAATAAAGCTGTTGTACAGGATAATGTAATCCAAAACATTTACGGTTTTTTTATTTTGTATATGCTGTCATTTATCATCGGCACACTGGGCTTTTCTGTTCTAGGGCTTGATTTTGTTTCATCAATTGGAGTAGCTGCATCAAGTCTAGGAAATGTGGGGCCTGCTTTAGGAGATTTTGGACCAGCTTTTTCTTTTAATGGATTATCTATGGCAGGAAAATGGTGGGCGTCCTTCTTAATGTTGCTAGGACGTTTAGAGCTTTTCACCGTTTTGATTTTGTTTACACCCTTCTTTTGGAAAAGAATTTAATAGTGGTAGTGCTCTCCCCAGCGATCGTTTAAGAAACGTTTAAACTGTTCTTCTTTTGGATTTCCTCCTGGTTGATAAAATACGGTCCCTTGAATCTCTTCGGGGAGGTAATTTTGTTGGACGAAATTATTGGGATAGTCATGTGCATAGAGATAGCCTTTCCCATAATCTAGTTCTTTCATTAACTGAGTAGGGGCATTTCTCAAATGTAAGGGCACAGCTAGGTTTCCTGTTTCTTTCACCATTTGTAGGCTTTTATCAATGGCTAAATATGCCGCATTACTCTTTGGGCTACAGGCGAGATAGGTAGTACATTGACTTAAAATTATTCTTGCTTCTGGCAATCCAATGGCTTGTACAGATTGGAAAGTGGTATTTGCTAAAACCAATGCAGTAGGATTTGCATTCCCAATATCTTCTGAGGCAGAAATCAATAATCTTCTTGCGATAAATTTCACATCTTCTCCGCCTTCAATTAATCGCGCCAACCAATATACTGCAGCGTTTGGGTCACTTCCGCGAATTGATTTTATAAAAGCCGAAGCAATGTCGTAATGTAAGTCTCCCTTTTTATCAAATAATACGGTATTGGTTTGTGCTTGTTTTAAGACTAAGTCATTTGTGATGATTATTTCTTTGTCAGTTGCAGAGAGCACCACCAATTCTAAAAGCGATAGGAGTTTTCTTGCGTCTCCACCTGATAAACTCAATAGTGCTTTATCTTCTTTTAGGTCAATTTTGTATTTGCTTAATACAGCATCTGTTTCGATTGCTCTTTTCAATAAGGTTCTTAAATCTGCCGCTTGAAGGGGTTTTAGGGTAAAGGTTTGACAACGAGATAAAAGGGCGTTGATGACTTCAAAACTGGGATTTTCTGTAGTTGCTCCGATTAAAGTAACATACCCTTTTTCTACCGCGCCTAATAGAGAATCTTGTTGAGATTTGCTGAAGCGGTGGATCTCATCAATAAAAAGTAGGGGCCCTTTATTCGTAAAAAGTCCACCAGATTGTTTTGCTTTTTCGATGACTTCTCTCACTTCTTTAACACCAGAATGTATGGCAGAAAGATTATAAAAAGGCCGTTCGTGTACTTTTGCAATTAGGGTGGCTAAGGTGGTTTTACCTGTCCCCGGGGGTCCCCACAAAAGTAATGAAGGTAAATTACCACTAGCAATCATTTGGGAGAGCGCCCCTTCTTCGCCTACCAAGTGACTTTGACCAACATAGTCGGGTAAAGTTTGAGGGCGTAAGCGTTCTGCTAATGGTGATTGCATCTCTAGTTATAATTTCTCTGACGAATGACTTCATACAGTACTGTACCACAAGCCACAGATACATTTAGGGAAGAAATACTTCCCAGCATAGGTAATTTGACAGTTTTGTCTAATGTGGCCATAGTACCTTTTGCGATCCCTTTTTCTTCTGATCCCATTACGAGCGCAATAGGGCCGGCGATGTCTTCTTGATAGATGGTGCTTTCTGCTTTTTCAGACATGCCAACGGTTTTAATATTACAAGCCTGTAATTGAAAGATAGCATCTTTTAGGTGGTCTACTTTTGCTAGGGGAACAGAGAAAATTGCTCCTGCCGAAGTTTTAATGGTATCTGAATTGATTCTTGCACTCCCAGTTTGAGGAAGAATAATCCCATCCACTCCTGTCGCAGAGGCTGAACGTATTATGGCTCCTAGGTTTCGAGTATCAGTGATTTGATCCAATAACAAAAAAAGCGGAGGGGTATCTTTTTCCATGGCTTTGTCTATCATTTCTTCTAGGGGAACAAAATCGATGGGAGAAATCGCGGCAATCGCACCTTGATGATTTTTTGCATTAAAGCGATCTAAACGCTCTTTAGGGACATAGCTGTGTGCGACATTCTTTTCTCTTAGAAGATACTCTAGTTGTTTAAAAATGGGGCTAGCCTGTCCTTTTAACAGCCATACTTTTTCAATAGACTGATTAGCCTCAATACATTCAATAATGGCTCTAACACCATAAATTTCTTGTTTCTCCATGATAAATTTTGAATTTGAAAGATAAAAAAAAACCACCTCAAAGAGGTGGTTTTTCTATGATCACTAGTAAAATTAATTTCTAGTAAATTAAATAATAATATTCTTATTCAAATGGAACAACAGAACTCGAAGTTTTGTTTTGAATAAGTATTGCAGTAACATCAACTGTAGTTGCAGCAGAATTGTTTGCAGCGTCGAACGTAATCCCGTCAAGATCATTTTTAACGGCATCGATAAATGAAGGTACTACAGCGACAGTTCCAGCGTCACCATCACTTATATTTTCATTTTGTAGAATTTCATTTTCGTTAATAACAAGTTTAATACCCATATCAACAAAACGCATACCTTCTGCAATGAATATTTCTTGACGTGTACGATAAATTAAAGCTAAACCTGCATCATCTGCTCCCATTGCAGCAATCTCTGATGCTGTAAGAGAAGTTCCCGACACTGATGGTATGCTAACATCACCATTATCACGATCTAAAATCAATCCTGAGCGACCATTAACAGTTACTTCTGAGCTACTAGGACGTGTTGAGTCATCTACTGCATTAGATTGATTCCCTCTAGTCTCTCCGCTATCATCAACTTCCCTTACGTCTCTCGTAGCTACTAAGGCCAATAGACTTGTAAGGTTCTGTTGTGCAGCAGCAACATTACCATCAGATAAATGAGCTTCAGCAAGGATTAGGTAGGCTTCTTCTGCTTTTAAGTAATGAACTGAAGGGTCAACATTTGCATCAACAAAAGAGTATTTAGGATCCAAGAAATCCAAAGAAGGAAGGGGTTGAAAATCATCAAAAGTTCCTCGCTCATATAGAGCATCTTCCATGGTGTTTGAAGGTCCCTCTAGTTCATCATATTCAGCTGAACGTAAAAAATCATCATCTGCACTAATAGCAGCTGTAGCTGCGGCTACGGCCTCTGACTTATTACCTAAATAATAATTGGCACGTGCTTTTGCTAGATGATATTCTGCTGAAGGGTTTAATGAGATAGCCGCATTGAACGAAGTAATTGCATTTGCATATAGATCATCAGATGTTACTGGAACTCCTAAGGTCTCTTGAGGAAGCTTAGAAAAATACATTCCTGCTAACATACGAGCATAACCTAAATAAAAGTTAAACTCGGCCTCAGTTACTGCTGAATAGTCAGGATCGTTAGGTCCTACCGTTGCAATCCCATATTCAGCCATTCTCATTACACGAGCAATCTCATTCTGGGTGTCTCGAATATCAGGGTCTGTTGTTCTAATATCCATATTATCCATGAATTGACTGAAATAGGTCTGAATGTTAACATAATTGTCAGATCCTAATTCGGCAAGGATTAAAATTTCATTTAGTGTTCGCGAAATTTCGCGTTCAATCCCAGATTTCCAAAGCGCTGAGGAGTTTGGTAAGCCTACAACAGAGCCTTCCGATAAATTCGGGTTGGTGACTTGTTTAAAGTCAACCACATCAGAGAAGTCGCTATTACATCCTGAAATCAGAAATACTGCTGCGATGTAAGTGATTATATTTTTTTTCATGTGAGTATATTTTAAAATTCAAATCGAATAGAAGTAATAAATGTTCTTGGAGCAGATTCTGTCCCGTAGTAGAAACCTCCACTACTAAATCCATTCTGTGTTCCAATACCACTTCCTGTAGTTTCAGGATCCCAAAGACCAGTAGTCCAATTGAATGGATTAGTAGCAGTAAACCCTACACTAATATTGCTAAAAATATCAGTTTGTCCGAAGTTATAGGTAACCCCAATATTTCTTATTTTGAAGAAGTCATTTTCAAAGGTGAAATAATTAACATAATTAAATGGGGAGGTAGTCCCTACTAAATCATCAGGAATACCTGTATTGTCTACACCTCGTAGGTGACGAAGTAAGAAAGATAAATCCACGATATTTCCATCCATTTGATAGTCTCCAGAAGCAAAGAAGTTAAATTTGTCATAGGAGTAGTTTAGAGAAATAGATCCAAAAGTTGGAGCAAATGTTTTCCCTAGGGTTTCGTTAGGCGTAAAAGTGTAAGTGCCATCACCATTTGGTGTAGCAGCTGTTCCGCGAAGATATCCAAGACTTTGACCTTCTTCAACCCATGAACCAATCACAGAAAATCCACCTACATTAAATGGTGCTGCACCACCCATGCTGGTTACTGTATTTTCGTTGGTATTATAGGATAATGAAAGATTTAAATTATGTTTATCGTTTTGAATTACTGCTGCGTTTATAGCTAATTCAACTCCGCTATTCTCGATTTCACCAATATTTTGTATTTGCGATAACAATCCAGAAGAAGGTGGTTGTGAAGGAGTAAAGAGTGCATCTTTAGTTATCCCTTTGTAGTAAGTCCCTGAAAAGTTGATTCGGTTATCCAAAAACCCAAGCTCTAGGCCGATCTCGCTTGTTTGAACAGTCTCAGATTTTAAATCTGGATTTCCTGGGTTAGCAAATCGGAAAGCTGGTTTACCAAGAAAAGACTCTAATGCAAAGGTACGGTCTTGTGAAAATGCACCTGCAAAATTGGTAGCTTCTCCATAGTTTGCACGTAGCTTGATTGAACTAACTACATTACTTATACTAGAACCTTCATAAAAGTCATGGTCTGAAATGTTATAAGTTATACCAAACTTTGGAAGAAAGATCGCTGAAGAGTTGCCTCCAGCTGCTGTATTGTAATCTAAACGTCCACCAAACTCTAGGAATGCTACATCATAGATACCGACATTCTCTAAAAGATAAACTCCGTAGTTAGCATTCTCAAGGACAAAATCAGTTGATGTTTTAGTTGGAAAGGTATTGACAGAAGTTGAACCATCTACTCCTCCACTTCCAGAAACTAAATTTTGTCGATCAGATTTTCTAAAAAACTGTGCACCAACTATAGTAACAAATTCAAAGTTATCTAACGCCCCACGATGAGTAAGGTTGAAATCAGTAGTTAGTGTGAAATTATTTCTAATCATTCGATCTAACGATGCTCTATCAGCGGATCCCGCAGGAATTGTTCCTTGATAAATTTGCATCTCATTAGTGTCATTTCGTTGTTGTACAAAAGAACGGAAATCAACACCAGTTGTAAAGTTAGCGGTGATGTTTTTACCAGCTTCGTAAGTGAATTTATTTGAAGCTGTAAATCGATTTACGCGATTGGTAATATCGATGGTGTTTGCAAGATTTCTTGATCGTTCTAATTCAGATTGCCAAGTCTCGTCATCCATTGTGTCTAGGTCTCCGCGACCACCCCCTTCGAATCCTGAAAAACGACTAAATGAAGTGTTGGCGTTAAAGTCTAGATTGGAGTCCATGTTTACATACGACATGGATGCTTGGTATTTTAGTTTATCACTAATATTACGTGTTAATCCAAAAGTGAAAGAACGTTTAATCTGTTCATTCAAATCATTATAAGAATCATCTTTATAAAGCGAAGCAGAAAAGTTGTAAGTAGAAACTTCTGTTCCTCCACTCATTCCAATACGATATTCGTTAAGTAAACCTGGATCGAATAATGCTTCAGCAGTACGAGAGTATTTTAAGAAATCTTCTGTAGCTCGAATAGAGCCCAAACGGGTTTCAAAAAAGACTTTACTGGTTCCTGCTTTCCCTTTTTTAGTAATAATCTGAATTACACCGTTGGCAGCATCTGCACCGTAAAGAGTAGTTGCAGCTCCCCCTTTGATGTATTCAATACGCTCAATAGATTCAATAGGAATATCAGCTAAGGCCGAGATATCTGCACCACCAGTGTCTTGTGCCAAAGATGGATTAGAGTTCAAATTATCTACACGGATACCATCAACAATTACAACAGGGGTTGATGAAGTTGCAGCAGAAAGTGCTCCACGTGTTCTGATGATTGATGCAGTACCTGGTTGACCAGAACTTAAACGTATCTGCGCACTAGGCGTGGTAGACTGTAAAAGTTGATCGATCTGTCTAGCTGGTAGCTTGTCAATATCTTTTTCATTGAGAACATCTACAGTAGTTGATAATTTTCTTTTCTCAATACCAGATCCCTGACCAGTTACGATAATTTCTTCTAATTCATTTGAAGGATTAAGAGTTACTGAGTAATTGTCTTGATCGCCAACAGTAATCAATTCTGAAGAATAACCGATAAATGAAACCTCTAATATATTTCCTTCTGAAATTTCAATAGAAAAATTTCCATCAAAATCAGTCGAAACACCATTGCTAGTTCCTTTTTCAATAACACTTGCTCCCGGAAGAGGAAGACCACCTTCGTCAAGAACTGATCCTGTTACTGTCTTTTGTGCCCAACCGCTAAATGACATAATCATCAACGATGGGATTAATAATAGTAGTTTTTTCATGTTATATATATAGTTAATAATAACAAAACTATCTTTTTTTTTTAATTTATGTTAATAAAACCTTAATTTTTAATAATTATGTTTGATTTTTAACATATCAATACATGAATAAACTACTTGTAAAATTTATTTCTTGAATCAAAACTTCTTAATGTTCACTAAAAACAATCCTTTTTTTTAAGCAATAAGTTGTGAAATAGATTGATTTCACTCTTTTTACTATACTTTTTATGAAATTTGATTTTTATAGAAGGAATAGCGAGAGCTTTTTTACAGTGAATAATTTACCCTTAAATGAAGAAGATTAAGCCAATTAATTTCTCGATAATGATGGTTTGCTGCTTAAGGAGTGCGTATTCCAATCTATAAAGTTAATGATAAAGCAAGTAATTCAACACAGCAGGTTTCTAATATTTGCTTAAATTTTGAGCAAAAAAAAACCAGAGAAACTTTCTCTGGTTTTTTGTGTTTTAAGTCAACTATTATTGTTGCGCATCTATTTCTAAAGTTGGGATTGGGAAGATCATTTTATCTGATCCAACAGGAACAACTACGTCAGCTCCTGGTTGTACTGGATTTAAACGACCATCTTGTCTGTTAAGACCAACGCCCAGTCTAGCCATATCAAAAGAAGCAACACCTTCACCAAACAATTCTATTCTTCTATAAAGAATGATCTCATCGATTAGTGCCTGCCCTGTACTTGTAGATTTTACATAACTAGCATCTCTTGTTGAATTTAAATCAAATAGCACCTGTTGCGCTTCTGTATCTCTGTTTAATCGAGCCAGAGCTTCAGCTTTTGTTAGATAAAATTCTGCGTTACGTAAATAAATATAGTCCCCTATAAAATTACCATATGTTGGTCCATCCCAGAATTTCAACATGGTATATTTTGGAGTGAAATTGTAGTGGCCCCATGACCCTGGTACAATGACTACTCCTGGATCATACTCTTGATCGGCAAACCATTTCTTTCTTTCATCTGTACTAGGAATCAAATCGTACAAGTTAGAATTGATTGACTTAAAGTGATTCCAGCCACTATAACCATCACTAATTTGACTCATGTGAGAGAAAAATGATCTGTAGAAAGTTGTCGTCTGAGCTGTAATTACTGATCCCCAGATTGCTTCTGACAAGCCAATCTCGTCAAACCCGTGGGCAACATCACTACTTAAACTTCCAAAAGCCATTGCCTCTGAAGCAAATCTTTCAGCCTCTGTCCAATTTTCATAAGTTAAATGATAACGTGCTAAAAATGCTGCAACTACAGTGGCATCAACTTCTTCTTTTGAACTTCTTGAATAACCTTGTAAGCCATTATAAGCCTGCGTTAAGTCATCAAGTATTAGCTGCTTTACTTCACCAACGGTAGAATTTGGTTCTCCAACAAAGTCTCCAAAATCAATCGGGATGGCTTCAACAGAATCTGCTGCATTTGTGTGCTGGAAAATTCTGATTAGGTAAAAATAAGCGATCGCTCTATAGGTTTTTGATTTGTATTTGTAAACTAAGATATCCTCTGGAGAATCATCAGGTATTGTATTGATGATACCATTGGCCTGATTAATCACTCGATAAAAGAATTCCCACAAATGTTCTGTGTCATTACTATTTGGAAGAACATTATCATAGCGGTGGTATCCACCAAACCATGTAGATCCAGACATATCTAAATCGTTACTTCTTAAGTCAAATGCAATATCAACAGCTTTTAAACCGAATTCATCTGTACTAGATTCACCGGCCATTAAGTAACTTAAAATAGATGCATCTAGTGCCACTAGTCCTGTTGAACCTCCAGAAGCAGATACTGCTGAAGCATGCGAGGATGTGTAAAATCTTTCATCCGCGAAGTCTCTGTCGTCAAGGTCAGAACAAGATGAAATAATCAAAATTGCTGTAAGTAATGGAATAAATTTATCCAATCTCATGTTTGTATATTTTATATTTATCATAATTCAATTTTTTTATCTAAACATTATGTTAACTCCTACAGACATCGTTCTGTTAGCACCATACTCTCCAGATGAAGCCCCAAGTGAATTTAGTCTTGGATCATAGCCCTGTCTTGCGCTGTACAATAGCGAGGCATTATTTACAATCCCGTACAAACGTATATTTTTAATATTGTACTTGTCAAGATTATCATTATTAAAGGTGTAACCAAAATTAATATTCGCAAGACTCAAATACCCCAGTGTGGTTAAACGTAAATCAGAATTTCTGTACTGATCGGGAACTAGAGGATCAACCCTTGGTAAACTTGCCGTTGGGTTATCAACCGTCCAGGTTTGATTATAATCTGGCACGTTTTCGATTTCAGTACCTAGACCTAACAAACCAAAGTATACATTGTCTAATCCATATCCACCAATTTGGTAGGCAAATTGAACTCCTAAATCAAAACCACCGTATTGGATGTTTGTTCCAAAACCTCCATTTACTTTAGGAAGAGCTGATTTATTGATAAAGGTTCTTCCGTTTGTAGCGGCTTCACTGTAATCTTCCGTTTCAACTCTATCTCCATTTTCATCGGTTGTTAAGTACACTGCATTTCCGTTATCTGGATTAACACCAGCTGATTCAACCATAAAATAGTCGTAAGCGCTTCTTCCAACAACTCTTCGGAAGTTACCCACTTGTATTGAATCACGAGGAAGTTCAGTAAGTTCATTTTTAAGCGTAGATAAATTAGCATTAAGAACGATTCTTAATTTTTCATTCTCTACCGCTGTCCATGAAATTTCTGCTTCAACACCACTGTTCTTCATCGAACCAAAATTTTCATCCCTAGAATTTTGACCTGTTGATGGCTGTAATGGTTTGGCGAATAATAGATCGTTAGAAGTTCTTGAATAATAACCTAAAGCTAGGTTAACTTTGTCAAATAATCCTATCTCTAAATTAACGCCAAAACTTGTTGACTTTTCCCAAGAAAGATCTCTTCCACCTAAGCTGTATAGACTCTGGGTTAAAGCACCGTTATTTTCGTCAATTACATATTGATTTTCATATGCTACAAAATTTCTGGTTCCGGTGCCAGGATAAAATATTCTGTCGTTACCAGCTGTACCGTAACTAGCAGCTAGTTTAGCGAAGTTGATGAAATCTAAATCACTGAGAAATTCCTCATTTGACACAATCCATGATGCACCTGCCGACCAAAAGAGTCCCCAACGTTCATCTGGATGAAACACAGAAGAAGCGTCATATCTAGCTGTTGCATTTAAGTAATAAGTGTTATCTAATCCATAGATGAATCTAGAGAAATACCCCTCAGTAGTATACTTTGTATTGTAGTTGCTCGCTGAGTTATACACTGCAGTATTGTCTAAAATAGGACTTAACGTACCAATGATGTTTGACTTATAAACACTCAATGTTGTAAATTCTTCTACATATGTTTCATGTCCTAATAATACATCATAAGTGTGACGACCAAATTCTTTTTTCCAGGTTAATAACTGTTGGTTAGTAAGGGCTGAAAAATTATTTCTGCCATTTGTTAATAAACCATTTAAAGAAGTAGCACCTACAGAAGCTCCTGGTTTATTGAAATAAGTTGTTTTATCAATTTCAGTTAAGTAATTCAATATATACTCAAATTTGATATCAAAAGGTAAATCAATCTTAGCTCTTAAGGCTGTATTGAAGTTATCTGTTTCGTTCGTCACGTCACTTTGTTCAATATGTGCCAAAGGGTGTTCTCCCTGACCATAATTCCTAGCACCTCTTGTTGTTCCATTAGGGAAACTTTGGAAACTACCCATATCATAAGCATATCCACTGTTGGAGATGTTCGATAAGATTGGATCCCAATTTTCATCATATTGATATACAGGATAAATAGGAGCAATATTTCTAGTCCATTGGAAGGCATTATTGTACGATGTTCCTCCGTCTAATGGAACGAACTGGCTATTGGATTTTGCATAAGAAACATCCCCTCCAATAGAGACTACATTTGCAATTTCTGAAGCGTTAACTTTTAAACGTGCAGTTTTTCTATTAAAATTACTTTGAACAGTATAACCGTTGTTTTCTTCAGTACCCATTGAGAAGTAATAATCAATTTTTTCGGCACCACCAGAAATATTAACATTGGTAGAAGAGAAATTTGCATTGTCTCTAAAGAGAGCATCCTCCCAACGATCGTCAACTAACAGGTTTGCAGCTGGGTTTAATTTTCCGGTTGAAGGATCAACTAGATCTGCATCAGCAACATCATAAAGGTTATAACCAAGTCTGTTAATTAAATTAGTAGATGCAAATTGTCTTGCATTACCAATAGTCAGTGGTGTACCATTAGAATTAGATCTGTAAAACTCACTGTTAGATAGTATACTGTGATAAGTTTCATAGTATTCAGCAGGACTTTGTGTTACGTTGTAATCCTTAGCTCCACGTTGTGTTAAACCATATCTAGAATCTATAGATATTTGTGGCTTTCTGTTTTTAGCCCCTTTTTTAGTTGTAATCAATAGTACCCCGTTAGATGCTTTATTTCCGTATAATGAAGTTGAGTTAGCATCTTTCAAAACAGAAGTAGATTCGATGTCTTGAGGGTTGATACTATTTAAACTTCCCGAATAAGGAATTCCATCTAAAACAATTAGTGGAGAATTGTCAGCGTTGATAGAACCAAAACCTCTAATTCTTATAATTGGATCTGAACCAGGTTGTCCGCTTGATTGAATTACTCTAAGACCAGATACTAAGCCTTCTAAAGCCTTAACAGGATTTGAAAAGGTTGAATTTTCAATTTGATCTGCCTTAATAATACTTACAGCACCTGCAATTGATTCTCTTTTTTGAGTTCCGTAGGCTGTAACAACAACTTCTTTTAATTCAGAGTTGTCCTGTCGTATAATAACATCGATGATGTCTGATGTTCCAACAACAACTTTTTCAGAGATAAAGCCAACAAAACTAAATACAAGGACATCTCCTTCATTAGCTTGTATGCTATAATTTCCGTCAAAATCTGTTGCAACACCTTCAGCTGTTCCATCAATAACAACAGCGGCTCCTAATAAGGGAATTCCTGACGTGTCATTAACAACACCTGTGATTGTTTTCTGTGCCCACCCAGAAAATGCAATTAGCATACCGAATGAGATTAAAAATAGATTTTTCTTCATTTTATATATATAGTTAATAATTGTAAAACTATCTTTTTTTTTTAATTTAACTTTACTAAATCATAAATTTTTGTTAATAAATCCGTTTTCTAATCTAAAAATACATACAAAAAACTACTTATAAAATTTATTTCTTGAATCATAACTCCTTAATTTTCACTAAAAAACAATCCTTTTTTTAAACAATAACTTGTGGAATAGATTGATTTTATTCTTTTGCTATACGTTTTAAGAAATTTAATTCTTCATAGAAGCAATAGCGAGAGCTTATTTAATTCTGAGTTTCAATATGGTTTGGCTAAACGAAAAGCTTTGTTTTCAGCTGAATTAGTTTACCTAAAATGTAGGCTATATAACCCATTAATTTTTTGACATGGATGGTTTGCCGCTTTAAAAGTCCGTATTGCAAACTATAAAGCTAACTAAGAAGAAAGTAATTCTATACAGTAGATTTTTAAAGGGTGCTTGCTTTATATCCACAAGGTTGTTGGGGTTACTTATGAAATCAGAGACGAACCCCCCCCGCAATTCCAGTTGTTTGATAAAGGAAACAAAGGAAGGCTTGGTTTTCTTTATTTGAATTAAATTTGAGGGAATTTTCAATCTGTAAATGATTCCTCAACTAGCCTTTATTGATAGTGTAAATGACTTAGCTGGTCAAAAAAAGCCTTTTTTCTTTCTCATTGACTTTGAGAAGACAAAGCCATTAGTGCTCTCTCCAAAAGAAGCAAAAGCGCAGGGTATACTTTTTGATATCAATGGCTATAAGAATTTTGATGAGGCGTTCACCTCTAATACCAATCCAGAAGTTAAAATGCATCCGGTTGATTTTGAGCAATACAAAAGTGCTTTTGACACCGTTCAACTACACCTCAATCAAGGAGATAGCTATTTGGTGAATTTAACTTTCCCGACTAAAATTGAACTGCAAACCAGCCTAGAAGAGCTGTTTCATGCTGCAAAAGCGCCTTATCGTTTATGGGTAAAAGACCAACTCTTGAGTTATTCGCCAGAGTGTTTTATCAAGATTAAAAATGGACAAGTCTTTTCTTACCCCATGAAAGGTACCCTTGACGCAAATGCTCCAAATGCAGTTGAAACCCTTTTGGGAAATCCAAAGGAACTTTGGGAACACAGCACTATTGTTGATTTGATCCGCAACGATATTTCTCAGTATGCAAGAAATGTCAAGGTGAATAAGTTCAGATACATTGAAAGGATTCAAAATAAGGAGAAAGATTTACTGCAAGTTAGTTCTGAGATCGAAGGTAGCTTAGCCAGTAATTGGAGAGATAATTTAGGAGAAATCATTTGGAACTTATTACCCGCTGGATCAATTTCTGGAGCACCAAAAGCAAAAACGATCGACATTATACAATCGGTAGAAGAACGCCAACGCGGCTACTACACCGGTGTTTATGGTTATTTTGATGGCGAAAACCTCGACTCTGCAGTAGCCATTCGCTACATTGAACAAGAAAATAATGATTTTTATTATTGGAGCGGAGGAGGAATTACCGCCTACAGCAATATTGAAGAAGAGTATCAAGAATTAAAGGACAAGATATATGTACCCACTCGTTGAATCCATTAAAGCAAAAGATGGGCAGTTTTTTCTCTTGGACTATCATCAAGATCGCATGGAACGTACCTTTCAGGCGGTCTATCAGCATGCTTGCCCATGGTCGATAAAAACAATGCTTCCCAGCATCCCGCTTGATGGCTTGTATAAAGTTCGATTATTATACAATGCAACGGACTATCATTTTGAAGTACATCCTTATCAATCTAAAAAAATTCCTCGCTTAAAACTAGTCGAAATAGGGGAGTACCGCTACCCCCACAAATGGACTGATCGCTCCTTCATTAATGCTGCCTATGCGCAAAGAGAAGATTGTGATGATGTCTTGATGCTGCGCAAGGGTTTATTGACTGATAGCTCATATGCAAACATTGTACTTGATACAGGTGAGGCTTGGATTACCCCAGTGATCCCCTTGTTTGAAGGGGTGCAACGGGCTTTTTTATTGGATAATAATATCATCCAAACCACAACCATCCACACCGTTGAGCTAGCTTCTTTTAAAGGCTTTCAACTCATCAATGCGATGAATCCATTTGATCCCAAACGCTTCGTTTCGGTTAAAGGGATTGTAAAATAAAACCGCCCTTTTGGGCGGTTTATATTTTGATAACACTAGGACTCTTTAATCGCAAGTATTGTATTGTTCTCCTTCTGCTGGTCCGTTAGTCCGGCTTCCATCACCTGTCCCATCACTTAAGATCAGTGTGCCACTTGGGTCAGAAAGGGTGTAGAGATTTTCATATTGATATGAATTAATTTATGAATCCATTAGCAGGATTTGTTTTAATGTCTTTATTTGATTCCTTGAGAAAACTCAAGAAAAGATTTTATAAAAAACTGTAGCATAACAATTTATCTAAAACCGTAAAACTTTGGTATATTAAGATACTAATTAACCTACCTTATGAGAAATCTCTGTCCTATTTTTGTACTATTTACTTTATTCAGTTGTTCTCCTGCTATGCTTACTTTTAAACAGCCCGTGGATACCAACAGTAGACCCATTGCTTTCCAAGAAAAAAAACAATATTCTTTTCCAGAAAGTGGAGTTATTTTTGACAATGACTTTGATGGCGCTAGACTCAATCGAGTAATACAGAAAAATGACAGTACCTACCGTGTTCGTATTACCCCAGAAAATATCCCGATCAACAATAGCGCTTATTATGCTTTTGAGGTCAATAGTACCTCTACGCAAACCCTTTATTTACAATTTGATTATCCAAAACCCTACACTCACCGTTATCGCCCTAAGATTAATAGTGGAGAGGAATGGGTAATTGTAAAAAAGGATCAAATGGATACCCTAGGCGGACGAATCCAACTCAAGTTAGAGAACCATTATGGTTCGCTTGTTGTTGCTGCACAAGAAGTACAAAATAGCGGACAGGTCGCTCAATAGGTAGAAGCGCAATTAATGCAACGGCCCATGATAGACTTTAAGTCAATAGGGAAGAGTAATTTAGGAAGACCAGTATGGGTGATGGATATACATGAAGGGGACCCAAAGAGAAAACCGATTATTGTCTTTTTAACCCGACAACATCCCCCCGAAGTTACTGGCTATATGGCTTTTAAAGCTTTTATGGAAGAGTTACTTTCCAACACAGAATTATCACATGGTTAAGTTCGTTTTTAGTTAATTGAAGGGAAATTCTTAATTAAACGTTAAATAGTGAGTTTTGGGGGACATGGAATTTTGTTAAAATCCACAATTGGGGCTACTTTTGTGATAGATATTTCGTTAAATTATTGACTATATTAATTTGGATAAAAAATCCTTTAAAATTTTTTGTTCTTGATAACTTAAAAAAGGGCCGAGTAATTTGCCCAAAACCAATGCGCTAAAAAAAATCTCTTTTGGTTGATATTTTGTAAAAAAACGGTTGGAAAAGAAGAATTAAGTTGCTACATTTGCAGCCCTGAAAAAAGGGAATTTAAACAATTTGTATGCCAACTATTGCACAATTAGTACGAAAAGGAAGAGCCACACTCGCCAAGAAGAGTAAATCGGCTGCTTTGGATTCGTGTCCTCAAAGACGTGGGGTTTGTACCCGAGTATATACTACCACGCCCAAAAAGCCGAACTCAGCGATGCGTAAAGTAGCGCGTGTTCGATTGACTAACGGAAAGGAAGTCAATGCTTACATCCCCGGAGAAGGACACAACCTCCAAGAGCACTCGATAGTATTGGTACGTGGCGGAAGAGTTAAAGATTTACCGGGAGTTCGTTATCACATCGTAAGAGGAGCACTTGACACCGCTGGTGTTGAAGGCCGCTTACAACGCCGTTCAAAATACGGTGCAAAACGACCTAAAAAGTAAATCGTCACTCGAAAAAACAGTAAACAATGAGAAAAAGACAAGCCAAAAAACGTCCGCTACTCCCAGATCCAAAGTTTAACGACCAGCTCGTTACCCGCTTTGTGAACATGGTGATGTGGGACGGAAAAAAATCGGTTGCCTTCAAAATTTTCTACGATGCAATGGACATCGTTGAAGAACGCAACCAGGACGAAGAGAAAACCGCTTTAGAATTATGGAAAGATGCCCTTTCGAATGTTATGCCCCACGTTGAGGTGCGTAGCCGTCGTGTAGGGGGAGCTACCTTCCAGATTCCTATGCAGATTCGTCCAGACAGAAAAGTATCACTCGCCATGAAATGGTTGATTAGTTATGCGCGTAAGCGTAATGAGAAATCGATGGCCCTTCGCCTTGCTAACGAGGTTTTAGCTGCCGCTAAAGAAGAAGGTGCTGCTGTGAAAAAACGTGTTGATACACACAAGATGGCAGAAGCCAACAAAGCATTTTCACACTTTAGATTTTAATCATTAGACCATGGCAAGAAATTTAAAATTTACAAGAAACATTGGGATTGCTGCGCATATTGATGCCGGTAAAACCACTACTACAGAGCGTATCCTATTCTATACAGGGGTAAGCCATAAGATTGGTGAGGTACACGATGGTGCTGCAACCATGGACTGGATGGAGCAAGAGCAAGAGCGTGGGATTACCATTACCTCTGCTGCTACAACCTGTACATGGCAATTCCCTACAGAACAGGGACAACCGTTGCCAGACAGTAAACCTTATCACTTTAACATTATTGATACTCCCGGTCACGTTGACTTTACCGTGGAAGTAAACCGATCTCTTCGTGTACTCGATGGATTGGTTTTCTTGTTTTCTGCAGTAGACGGAGTAGAGCCACAGTCAGAAACGAACTGGCGTTTAGCAGACAACTATAAAGTACCACGTATTGGTTTCGTTAACAAAATGGACCGTCAAGGATCTAACTTTTTAGGGGTTTGTCAGCAAGTACGTGATATGTTAAAGTCTAACGCAGTGCCAATCGTGTTAAACATTGGGGACGAAGAAGACTTTAAAGGAATCGTTGACTTAGTAAAAAACCGTGCGATTGTATGGCATGACGAAAAGTTTGGATCTACTTTCGATGTAATCGATATTCCAGACGATTTAAAAGACGAAGCAGAAATGCTACGTGGTCAATTGATCGAAGCTGTTGCAGAATATGACGAAGGATTATTAGAAAAGTATTTCGAAGATCCTGAATCTATTACAGAAGAAGAAGTACACAACGCACTACGCGCTTCTACACAAGACATGAGTATCATTCCTATGGTTTGTGGTTCTTCTTTCAAAAATAAAGGAGTACAATTCTTATTAGATGCGGTATGTCGTTATTTACCTTCACCTGAAGACAAAGAAGCGATCATTGGAACAAATCCAGATACAGACGAAGAAATTTTTCGTAAGCCTTCTAAAGACGATCCATTTGCAGCATTAGCATTTAAGATTGCAACAGACCCTTATGTAGGTCGTTTAGCGTTCTTCCGTGCTTACTCTGGACGTTTAGATGCAGGTTCTTATGTATTGAACAACCGTTCTGGTAAAAAAGAACGTATCTCTCGTATCTATCAAATGCACTCGAATACACAAAACTCTATCGATTTTATCGAAGCAGGAGATATTGGAGCAGCAGTAGGATTTAAAGACATCAAGACAGGAGATACACTTTCAGCAGAAAAGTCTCCGATCGTTTTAGAAAGTATGGACTTCCCAGACCCTGTAATCGGGATCGCGGTTGAGCCTAAAACTAAAGCAGATGTAGATAAGTTAGGAATGGCTTTAGCCAAACTAGCGGAAGAAGATCCAACGTTCCAGGTTAAAACTGATGAGGCCTCTGGCCAAACGGTTATCTCTGGAATGGGTGAGTTACACTTAGATATTATTGTTGACCGTTTAAGACGTGAGTTTAAGGTTGAGGTAAGTCAAGGACAACCACAAGTAGAGTACAAAGAAGCGTTAACTGCTTCTGCAAACCACCGTGAGGTTTACAAAAAGCAATCCGGTGGACGTGGTAAATTCGCAGATATCGTCTTTACTATTGAACCAGCAGAAGAAGGTAAAACAGGATTAGAGTTTGTTAATTTAATCAAAGGGGGGAATGTTCCTAAAGAATATGTTCCTGCAGTTGAAAAAGGATTTAGAGACTCAATGTCTAATGGACCTTTAGCAGGATTCGAAGTAGACGCGATGAAGATCACTTTAAAGGATGGTTCTTTCCACCCTGTAGATTCAGATTCTCTTTCTTTCGAATTAGCCGCTAAGATGGGCTTCAAGGCTTCCGCCAAAGCTGCTCGCGCAGTAATCATGGAACCTATCATGAAGCTTGAAGTATTGACTCCAGAAGAAAACATGGGAGACATTGTAGGGGACTTAAACCGCCGTCGTGGTCAAGTCAACAACATGGACGACCGTGCAGGAGCCAAAGTAGTGAAGGCAGAAGTGCCACTTTCAGAAATGTTTGGTTATGTAACTTCTTTACGTACCCTTTCCTCTGGTCGTGCAACCTCTACCATGGAATTCTCTCACTATGCAGAAACACCTTCTAACATCTCTGAAGCAGTTATTGCCGAAGTAAAAGGACAAAAAGCTTAAATCATTTACGATGAGTCAAAAAATTAGAATAAAATTAAAGTCATACGATTATAACTTAGTAGATAAGTCTGCTGATAAAATCGTAAAGACAGTAAAAACGACCGGTGCCGTAGTAACAGGACCAATTCCATTACCTACGCACAAGAAAATCTTTACTGTATTACGTTCACCACACGTTAACAAGAAGTCTCGTGAGCAATTTCAATTGTGCTCCTACAAGCGTTTGTTAGATATCTACAGTTCTTCTTCTAAAACAATCGATGCATTGATGAAGTTAGAATTGCCAAGTGGGGTTGAAGTAGAGATCAAAGTATAATTACAAGAATTAACAATAAATAATTAAATAAAATGTCTGGGTTAATAGGAAAGAAAATCGGTATGACCAGCCTCTTCGACGAGCAAGGAAAGAACATTCCTTGTACGGTGATTGAAGTTGGACCATGCGTGGTTACCCAAGTCAGAACCGCAGCGGTTGATGGCTATGATGCACTTCAATTAGGTTTCGATGACAAGGCAGAAAAACGCACGGATAAAGCAGCTCAAGGGCACTTTAAAAAGGCGAATACTGCTCCGAAGAAAAAGGTCGTTGAATTCCAAGATTTTGAACAAGAGTATCAATTAGGGGACACCATATCAGTAGATCTCTTTGAAGAAGGAGAATTTGTAGATATCTCTGGAACGTCTAAAGGAAAAGGCTTCCAAGGGGTAGTAAAACGTCACGGTTTTGCCGGAGTAGGTCAAGCAACTCACGGGCAGCATAACCGTTTACGTGCGCCAGGATCAATTGGTGCAGCTTCTTATCCAGCGCGTGTATTCAAAGGAATGCGCATGGCCGGAAGAATGGGAGGCGATAAAGTGAAAGTACAGAACTTAAGAGTGTTGAAAGTTGTGGCAGATAAAAATCTTTTAGTTGTTAAAGGATGTGTGCCAGGAGCAAAAAATGCTTACGTAATCGTTGAGAAATAATGAAAGTAGCAGTTATTGACATTCAAGGAAAAGATACGGGAAGGAAAGTTGAACTTTCTAAAGACGTATTCGGTATTGAGCCTAACAATCACGCTATCTACTTAGACGTAAAAGCGCACTTAGCGAATAAGCGTCAAGGAACCCACAAAGCGAAAGAACGTGGAGAAATTGTAGGTAGTACACGTAAAATCAAAAAACAAAAGGGAACCGGTACTGCACGTGCTGGATCAATCAAAAACCCATTGTTTAGAGGTGGAGGTCGTGTATTTGGACCACGCGTTCGTGATTACAGTCAAAAGACCAACAAAAAAGTAAAACGTTTAGCTCGTAAATCGGCTTTAAGTTTGAAGGCACAAGAGAAATCAATTATCGTTTTAGAAGATATTGCGATGGACGCGCCAAAAACTTCTGCTTACATCGACATTCTTAAGTCTTTAGGGATCGATAGCAAAAAGTCTTTACTAGTCTTGGCTGAGCCAAATAATAACGTATATTTGTCGTCGCGCAATTTAAAGAATTCAGAAGCCATAACCACTTCAGAATTAAATACTTACAAAATTGTCAATGCAGGAAGCATCGTCATTAGTGAGTCTTCAATCGCCGATTTAGAAACTATTTTGAATAAAGCATAGTGTTATGAGTATTTTGATAAAACCCATCATTACGGAAAAAGCCACTGCCGATAGCGAGATGAATAATCGCTATACGTTCTTGGTTGACACTACTGCAAACAAAGTAGAGATCAAAAAAGCAGTGGAAACTGCTTATGGAGTTACTGTTGATAAAGTAAGAACTCAGAACTACGGTCCGGAACGTAAAACACGTTACACAAAAACCGGATTGCAACGTGGAAAAACAAATCGTATCAAAAAGGCCATCGTTGATGTAGCCGAAGGAGATGCGATAGATTTTTATAATAATCTTTAATAGCGTCACATGTCAGTTAGAAAATTAAAACCGATATCTCCAGCGCAGCGTTTTAGAGTAGTAAATGGATTTGACGCAATTACTACTGATAAGCCGGAAAAAAGCCTTTTGGCTCCGAAGAAGCGTAGAGGAGGAAGAAACAATACCGGGAAGATGACCATGCGCCATATTGGTGGTGGACATAAGAAAAGGTATCGTTTAGTTGACTTCAAACGTAATAAGTTTGATGTCACAGCAGAAGTAAAAACAATTGAATACGATCCTAACAGAACCGCATTCATCGCCTTAGTAGAGTATACTGATGGCGAAAAGCGTTACATCATTGCGCAGAATGGATTGCAGGTTGGTCAAGCTGTTGTTTCTGGAGCGAATGTTGCTCCAGAAGTAGGGAACACACTTCCTTTAAGTGCGATCCCGTTAGGAACGATCATTTCTTGTATTGAGTTGCACCCCGGTCGCGGCGCCAACATTGCACGTAGTGCAGGAGCTTTTGCTCAGTTAATGGCACGTGATGGGAAATATGCCACAGTGAAATTACCTTCAGGAGAAACCCGTATGATCCTTGTTACTTGTTTAGCAACGATTGGGGCCATCTCTAATTCAGATCACCAATTATTGGTTTCTGGAAAAGCAGGTCGCTCACGTTGGTTAGGTCGTCGTCCAAGAACAAGACCAGTAGCGATGAACCCAGTCGATCACCCAATGGGTGGTGGTGAAGGTCGCGCCTCTGGAGGTCACCCACGTAACCGTAACGGTGTACCAGCTAAAGGATATAGAACACGTTCTAAGACCAAAGCGAGTAGTAAATTCATTATCGAACGTAGAAAAAAATAAGCAACTATGGCACGTTCATTAAAAAAAGGACCCTTTGTACACCACAGCCTTGAGAAAAAGGTTATGGCCAATGTGGAATCCGGCAAGAAATCAGTTATTAAGACTTGGTCTCGAGCTTCGTTAATTACCCCTGATTTTGTAGGGCAAACCATCGGTGTTCATAACGGGAGACAATTTATCCCTGTATATGTAACAGAGAATATGGTAGGACATAAATTAGGCGAATTTTCACCAACTAGATCATTCCGTGGTCACGCTGGTGCAAAAAATAAAGGCAAAAAATAATAGACATGGGAAATCGTAAAAGACAATCCGCACAAGCCATAAAAGAAGCGAAAAAATCGCTTGCTTTTGCTAAGCTGAACAATTGCCCAACGTCTCCTCGTAAAATGCGTTTGGTCGCTGACCAAGTGCGTGGAGAGGATGTCAATAAAGCCTTAGCGATCTTGAAGTTTAGTCCAAAAGAAGCTTCACGTCGTTTAGAAAAACTATTGTTATCTGCTTTAGCCAACTGGCAAGCTAAAAATGAAGATGCTGATATCGAAAACGCAGCATTATTTGTAAAAGAAATCCGCGTAGACAGTGGAAACATGTTAAAGCGTTTACGTCCTGCTCCACAGGGTCGTGCTCACCGCATTCGCAAACGCTCTAACCACGTTACTCTTGTTCTTGGATCTAACACTATAGAAAGTTAATATGGGACAGAAAACCAACCCAATCGGAAATCGCTTAGGCATCATTAGAGGATGGGACTCCAACTGGTATGGAGGAAACGACTATGGTGACAAAATCGCTGAAGACGATAAAATCAGAAAATACATTCACGCACGTTTAGCTAAAGCTAGTGTTTCAAATGTAATCATCGAACGTACACTTAAACTCATCACAGTAACTATTACTACTGCTCGTCCAGGAATCATTATTGGTAAAGCTGGTCAAGAAGTAGATAAGTTAAAAGAAGAGTTAAAGCAAATCACAGAGAAAGAAGTACAAATCAACATCTTTGAAATTAAACGTCCAGAATTAGACGCTCGCTTAGTAGGAGCTTCTATCGCACGTCAAATCGAAGGTCGTATTTCTTATCGTCGTGCCATCAAAATGGCCATTGCTGCGGCAATGCGTATGAACTCTGAAGGAATCAAAATCCAAATCTCTGGTCGTTTAAACGGTGCTGAAATGGCACGTTCTGAATCGTACAAAGAAGGACGTATTCCACTATCTACTTTTAGAGCAGATATCGATTACGCTTTAGTAGAAGCACACACCACTTATGGTCGTCTTGGTATCAAGGTATGGATCATGAAAGGTGAAGTGTATGGTAAGCGTGAGTTATCTCCTTTAGTAGGAATGACTAAGAAGACCAACAACGGAGGAAAGAATAACAATCAACGTCAAAGACGTCGTAAATAAATAGGTAGGAAATATGTTACAACCTAAAAGAACTAAATTCCGCAAAGCGCAGAAAGGCCGTATGAAAGGCAATTCTATGCGTGGACACCAACTTTCTAACGGAATGTTTGGTATCAAAGCCTTGGATTCTAAATTCATCACTTCTCGTCAAATCGAAGCAGCTCGTATTGCAGCGACTCGTTACATGAAAAGGGAAGGACAATTATGGATTAAAATTTTCCCAGACAAGCCCATCACAAAGAAGCCTCTTGAGGTACGTATGGGGAAAGGAAAAGGAGCTCCAGAATATTTTGTGGCTGTTGTGAAGCCTGGACGTATTTTATTTGAAATCTCTGGCGTACCCATGGAGGTCGCTAAAGAAGCATTACGTCTTGCTGCTCAAAAGCTTCCCGTAAGAACTAAATTTATTATTGCGCGAGATTTTCAAGCATAATTGATCAAGAACTATGAAACAATCAGAAATTAATAATCTTTCGCTAGCAGATCTTCAGGATAAATTAGCTGAGTTCCAGAAACAACTTACAGAGCTGAACATGGCACACACAATTACTCCTCTTGAAAATCCATTGCAGATTAGAAGTGCACGTAAAACAGTCGCTCGTTTGCATACAGCAATCACGCAAAGACAACAAGAAGCGTAGAATATGGAAAGTAGAAATTTAAGAAAAGAACGAATCGGTGTAGTAACCAGTAACAAGATGGACAAGTCTATCGTTGTATCAGAGGTGAAACGCGTAAAACACCCTATGTACGGGAAATTCGTTTTGAAAACTAAGAAATATGTTGCCCATGATAACACTAACGATTGCAATATCGGAGACACAGTAAAGATCATGGAAACCCGCCCGATGAGTAAATCAAAGTGCTGGAGATTAGTAGAAATCATTGAAAGAGCTAAATAATCATGTTACAACAAGAATCAAGATTACGCGTAGCCGATAACACCGGCGCCAAAGAAGTCCTTACTATTCGTGTATTAGGAGGAACAAAAAGACGTTATGCTTCTGTAGGGGACAAGATTGTAGTTACTGTAAAAGAAGCTTCTCCCTCTGGGACAGCCAAAAAAGGACAAGTCTCTACCGCAGTAGTGGTGAGAACAACTAAAGAAGTACGTCGACCAGATGGATCTTATATCCGTTTTGATGACAATGCTTGTGTGTTGTTAAATGCCACTGGCGAAATGCTAGGAACCCGTGTTTTCGGTCCAGTTGCTCGTGAGTTAAGAGACAAACAGTTCATGAAAATTGTATCATTAGCACCAGAGGTGCTTTAAGCTATAGGCATGGGAAAATTAAAAATCAAAACAGGAGATAAGGTTCGTGTCATCGCTGGAGCACACAAAGGTGCAGAAGGTGAAGTGAGACAAGTACTTCGAGAAGACAACAAAGCGATTGTCGAAGGGGTAAACCTTGTCAAAAAGCACGCTAAACCTAGCGCGCAGAACCCACAAGGAGGTATTCAAGAAAAAGAAGCACCTATTCAAATTTCGAACTTATCTTTGCTCACTGCAGAAGGTCAAACTACTCGTGTAGGTTACCGTATGGAAGGGGATAAAAAAGTAAGATTCGCGAAGAAATCAAATGAAGTTATTTAGTGATGAGTTATACACCTAGACTAAAACAAGAATTCAACGACAGAATCGTTAGCACTCTAAAAGAAGAGTTTAGCTATTCAAACGTTATGCAAGTCCCTGTGCTAAAGAAAATCGTTCTTAGCCGTGGAGTTGGAGCTGCCGTTGCAGACAAGAAATTAATCGATCACGCAGTTGACGAATTAACGGCCATTACGGGTCAAAAAGCTGTGGCGACTATCTCTAAGAAAGATGTTGCTTCATTTAAGCTGCGTAAAGGAATGCCTATTGGTGCTAAAGTAACCCTTCGTGGGGAGCGCATGTATGAATTCCTTGACCGTTTAGTAACAGTTGCTTTACCTCGAGTACGTGATTTTCAAGGTGTCAAAGCAAATGGTTTTGACGGGCGTGGAAACTACACCCTTGGTATTACTGAGCAAATCATTTTCCCAGAAATTGATATTGATAAAGTAAACAAGATCGCGGGTATGGATATCACTTTTGTGACTTCAGCACCAACAGACAAAGAAGCAAAGTCATTATTAACACAATTAGGTTTACCTTTTAAAAAGAACTAAGATGGCAAAAGAATCAATGAAAGCACGCGAAGTAAAACGTGCAAAAACAGTCGCTAAATATGCTGAAAAACGCAAAGCATTAAAAGAAGCTGGTGATTATGAAGCATTGCAAAAGCTTCCTAAAAATGCCTCGCCTATCCGTATGCACAACCGTTGTAAATTAACGGGTCGTCCAAAAGGATATATGCGTCAATTTGGTATTTCAAGGGTAACCTTTAGAGAAATGGCCAACAAAGGATTAATTCCTGGTGTAACTAAAGCAAGCTGGTAATCTAAAAAAAGAATTATGTACACAGATCCATTAGCAGATTATCTTACTAGAATCCGTAATGCAAACTCCGCAGGCCATCGCGTTGTAAGCATCCCCGCTTCTAATTTGAAAAAAGAAATTACAAAAATATTATTCGATCAAGGATACATCCTTAGCTACAAGTTTGAAGATACAGACAACAAGCAAGGGAGCATCAAGATCGCATTAAAATACGATCCAGCAACTAAAGCGCCGATCATTAACAAAATTCAACGTATCTCTACACCTGGTTTACGCAAGTATGCTGGTTCTACTGAAATCCCAAGAATTTTAAATGGTTTAGGGATCTCTATCGTTTCTACCTCAAAAGGTGTAATGACTGGGAAACAAGCACAGCGTGACAACGTGGGTGGTGAAGTATTGTGTTACGTTTATTAAACAATTAAATAAAAAGAAATGTCTAGAGTTGGTAATAATCCTGTAGCGATCCCTGAAGGTGTCACAGTTGACATCCAGGCCGATAAAGTTATCGTAAAAGGAAAACTAGGTGAACTAGAACAACCGTATGACGGGGTGTCTTTCGAAAATAACGAAGGAATCATCTCAGTCACAAGAGAATCAAATTCAAAAGAGCACAAATCTAAACACGGTTTGTACCGCGCGCTTTTAGCTAATATGATCGAAGGTGTAAGCAAAGGTTTCACCAAAGAATTAGAATTAGTAGGGGTAGGTTATCGTGCTTCGAATCAAGGTCAAAAACTAGACTTAGCGCTAGGATTTTCTCACAATATCTTATTGGACATCGCTCCAGAAGTTAAAGTGGAAACTGTATCTGAAAAAGGAAAGAATCCAATCATTAAATTAAGCTCTCACGACAAACAACTTGTTGGATTCGTGGCAGCTAAGATTCGCTCTTTCCGCAAGCCTGAACCTTACAAAGGAAAAGGAGTTAAATTCGTTGGTGAACAAATTAGAAGAAAAGCAGGTAAATCTGCATAAGTAGTTTAAATATGGGATTAAGTAAAGAAGAAAGAAGACTAAGAATCCGTCGTCGTATTCGCAAAACCGTATCGGGAACTGCCAATGCACCTCGCTTATCTGTCTTTAGAAGTAACAAAGAGATCTATGCTCAAGTAATTGATGACACTACTGGTAAAACACTAGTAGCAGCTTCATCAAGAGATAAAGGACTAGACACTCAGGAGAATAAACAATTAACCGCTACAGCTGTTGGAAAAAGCGTCGCAGAAAAAGCAGTTGCTGCTGGAATTTCTGTGGTGAGATTTGACCGTGGTGGCTATTTGTATCACGGAAGAGTAAAGTCACTAGCTGATGGTGCTCGCGAAGGTGGTTTAAAATTTTAATAAGCGATTATGTATCAAGATTATAAAAACATAGAGTTGGTAAAACCTGGAGGTCTCGAATTAAAAGATCGCTTAGTAGGAGTTCAACGTGTAACTAAAGTAACAAAAGGAGGACGTGCATTTGGTTTTTCTGCTATCGTTGTTGTCGGTGATGAGAACGGTGTAGTAGGTCAAGGTCTAGGGAAATCAAAAGAAGTTGCAGAAGCAATCTCTAAAGCCGTAGAAGATGCCAAGAAAAATCTCGTTCGTATTCCAATTAAAAACGGAACCTTACCACACGAACAAAAAGGTAAATATGGTGGTGCCCGCGTATTCTTAAAGCCAGCATCTGCCGGTACAGGGGTAATCGCAGGTGGTGCTGTACGTGCCGTACTAGAAGCAGTAGGAGTACACAATGTGCTTTCAAAGTCACAAGGTTCTTCTAATCCGCACAATGTAGTGAAAGCAACTTTCGATGCTTTACTTCAATTGAGAAGCCCAGAGATGGTTGCTCGTCAACGCGGTATCTCTTTAGACAAAGTATTTAACGGATAATTAGCGAGTCATGGCAAAAGTGAAAGTAAAACAAATCAAAAGCGGAATCAAGCGTTTGCAAAATCAAAAGCGTACCCTTGAAGCCCTTGGTTTAAGAGGAATTGGAAAAGAAGTAACCCACGAGGCTACTCCTAACATCCTAGGAATGATAAAGAAAGTTGAACATTTAGTTTCTGTTTCAGAAGCATAAATTGATAATATGAACTTAAGTAATATACAACCAGCAGAAGGGTCTACCCACAAAAACGCAAAACGTCTTGGCCGTGGTCAAGGGTCAGGTAAAGGTGGAACCGCTGCACGTGGACACAAAGGAGCAAAGTCTCGTTCTGGATATTCTAAGAAATTAGGATTTGAAGGAGGACAAATGCCTTTACAACGTCGTGTGCCTAAATTTGGATTTAAAAACATTAACCGTAAAGATTACCAAGGAATTAATCTTGATACCTTACAAGCTTTAGTTGATGAAAAGAAAATCAAAGATAGCTTAGGATTTGACAATATTGTAGAATTACGTTTAGCACGTAAAACCGAATTAGTTAAAATCTTAGGTCGTGGAGAGTTAAAAGCTGCCATCAAAGTTAGCGCTCATAAATTTACTGCTACTGCTAAAGCAGCGATTGAAGCTGCTGGTGGAGAAGCAATTGAATTATAATAGAGGATGAAGAAATTTTTAGAAACCTTAGTAAATATTTATAAGATAGAAGAGTTACGTGGCCGTATAGGTGTTACCTTAACCATTCTTCTTATTTATCGTTTTGGTGCGCAAATTACTTTACCCGGAATTGATGCAGTACAATTAGCTGAACTTGGCAACCGTACCGGTGGTGGAGGTCTTTTAGGTGTATTAAACATGTTTACTGGTGGTGCTTTTGCAAACGCATCTGTATTTGCTTTAGGGATCATGCCATATATTTCTGCTTCGATTGTAGTACAGTTGATGGGAGTGGCGATTCCTTATCTTCAAAAACTACAGAAAGAAGGAGAAAGTGGTCGTAAAACCTTGAACCAAATTACAAGATGGTTAACCATCGCTATTTGTGTGGTTCAAGCTCCTGCCTACCTCTATGGACTAGGTGCCTTAGGTGTTCCAGACTCTGCCTTTGTGTTAGGGAAAGGATTGTCATTTATGGCTCCAGCTGTGATCATTCTAGTTACAGGAACAATCTTTGCCATGTGGTTAGGAGAAAAAATCACCGATAAAGGTATTGGTAATGGAATCTCTTTATTAATCATGGTAGGGATCATCGCTACACTTCCTTTGTCTTTTGTACAAGAGGTTGTATCTCGTGTTTCAGAAAATAACGGTGGATTAATCTTAATCTTGATCGAATTGATCCTTTGGATTATTATTATCGTACTATCTATCCTATTGGTAATGGCGGTTCGTCAAATCCCAGTACAATATGCACGTAGAACACAATCTGGTGCTAACGAGAGTAATGTTTTTGGATCACGTCAATACATTCCATTAAAGCTTAATGCTTCTGGGGTAATGCCTATTATCTTTGCTCAAGCCATTATGTTTGCTCCTGCTTATGTAGGAGGACTAATGGGGGATAGTGATGTAGGACAGTGGTTACAAGTTAACTTCTCAGACATCTTTGGCCTTTGGTACAATGTTGTCTTTGGTTTACTCATCATTATCTTTACTTATTTTTATACTGCGATTACTGTTCCAACAAACAAGATGGCAGATGATTTAAAAAGAAGTGGTGGATTTGTTCCAGGAGTAAGACCTGGAAACGAAACAAGTGATTTCCTTGATACAGTAATGTCACACATTACTTTCCCAGGATCACTTTTCTTAGCTGCGCTAGCTGTATTTCCAGCGGTTGTAGTCAAGCTAATGGGAATGCAACAAGGTTGGGCATTGTTTTATGGTGGAACCTCTCTCTTGATTATGGTAGGGGTAGCCATTGACACCATCCAGCAAGTAAATTCTTATTTGTTAAACCGTCATTATGACGGTTTAATGAAAACTGGTACGAACCGTAAAGCAAACACTATCTAAGATGGCAAAACAAGCAGCTATAGAGCAAGAAGGTTCCATCATCGAAGCATTGTCTAATGCAATGTTTAGAGTAGAGTTAGAAAACGGTCATGTTGTAACAGCACATATCTCAGGTAAAATGAGATTACATTACATCAAATTATTACCAGGAGATAAAGTTAAATTAGAAATGAGTCCTTACGATTTGACAAAAGCAAGGATCACTTATAGATTTTAAATAAGAAAAGATGAAAGTAAGAGCATCATTAAAGAAAAGAAGCGCCGACTGCAAGATCGTTCGCAGAAAAGGACGCCTTTATGTTATTAACAAAAAGAATCCTAGATTTAAACAAAGACAAGGATAATTATGGCAAGAATATCAGGAGTAGACATTCCAAAACAAAAACGCGGAGTAATCGCATTGACTTATATCTTCGGTATCGGTCGTAGTCGTGCTCAAAGTATTTTAGCAGAAGCTAAAGTTGACGAAAGTAAAAAAGTATCTGATTGGACTGATAGCGAAATCGCCGCCATTCGTGAGGCTGTTTCTAGCTTTAAGATTGAAGGTGAGTTGCGTTCTGAAGTACAATTGAACATTAAGCGATTAATGGACATCGGTTGTTACAGAGGTATCCGTCACAGATCTGGCTTACCATTAAGAGGACAACGTACTAAAAACAACTCGCGTACTCGTAAAGGGAAACGTAAAACAGTTGCTAACAAGAAAAAAGCAACTAAATAATTTTAGACTATGGCTAAAACAGCAAGCAAAAAAAGAAAGGTTATTGTTGAATCAACTGGTGAAGCGCATATCAATGCTTCTTTCAACAACATCATTATCTCGCTTACCAACTTAAAAGGAGAAGTAATCTCATGGTCATCTGCCGGTAAAATGGGCTTTAGAGGATCTAAGAAAAACACCCCCTATGCTGCTCAAACTGCAGCAGAAGACTGTGCTAAAGTAGCACAAGAAGCAGGTTTGCGTCAAGTTAAAGTGTATGTAAAAGGACCTGGTAATGGACGTGAGTCTGCAATCAGAACTTTACATAACAACGGAATTGAAGTTACAGAGATCATCGATGTAACTCCACTACCACACAACGGATGTCGTCCTCCTAAGAGACGTAGAGTATAATTAATTTTAATCAGTAAAAGGATCTATAGTTATCGAAGGAAGCGACCTTAATTCATAACTCTTTTTACACCAACCAAAAATAAAATGGCAAGATACACTGGTCCAAAAACTAAAATTGCACGCAAATTTGGAGAACCCATCTTTGGTGCTGATAAATCTTTCGAGAAAAGAAATTATCCTCCAGGACAACACGGTAACAACAGAAGACGTGGGAAAAAGTCCGAATATGCTATCCAGTTAATGGAGAAGCAAAAAGCTAAATTCACTTACGGAATTTTAGAAAAACAATTTAGAATCATCTTTGACCGTGCTTCTAGAGCAAAAGGGGTTACTGGTGAAGTTTTACTTCAATTATGTGAATCTCGTTTAGACAACGTTGTTTATCGTTTAGGAATTGCTCCTACGCGTTCTGCAGCACGTCAATTAGTTTCTCACCGTCACATCACTGTGAACGGAACAATCGTTAACATTGCATCTTGTCATATCAAAGCAGGTGATGTTATCGGGGTACGTGAGAAATCTAAATCACTAACTGCCATTACCCATTCTTTAGAGCGCAACTCATCTGTATATGAGTGGTTGACTTGGAATGGTGCTACCCTTGAAGGTACATTTGTCTCAACCCCTCAGCGTTTACAAATCCCTGAGAATATTAAAGAGCAACTAATCGTAGAATTGTATTCTAAATAATAACTGAAGTTTACCCTATGGCTATATTAAATTTTCAAAAACCGGACAAAGTTATCATGATCGACTCATCAGAATTCGAAGGAAAATTCGAATTCCGTCCACTTGAGCCTGGTTATGGACTTACTGTCGGGAACGCATTGAGAAGAGTATTGCTTTCCTCTTTAGAAGGATTTGCAATCACTTCAGTGAAAATCGAAAACATTGATCACGAATTTTCTACTATTCCTGGAATCGTAGAAGATGTTACAGAGATCATTCTTAATCTGAAGCAAGTTCGCTTTAAACGTCAAATTGAAGACCTCGAAACAGAAAAAGTAAACATCACTATCGGTGGGCAAGAGCAATTAAAAGCCTCTGATTTTCAAAAGTTTATTTCTGGTTTCCAAGTTTTAAATCACGACTTAGTGATTTGTAACCTTGAAAAGAGCGTTCAATTGAACATGGAATTGACCATCGAAAAAGGTCGTGGATATGTTCCTGCTGAAGAGAATAAAAAAATGGATGTTGAGTTAGGTACTATCGCCATTGACTCTATCTATACACCTGTAAAAAATGTCAAGTTTAGCATTGAAAACTATCGTGTTGAACAAAAAACAGATTACGAAAAATTAGTTTTCGAAATCATTACAGATGGTTCAATTCATCCTAAGGATGCCTTGACTGAAGCAGCTAAAACACTAATTCACCACTTCTTGTTGTTCTCTGACGAGCGCATTACCCTTGAAGCAGACGAGATCGCACAAACAGAGACCTATGATGAAGAGTCACTACACATGCGTCAATTGCTTAAAACTAAGTTAATTGATATGGATCTTTCTGTACGTGCTTTAAACTGTTTAAAAGCAGCTGAAGTAGAAACATTAGGAGACTTAGTTTCTTACAATAAGAACGACTTGATGAAGTTTAGAAACTTTGGAAAGAAATCATTGACAGAGTTGGAAGAATTAGTAGTATTAAAAGGACTTTCTTTTGGTATGAACCTTTCAAAATACAAATTAGATAAAGACTAACCCGACATTTTTATACACTAGAAAATGAGACACGGAAAAAAAGTAATGCACCTAGGTCGTAAGACAGCACATCGCAAATCGATGCTTGCCAACATGGCCTGTTCATTAATCGAACATAAGAGAATTAATACCACAGTGACTAAAGCTAAAGCTTTAAAACAATTTGTGGAGCCTATTATCACTAAAGCTAAAGACGATACGACACATAACCGTAGAACAGCTTTTCGTTATTTAAGATCAAAAGAAGCGATTGCTGATCTATTTAGAGACGTTGCAACTAAAGTAGGAGATCGCCCTGGAGGATACACACGTATCATCAAACTAGGAAATCGCTTAGGAGATAACGCAGATATGGCCATGATTGAACTAGTTGACTTTAACGATGTTTACACAAACAAAGAAGAAGCCAAAAAGAAATCTACCCGTAGAGGTAAAGCCAAGAAGGCAACTGATGCCCCTGTCGCTGAAGTAGCAGAAGAAACAATAGAAGCCACTGATTCATCAGCTGACGAAACAGAAGATACTGCTCAAGAATAGATGTTAATAATTCTAACATATCAGAAAGGATAAGCTCTTAGAGTTTATCCTTTTTTTTATGTTTCTTTGTAAAAATTTTCAGAAAGAATATGAAGTATAAAAAACGAGAAGAAGCCGTAGTACTTTTAGCTGACGGCACTGTTTTTTACGGAAAATCCATAGGGATTAAAGGAAGCGCATTTGGCGAAATTTGTTTCAATACCGGGATGACCGGTTATCAAGAGATCTTTACAGATCCTTCTTACTTTGGGCAAATCATGGTGACCACAAATGCACATATTGGTAATTATGGTACGGTTGAAGAAGACGATCAATCAGCATCGATTAAAATTGCGGGTTTAATCTGTAAAAACTTCAGTTTTGAACACACTAGACCAAGCGGAACTAAAAATCTCTACGACTTTTTTGCCGATCAAAATAAAGTAGCCATCTCTGATGTGGATACACGTGCATTAGTAAAGTATATTAGAGAAAACGGTGCGCAAAACGCGCTACTAACCACAGAGGTAGATCGTCTAGAAGAGCTAAAAGAGGAATTAAAAGCTTACCCTTCAATGGAAGGTAGAGAGCTCGCTTCAGCTGTTTCTACAAAAGAGCCTTACTTTTATGGAGATGAAAACGCTCCCATTAAAGTAGCCGCACTAGATTTAGGAATCAAACAAAGTATCCTTAAAAATATTGCCAGTCAAGGAGTATATTTAAAGGTGTTCCCATATGACACAGACTTTGCCACTCTAGCCGCTTGGAATCCAGATGGATATTTCTTGTCAAATGGCCCTGGGGATCCAGAACCGTTACATGGTGCGCAGGCTGTCGCCAAAGAAATTATCGAGAAAAACCTTCCGCTATTCGGAATCTGTCTTGGGCATCAAGTCATTGCTCTAGCGAATGGAGTATCGACCTTTAAGATGTTTAACGGTCACAGAGGGATCAATCACCCAGTATTAAATCACAGCACTGGAAAAGGAGAAATCACTTCGCAAAACCACGGTTTTGCCGTAAATCGCGAAGAAGCAGAGGCCCACAGCGATCTAGAAATCTCTCACACCCATCTCAATGATAATACAGTTGCAGGACTTAAAATGAAGTCCAAAAAATGTTTCTCTGTCCAATACCATCCAGAGGCTGCTCCTGGTCCTAACGACGCAAAATATCTATTTGCACAATTCAAAGAATTAATCACACAATAGAAACCCTAATTAAACAAAACCAAATGAGCATTATTTTAAACATACATGCAAGACAAATTTTAGACTCTCGAGGTAATCCTACCGTAGAAGTTGATGTAATCACAGAAAACGGTGTGCTAGGAAGAGCCGCGGTTCCTTCTGGAGCTTCAACCGGAGAACACGAAGCGGTAGAGCTGCGTGACGGTGGAAAAGACTTTATGGGAAAAGGTGTATTAACAGCCGTTAACAATGTCAATCAAACTATTGCACAACATATTGTAGGGGTTTCTGTCTTTGAGCAAAATACCATCGATCAAATGATGATTGATTTAGATGGCACGCCAAATAAATCAAAGTTAGGAGCTAACGCAATTCTTGGCGTTTCTTTAGCCGTGGCTAAAGCAGCAGCGAACGAATTGAATATGCCTTTATACCGTTATGTAGGTGGGGTAAGCGCAAACACGCTTCCAGTGCCTATGATGAACATTATCAACGGTGGTTCTCACTCTGATGCTCCAATTGCATTCCAAGAATTTATGGTGATGCCAGTAGCGGCAGAAACTTTCTCTAAAGCCATGCAAATGGGAACAGAGATTTTCCACCACCTTAAAAAAGTATTACACGACCGTGGTTTGAGCACTGCTGTAGGAGACGAAGGAGGTTTTGCACCTACCTTAGACGGAACAGAAGATGCCTTAGATACCATTATCAAAGCCATTGGGAATGCTGGCTATAAAGCAGGAGAAGAAGTAATGATCGCCTTAGATTGTGCTGCAGCAGAATTTTACAAAGACGGCGTTTATGATTACACGCTATTCGAAGGAGAATCTGGTGTAAAACGTTCTTCTGAAGAGCAAGCACAATACCTTGCAGAACTTTCTGCAAAATACCCGATCATCTCTATTGAAGATGGAATGGATGAAAACGACTGGGATGGCTGGAAATCTTTAACCGATAAAGTAGGCGATAAAGTTCAACTAGTAGGAGATGATTTATTTGTAACTAATGTTGAGCGCCTTTCTCGTGGAATTAACGAGTCAATTGCAAATTCTATTTTGATCAAAGTAAACCAGATCGGTAGTTTAACAGAAACCATCGCCGCGGTTAATATGGCACACAACGCTGGTTATACGGCAGTAATGTCTCACCGTTCTGGAGAGACAGAAGACAACACTATTGCAGACCTTGCTGTGGCGTTAAATACAGGCCAAATCAAGACAGGTTCTGCTTCACGTAGTGATCGTATGGCGAAATACAATCAGTTGTTACGCATAGAAGAGGAATTAGCTGAAACGGCTTATTTTCCACAACGTAACGCATTCAAAATCTGAAATAAAGTATCGTTATTGAATTGTTAAAGGGGGAGTATTCCCCCTTTTTCCATTTTATAAATTGACCATTTTTCAGTACTTTTGCACAACTAAAGAATTAAACGCTATGGATAAAAAAGTACAGCTTATATACGACAACAAGACCTATGAATTCCCTTTAGTTGAGGGAACCGAAAAGGAAATAGGGATTGATATCAAAACCCTTCGTGCTCAAACAGGCTTAGTTACCGTAGATCCTGGCTTTAAAAATTCTGGTTCTTGTCAGAGTGAAGTAACCTTCTTAGATGGAGAAAAGGGAGAATTAAAGTACCGTGGCTATTCGATTGAAGATCTAGCCGACGGAGCTGATTTCCTTGAAGTAGCTTATCTATTGATCTTTGGAGAATTACCTACTAAAGCTCAATTGACAAAATTCCAAAGCGATATCCACAAAGAATCTTTAGTGGATGAAGACCTAAAACTCATCTTAAAAAGTTTTCCGCGAAGCGCTCACCCTATGGGAGCTTTAGCTTCTTTAACCTCGGCATTAACAGCCTTTAATCCAGAATCTGTAGATATCGATTCTGAACAAGATATGTATGAGGCGATTGTTACAATTATGGCAAAGTTCCCAGTCTTATGCGCCTGGACCCATAGAAAAGTAAAAGGATTGCCGTTAAACTATAGCAATAGTGATTTAGGTTATGTTGATAATATCGCACAAATGATGTTCCGTCGTCCTACAGAGGCTTATGCTTCAAATGACATCGTCAATCGTGCATTGAATAAACTATTAATCTTACATGCAGATCACGAGCAAAACTGTTCAACCTCAACGGTTCGTATTGTTGGGTCATCTCACGCAGGCCTATTTGCTTCTATTTCTGCAGGGATTTCTGCCCTTTGGGGACCATTGCATGGTGGTGCTAACCAGGCAGTATTAGAGATGTTAGAAGCCATTGATAAAGATGGTGGAGATACAAAGAAGTTTATGGCTAAATCCAAAGACAAAAGCGATCCTTTCCGTTTAATGGGCTTTGGTCACCGTGTGTACAAGAACTTTGATCCACGTGCACGCATCATTAAAAAATCTGCAGATGAAGTATTAAACGAATTAGGGATTAATGACCCTATTCTAGATATTGCAAAAAGCCTAGAAAAAGAAGCATTAAGCGATCCTTACTTTGTAGATCGTAAATTGTACCCTAACGTTGATTTCTATTCTGGAATCATTTACCGTGCTTTAGGTATTCCTACAGAGATGTTTACGGTAATGTTCGCTTTAGGGCGTTTACCTGGCTGGATTGCTCAATGGAGAGAAATGCGCAAGAACAACGAGCCTATTGGTCGTCCAAGACAGATTTATACAGGGCAAGTTGATAAAGTGTTTAAAGACATTTCTAAGCGATAAATCGCTTATCCTTTCGCTAGATTGCGAATCATTCCTTTAAAAATAAAATAGTGGAAGGGGACTAGACTGTACCAGTATAGTCTCCCCCACAAACCTTTTGGTCTAAAGGTCGCCGTTTGGTATACCGTGTTTCCTTCAATTCTAAATTCTAACCAGGCTTCCCCAGGGAGTTTCATTTCTGCAAATAGCAGTAGACGCTTCCCTTTTTTATCGGCGAGTAAAACACGCCAAAAATCTAACGCATCTCCTGCGTAGATTTTATCAGAATGGGTTCTTCCCCTGCGCAAGCCCACTCCGCCAGAGAGTTGATCTAAATAGCCTCTTATCTTCCATAAAAAATTAGCGTAATACCAGCCTTGATTTCCCCCTATTTTCCACAGGGCAGTAAAGGTTTTTTCTGCATCGATATTATCCAGTCGCTGCGCATCTTTTAAAACGCCATATTGGGGCACTTGAATGTATCCATTTAATGTTTTATTGAGTCGCCCACTTACCATAGAGTCTTTCCAACTGCTAATTACAGAGTTTTGCTCGATGCGTTTAAAGGCCATTTGTATGGCTTGGTCATAAGTATAAGGCTCAATTTGAAGTATTTCTTGCAGGCGATTGTCTTTTGCAATGACTTCCATTTTCATACTGTCGACTAAATTTACTGCAAGTGGGTAAGAAGTAGAGGTAACAAAATGCAGCCAATAAGACGAAAGCCGTGGCGTCATTATTGGAACACTAAAGATCCAATTGCGAAAGCCCCTATTTTTTGCATAACGATGCAGCATTTCTTTGTAAGTAAGCACATCTGGTCCCCCGATGTCAAAACTTTGATTGAGACAAGCCGGGTGTAAAAGCACCCCATTAAGGTACTCCATTACATTTCTAATCGCGATGGGTTGCGACTTTGTTTTTACCCATTTAGGTGTGATCATTAAGGGCAGTTTTTCGCATAAATCCCGAATGATTTCAAAAGAAGCACTTCCAGATCCTACTATAATCCCTGCCCTTAAAACAGTTGCTGGAACAGTGGATTTTTTTAATATGTCTTCTACGTTTTTTCGCGAGGCAAGGTGCTTTGAGAGTTGGTCGTCATTGATAATACCACTTAAGTAAATGATCTGTTTAGCGTTTGTATCTTCCATTAAACGACAAAAGTTAGTGGCACAATCTGCTTCCATTTGAGTGAAATCCCCAATGTCAGACGACATAGAATGAATCAGATAGTAAGCTACGTCGATGTCTTGTGGTAGCGGGTTTTCTTTTGGCGAAGCCAAAAAATCAAGGGTAATTAACTTTAGTTTTTCTTTTAATTGCGGGGTGACAGAAAGGCGTTCTGGATCGCGCACAGTGCAATATACTTCATGCCCAGCATTAATCAAATAGGGGAGCAAGCGCATACCGATATAGCCATTTGCTCCAGTAACTAATATTTTCATAGCGTCTATATTTTATAGGTTGTCTATGGTAGGGGGCGCATTTTTTATCTTTAGGTCGCTTATTTTTCTAAAAAAAGCGTGAGTGCTTTTGTTTTTTGCAGCGACTTTAATTTTTGAATGATCTTTGTAGAGTGAGTATTCTTCGGCTTTGCCTTTATAAATCTTAAGCTTGTAATAGGGAATGACTAAGCCATAGGTTTCTAATAGGCTTCTAAAATGCACTATAATCCCCTTAGGACGCAATTCGACATTACATTGATTGATGTTTTGATCCAGCACTAATAAGTTGTGAATATCGATAGAGGTTTCTGTGATAAAAAGTTTTCCAGAGCCGATTCCACCCATTGCCCAGCGCTCTCTTAAACCAAAGGGTTTTCCTACTTCTTCTTCAATCGCACGCTTAATCTTTGGTTCATTATAAGAAATGTTGACCAGCATTTTTATTTTAAAGATAATGTATATAAACCCAAAAGAAGATTTTTTCTCTATAATAAGTATCTTTGCCCAAATTCTCGCATGAAAGCATTATCTGACCATCTATCCCCTGTTTTATCGAATTATCTAGCGTCTAACCATAAGGTTGAAATTGAGCAATTTGAGTTTCAACACACCCGCAAAGAATTTGAGGGTGATATCACCTTAGTGGTCTTTTCGCTATTGCGTCATATCAAAGCTAATCCAGTTGCTTTAGGCGAAGCGATAGGGGCGTATTTAGTCGAAACAGTTGATTATGTTACTGCCTTTAATGTGGTAAAAGGGTTTTTGAATTTATCGATTCAAGATAGTTTTTATGTCAGTCAATTAAAAGAAATTAAGGAGACAGCACAGTTTGGGCATGTTTCTATCCAAAAAGATAAAGGGGTTGCTTTAGTCGAATATTCTTCACCAAACACAAACAAACCCTTGCACTTAGGGCATATCAGGAACAATCTCTTGGGCTATGCTGTTGCTCAAATTCTTGAGGCCAGTGGACAGCGGGTTGTAAAAACACAAATCATTAATGACCGTGGAATCCATATTTGCAAATCCATGGTCGCTTGGCAAAAATATGGCGAAGGTGCTACCCCAGTAAGCACCGGCTTAAAAGGCGATAAGCTAGTAGGGAACTATTATGTGCGTTTTGATCAAGAGTATAAAAAGGAGATGGCAACTCTGGTTGCCAAAGGTAAATCAGAAGACGAGGCGAAAGTTGAAGCACCTCTTTTTGTCGCGGCTCAAAAGATGTTGCGCGACTGGGAAAAGGGAAAGCCTGAAGTGGTTGACTTGTGGAAAACCATGAATGGCTGGGTCTATGAAGGTTTTGATGTTACCTATAAAAACTTAGGCGTTTCTTTTGATTCACTCTATTATGAGAGTGACACCTATCTCTTAGGGAAAACCCTTATTGAAGAAGGCTTAGCCAAAAATATCTTATTTAAAAAAGAAGATGGTTCTGTTTGGATTGATCTCACAGAAGACGGTCTAGACGAAAAATTATTGTTGCGATCAGATGGAACAGCAGTGTATATGACCCAGGATTTAGGAACAGCCTTACAGCGCTTTAAAGATAATCCTACCATGAGTGGGATGGTTATACCGTAGGAAATGAACAAGACTATCACTTTAAAGTGTTGTTTTTGATTTTGCAAAAATTGGGCTTTAGCTGGGCAGATTCTCTTTATCACTTAAGTTATGGGATGGTAGATCTTCCTCATGGAAAAATGAAAAGTCGCGAAGGAACGGTTGTTGATGCAGATGATCTGATGCGTGAAATGAGTGGGACAGCGGCTAAAATCTCAGAGGAGTTAGGAAAATTAGAAGGCATGTCTCAAGAAGATAAGGACGAATTGTATCATACCATTGGTCTGGGAGCCCTAAAGTATTTCATCTTAAAAGTGGATCCAAAGAAACGTATTTTATTTGATCCAGAAAGTTCTGTGGACTTTGCGGGTAATACGGGCCCTTTTATACAATATACCTATGCGCGTATTCAATCGATCTTGCGTAAAGCCCCAGAGGCAAGCCCTCAAGCAGCTGTGGCGAATATAGACGAACGCGAAAAAGAAATCATTAAGCACTTATTAGATTATCCAGTGGTAGTACAACAAGCTGCTTCGCAATACAGTCCTGCCTTAATTGCGAATTACAGTTATGATCTAGTAAAATTATTTAATTCTTTCTATCAAAATATTAGCATTCTAGGCGAAGAAGATGTGGCACAACGCGATTTAAGAATAACACTATCAAAAGAAGTGTCATTGATCTTACAGCAAAGTATGTCACTCTTAGGAATAGAGCTTCCTAGTAGAATGTAAGCCAAAAAAAAACCGCTCATTGAGCGGTTTTTTTTCTTTTTCATAAGTATTTTTTCCAATACTTGAGGGGATGGTTTACTTAGACTGAACAGCTAAGTTGTATACTACTAAACCAAATCCAATTTTGTTGATAGCATCACCGATGTTATAGATAACATCAAGGCTTAAGTTCATACCGAAAATTTGTCCAGCTTCACCATACCATCCAGCAGTACCTGCCATATAACCAATAGGATAAATTGCCCATCCAATTAAAACAAACTTAACAAGTGTGTTGTGTGCATCTTCTACAGCACCACCTGCAGCTACAGCTAATTTCTTAGCTTCACCCATGTAGATGTCATAAACGATCGCAAAATAAGCAAGACCTGATACTAATCCCCAGATAGCTGGTTGAGCTCCTGAAGTGTAAACAGCTTCTCCTAAATAACCAGTAACCAACATAATAACTGAAAGGCCAATCATGCGCCACATTAATTTTTTTGTTGCACCGGCAGCTCTAAGAATTAAATAAAATTCAACACACATTAATGGCACTGTTAAAATCCAGTCCACATAGCGGAAGAAAGTTGGTGAAGTTGCGTTTGATGCCCAGTAGTCACGCATGTACCAATAGTGTACAGCAGCGATAAACGTAATCAAACCTGAAACCAGGATAGACGTTTTCCACTTGTTGTCAAATGAACTCATAGAAAGGAAGAAAAACGCTGATGCTGCCATCATCGCCATACAACCTACAAAGAAAGTGAACCCTACGTAATCGTCTGTGGCCATTGCTGGAACCGCAGCGAATAAACTTAAAAATTTTTCCATAATAGAATTAATTATTTGTTTTTGTTTAGGTAAATTTAAAAAAAATTAAACTTACTCACTATATATATCAGTAAAATTTTATCATATAATCTTAATTATTCGTGATTTTAGGACTCAAAAAATACCAACTTCATATTTACATCACCCTTGCGTTTACATTTTTGGGGATATGGTTAAACGTTTGGATTCAGGCGCTTATCGCCTTCTTTATGATTTTTAGTTTAGGAATTATTCACGGTGCAAATGACCTCCAACTCATTCAAAAAAAAACCCAAAAAAAATCAAAAAACTTTTTTTTCGCCACCCTCCTCATTTATATAGGAGTGGTAGTAGCGGGAATTGCCCTTTTTTATCTGCTCCCTAGCTTTGGTTTACTCTTTTTTGTGGGCTTTAGTGCTTTTCATTTTGGAGAGCAGCATCTAGAGAGTAAGTTAGAGGTGGAATTATCTTCCTTTTTAAAGGTGTTGATCTATGTGGGTTATGGTATTTCGCTTTTTGGCTTACTCTTTACTTTACAATGGGACGAGGTGCATCAAGTCATCTACCTTATTAGTGGGCAATTTGTATCAAAACAATTCACAGAAGCTTTTTTCTTTATTGGTTTAGGACTCTTTGTTGTCAGTGGCTTGTTTTCTCCTAACCTTAGAGGCTGGTTGTTTTTTGAGACTGTGCTTTTAGCGTTTTTAGGTTTTTTCTTTTCTAGGGTATCTCTTGTGTTAGGTTTTGGCGTCTATTTTGTGATTTGGCATAGCCTTCCGTCAATGCAGGATCAATTAACTTTTTTATATCCTAAGGACCCTCAAAGGAATTGGAAATACCTCAAGTCTTCTGCGCCTTATTGGATCATCTCTTTAATCGGTCTCGCAGGGGTGTATTTCTTTTTTGATGTGCAGTCAGTCGCATTCTTGCCTTTGTTCTTTTCTTTTCTCGCGGCGATTACCTTTCCGCATACTGTAGTGATGGGGTGGTTGAAATTAAGTAAAGAAAAACCCACTGCCTCTCCTCAAAACCCTTCTAATATTCCCTCAAAATAAAGTACCTTTGTGGTTTAATGCAATCCTATGTTTGATAGTTTAAGTTCCAAATTAGATAAAGCCTTTCAAGTCCTAAAAGGACACGGTAAGATTACAGAAATCAACGTGGCTGAAACCCTCAAAGAGGTACGTCGCGCTCTACTTGATGCCGATGTCAATTTTAAAATTGCCAAAGAGTTTACCAATAAAGTCAAAGAAAAAGCTTTAGGTCAAGACGTATTGATCTCTTTAAATCCCGGACAATTAATGGTCAAAATCGTAAAAGACGAATTGACGCAATTGATGGGAAGCGAAGCAGTAGGCGTAAACCTCGCTTCAAAGCCTTCTGTCATTTTAATGTCGGGTTTACAAGGATCTGGTAAAACAACTTTGACAGGAAAACTAGCCCTGCATTTAAAGACTAAGAAAAGTACAAAGCCTTTATTGGTTGCCTGTGATGTTTATCGTCCTGCTGCTATTGATCAGCTAGGGATTGTTGCAGAACAAGTTGGGGTGCCTATTTATGAGGACCGCGACGAAAAGAATCCCGTAAAGATTGCGTTGGCTGGAATTGCCGAAGCAAAGAAACAAAACTGTGACTTAGTCATTGTCGATACCGCCGGTCGTTTAGCCGTGGATGAGGTCTTGATGAATGAAATTTCTGACATCCATAAAGCCATCACCCCAGATGAAACCCTCTTTGTGGTTGATGCCATGACAGGGCAAGATGCAGTAAATACTGCCAAAGCCTTTCACGATGTTTTGAATTTTGATGGGGTAGTGTTGACTAAACTTGACGGGGATACCCGTGGGGGAGCAGCCTTATCCATTAAAACAGTAGTCAACAAACCCATTAAGTTTATCGGAACTGGCGAAAAGATGGAAGCCTTAGATGTTTTCTATCCAGAACGTATGGCTGACCGTATCCTAGGGATGGGAGACGTGGTTTCTTTGGTCGAGCGTGCCCAGCAGCAGTTTGACGAAGCTGAAGCTCGAAAAATCAATAAGAAGATTGCCAAAAATCAATTTGGCTTTGACGATTTCCTTTCGCAGATTCAGCAAGTGAAAAAGATGGGGAATATGAAAGACTTGATGGGCATGATCCCTGGGATGGGAAAAGCCTTAAAAGGTGTTGATATTGATGACGATGCGTTCAAATATATTGAAGCCATTATCGGCTCGATGACGCCTAAAGAGCGCACTCAGCCTGACTTACTCAATATGAGTCGTAAAAAGCGCATTGCACGCGGTGCAGGTCGCGATATTAATGAGGTAAACCAAATGATCAAACAATTTCATCAAATGAGTAAGATGATGAAGATGATGCAAGGCGGCAAAGGCCGCCAAATGATGCAGATGATGCAAAACATGCGCTAAAACACACACTATATGATACGTCTAGACGGAAAGCAAACTTCAAACGAAATAAAAGAAGAAATTAAAGTCACCGTGAGTGAAATGAAAGCACGCGGAGAACGTATGCCGCATCTCGCCGCTGTATTAGTGGGAAATGATGGCGCCAGTTTGACCTATGTAGGCAGTAAAGTGCGTTCTTGTGAATATGTAGGCTTTGATTCGACCTTAATCCGTCTAGAAGAGGATATCACAGAAGACGCTCTTTTAGCGCAAATCGATACCTTAAATAAAGACGAAAGCTTAGATGGCTATATTGTGCAATTGCCGTTGCCTAAGCATATCGATGAAGAAAAGATTTTATTGGCCATCGATCCTAAAAAGGATGTCGATGGATTTCATCCGGCAAACTTTGGCCGTATGGCCCTAGAATTAGATGCCTTTATCCCTGCAACGCCTTTTGGGATTATGCAACTCCTTGAACGCTATAAAGTCCCCACCAGCGGAAAGCACTGTGTGGTCGTAGGGCGCAGTCATATTGTAGGCCGCCCCATCAGTATTTTAATGAGCCAAAAAGGGCCTGCTGGAAATGCTACCGTAACGGTCGCACATAGCCGTACAGAAAATTTAGCGGAACTCACCCGCCAAGCAGATATCATTGTTATGGCACTAGGGATTCCAGAATACCTTACCGCAGATATGGTCAAAGAAGGGGCTGCAATTATCGATGTGGGGATCACCCGTGTTCCAAATGAAAGCCACCCTAAAGGATATGTGATTAAAGGAGATGTCGCTTTTGACGAAGTCGCTCAAAAGTCCAGTTTTATCACTCCAGTTCCTGGAGGAGTAGGGCCCATGACCATTGCGATGCTCTTAAAGAATACCTTGCTTGCTAGGCAGTGGAATTTGTCTTAGGATGCTCCATTGCATTAAAGATTTGTAAGATTAAAAAGGCGAAACTCACGCCGGTTAAAATTAAAACCATACTCAGGTAACCGTCAGCAGAAAACGAAATTCGTATCAAGATGGTGGCGATAATAAAGCCCGTATTTCGAATCAGCTTGCTGTATTCTTCTGTATAGCGAAAAGAGATCAATAAGATCACCACATCTGCTAAAATCAACAGCGTAAAAAACTGATTAAAGAACAAGCTATCGATCTGGGCGACTTTTTGCTGGTTAATGACATCTAAAACCCATTGTCCAAAAGTAGCGATTGACATAATACTCAGTACCGCAAAAAGCATTACACTCACGATTTTCTTTGACGAAATAAAGCGCAATAAAGTGGGGTCTTCGACTGGGCGTTTTGGCAAGCGTTGCTTGCTTAAATTAAATAAAAAGATCAGTAGGAATAAGATTAGAAATCCTAGTAAGTCCACGGCTAACTCTAAGTTATGTGCGTCATAATACCATTCTCCGCTTAAGTTCATTTGTGGGATATCCTTAAAGATTTTGCGAATTACAATAAGCGAAATAATCTCAAATTGTTTTGAAACACAAGAGGTGAAAGAACGCGGTAAATAAAACAGCAGTAAGTAAATCTCATAAATCAGGATCAATGAAAAAGGCGTGTATATGGCAGAGATAGGATCGTTGAGTAACTCTGGATAAAGCGAAGAAAATAAACTTATGCCCTGTGCTTCTAAAAAGATAAGACTAAGGTGAATAACAAAGCCTATTCCTGCTAGGAGTAAGATGGTGTTTTCTAATTTTTTTTGAACAGTGGGAGCAAATACAGCAGCATAAAGCTCATTAAAGAAAGTACGGATAGAATGCATTTAGGTGGCGAACAATTGATCGATATGTTTAAAACTTTTGAATTCTAACGCATTGCCGGAAGGATCATAAAAGAACATCGTTAGCTGTTCTCCCGGAAGGCCTTCAAAACGAAGGTAGGGGGCGATTTGAAATTCAATGTTTTGGTCGATCAAACGTTGGCTAAAGTTTTGGAATACTTCCCAGTCCAAAACAACGCCAAAGTGCGGCACCGGCACGGCTTTTCCATCTACTTCGTTGAAGTGTTTATAGCCTTTGTGGCTTTTGTCTTCGTGCAATACCAATTGATGCCCAAAGAAGGAATAGTCTGCCCAGTGTTCGCTAGAACGCCCAGGGGTACAGCCTAAAATATCTTCATAGAATGAAACAGCAGCAGCTAAATTACTTACAGGTATTGCTAAATGGAAGGGTGCTAATGACGCCATATGTAAAGGTACATAATTTTAGGAGAAGGCATTGATAAAATAGTATCTTTGCCCGCGATGGATAAGACGACACAACAACAAGTAGATGCAGGAGTGGTATTGCCTTTGATGGAGGCCTTTTACACCCTTCAGGGGGAAGGCTATCACAAGGGGAGTGCAGCTTATTTTATCCGCATTGGAGGTTGTGATGTGGGCTGTCACTGGTGTGATGTAAAAGAAAGTTGGGATGCAGAAAAGCACCCTCCCACGCACATTGATACCATTGTAACAAATGCCAAAAAATATTCAGATACCATTGTCATTACTGGGGGAGAGCCCTTGATGTGGGACATGCAACCCTTGACTACTGCCCTTTTAGAAAAGGGGATGAAAATCCATATTGAAACCTCTGGTGCCTATGAGATTACGGGGCACTGGGACTGGTTTTGCTTATCGCCAAAGAAAAATAAATTACCTACTGATGAAGCTGCGGCTCGCGCCGATGAACTCAAGGTGATTATCTACAATAAAGATGATTTTCGCTTCGCGGAAGAACAAGCGCAAAGAGTTGGCAAAGACTGTGTTTTATATTTACAACCTGAGTGGAGCAAGCGCGATACAATGATGCCTATAATGGTGGATTATGTCTTGGCAAATCCACAATGGAAAGTATCTTTGCAGACCCATAAATACCTCAATATCCCTTAGGCGATTGTTAGTCTGGCGAGGAAGTCATAATTGGGCCCATCCAATATTTTTTCACAGTTTAATCCGGCCAGTTCAGCGGCTTGAGACAAGTGCTCAAAATCTAAGTAAAGCCATGGAAATTCTTCTGTTTCATCCTTAAAACCGATCCCAAATTCCAACTCCCCATAATAGGTTTCGGCATTACGCCAATCTTCTTGTTCCTCTTCTTCAAAAAGATAGATAAGGTCAGAAGAATCTAAGAGGATTTGCCCCTCTGGGTTTAACAAAGTTTTTAAATGCTGAAGTAAAGGCAGTACTCCCTGAAAATCTTTAGCTACTCCCAGGCCATTCATCATAAGTAGTAGAGTGTCAAAAGTTCCTTTGTTAAAGTCGAGAATAGATTGATGGAAGACGTGATTAACGCCTCTTTCTTTAGCGATTTTGGCTGCGCCAAAAGAGCTATCGAGGGCAGTGACGGCAAAGCCCTTTTCATTTTGCAAATACAAACTATGGCTCCCGCTACCACAGCCTATATCGAGAACTTTTCCATGGGACAGAGCTAGGGCTTTTTGTTCGATATTCGGCATTTCTTTATAGTCGCGGAAGAAATAGGCGAGGGGTACAGGATCTTCTTCAGTAAGAGAAGTCCAAGTAAGGAGCTGTTGTTTCCCAGGGGATTGATGATAATCAAGCAAAGCTTTTCCAAAGAGATCTTCCAAAATAAAGTAGTTTTGTTAAAAATTAAGTAGCATGCGCGAGCAGTTGGAGCAATTACCGCAACGAGCCAAAGATACGGCAAGGGAAACGAAAAGTTTTTTTCAGCGATTAAAAAAACGTCCACCCAAAAAATTAGATGAAATCACCCAAGACATTCACGAAGAAGTTTTTGCTCAAACTAACTGTCTCGATTGTGCGAATTGCTGCAAAACCACAGGCCCTTTATTTGAAAGAAAAGACATCACGCGAATTGCGAAATATTTACGTCTAAAACCCGCACAATTTGAAGCGCAATACTTAGGTGTAGATGAAGATAACGACTGGGTTTTACAAGAAGTTCCATGTGCTTTTTTAGGAGAAGATAATGCTTGTTCGATCTATGATGTAAGGCCAAAGGCTTGTAGAGAATTCCCGCATACTGATCGCCCTAAAATTTATCAAATTGCACAGCATACACAAAAGAATGTAGCCATTTGCCCTGCTGCTTTTTCCATTGTCGAAAAAATGAAAGAGCGCCTGTATTAATTTGGGTAGAGTAAGTACTTTTTTCGCATTGTTTTAAACTGTGAAAGCTGTGGTTCCCAGCTGTTGCGAATCTCCATTTCTGACCAGCCATTTTTGATTTGTTCTTCCAGTTTTTTTGTACCTGCTAGGTAGGCAAAACGGGAGATGAAAAAGGCCTCTTTCTCGGGGTATTGACGGTAGGCTTCTATGAGCCATTTTAATTCAAAGCGATTGATTCTAGGGTGTGATTGTAGGTTTTTTCCGATGCATTTTTCGCCTTCTAATTTGGGGTATTTTGCCCCAAAATTGGGTTGAGGTGTAAAGCTAAAGTCTCCCTTAAAAGATGGGTGTCCGTAGATTTGAAATTGTTGTTCTGTCCCCCGGCCTATACTCACTACGGTACGTTCAAAAAGGCATAAACTTGGATAGAGATTGATCGCTTTTGCATTGGGTAAATTAGGCGAGGGTCGAACCGGTAAATTATAAGCACTTTGATGCGTATAGCCCTCTATTTTAATCACTCTTAAGTCACATTTTATTTTGTTGTTTAACCAGCCCTCTTCATTAATCATATGTGCAAATTCGCCCAAGGTTAAACCGTGTACAATGGGGATGTTGTGCATCCCTAAATAGCTCTTAAATTCGTCCTCCATTACGGGGCCATCGACATAGTGTCCGTTAGGGTTGGGACGATCTAAAATAAGCAGGGGGATATTACTTTCGGCGCAAGCCTCCAGAATAAGATGCAGGGTTGAGAGGTAGGTGTAAAAGCGAGCACCTACATCTTGTAAATCAAAGACAATAATATCTAAATCTTCTAGCTGTTCTGCTTGCGGTTTTTTGTTTTTTCCGTGTAGGGAAATGATGGGTAATTGCGTGAGGGAATCAATCTCATCTTTAATCATTGCACCATTGTCTTCTCGACTTCTAAAGCCGTGTTCTGGAGCAAAAATCTTTTTGATATCGATGTTGTGTGACAAAAGTGAATCAATCAAATGAGTTGCTTTTCCGTTGCGGTATATTTTACTGGCGGCATGAGCGACAACGCCTACTTTTTTGTTTTTAAGCAAGGGAAGGTATTGCGCTGTATGTTGTGCTGCAGGGAAGATTTGCGCTTGAAGAGGATTCCCCCCTAAAAGCAGGCACAAAAAAGCGAATAAAAATGTATTTTTGAAATAATCTAAAGAAAGCATTCCTTGAATTTTGAATTTTTTATAGCCCAGCGCATGCGCTCGTCCTCTACTAGCGAAAGTACGGTTTCGGGGCGGATTATAAAAATAGCGATAGCTGCCATTGCACTGGGGATGGTGATGATGTTGATTGCTTTAGGGACAAGTTTAGGGTTACAACGAGAAATCAAGGCTAAGACGATTGCTTTGAGTGGTGATATTCGAATTGCTCCATTTGAAAACAACAATTCGAGTATTTCTATCACTCCCATTGATACCGTTGAATTGCGCAAAGACAGCTGGTGGGATAAAAATCAAGTGGCACGTTTATATCCATATGTTGCCAAAGGGGTTTTGTTAAAAACCAAAAGTGAATTTGAAGGAGGTGTTGTGAAAGGGGTTGATCAAAACTATCCTTGGGAGAAATTATTTCCTTATTTGGTAGAAGGAAGTTTTCCTGTTTTTGATTCGACACTTTCAAAAGAAATTGTTTTATCTCAAACCCTTGCACAAAAACTGAAACTCAATTTAGGAGACCGTGTCACGGCTTATTTTCAAAATGACGATCCAGGGGCAGTTCCTCGCATTCGCTATTTTAATCTCGTTGCCATTTATCAAACGGGTTTTCCTGATTTTGACAATAGTTTTGCTTTTGTCGATATGAAGCAAGTGCAGAAAATTAATGGTTGGACAAATCGACAAATTGGTGGAGTGGAGGTTTTTTTAAAACCAAAAGCAAATGCAATTCCTTATGCAGAGAAAATTTATAACGAACTACCTCCTCATATAGATGTGCAGCGTGTTGATCAATTGTATCAAGGGATATTTGACTGGATAGCGCTTTTTGATTTTAATGTTTTAATTATTTTAATTGTAATGATCCTAGTGGGAACATTGAATATGACAACCGCGCTACTGGTTTTGATCTTAGAACGGTCTCGAATGGTAGGCGTTTTGAAATCTTTAGGAGCGAATAATCGCCAAATTCAAAAGGTCTTTTTGTGGAATGCCGTTTACATTATTTTGAGAGGGTTAGTCTGGGGTAACGTGCTGGGCTTATCTTTCTTAGTGGGGCAATCATATTATGGATGGATCGCCTTAGATCCAGCAAATTATTTTGTTTCTACTGTCCCGATTGCCTTGCCTATTCCGCTATTTGTAGGACTTAACTTAATGGTTTTGAGTGTATGTAGTTTATTATTGTGGATTCCTTCGCTTATAGTTGGGAGAATTGATCCTACTGAAGTTGTTCGTTTTCGCTAGTTTTCTCATTCTTTTGCTCTTGTTTATTATTTCAAAATTGTAGATTTGTATTAATTAGACTTATGCAATACGCCAAAAATATTTTAGAAACCATTGGAAACACTCCTCTAGTTAAACTCAATACAATTACCAAAGAAGTTAAGGGCTTAGTTTTAGCAAAGATAGAAAGCTTTAATCCCGGTAATTCTGTGAAAGATCGCATGGCTTTAAAGATGATAGAAGATGCAGAGGCAGATGGGCGATTACAACCTGGGGGAACTATTGTAGAAGGAACCTCTGGAAATACAGGAATGGGACTTGCCCTAGCGGCGATTGTAAAGGGATATAAATTGATTTGTGTCTCTACCGATAAACAATCCAAAGAAAAATTTGATGTCCTTAGAGCAGTTGGTGCAGAAGTAATAGTATGTCCCACAGATGTTGCTCCAGACGATCCCCGTTCTTATTATTCAACTTCAAAGCGAATAGGGGAAGAGACGCCTAATGCATGGTATGTTAATCAATATGACAATCCTTCGAATGCGCAAGCACATTATGAGCAAACAGGGCCAGAAATCTGGGAACAGACTGGTGGGAAGATTACGCATTTTGTTGTGGGAGTTGGGACAGGAGGAACGATTTCTGGCGTGGCAAAATATTTAAAAGAGAAAAACCCCGCGATTAAAATTTGGGGGATTGACACCTATGGATCGGTCTTTAAAAAGTACCATGAAACAGGAATATTTGATGAAAATGAAATTTATCCCTACATCACCGAAGGGATAGGGGAAGATATTCTCCCTGCAAATGTTAACTTTTCATTAATTGATCATTTTGAAAAAGTAACCGATAAGGATGCTGCTGTTTATACAAGACGACTGGCAAGAGAGGAAGGTGTTTTTGCCGGAAATTCTTGCGGAGCAGCAATCAAGGGTTTATTGCAGTTAAAAAATCATTTTGATGAGGATGACGTGGTAGTAGTGCTGCTGCATGATTCGGGGTCAAGATATATAGGAAAAATATACAATGATATTTGGATGAAAGAACAAAATTTCATTTAATAACTTTGTTAATTACGTCGAAAATAAAAAAATATTTATTCATAATATTTATATATTTTAGACGTTAATAGTTTGATAAGTAGAGTAGATTGTATCAAGTAGTAAAATCATATTTTAAGCACCTTTTGGTGTTGAAGTTTTTAATTTTGTCTTCCACGACTATGTGGGGGCAAAATCCTGACATTCGTTTAAACAACCGAAGTCAAGTCATTGTTCCAGCTTCTGGGGACAGCGTTCAGTTTTGTTCTGACGCTGGTTCAAACTTAAAATTTCAAGTAAGTAACGAATCATCAGGTTTTCCTAATTACATTGATCTTACGACAAAAAACTTAATCGCTACTTTAACGATACTATCCCCTAATACATTCGCTCCTTCAGGTACAACTACTGTTCACTACTTCAACGATTCTACTTTATCAAACTCTGCTTCGGGGACAACAGTGATATCTGCACCAGGTTACGCTCAATTTGATTGGCCCGCTCCTTTACAGTTTAATTCAACCGGTTCTACGACGATTGAAATTACTGTAGCGGTTTCTGGGACGGCATATCCAGATGCAACTGCAGATAACACCGTTACCTATGAGATTAATATTTTATCTAATCCTAATCAGCCTACCTTAACGACAAATTATGGAAATGCAAATCCTGTAGATATTTGCCCTGGGAATAATGTTAGGATCACTGCTTCTACAGTAGGTAATGAATATGAGTTTTACCGAAATGGAACATTATTAGCACCGCGACAAACCAGTAATATATTAGATATCACGTCTTTAGGAGATAATGATGCGGTGTTGGTGATTGCCTATTTTACCAATGGGTGTGGGCGGACGAGTAACAATCTATTTTTTAATGTTGATCCAATTCCCGCTGGAGTTCTTTCTTCTGATGCGCCAAATGACACTACCTGTGAGGGTGGTGATGTTTTGTTTACAGCAAATGGTGGAGGGGTAAACGGTTGGTACGAGTTTTTGGTTAACAATACCATCATGCAGGCCAGCTCTACTGTTTCAACCTATTCTTATGGCCCAGTTTTAACAGATAATGTATCGGTTACAGTGAGAACTTGGACCAGTAGTATTACTAATTGTTATGATGAGGATACCATTAATTTACATCTCAATTCTGTTTCTGGCGTTAATGAAATTGACAATCCTTCTATAATATGTGCTGGAGATGTTCCTTCAACGATTTTAAGTAACCAAGTATTTACCGCAGATCGTGCACTCGAAGGTGCTACAATTAGTCATCAATGGCAAAGCCGAATTAATGGCGGTACTTTTGCTGATATAGCAGGTGCGACAACTGTTACTTATTCGCCTAGTGCCTTAAGTACAACGACCTACTTTAGACGTTTAACTTATTCTACCTTTAATAGTGTAACCTGTACTACATCGGCTGCATCTGCGACCTCTAACGTTGTGACAGTTACAGTTAACCCTAATACTTCTGCCTCTTTAAGTGTTAATGCACTTAATAGAACAGTATGTGATGGAATTGATATAATTGTAGATGCTTCTGCTTCTTTAAACGGGGGTAGCTACCGTTTTTATGTAAATGGTAATCCTTATGGAGCAGTACAAAACACTCCTACGGCCACAATTTTGGCGTCAGCCTTAACGGATAATGCGACCATTACTGTACGTGTTTATTATGGAGCAGGTGGAGCAGGTTGTTTTAGTGATGATGATTTTGTTTTAAGAATTAATGAAATAACAGGTTCCAATACCATTGGAAATGCCCAAAGTGTTTGTGCTGGAGAACTGCCAAATCCATTTACCAATACCGCTACCCCTACAGCATCAAGAGCTGCTGATGGTGCAACTTTAATCTATCAATGGCAGAGTAGACAATTAGGCGGAACATTTGCAGATATTTTAAGCGCTACTAATCTGATTTACAGTCCAACAGCTGTTAGTACCACCACAGAATATCGTCGATTAGCGGTATCTACATTTAATAATGTAAGTTGTACAACAACCTCAAATATTGTTCAATTAACTGTAACTGGAGGTGCTGCACCTACAGTTAATATGCTTACAAGCAACATGGATTTTGTCCATTGTCCAACAGATGATATTGTTTTAGATGCTTCTTCTTCTTCAGGTGCCCAAAGTTATGCTTATACCTTAAATGGTGTACAACAAGCGGCAACCCCAACAAGTACCGCATCTTTTACATTTTTAGCTGGAACAGTAGCTGATGGAGATACCATCGGGGTAATTGCTTATTCTGGTTTATCTGGAACAGGTTGTAGTAACGCTGTTTCGCAGACCATCAGATTAAATAGCATTACAGGAACAAATACATTAGGAGGAGCCCAAACGGTTTGTAGTGGAGATGATCCTGCAATATTGACTGGTGCTGTTGCAACATCTGTGCTGGGTGGTTCAATTTCTTATCAGTGGCAAAGTAGAACAGGAGTAAATTCTTTTACAAATATTAGCGGTGCTACCGTACAAAATTATGATCCGCCTACCTTAACTGTTACAACAGATTTTAGACGTGTAGCTACGTCTACTGTTAGTGGATCAATCTGTTCTGTAGAATCAATTTCTGTCCGTGTTACAGCAGATCCAGCGCCAACAGCAATTCTAAATGGAGGAACCACTCCTTCTTGTACAGGAGATAACATTGTCTTTACTGCCTCTGGTGGTACGCGATATGAATTCTTCTTGAATGGGGTAAGTATGGCTGCTTCTAGTACTTCGAATACTATTTCTTCGACTACATTAAATGACGGGGAGCAAGTAAGTGTTCGTGTTACAAATGCACAAGGCTGTTCGATGTTATCCTCAAATACAACTGTTAACATTAGCGCAATTCCATCAGCAGGAATTATTTCTGGTTTTGCTGCAGATACTATTTGTGAAGGTGAATATCCCGTCTTTACGGCTACTCCAGCCAATGCAGCCTTTACCTATGACTTTTATGTAGATGGCGTATACCAAAATCTAGGGGTTACAACCAATACATTTGACACTTCTTTATCTACTTACACTTTAGTCGATAACAGTTTGGTAAGTGTTATTATATCGAATGCAGCAAGTTGTACAAGTTCTTCTAGTGTTACAATGCGCGTTCTCTTTACAACAGGGACGAACACCATTAGCGGGGCTGCTACTACCGTTTGTGTGGGAGATGATCCTGCTGCGATTACGAGTGACTCGGTGCCCTCTACAGCTTCGACAGATACTACGATTAGTTATCAATGGCAAAGTTGGACCTATGGAGGTAGTTTTACCGATATTCCAGGGGCAACGGGATTAAATTATGATCCATCTGCGATATCAACAACGACAGCATTTAGAAGATTAGCATATGTTAGCTTAGGGTCTAAAACCTGTCCTGTTTCTGGGGATATTGAAACTGCCGCTTCTAATGTGGTGACCATTACAGTAAATACCACTGCTTTACCCGCTATTAGTTTTATTAGTGGTGCGACAAATGATATAATATGCGAAGGAGACGATTTAACTTTTGATGCAAGCGGTACGACTGGAGCGAACAGTTTCCAGTTTTTCGTTAACAATATTAGTCAAGGGCCATCGAGTACTGCATCTACTTTATTAGTCACTTCTTCCATGTTGACTGATGGATCGACTGTTCGGGTTCATGCTACTTCAACAGCCACTTCTCCTTGCTTTAGTGCATTTACCATCACCATGCGTGTTAATTCGTTTACGGGAACGAATACCATTGGTAATGGACAAAATATTTGTGAGAACGATAATCCAGCCGTTCTTACGTCAGTTCAAGTTCCAACACCTGCTTTAGGCGGGGCTAACTTGACCTATATATGGCAAAGTAGAACAGGAACGAATACGTTTGCGAATATCGCTTCTACAAACTCACCCACCTATGATCCTCCAGTTCTTTCTAAGGATACAGATTTCCGTCGTATCGCTAGATCAGAATTTAATGGGGTGATCTGTGAAGACATAAGTAATTTTGTCACTATTCAAGTTGATCCAGCGCCAATCGCAACATTGACGGGATCTTCAACGGCATGTCTAGGAGAGACAGTTACCTTTTCTGCAACTGGTGGTGGCTTATATGAATTCTTTAGAAACAATGTTTCTATAGCACCTATAAGTGCAACAAATAACGTTACGACTACCGTTAATAATGGAGATTTAATAAGAGTTGAAGTAACAGATACAAATAGTTGTACTGCAGATAGTGCTACAATTACCATGACGGTGACAAATCCACCTGTTGCGACAATTTCTTCAGGATTGACTGAGAATATCATATGTGAAGATGATACACCGATCTTTACAGCAGG
>Ga0115570_10000003_pt1 | contig 171595 bp, 181 predicted proteins | sample COGITO_mtgs_1205_3_FD_87294 | JGI IMG/M metagenome (GOLD analysis project Ga0115570, IMG submission 87294) | Pelagic marine microbial communities from North Sea - COGITO_mtgs_120524 | ecosystem: Environmental > Aquatic > Marine > Epipelagic | place: Germany:Helgoland, sampling site... | reverse complement strand
TTATTTTAGGGTTAAATAACTGATAATTCATCTCCTTTTCAATTTAAAAACAAGAATTAAACCAATAAAAAAGCCTACTCGAATTATCGAATAGGCTTTCTAGTTTTGGTGCCGGCGGGCGGAGTCGAACCGCCACGGACTATGTCCACCACCCCCTCAAGATGGCGTGTCTACCAATTTCACCACGTCGGCTTATGTTTTATTTCTTACGGTAAGTCTGGTAAATCAGCAGGCGCCGCAGGTGCAGGCTTTTCTGTTGTCATTGTCGTCGGTGCTGCCGGCATTTCTGTCACACTTTCAATACGATTCGTTTTATTAGCAAAGTAAGCTAAGCTCATGCTCGTAATAAAGAACAACATCGCTAAAACAGCGCTGCTACGTGACAAGAAGGAAGCCGAACCTTGGCTACCAAATAAGCTCGATGATGCACCGCCACCACCGCCGCCTCCGCCACCAAGTGCAGCTGCACCAGCATCAGCCCCTTTACCATGTTGGATTAAAATTAAACCAACCAATAGTACCGAGACTATGATGTGTATAACGAGAATTATTGTATCCATCTTCTACTAACCTAAATCTGTTTAGCCGCCGCCCGACAAATAGCAACAAACTCACCAGCAATTAAAGAAGCACCGCCAATCAGTCCGCCATCAATATCTGGCTTTGAAAATAATGAGGCAGCATTATTACCTTTAACGCTGCCCCCGTAAAGTATTCGTATGTTCTCTGCTGTCTTAGGGCAATGCTTCGCCACCCGCTCACGCATGAACTGGTGGACGTTCTGCGCCCATTCTGGTGATGCACTCTGACCTGTCCCAATTGCCCAGACGGGTTCATAGGCAAGGACAGTCCGCGACAATGCTTTTGCCCCTTGATAGGCTATTAGTGTGTCCAACAACCGGACAACAACTTCTTCTGTCTGTCCTTGGTCATGTTCTTGTGGGCTTTCACCAATACAAATAATCGGCGTTAAACCTGATGAAGCCGCCATTTCATATTTTTCAGCGACTAATTGATCCAAAACCAGCTGATCAAGATCTAATTCATCATAAAGACAACGGCGTTCAGAATGACCAATTAAAGTATATTCACAATCAAAATCACTGATCATCGCCGCCGATACTTCTCCAGTATAAGCACCATCTATATACGAAGACACATTCTGCGTTCCCCAATGAAGCCCTGTTCCAGTCAATGCTTGCTGTACCTGATGGACATAAACAGCAGGCGGGAAAATGGCCACATCAACATCAGAAAAATCAGCTGCAGAGGCTAAAATTTCTGCCAGCAAGCTCTGATTGCTTGCACTTGTTCCATTCATCTTCCAGTTGCCAGCAACTAAAGGCTTACGCATTGGTTTTAACCCTATAACAATAATTTACTCGCTGTAGCCTACCGACTCAACACGAACAAATCAAAGATTTTTTATATACTTATAACTTATAATTATTAATACTTTTTAATACTGGTTTTAATCACATTCGCAATGTCAGTCGCTAACTGTTGCGTTAATGTTGCATCACGCCCTTCTACCATCACCCTAATCACAGGCTCAGTGCCTGAAGGCCGTAATAAAACACGGCCTTGATCAGCTAATTGATCTTCAGCCATTTTAACAGCATCTGATATAGTCTGATCCTTTGTGATATCAATCATCTTCTTGACGCGCACATTAATCAAAGTTTGAGGGTATTTCGTCACTAAAGATTTCAGATCATGTAATGCACTACCGGTACGACGTATTTCACATAACACTTGTAACGCAGCGATAATACCATCACCTGTCGTCGTCTTATCTAAACAAATAATATGGCCTGATGATTCGCCGCCCACAGTACCACCTGTCTCTTTTAATTTTTCGATGACATACCGGTCACCCACTTTCGAGCGATGTAAGGTCATATCATGTGCAGCTAAAGCCTTTTCAAGACCTAGGTTTGACATCAGTGTTCCAACAATTTCTGAACTGCCTTTACCACGTAATTTTAGAGATCTCGCAATAATAAACAATAAGTCATCACCGTCAACGATTTGGCCAGTATGATCAACCATAATCAAGCGATCGCCATCGCCATCTAAAGCGATGCCTAAATCAGCTTGGTGCTCCAATACAGCCGCTTGCAATAAACGCGGTTCTGTTGAGCCACAGTTTTGATTGATATTAAAACCATCCGGTTCGGCACCCATCACAACAATCTCAGCACCTAGTTCTTTAAAGACATCTGGCGCAACGTGATAAGTCGCACCATTCGCACAATCAACAACCAACTTCATACCTGAAAAGTTCATTTTCAGTGGGACTGAACTCTTACAAAACTCAACATATCGACCACGGGCATCTTCAATACGAACAGCCTTACCTAAATCAATTGATTCAACCGTTGTTAAAGGCTCATCCAACATTGCCTCTATTTCTAACTCGATGTCATCAGATAGCTTTGTACCCTCGCCAGAAAAGAATTTAATACCATTATCATGATAAGGATTATGCGATGCACTGATCACAATGCCAGCCTGAGCATGAAATGTACGCGTTAAGTAAGCAATGCCGGGGGTTGGCATAGGGCCTAACAAATAAACATCCACACCGGCTGCTGACAGACCAGCTTGCAAGGCAGATTCAAACATATAGCCGGAGATACGCGTATCTTTCCCAATCAACACTCGGCTATTCTGTTCTTTTGCCAGTACACGTCCGACAGCCCAACCCAACTTTAAAACAAAATCTGGCGTGATAGCCCCATCACCCACACGACCTCGAATCCCATCAGTCCCAAAATAACGTCTCTGTTGTTTACTCACACTCTTCTACCTGTATTACATGATTACATAAATTAACGACTTGAACTGTTTCTCGAACATCATGTGTCCGAATAATTTTCGCACCCTGCCAAACAGCCAGAGATGCGAGAGCCAAACTCCCTGCCAAGCGCTCTTCAACTGACACATTTAACAACTTTCCGATGATTGATTTCCGTGAAACACCAATCAAAACAGGCAAATCAAGCGCAACAAGACGACTCAAATGCTTCATTAATTGCAAATTATGTCGTGTACGTTTACCAAAGCCAAAACCGGGATCTAAAATAAGTTGGCTTTTATCAATACCAACAGACTCACAAGCAGCAACCCGCTCCGATAAAAAAGCAATCACCTCATCAACCACTTGACCATATTGAGGAGCATCCTGCATTGTCTGCGGTGTCCCTTGCGCATGCATCAAACAAATAGGTACGGCTAACTCAGCAGCAGTGGCTAATGCCCCTTCCACCCGTAAGGCCTGTACATCATTGATTAAACCGGCACCAGCCACCACAGCGGCTCTCATTACATCCGGTTTACTAGTATCAATAGAAATCGGGACAGCCAACTCCGATTGAATCGCTTCAATCACCGGAACAACCCGCTTGATTTCTTCTTCAACAGGGACAACCGCAGCACCCGGACGCGTCGATTCACCACCGACATCAATAATCGTGGCACCATCAGCGATCATTTGCTTTGCTTGTTTTAGCGCTAAGTCTTGTGCAAAAAAATGACCCCCATCCGAAAACGAATCAGGGGTCACATTCAAAATGCCCATGACTTGTGGATAAGTCAGATCAAGCGACTTACCTCGACAATCAAGGATCATTGAAGTCCTTTAATAGTCCAGCTATCTAATGCAATAAATCTGCAGGTTTGCCCGCTGTTTCAGAATCCGTTGCAGTTGCATCTGCAGAAGGCGGTGGTGTCGGAGAGGAATTATCATCACTCCACCCTTTTGGTTCGCCAGGCTCGCGTCTTTCCATAAGCGCATCAATCTGTTCAACATCAATAGTTTCATATTTCATCAGTGCATCAGTCATCGCATGCAATATATCAATATTATCTGTTAAGATTTTTTCCGCACGCTCATAGTTACGGATGATTAATGTCCGAATCTCTTCATCGATTTGTTTCGCCGTATCTTCAGAAATCACTTTGTGATTCTCACGGCTTTCAACATAGGCTTGTGGTCCCATATTTTCAGAAAAGCCCCATTTTGTTACCATGCTCCTAGCAATATCGGTCGCAACTTCAATATCGTTTGATGCACCCGTTGTAATGGCATCGACACCAAAAATAAGTTCTTCAGCTAAACGGCCGCCGTAGGCCACTGACAAGTGACTTTCTAGCTCTTGTCGGCTTTGGCTATGTTTATCTTCTTCTGGTAGAAACATCGTCACACCCAGTGCACGGCCGCGCGGAATAATGGTCACCTTATAAACGGGATCATGCCCGGGGACTAGACGACCGACAATAGCGTGCCCTGATTCGTGATAAGCGGTATTTTTCTTTTCTTTTTCTGTCATCACCATAGAGCGGCGTTCTGCACCCATCATGATTTTATCTTTTGCTTTTTCCATGTCGATCATCGTAACAAAGCGCTGACTCGATTTTGCAGCAAACAAGGATGCTTCGTTAACTAAGTTAGCTAAATCGGCACCTGAGAACCCAGGTGTACCTCGGGCAATAATTGACGCTTTCACATCTTCTGCAGCAGGCACTTTGCTTAAATGTACATTCAAAATCTGTTCGCGACCACGAATATCCGGCAACGGAACGATAACCTGACGATCAAAACGACCCGGACGTAATAACGCAGGATCTAACACATCTGGACGGTTAGTCGCAGCAATAACGATAATACCTTCATTACCTTCAAAGCCATCCATTTCAACCAGTAATTGGTTTAATGTTTGCTCACGCTCATCATTACCACCACCAACGCCGGTACCACGGCTACGGCCAACCGCATCGATTTCATCGATAAAAATAATACAAGGCGCATGCTTTTTAGCTTGCTCAAACATATCACGGACACGCGAAGCACCAACACCGACAAACATTTCAACAAAGTCTGAACCAGAAATCGTGAAGAATGGCACTTTCGCTTCACCAGCAATTGCCTTAGCCAATAATGTTTTACCGGTACCCGGCGAACCACACATCAAAATACCGCGCGGCATCTTACCACCCAATTTTTGAAATTTAGCTGGCTCACGAAGAAACTCAACGAGTTCAGCCACTTCTTCTTTCGCTTCTTCAACACCCGCCACATCTTTGAAGGTCACATTAACCTGATCTTCACTCAACATTTTGGCTTTACTTTTACCAAATGACATCGGGTTTTTACCACCGCCACCGCCACCTTGCATTTGGCGCATAAAGAAAATCCAAACAGCAATCAGTAGTAACATGGGAAACCATGAAATCAAGATTTGCTTTAAGAAACTTGGCTCTTCAGGCGGTTTTGCTTGAATTTGTACACCGTTATTCAGTAAATCACCCATCAAACCTGGATCGTAACTTGGGCTGTAGGTTGTGAACTTACTGTTATCGGTTAATGTGCCTGTAATCGTTCTATCTTGAATATTAACAGAGGACACAGCACCATTTTTGACACTCGTGATAAACGTTGAGTAATCCATATCATTTGCTTTTGCCGGTCTCGGGCCAAAGTTATTGAACACCGACATCAAAATGACTGCGATGACGACCCACAAAACGATGTTTTTCATAATATCATTCAACGTTGATTACCCCTATGTAACTCTATTTTGAGAAATTTAACTCGCTAAATCTCTATTGTTCTTATAGACCACTTTGGTCCTTAATTAATCTCATTAATGTAATGAAAAATCTTTTACCCTACAAACTATAGACCAAAATTCTTTATCAAAATACCTAGCTAGATTCCAGCATAGCACTCGCAGGGATAGTTGTACAAATATTTTATTTTGTACAACCCAAATCTTTTCCATGCATTTCCTTCTTTAAAATGCTTTTCAAACCTTTTACTTTAAACCACGTCCTAGTAAATAAACTTCACGGCTTCTCGCACGTGATGCATCGGGTTTTCTCGTCACCACTTTTTGAAAACTGTCACGCATTGCTTTCAAATAAGTATCAAACCCTTCGCCTTGGAATACTTTTACCAGAAAAACACCTTGTTTGCTTAAATTTTCTATCGCAAAATGCAAAGCAAGTTCCACTAAATACATACTACTCGGCTGATCAATTGAATCTACACCTGTAATATTGGGGGCCATATCTGATAATACAAGGTCTATTGGTTGACTATTTAAAACTAAATTAAGTTCATCTAGTGCCGCATCTTCCCGAAAGTCCCCTTGAATGAAGTGCACTCCGGTTAACGGCGTCATGGGCAAAATATCCAATGCCACAACCGTCCCTTTATCCCCTAATTTCCGCAAGGCATAATCAGACCAACCCCCAGGTGCAGAGCCTAAATCAACCACGGCCATGCCCGGTCGAATTAATTTATCTTTTTTATCAATCTCTTCTAATTTAAACGTAGCACGCGAACGATAACCAGCCTTCTGAGCTTTTTTGACATAATGATCATCAAAATGCTCACGTAACCAATCATTGCTTGATTTACTCTTCGCCATTATGTCGCCTCAGTCGGCATAGTCTGTGTTGCCACCAGTGCCAGACCTAACACACTGATGACATAATATAGGCCCGTACTAAAGTCATGCAGTAAATCAAACTGAGCAGATAAAACCGCATCTTCACGCCAATCAAGCTGTTTAATATCCGCCATCTCACCTTGACAATAAAAATGCAGGAAAGCTACCATCAGTAACATGGTTAAAGTCACCCAAAAACGCCACAATGTCATCATATGTTGCCCCAGTATTGCGTAACGCACCAACAAGGCACTACCGCAAGCTAACCCAACATAATCAACAAGGATAAAAAGGCGTCCTGCAAACGCACCGGCAACAACATTATCGTCGAGATGAACAAACGCCAAAGGCACAGCAATATAGCCAATTGCCCATAAGCTACCGACCCATAGGGTTAATAATAAGCGCTCGCCGACAAGTCCTGCAGTCACTGAATATACCCGTGACCGTTCAAAGTACGTGTTTTTATTGCTGCTAATCGCCGCATTGGCAAGGCATTATTTTCATGTAATAGTTGCTCTATCGCTGGAAATGATAACGCAGTCCAATGGGGTGGTTGGCTGTGATACAAGCAGGCACTTTGAATGGTCACGGGTATTAACCTAGGCGTCGTATTGAACAGATACAATCTCATATTCAATCGCACCACTCGGCGCTTTCACTATCGCGATATCATCAATTTCTTTACCAATCAATGCACGGGCAATCGGTGAACTAATTGAAACCCTGTTTAATTTAATATCCGCTTCATAATCACCCACAATTTGATAGTGAACCGTTTCGTCAGTATCAATATTCAACAACTCAACCGTCACACCAAAAACAACCCGGCCATCTTGAGATAGTGAAGCAACATCAATAACCTCCGCAGTGCTAACAATTCCCTCTAGCTGATTAACTCGGCCTTCAATAAAACTTTGTTGTTCTTTCGCAGCATGATATTCGGCATTTTCTTTCAAATCACCGTGCGCACGCGCTTCAGCAATCGCCGCCACCACTTCTGGCCTAGCAACTGACTTCAAATGTTTCAATTCAGCTCTTAATGCTTCAATACCACGTAGGCTAATCGGTACTGCCATTATCGTAATTCTCCATGTAATGACTGCAGACAGTTCACTGTGTCATTATTTTCGCTTTCTAAGGCCTGACATGTCGCACGAGCGGCAGCCAATGTCGTCGTATAATTCACCTGATGCTGCAAAGCAGCCCGTCTTATTTCTCGTGAGTCTGCCACCGATTGACGCCCTTCTGTTGTATTCACAATCAATGCGATCTCATCGTTTTTAATCATATCTACAATATGTGGCTGACCTTCAGCCACTTTATTCACATGTTCACAGGCGACACCGGCTTCATTCAATACTTTCTGAGTACCGCGAGTGGCGAGCAGTTCAAAACCTAAATTAACAAGGTCTTTAGCAATCGTACTAATTGACGCTTTATCAACACCTCGAACACTGATGAATGCCTTACCACCCGTTGGTAATACCACGCTAGCGGCCAGTTGTGACTTCGCAAATGCTTCACCAAAACTACGACCCACACCCATCACTTCGCCTGTTGACTTCATTTCTGGACCAAGAATAGGATCAACGCCCTGGAATTTAATGAATGGGAATACAGCCTCTTTAACTGAGTAGTATTCCGGAATCACTTCTTCTGTTACACCTTGCTCAACTAAGCTAGAACCCGCCATACAACGTGCACCCACTTTAGCTAATGGCACACCAATCGCTTTAGATACATAGGGAACTGTACGCGAAGCACGAGGGTTAACTTCAAGAATATAGATTTTATCGCCTTGAATCGCAAATTGCGTATTCATCAAACCAACCACGCCAAGCTCTATCGCCATTTGACGCACTTGCTCACGCATACGGTCTTGGACTTCATCACTTAAGTTGTATGAAGGCAATGCACATGCTGAGTCACCTGAGTGAACCCCTGCTTGCTCAATATGTTCCATGATGCCGCCAATTAAAACGTCTTTACCATCACAAATCGCATCAACATCGACTTCAATCGCATCATCTAAGAAACGATCTAATAACACCGGTGAGTCATTCGATACTTGAATCGCTGTTGTCATATACCGATTCAATTCTTCTTTGTTATAGACAATCTCCATACCTCGTCCGCCCAATACATAAGAAGGGCGTACTACTAATGGGTAACCAATTTCAGCTGCTTGTGCCGCTGCAGAATCCGCTGAGAATGCAAGACGGTTAGGCGGTTGTAACAAATTAAGTTTCTCAACCATTTGCTGGAAGCGTTCCCGATCCTCGGCATGGTCAATCGCATCAGGAGACGTACCTATAATGGGTACACCAGCCGCTTCCAAAGCACGCGCTAATTTCAATGGCGTTTGACCACCATATTGCACAATCACGCCTTTAGGCTGCTCTAATGCCACAATTTCAAGCACATCTTCTAAAGTCAACGACTCAAAATACAAACGATCAGAAGTATCGTAATCTGTTGAAACCGTTTCAGGGTTACAGTTCACCATGATGGTTTCATAACCATCTTCGCGCAAGGCTAATGCAGCGTGAACACAGCAGTAATCAAACTCAATGCCTTGCCCGATGCGGTTTGGCCCACCACCCAAAATCATGATTTTTTCACGTTCCGTTGGATTGGCTTCACACTCTTGGTCATATGTTGAATACATATACGCCGTGTCACTTGAGAACTCAGCCGCACAAGTATCAACCCGTTTATAGACAGGGCGAACCGCTAAGTCGTGACGATGTTGACGAACTTGTTTTTCTGTTTTTTGTAATAAATTGGCCAAACGAGAATCGGAAAAACCTTTGCGTTTCAAACGACGCATTTCAGTTTTATCTAATTCTGTTAAGGATTGATCTCTTAATTCATTCTCAATCGTGACCAATTCTTCCACTTGGATTAAAAACCAAGAATCGATGCGACTTAATGATTTAACCTCATCAAAACTAAAACCATAACGGAATGCATCAGCCACATACCAAAGCCGATCAGATCCCGGTAAACGCAATTCACGGCGTAATGTTTCAGCCACATCATCAGCGTCTAAATCAATCACTTCTGTCAAACCGTCACGATCTATTTCCAGACCACGTAATGCTTTCTGTAACGATTCTTGGAAATTACGGCCAATCGCCATCACCTCACCAACCGATTTCATCTGTGTGCTTAAACGGTTATCTGCTTGTGGAAATTTTTCAAATGTGAAACGAGGTATTTTCGTCACAACATAATCAATCGTCGGCTCAAATGAAGCCGGCATTGCATTACCGGTAATTTCATTTTGCAATTCATCCAGTGTATAACCAACAGCCAATTTTGCCGCCACTTTAGCAATTGGGAAACCCGTTGCTTTTGACGCCAAGGCCGATGAACGCGATACCCGTGGATTCATTTCAATAATGATTAAACGACCCGTATCAGGATTGACGGCAAATTGGACATTTGACCCACCTGTTTCAACACCAATCTCACGTAATACGGCTAAAGAAGCATTACGCATGATTTGATATTCTTTATCCGTCAGTGTCTGAGCGGGCGCAACAGTAATCGAATCTCCGGTATGGACTCCCATCGGGTCAAAATTTTCAATAGAACAAATAATGATCGCATTATCTTTACGGTCACGTACCACTTCCATTTCATACTCTTTCCAACCGATAATCGATTCTTCAATCAATAATTCAGAGGTCGGACTAAGATATAAACCGCGTTGGCAAATATCAATAAAATCTTCTTTGTTATAAGCGATACCACCGCCACTACCACCCATCGTAAACGAGGGACGAATAATCGTCGGATAACCAAATTCTTTCTGTACTTCTAAAGATTCTTCAAGTGTATGGGCAATCGCTGATTTTGGCATATCCAAGCCAATTTTTTTCATCGCAGTACGGAATAAATCACGATCTTCTGCTTTGTTAATCGCTTCACTATCGGCACCGATCATTTCAACGCCAAATTTTTCCAGCACGCCTTCGCGCTCAAGATCTAATGCGCAATTCAATGCTGTTTGGCCACCCATCGTCGGCAAAACCGCATCAGGCTTCTCGACTTCGATGATTTTACTGACCGCTTGCCAAGTCACGGGTTCAATATAAGTCACATCCGCCATATTCGGATCCGTCATAATCGTCGCCGGATTCGAGTTAACCAAAATGACCCGATAACCTTCCTCGCGAAGCGCTTTACAGGCTTGTGCACCTGAATAATCAAACTCACAAGCCTGACCGATGACAATCGGGCCCGCGCCAAGAATTAAAATACTTTGTATATCAGTACGTTTTGCCATCGTGGTCTACTTACCTGTCGCTTGAGCTAAAAGATCAATAAAGTGATCAAAGAGAGGAGCCGCATCTTGTGGACCTGGACTCGCTTCAGGATGTCCCTGAAAACTAAATGCAGGTTTGGTTCTATGATGTATACCTTGTAATGTGCCATCAAATAACGATGTATGTGTGGCTTCCAATGTGTCAGGCAGTGAATCTTCATCAACCGCAAAGCCATGATTTTGACTGGTAATCATCACTAAACCAGCCAAGCCTTCCTGCACAGGATGATTCGCGCCATGATGGCCAAACTTCATTTTGACTGTTTTTGCACCACACGCTAATGCCAATAATTGATGGCCTAAGCAAATACCAAAAATCGGTAAATCTGCCGCTAATAATTGTTGAATCGCCGTAATCGCATAATCACAAGGCTCAGGGTCACCCGGACCATTCGATAAGAAAACACCATCAGGGTTCATCGCCAACACATCTGCTGCTGAAGTCTGAGCAGGGACAACCGTTAGCCGACAACCACGCTCAACCAACATTCTTAAAATGTTGCTCTTGGCACCAAAATCATAAGCCACAACATGAAAACTTTCATCAGCCGCTTTATTGTCACCCGACAAATGCCAACAACCTTGATCCCACTTATAGCTTTCTTGTGTTGAAATGACTTTAGCTAGATCCATGCCTTTCAGGCCTTCAAAAGCTTGTGCCGCGGCGATTGCTGCATCGACATCAATATTGTCACCAGCAACGATACACCCTTTCATCGCACCTTTTTCACGTAATAAACGCGTTAAAGCCCGAGTATCAATTTCGGCAAGACCCACAATATTATGCTGCTCTAAATAAGCATCTAAGGCTTGCTCACTCCGCCAGCTACTTACCACCGGAGACAACTCACGAATAATCAGGCCACTCGCATAGATTCGATCTGACTCTTCATCTTCTGCATTCACACCCACATTACCAATATGCGGATAGGTCAATGTTACAATTTGGCGGCAATAAGAAGGATCAGTCAAAATTTCCTGATAGCCAGTCATAGATGTATTAAACACAACTTCACCAACTGACTGCCCAATAGCACCAATTGATTCGCCATGAAATACCGTGCCATCTTCAAGAGCGAGTAAAGCGCTTGTTCGCAAGGGAAACCTCCAACGGATAAAAACACAGGGCGCAGCGGAACGCTTCACCCACAAGAAATTTCACTAATTTTAGCGCAAGAAAGGCCACCGAGTCCACGTAAAAATGGTCTCAAGGCAAAGCAAGCACCTTTAATTTTATCTGGACTAACTGGCTTGATATAACTCTGGTCGTCGATGACCCAATATTGGCATACTCGATCTCACTTCACGCAAATAACCCAAATCAATTGTTGCCGACACCATACCCTGCCGCTCTGGCGCGCAACACAAGACACTACCCTAAGGATCAATAATCACGCTACTGCCATAGGAAGTACGTCCTTGATGATGTTTGCCCCATTGATTTGGCGCCACAATATAGACTTGATTCTCAATTGCCCGCGCTGTTAACAGCGGTAACCAATGGTGTTTACCGGTGTACAAAAAGGAAGCCGAAGGCACAAAGATGATTTCTGCGCCTTTTTCCGTTAAATGTCGATACAACTCAGAGAAACGTAAGTCATAACAAACACTCAACCCCAGCTTCCCTATTTCATGATCAACAACAACGGGAATATTACCTGGCTTGATACCGACTGATTCGTTGTAGCCTAACGTCGGTGCATCACACATATGAATTTTACGGTACACCCCACTCAACTCACCCTGACGGTTAATCAAAATCGACGTGTTGTGTAAACGGTTATCATCAGGCGTTTTTTCATAAATACTGCCCAATAAAATCGACAAATCATGTTGATTCGCTAAATCACGAAAAGTCTGCACCAGCTCACCATCCAGCGTCTGTTCGACCTGATGTTTTTCATGATGAATTTTCATCCACATAAACAAATGTTTCAGGAAAACTGATCAAATCTAACCCTTGATCAGCCGCTTGTTCTATTTGGGCTTTTGCAAAAGCCACGTTATCAACAAGTCGATCTGAGGAATTCATTTGTACAACACCGATTTGGCTCTTCATGGCAATCCTAAACTAATAGCCGTGATATTTTTCATGAAATATAGCAAAGTTTGCTAAAATTGGCACAACTCAACGTAAGGAATCATTGTGACTAAGCCTTTTATCAACAGCGGTTTTCCAATACAACGGCCTCGCCGCATGAGAAAAGATACCTTTTCTCGCGATCTCATGCGTGAAAACACCCTCACCGTTAAAGACTTAATTTACCCTTGCTTTGTCATCGAAGGCCAGCAACAAAAGCAGGCTGTGACGTCTATGCCCGGCGTTAACCGACTGAGCATTGACCACCTAATCAAAGAAGCCGAAACCATTCATAAATTAGGTATCCCCGCTATTGCCCTCTTTCCCGTCACACCGGATGAGGTTAAAAGCCTAGATGCGCGCGAAGCATACAACCCTGACGGACTAGCGCAACGTACTGTCCGCGCATTGAAAGCTGAATTTCCTGAATTAGGCGTCATCACTGACGTCGCTTTAGACCCCTTTACAACACATGGCCAAGACGGTCTCATCGATGACAAAGGCTATATCGTCAATGTTGCAACTGTTGACGTTCTCATTAAACAAGCACTATCTCATGCTGAAGCCGGCGTTGATATCGTTGCGCCTTCTGACATGATGGATGGCCGTATTGGTGCTATCCGTCAAGCTCTCGAATCACAAGGACACATTCACACCCGAATTCTCGCTTATTCCGCCAAATACGCCTCAAGTTTTTATGGCCCGTTCCGCGATGCAGTCGGCTCAGCCGGCAATCTTGGTGGCGGCAACAAATACAGCTACCAGATGGATCCAGCCAACAGCGATGAAGCGCTTCATGAAGTTGCCCTCGACATCAACGAAGGCGCCGATATGGTTATGATTAAGCCCGGCATGCCTTATCTTGATATCCTACGCCGCGTTAAAGACACTTTCCAAAAACCGACTTTCATCTATCAAGTCAGTGGTGAATATGCCATGTTAAAAGCAGCGGCACAAAATGGTTGGCTAGATGAACAAGCCACAGTGATGGAAAGCCTGCTCGCCTTCAAACGCGGCGGTGCTGATGGTGTTTTGACCTACTTTGCGAAAGATGTTGCACAACAATTAGCAAATAAGAAATGAGCGATAAATATGCGGTGATAGGCAATCCCATTGCCCATAGTAAATCCCCTCTAATTCACCATGCCTTTGCGAAAGAATCAGATCAATCTATTGCTTATACTGCCGAGCTAATCCCATTAGATGGCATAGAAGCAGGCTTAGACACCTTGCAACAAAAAGGCTTTAAAGGCCTTAATGTTACCGTCCCGTTCAAAGAACAAGTTTGGCAAAGTCTCACCGATAAAAGCGAGCGCGCAACCCTCGCGGGTGCCGTCAATACGATTGTTTTTAATGATGATGGTAGCCGCTATGGCGACAATACCGACGGCGTTGGATTATGCCTAGATTTGACGCAAAACCACGGTATTGATCTCGCTAATAAACGTATTCTGCTACTGGGTGCCGGCGGTGCAGCAAGAGGCGTCATTCAACCTTTATTAGCATTCCAACCCGCCCAGCTCACAATCGCCAACAGAACACTGAGAAAAGCCCAAACCTTAGCTGCCTTATTCAATCACTTGGGTCCTATTCGCGCTGCCAGCTTTGAACAACTCACTGACAATTTCGACCTCATCATCAATGCCACTTCCGCCAGCCTTCGAGGCGATGTGCCCCCCATTCCTAGCGCAAGCATCTCGAGTCAGACTTTTTGCTACGACATGATGTACAGCAATACCGATACCGCTTTCATCCAATGGGCAAAAAAGCATCAAGCTGTTAAAACAAGTGATGGTCTAGGAATGTTAGTAGAGCAAGCCGCCGAATCATTTCGATTGTGGCGTGGAATAAAACCCAATACCCAAACTGTGATTGATTTATTACGACAATAAATCGACCACAAATATAATATCGTTTTATCAACTGGTATTAACTTACTCCGGCTTTTTCTTCGGACCCGACAAAGCTGTCTCGCAAGGGTTTTCATCTGCCGTCGCACTGTCAAGTAGTCCCTCTGCAACAATTGACAATCCGCCCGTTGCAACAGCGGCACCCGTTGAAAGCCCCGCCTCTAACACAGCCGTTTTATCGACCAAGGCTGAAGGCTCAGCTAGTGTCCCACCGACCCTGACAAGGCCAACCAGATCAGTCATATTGATACCAACTCCTGTTCTGGCCTCCGGTGTAATGCCAATATCTATTTTTTCCGTTTTCAGATTAATCGTGCCATCGCCAACGATATTCATTTTTCCGGTACGAATGGCAATGCCTTTATCTGCAGTTGCAATACCGGATTTGATATTAAAATTCACCACAGCACAAGCTAGCTCCGTCCCCTTTTTCTCTTTAGAGAATGGGTTGAGCAAATTCACCAATTCAGTGACAAAATCAGCCCCTAAAATATCCAAAGTTCCATCAGAAATTTGGCTTTCACCGACTTTCACAACCGCTTTACCATTCAATCCCGCCATTAGTTGCTTCATTGTCATACCACGTCCTTTGGCCTGAATGTACACATCCGTGCTACCGCCTGAAATAGCCTCTTTTAATGCTTTAATTTTTTCCAGTTTAAAACCATTTACCTCCATTTTTGTGCTCAATACCGCATTATCACGCTGCGCATTTAAATCAAAATTTCCTTGAAGTCGACTACCCGCAAATGCCAGATCTAATGGTAAGACTTTTAAGTGGCCATTTTGCAGATCAACACCGACATCTACTTTACGCAATTGAATACTTGCGGAATCAATCTCTTGAACTTCAATATCAATCTTAGCATCAAGTTCTTTAAACGCTTGAAGCACCAGAGGCTCATCAGAAAAGAGTCGCTCTGATGTCGGTTCAGATTCTGGAGATTTATCCATCTGCTCGAGCGGTATCAAATCAATTTTATGGGATACCAATGTCGCTACAACCTGAGGTCTATCACCCGCTAATGAAATACGAATATCACCCTTCAAATCTGTTTTACCGGCATTCAATTTCAAACCATTAAATTGATAAACCTTCGCATCACCCGACAAGCCCCCCGACAACTTTATCTCACCTATCGGCGGTAGCTCACTTCCGGCTAATATACTTAGCGCCGATGAATTGGTATCGACTTTCACATCCAGCGCAATACCATCACCTTGTTGAGGCTTCAGAACATGCCCCTTAACAAGCACAGTCAATCCTTCAGCTAAAGCGGTTAAATCCAATTTAACGGCATCAGTCTTTAGGCTATTAGATACAAGCCCTTTTAATGCAATATCACCCAGTGCTGGTATTTCAGATCCAGACAATAACGACAATGTTGGTGAATCTGTCTTCAAATCAACATCAAGCGCAACGCCTTTGCCCGCTTGTGGTTTTGCAATATGCCCTTTCAGCAACAAGACGAGGCCATCCATTGCTGCTGATAAATCTAACATCAATTTATCACTCACCACATCGGTCTCGACATCACCCTTGATCGCCAATGCGCCGAAAGCGGGCAATTCACTACCCGATAATGTAGATAACGCTGAATCGTTTGTGTTCAAGTCAATCGCTAACACCGCGCCTTTCCCTTCATGCGGCTGAGCAATATGCCCCTTTAATGTCACATCAACATCACCAATATTGACTTTCAAATCCAGCGACGAATCAGTATTTTCCAACAAAGCAGTCACACCGCCTACCTGGCCATCAAGTGCCACAGGGATATCATCGGTTATTGCCTTTAAAAGCACATCCAATGGCGCTTCCAAATCAGCAACATCAATTGACAGCTGATCTATTGAAAATTGTTTTTTGTCACCTGTTACACCATCAATATAGTGAATCTGAGCTTGCTCAATATCCAACTCATTCACAATGACCGACTGAAATGACGACGCTTCACCTGCCTCTGATTCAGGCGCTTCAAGTTCTGCCACAGAATCAAATACCCAATTACCCACACCCGCTTTATTTGTCTCAATCAAAATATGGGGGCCAATTAACAAGACTTTAGTCACCTGAATATCACGCTTTATCAACGGGTACAATGCTAGACGAACTTCAAATTTGTCCAACGACACCATGTCAGCGGCCGAGCCCCATGCCGCATTAGAAAAATGCGCTTTCTCAATCACCAATGTCGGTATTAATGACCACGCAATCGACACATCACCCTCTAGTCTCAATTGTCGGCCAGTTGCTTCTGTCGTCGCTTCCTCAATTTGCTGTTTATAATCGTTCAAATCGATATTCAATAAGGCATAAAATGCAGCGATCAACGCCACAACGACGATACTTACAACAAATTTAACAGCATGTCTCATCATATTCCCTAACATGTTTAAACGTAATCTAAGGCTTATTATAGAGCTAAAACCCGTCTGAAGTATGACATTACCTCATCCCAAATACTAAGCACAGCCACGTACACAATTCCCCCCGCATTAAGCGTAAAATAAACCACACTTAATGTGACGCCGTCACAAGGAAAACCTGTGCTAACCATCACTCAAAACATCATCATCCCAGATCATGAAATCAACTTGACCGCGATTCGTGCACAAGGCGCCGGTGGTCAAAATGTCAATAAAGTCTCCTCGGCCATTCACCTCCGATTCGATATCAAAAATGCCTCACTGCCAGAACACATCAAACAGCGCTTATTGGCCTCATCAGACACTCGCATTACCAAACAAGGGTGCATCGTTATCAAAGCGCAGCAATGGCGCACCCAAGAAAAAAACCGACAAGATGCCTTAAATCGGCTACAACAGCTCATCCTCACTCACACCAAAGTCAAAAAAATACGACGCATCACCAAGCCAAAAAAAAGCGCCATTAAAAAACGGTTAGAAAATAAAAGCCATCGTAGTAAAACCAAAGCCCTACGCAATAAAATGTTCGACAACTAAAATCCTACCAAGCAAAGCACCGTCAACATAAAACACTTTTATTCTGTGATGACTGGTGTATATTCCCAGTAATTAATAACCGCTTTATTGGATGAGAACGCATATGTTTGGATTAGGTCTTGGCAAACACAAAAGAAAATTGGAAATCGCATTAGAAACTTGCTTTTACCCTCTCATAGACGAATTAGGCAATGTCCCGATTCCCATGCAAACCGATCCTGCCATTAATGCATCCATTCTCGCCGTCTGTGAAACCTATGCCCGCTCACAAAACGTGACAAAACAGAGTGATATTGCCCTCATTTCTGACGCTGCTTTTGAAGAGGTCTACCGACTAGAATCAATCAATGTCCAAGACCGCGTAAGTGCTTGGCAAAACGACAATAACGACGCCTTTAGCCAAGCCTACGCCACTGCCGAAGCTAAAACCACTGCAGATCTTGACTTAACGTGGTTAACCGATTTTGCCAAAGAGAACTTTAAGCCGGCTACAGGCCTGATGTTATAAGTACCTATGATGTTCACAGCAGCCATACACAAACCCATCCTCTTACAAGCATTTTCTGATTGCTTAGATCCATTAAGAAGTGATTTGGGCAACGTCCACCCAGACATGCGCCAAAACCCGTATATCTCCGGTGCCATCCTCGGTACTTGCCGAGGTTATGCCATCAAGCTAAAATTGAAAGAAAATATCGTTAATATGCTTATCGACAATGTCTTTGAAGAGGTTTTTCGCAGTGAATTTCTCCCTATGCAAACCAAAGCCGAGGCTTGGTTGAATGAGGAAAACACTGACTTTATGACATCCTATTATCACGCTAAATCTGTCGCAGAAGTTGAACTAAATTTAGACTGGCTCGGTCAATATTTACAGACGCATTTTGAAAAAGCCAGTACACTAGGCCAGCAACTGTAAACCGATATTGATACCTAATAAAGAAGGCAACGTTATGTTTGAAGTAATTATGCACAAGAATAAATTAAAGCAAGCATTTTCAAACTGCTTTCAGCCGCTCAAAAGTATCTTCGATAACGTCCCTATCCCAATGCAAAAAGACAGGTATATTACTGCTGCAATGCTAGGGACATGTCGCGGGTATGCTGAGGCTGCAGAGTTGTCAGAAAAAGCCTTTGCCAATATTGTCGATGCTGTGTTCGAAGAAGTTTATCGTCAAGATTCTATTGACGTTCAAACCAGAACTGAGACTTGGTTAACGGAAGCAGATACCGTATTTATGGAATCATATTACCAAGCAAAAGAGAAAGCCTCGCTCGATATTGATCTAACTTGGCTACAGGCTTATGCAAAGACACATTTTGATGCCGCTATTGAGGTACGTCATTCTACATAACACATAGAGACTCATGTTCAAATTATTTAAAAACAATCAGCATAAACGCTACTTACTTAACGCCTTTTCAAATTGCTTTAAGCCGCTCAATGATGAGCTCGGCAATGTCCCCATTGACATGCAGTCTAGCCACGAAATCACGGGCTCCGTACTTGGCACCTGCCGCGGTTACGCCATTGCTAACAAAATTAACGAACGTAGTTTTATCCTCATTGTTGATGCCGTCTTTGAAGAGCTCTTCAGACGCGAGTCAGTCGCAGTTCAAACCAAAACCGAAAAATGGCTACAAACTGAAGATGAAATTTTCATGCTGGCCTATTACCACGCAAAATCAAAAGTGCTTAAGAGCAAACCCTTCGATTTAAGCTGGCTTTCAGATTACGCCAAAAAACATTTTAAAGCAGGCCACCAAGTGATGTTTGACATCATCTGACCGAAACAATCGTTAAATGTTATCGTAAGCGTTATGACACACATCACCACCCAACTTTATCAATCGCCGGTTGGAGACCTTATCCTCGGCACATTCAATCACAAATTGTGTCTGTGTAACTGGCGTTATAAAAAGAATAAAGCCGCTGTCGAAAGACGACTCTTTAAACACCTGAATGGATCGTTTAAGCAAGGCAACAATGCCTTATTAACCACCACTAGCAAACCGCTCGATGAATACTTTAAAGGTCAAAGAACCGATTTCGACCTGCCCATTGTCTTAGCAGGCACCGCTTTCCAAACACAGGTTTGACAAACCCTACAAACCATTCCATATGGCCAGACTACAAGCTATTTACAACTTGCTCAGACATTAGGCAAAGACAAAGCTGTCCGTGCTGTCGCTAGTGCTAACGTCGCTAATGCCCTCTCGATTATTATTCCCTGCCATCGTATTATCGGCCACAATGGCAAACTCGTCGGTTATGCCGGCGGCCTGGACACTAAGCAAAAACTACTACGGCTAGAAACTACCTGACTCAAACAGCAGTGCCCACGAGCCAATCTTGTTCGACAACTAAAACATCACCCTGAAATATTTGGCCCAGAAAACGAGCCCCAGCCTTAACAAGCCCCACGCCTTCAGGCGTTCCGGTCATCAGCACATCGTTATCTTCAAACGATAAAAAGGTGTTTGCCTCAGCCAATAACACCGTTGGAGAATCGATCATGTCAACAACCCTGCCATCCTGTACAACATCACCATTAATAGACAAACGTAAAGACAACCCCGTTATATCACCATTAAAAGGGACAAACGGACTCAATACAGCAGCCCCATCAAAGGACTTGGCCCGTTCCCAAGGTAAACCTTTCGTTTTTAACGCTGCTTGCACATCCCGTTTAGTCAGATCCAAGCCAAAGCCCACACCAAAAATGACATTATCACGTATCAAAAAAGCAATTTCTGCTTCATAAGACACGATCCCATCTGCCGGTAAAACCAAATCATGGCTTATCGCTGAATTGGGTTTTATAAAAAATACGGCTTGTTCAGGAACTGTATTACCCAACTCTTTGATATGAATTAAATAATTTCGCGCTACGCAGACCACTTTCGATGGTGACACCAACGCATCATTAAACTGAATAGTATGCATCTAATTCCCTAAAATGTTATATTACCCATTCTAGACTAACCTAAAAATTTCCGTCGTTTTAAACCCGCATGAGGCCAGACCTTAACTTACAAAATTTGAACTAGCTCACATCTTTAACTAAATCCAGTCCGCCCTATGGACTTACATATACTGGTTACATAAAGTTAGATACGGTAATTTACAGTTTTTAACTTCCACAATAGAAAATCCTCTTTGCTGAAGTTGCTTCCTCAATTCAGCACCAACAAATTTTTTAAGTTCTGCATCATGAATTTGCCGCAAACCTCGAGCCCCCGGCAAAGCAATATCAGCTGTCATATGTGTAAAATATTCTGGAAAGTGATTAGTAATTCCTACCCGCTGAATACTCTCAACTTCATTTTTCGTTAAATGCTTTGCACAGGCAGGTAATAATACGACAAGTATTATCATCGTTATTTTACTTAAAAACTTCATCCATTCACTTCATAAATAAACTACTTAAGATATCCATAAACCATTCTAATGAAAGAACCTAAAAATAAACCCGATACTCCATCGTCAATGAATGCGGAAAACTACCAAACTCTGTTTTCAATTGGCCAAACTCTGGCTGTTTGCCTATCGGAATATTAATCCCAACCGATAGCTCTGATTCATCCGATAAAGAATAGGTCGAGTATAAGGCTAATAACTTTGATGCATCCTGGTGGTTAAATAAATAAACCGCATCCCCAAACCATAAGGGCGTAAATTCATAGCTGGCACCCAGTGCAGTATAATTTCTTGCTAGATAAAATTGGTTGTTACCCACTATGGGGTTTATTTGATAGTCATCACTATCATTAGCACCAGAGCGTTGATAAAAATGCTCTAATCGCAATGTTAGGGTATTTTGCCAACGCTTATCGATTGCCAAGGAAAACTGTGCATCTCGGTGGATATTGGCTTCATTAGCAAAGCGAAGGTGCCCTTCACCCTGCAGACCAAACCAATCAAGTATTTCACCTTGAAAATCAAAGCCCATAATGTCATTACCTGACACGCTAGCAGCCACTAACCCAAACTCGAAATTATCCGTCAAAGTCGATGCACGGGCTAAATAAGCCGTTTCTGACCAATCTGGCGACGTCCGCCAGCGTGTTGGTTGACCCAAATCAGATTCATAATCCATTACTGTTATTAATGATAACTGAGAGTAACTACTCCATTGCCAATCTAAACGCGCTGCATCAACACCCGGTTTATAGGTCCTAAAAAAGGCCTGTGCAGCAAACGGTGCGAAAAAGTCATTCGGGGTGAAATAAAAGGTGGTCGCCAAATTAATTGGCTGTCTGCCTAGTTTTAAACGAAAGTTATCACTTTCATATTGGACATTTAAGCGATCAATCACTAAGTCAGCCTTACCATTGCCATAACGCCAATGCAGACCATCGCTTCGCTCAACATCAATTAATGAGGAAAATCGGCTCCCCCCGGTTCGTAACTCATCGCCCAAAACACTTTGCACCACATGCATTTCTGCACTGAGTTTTGACCATTCAATATCCAACATTAAGCGACCGAATACACCGCCGCCGATGATCTCATCATCTTCAAATAGCACGTCATCATTTGGGTTATTGGCAGCCAATCCAATCCCGCGAGCAAAGCCACGTAATTCTATTTCTGTTCCGTCATCCCGCCATTGATAGAAAGCATACGACGTAATAGGGGCAGAGCAAAGTGTGACTAAAACCAAAAACTGACAGAAAAGGTGCCATAGTAAAGTTGCGTTCATACTGCTTTGCGTTCATCCGATTCAACCTGACCATCCAGAATTTGGATAATCCGCTTTGCGCGATCCATCACATGCTGATCATGGGTAGAAAAGAGGAATGTCACTCCCTGCTCACGGTTCAATGTTTCCATTAAATCCAATAACGATTCTGCTGTTTTAGAATCCACATTGGCTGTTGGTTCATCTGCCAACACAATCGCAGGTTGCGTCACAATGGCACGAGCAATCGCCACCCGTTGTTGTTGTCCACCCGACATTTGATCTGGCCGTCTATCTTCTAAACCGGCCAATCCCACATCAGCCATAGTTTTCATCACTTGTATCCGGCTCACAGCAGGGTCAACACCCTGTATATCTAAGACAAATGCTGCATTTTCATACGCAGTCATCACGGGGATTAAATTATAAGCTTGGAAGACAAAACCAATTCGGTTTTTACGTATTTCAGCCAACTCACCATTCTTTAATGCTGATAAGTCGATGCCTTCCAATATCACTTTGCCAGAGGTGACCGAATCTAAACCGCCAATCAAATTAAGAATACTGGTTTTGCCCGAACCAGATGGCCCACATAACGCGGCAAAGTCACCTTTTTCAATCGTTAGTGACACATCGTCAACGGCTTTCACTTCCAACTCACCTTGATGATAGTGTTTATGTAAGTCTCGCAATTCGACAATGGGATTCATAATGCTTTTAAACTCTCAACCGGTGGAATGCGACCTGCTCGCCATGCAGGATAAGCGCCTGATAATAAGGCCAAACTAAATAGCGCAATCAAAATACCAATAATACTTTCTTTAAATAAACGAATTTTAAACACGGTATCTAACAAGACACCGCCAAAACTAAAATCATCGCCATAAGCCGACGTGAGATCAAGCCCTGTCTCGGCCATATAGAGATACCATGGAATCGTGATAATCACGCCTATTATCAAACCAATCACCGCCAGCCAGAAAGATTCCAACATCACTAAACTAAACAAATTGCGTGGCGACATACCCAAGGCCATCATCACGCCAAACTCTCGCATTCGCTCTAATACACTCATCAACATGGTATTCAAGATACCGGCAGCAATGAGCAAAGCAATCAATAACTGACTAATCCGATTAGCACCCTTATCAACAGCAATCATCCCCGCCAAGTCCGGCTGAGTTTGCTGCCAATTGAGTACGTCAACATGTTGGAATTCAGGCTGACTTTGCAAGCTATCGCGTATGGCATGACTAGCCCGTTGATCACGTAAACTCACGGCAATAAAACTCACTTCATCAGCCTTATAGCCCAAAACCTTTTGTACGCTTTGCATCGGCAACAATGCCATGCCGCCATCAACCTCTGACACGCCCGTTCGAAACAAACCACTCACCCTAGCAATGGCACTGACAATATCGCCATTCACATCTGTGGTGGTATACACCACTTTCTTACCTAAAGTCAGCTGTAATTTACGGGCTAAATCCACCCCTATCAAAATGCCTTTACCGGCGGTTGATGTCAGCATCTCGCCTTCTGATAAGGCTTGGATGAACAAATTATTATTGGCGTCTTCTTGTGCCGGATCAATGGCAATAAACGTCCCACCAATACTTTTCCTCGCACTGGCAAACATCGCTTGACCTTGAAGTCGACCAGCCACGGATTTTACTTCGGGCAAGTCTGTCATCATCGCTTGTAGCTTATCCGCATCTTGAAGTCGTTTCTGACTACTTGGCGCGCGATTATAGTCCGGTGCGGCAATCGTAATATGGCCCATGCCCATATTGGCACCGGCATCAATCATGCGAGTATAAAAATAATCGCCAGCCCCGGTAAACGTCACCGCTAATAGCACACCAAAAGCAATCGAAGATGCGGTAATTAAAGTTCGACGTTTATGCCGCCACAAGTTTCGCCAAGCCAATGTATTAAATTTCATGGCTATTGGTGATGAATCGCATCAACAGGCTGAATAACAGCCACTTTGATCGTAGGGTAAATCACGGCAATCGCCGCAATCACAAATAAGAACAAGGTCGGCATCAACAGCGCATTCGGCGTCAATGCTGCATACCAAACCGGATCAAAAGCAAGGCCAGCAAAAGAAATCTCGTCAGCCATCGATGACATATCAAGCCCATTTTCTTGTAAATACCAAGATAAGCCACTGCCCGCCAGCAACGCTATCAACAGCGCTAGTAAAGTCTGAATAAACATTTCAGCATAAATCAATATGATTAACTGCTTAGGTTTAACCCCTATCGCTTTCATAATGCCAAACTCATGAATTCGCTCAAATACGCTCATTAACATCGCATTCAGCACCACTGACGCCACGGCAATATAAGTGAAGATCATCATAATCAACGTTTGAATATGGGCCGTTTCTAGAAAGCGATTAATAACCGGCATCAGTTGTTGCCAATTCATCACGTCTAAATCATCACCCAATGCCGTTTTTAACTGCTCGGTCCTCAACGTCAAGTCACCGGTACGATCTGTTCGCATCAGAACCAATTCATGGGCACCGGCTGGCAAAGTAATCAACTCACGTAACATGCCATTACTCATAAACACACCGGCATTATCAATGGTCGCGGATACCGACTTTAAAATGCCCTTAATCTGGAAACTATCATTCGCCATGTAGCCATCAGCAGTTTGGCCAACAAAGATCAATTCGTCACCTAAACCCACATCTAATAACTTTGAGAGCTTTTTACCAATTACCACACCATGTTGATCATCTGCACTTAACCACTCTCCGGTCATAATATGTTGGTCAATATCGGTCACCGTCGGTTCATAATCCAAATCAACGCCGCGCAATTGCACGCCGGATGAACTTTGGTCACTGGCCATCAAACCAAAAGCAAACATACGCTCAGTGGCATAAAATGCATCAGCCCTAAATTGTGCAACTAAACTGTCAGCATTGTCGATTAAACTGTAGATATCCGGATCATCACGATATCCCGGCAAATGAATTTGAATATCGCCGGTATTCATTGACACCACATTGTGTTCACTGCCAATCGCAAAGCCATCCATCAAAGCCGCAAACACAATCATCATCGTACAAGCGAATGCCATCGCTAGCGTCGTCACCATACTACGATGACGGTTGCGATAAACATTGCGTGAGGCCAGTGTAAATATGTTCATGACAGCATGTTCAATTAGACAATCAACGTTTTTTCAAACTAGACAATGAAAAAAGGCTGTCTTTTAATGCCACATTTAAAGACAGTTCTTCATAAACAAACCGGGTATATTCGTCCGGCTTATCGGCAGGAACAACCGTCAAGACTGCCGGACGTTCTCGCCCCCCTAATAATTGAATATCGCTGAACTCGATGGTCCGCGCCAACACCATGTCTTCATCATAGTAATATTCAATCACGGGCATATGACTGTCTTCTAAAATAATCAATACCAATTTACCCCACACGACAGCAGCATCAAGCCCCGGGATCAATGAGAATTCGATAATATTTTGACCGTCGCGCTCGCCTTCGAAACTAATCTCAGCGGTATAGTCCTCTTCCAACCGCGCTTCTTTCACCAAATCATCATTGGTTAAATGGCTGCCCATCCAAGAGCCCATCATCATGCCGCTGGTCAACTTAATCGTGCGATCTGTCTTGGGTAGATAGGTATGGATATGATTATCGGACTTCAGCGTCGCAGTCCCTTTCTCACGCAGCGGTTGCATGATGCGAAATAAGGTCTTCTCTTTCCCTTTCGACCAGCCTTCCATTTTCATCGTGCGTTCGTAGTGGGCTGTTTTGACATGCATCGATGTCACAGCATAAGAAGATTGACCTCGCCATAAATCATCAACTTCGTTCAACAGCATTTTAACGCGCTCGGAGTCTGACTCTGCTTGCACAGACGGCACAATAAAAAGCGATAATAAACTGAAACAAAAAAGGAGGTGCTTAAACATCATTTTCCCTATATATCCATGATCATTCAAAGTGCGTGTTTTTTAATGCTGCTAATCGCTTTGTTAGCAGGGCATCATACCCATGTAATAGTCGTTCTATTGCTGGATATGATAACGCAGATAATGAAGTAAGTGGCTGTGATACAAACAGGCAATTTGAATGATCACGGGTATAGAACGCAATATGTTGAATCATTAAAACAGACAACACCTTGAAGGGGAAACGCAGCGAATAGCTGGATAGGCGATAAAGAAATAAAAAGTCCCACAGTGCCGGTACGAACGGGTTCTCGAACCATGTAGGTTCAAGTGGATACCTCGATTGAAACTTGGGCTTCCCGACTTGCGGGCCTGCACGCCATTTCAATGTCAGTCTCCGAAGCAATTGCTTATCGGCTCAAGACACACTTGTCGCTATCAAACACCGCAGAACTAGTTAAAGATCATACGCTGATTTCAAACAATGAAAATGATTATTTTAGAGATCTAGTTGGCGTTCTTCTTGTAAAAAAGCGCTAACTTTATCTTTCATCGACAAAAGTTTCTCTACTGCCTCAGGGTCACTATCGCCCTCTTGGCCCTGCAATCCGATCAATTCATGCGCAATATTCAATGCTGCCATCACGGCAATACGATCCAAACCAACTACTTTACCGCTGCTTCGAATCTTTTCCATGCTGTCATGCAACAGCTGCGCGGATGAAATCAGCGCAGGTTTCTCTTCTTCCAGGCAAGCAATTTGATATTCCTTGCCAAGAATATTGACCACAACAGGAGAACTCATAATTCGTTATCCAACTCTTTTAAACGTTCAACCATTTTGTCAATTCTGCTACGAGCAAGCTCCGTGCGCTCTACTAATTTCGCGCGTTCAGTCACCCAAGCGGACTGTTGCGACTTCAACAACATATTTTCTTCACGCGTACGGCGACTGACCCGAAGCAAGTCATCTATTTGCTGCTCTAATTGTTGCAGATCGTCTTTTTCCATTATTATGCATTCTTAAACGATAAAAATAGCACTAACTATAGACGTGCCCCGCCAATCGGGTCAACAACTGTCATAATATGTTTTTTAACTTTGGACCCTATCACGATGTCAGAATTATACTTTCCATCCCTTTCACCAGAAAATAACACTGGCGATGGCCCCGCGAATGCCGCCGAGCTGCAAGGTGCGCTGTGTGGTTTACTCTGTCTGGATTCCCAAGCAAACCGCATAGACTGGTATAAAAGCTTATATGACGATATCGCACCCGATAACAAAGAGGTTTTAGACCTGACTGCGCTATTTGATCAAACAGTTCAATCACTTAATAGTCTTGATTTTGATTTGCAATTGACGCTACCAGATGACAATGCCCCACTGCCATCGCGCATTTTAGCCTTGTCAGATTGGTGCCAAGGTTTAGTCTACGGTTTAGGCTCATCAGGCTTAACTGATGACACCGAATTTTCAGCCGATTGCCAAGAATATATCGCCGACGTGATCAAAATCAGTCAAATTAGCGATGATATTCCCGAAGACACTAATGAAGAAGAAACGAATTTCGAAGAACTCGTCGAATACTTAAGAATGGGACTGTTTCTGTTATATAGTGAACTTCAACCCCTCGATACTACTCATAATCAAACAGAACATTAAAACGCATCACACCCTAAACTATGACTAAAAAAGAATTCGCAAAACGCCGCCAACAACTCATGGGTATCATGGGGCCAAACAGCATCGCCGTTTTACCCAATGCCGAAGTGGCCAACCGTAACCGTGATGTTGATTATCCTTATCGTAGCGACAGCAACTTCCATTACCTCAGTGGCTTTGATGAACCTGAATCAGTAATCGTTATTATCCCTGGCAGAGCGCATGGCGAATATCTCCTGTTCTGTCGTGAACGTAACTTAGAAAAAGAAATTTGGGATGGCTACCGCGCAGGACAAGAAGGCGCTGTTGAAAAGTTCGGTGCTGATGACTCATACCCTATCAGTGACCTCGATGATATCCTGCCCGGCCTATTAGAAGGACGTGAACAAGTCTATTACACCATGGGTAATATCCCGAACTTTGATCAACGCATGGTTGGCTTTTTAAATCACCTTCGCAATGCTTCACGCCAAGGTAAAAATTCACCGACCGAAATCATTGAACTCGACCATTGCCTGAATGAGCTACGCCTATTCAAAAGCAGCGCTGAGATCAAAGCCATGCGTCAAGCCGCTGAAATTTCAGCCCAAGCCCATATTCGTGCCATGCAGTTTACCCAACCCGGTCATTGGGAATATCAAGTTGAATCAGAAATTATTCATGAATTCATGAAAAACGACTGCCGTTCACCAGCCTACCCATCGATTGTTGGTGGCGGCGAAAATGGCTGTATTTTGCATTATATTGAAAACAATCATAAATTAAAAAACAATGATTTATTACTGATCGATGCCGGTGCCGAGTATGACTATTATGCCGGTGATATTACCCGAACATTCCCTGTTAACGGTAAATTCACCCCTGCTCAAAAGACCTTATATAGTATTGTGCTAGACGCACAAAAAGCCGCCATCGATGCGGTCAAACCCGGCAATAATTGGAATCAACCTCATGAAGAAGCCGTCCGCGTCCTCACCGAAGGTTTACTGGAAATAGGCTTACTCAAAGGAAAATTAGAGCAACTGCTTGAAGACCAAGCCTACCGTGAGTTTTATATGCACCGTACCGGCCACTGGCTCGGTATGGATGTCCATGACGTCGGTGACTACAAAGTCGGCGGCGAATGGCGCGTCTTAGAACCCGGCATGGTACTCACAGTTGAACCTGGCCTTTACATTCGCGATCTCGGCCATGTCCCTAAAAAATGGCATTTCACCGGTATTCGAATTGAAGATGATGTCCTCGTCACCAAAACAGGCAATGAAGTATTATCTGCCGCTGCCCCAAAAGAAATTAATGAAATCGAAGCCTTAATGGCCCAAGCAAACCACTAAGCACATGGCACAAGCAGATTACGACATCATTATTGTAGGCGGCGGTATGGTCGGTGCCAGTTTTGCTTATGCCTTAAAAAACAGTGCCCATAAAATCGCCCTTATCGAAGCGTTTGACTTCAAAACAACGCAACAACCTAGCTACGATGATCGCGGCATCGCGTTATCTTATGGTTCACAACGTATTCTAGACACCATGGGCTTATGGCAACAACTTGCACCCCATAGCACGGCCATTAGTGATATTCATATTTCAGATCGTGGCCTTTTTGGCGCCACGCGGTTATCGGCCCAACAAGAAAATGTGCCCGCGCTAGGCCAAGTGATCCTCGCCAGAGCCATGGGCAAAGTGTTGAATCAAGCCATGTCAGAAAACACGACGCTAGATATCTTATGTCCAAACAAAGTGATTGCATTAAATCACCAGTCAAATCAGGTCGAATTAACACTCGATGATGACCGAAAAATAACCAGCAAACTCATTGTCGCAGCCGATGGTGCCAATTCAACCATTCGTCGTTTATTAGACCTTTCTGTTACTGAACAGGAATACCAACAAACCGCCATTACCGCTAATATCAGCACAGAACGGCTCCATCACAACCGCGCCTTCGAACGCTTTACAGAGCACGGTCCAATCGCACTTTTACCTATGCCAGATAATCGTTGCAGCCTAATCTGGACAGTCAAAACCGGCGATGAAACAGCAATCAATGATCTCGACGACACAGCCTTTTTAGCCCGACTCCAAACTGAATTCGGTTATCGCCTTGGACAATTCACCCAAGTCGGTAAAAGAGGCCATTATCCACTCAAACTCACGCAAACCGACCAGCCGATTCAAAACCGTATCGTCTTTGTCGGTAATGCGGCCCATAACCTCCACCCAATAGCCGGGCAAGGCTTTAACCTTGGCCTCCGTGATGTCATTGCCTTAGCCGATGTGCTCGTCGATGAGACCGAAGACTGTGGAATACCAAAACACTTACATGATTACCAACAATGGCAACAACGCGATCAAGACAATGTCATTAAAGCCACCAATCTATTAGTCAGATTATTTAGCAACAATAACCCCGTACTCGGTCATGGCCGCAGTGCCGGCTTAATCGCATTAGATTTAATCCCGCCTGCGAAACACTGGTTAGCAAAAAAAAGTATGGGGTTAGGTAAAAAACAACCTCGCCTAGCTAGAGGTATTGCACTATGAGCCAACATTACGATGTCATCGTCGTCGGTGCAGGCATGGTCGGCACCACGCTCGCCATCGCTTTAAGCACAGAACAAAACCTTAAAATTGCTTTAATCGAACCCTTTGAACTAAAGCCAATTTCTGACAACGACCCTGCTGACCTGCGCGTCAGTGCCATCAGCCAAGCCAGTGAGCAATTGCTCAAAAACCTCAATATTTGGTCCCACCTCATACCCGGACGCCTTAGCCCGTTCACAGATATGACCGTCTGGGAAACCCAATCCAGCCAAATCCACTTCGACAGTGCTTATGTCGGCGAATCTCATTTGGGCCATCTCATTGAAAATCGCCATATTCAACAAGCTTGTCTTAAAGCATGCCAACAACAGAGTAATGTCACCTTCCTTTGCCCAGACAAACCTGTCTCCAAAGAAGGTAATACCCTCACGCTCGACAGCGGAAAAGTCCTCACGGCTGATTTAATCGTCGCAGCAGATGGCGCGCAATCGCCTTTACGGGACTGGGCTGGTATCGATAGTAAAGGCTGGGATTATGACCAGCACGGCTTAGTCTGCACCGTCACCACAGAACAGTCACACCAACGAACTGCGAGACAACGTTTCTTACCCCAAGGGCCACTGGCCTTCCTACCACTTGCAAATCCACATCAATGTTCCATTGTCTGGACAAACAGTTGTGAAGAAGCGGAGCTACTCAAACAACTAACCGATGATGAATTCAAAGACACCTTAGCCAAAGCTTTTGAACATCAATTAGGGGATATCACCGACGTCGGCCCTCGGGCAAGTTTCCCTCTTAAATGTCGCCATGCCGATCATTATGTAGAACAAGGCTTTGCCCTAGTCGGCGATGCGGCGCACACTATCCACCCGCTTGCCGGACAAGGGGTTAATATTGGTTTTCTTGATGCTGCGACACTGGCCGAAGTCGTTATCAATGCCCACCAAAAAGGCCGCCAAATTGGCAGCGTGCATACACTGACAAAATACCAGCGCCAACGCAAGGGCGATAACCTTGCCATTCAACTGACAATGGATGCTTTCAAACGGGTATTTGGCAGTGACAATCCAGTAATCCGCTTAGCAAGGCAGTCTGGCTTTCAATTAGTGAACAACAGTGACTTATTAAAACGCTGTTTTATGCAGCAAGCATCCGGTCAGCGTTTTGCTAACCCGGCACTGACCAAACCTCGGTTTTAAATAAAGTTCAAATCGGCAAAAAAGCCATCGAAGCCGCTTTAATCATCACCGTTTTGACCACACGGCCTTCCTTATAGGAAATAATACTGGCTAGATTATCTTGGGTCGCAATCATCTTACCTATTAAACGCTGAAAGCTAAGGTTACGTGATTCCTGCTCAACACTATCACTCATGATTAACACGCGCCCCTGTTGATCCTTCTTTTCAGACAATAACCACGCAGCAATTTCAATATTTCGTGCGCTGTTGTACAGCTTTTGTTCATTCAAATCCGTTAAATAATAAAAGGCGGTCTCATTCCCATATGACGCCATCAACATCTTCCTAAGCCCAACGATTAACGGCAAAACCCGGTCATTAACATGGTAATCAGGATCCAATGCCAAACGGATAATATCTGTGCCCGCTAAGCCTTCCCAATGTTTATAGCCATAAGATGAAGGACGTTTAAACACCAAATCGACACTGCTTTCAATCGACCGTTTCGCCTTATCAAAACGTTGGCTTGGGTTACGATGATAGAGCTTGATCATCAACTGTTTTAAATCTTGCATTACAGCATGCTGATGAAGCTCAATCACCTCATCAATATCACTTTTTGCTAAACGAGAAATACCCGCATCGCGTAAATCAGCCGCAGCCATTTTATCTTTATAAGGTGTTTGGGAGCAGGCAGAAAGGAAGAGAGAAAAGAGTACAACAACGAATCTAGACAATCTCATCAAATAACCTTTGTTGCAGCTCGGTGTCTAAATTGGCGATTTGTAAATACTGCTGCACGCCACGAGGCAGCGCCTCTTCTACAACAAAACCTAATGTTTCAGGCTGATTATTGTCAGCGAACAAACGGACAAATCGTGCTTGTCGCTCATCCTGCCCATCATCAATTGTTAACGCAGTTTGAAAACGAGATGTCTCAGTTACTGCAGGTAATAAAGGCCTCGCATTACGTGACCTGGGCTCAGAATCGATGATAACCGGCGGCCGAACAGGTTCCCTCGCTTCACTCGAGCGAGGTGTAAAAGCAGTTGATAATGTAGAGCCGTTAATTTGCATAATGACGCTTTATACCATTAATTTTTAGACCTGTGTGGCCTTCTTGTTCGACCTTGTTTTCCTGAATCAGTTCTTTTATGACGCGAAGTTGGTGGTCGCCTTTCTGGCTTCTTAGCAGGTTTAGGCGTCTCCAATATCTCCATCGAGGTCGCGACAACGGGTAATTTATGTTTAATATAAATTTCAATATCAGGTAATGAAAAAGCATAATCTTCACAGGCGAAACTAATCGCAACACCACTGGCACCCGCCCGCGCTGTCCTGCCGATCCGATGAACATAATCTTCATTATCTTGCGGCAAATCATAATTAAAAATATGGCTCACTTGATCGATATGTAGACCACGTGCAGCAACATCCGTCGCCACCATAAAGTGAAATTCACCATTCTGAAAATGCTTCAATAAACTTTCACGTTTTTTCTGTGGCACATCACCCGACAATAAAGCGGATTGGTAACCATTACTTTCCAAATAACCCCACACCTTATCGGCCGCATGTTTGGTATTCACAAACACAATGCTACGTTGTGGCTCAAGCCGTTTAATTAACGCCAGCAATAATGGTATTTTTTCTTCATTTGCGGGGTAATATACTGACTCTTCAATGCGATCACCCGATACTTTTTCAGGTTCGATTTGTACCTTTTGGGGATTATTCATATGCTCATAAGCCAGCTCAGTCACTTTGTAGCTCATGGTCGCAGAAAACAACATACTCAAACGTTCGCTCGGCGCCGGCACACGGCGTAAGAAATAACGCACATCTTTAATAAAGCCTAAATCAAACATCCGATCGGCTTCATCTAAAATCATCACCTGCACTTGCTTAAGATTAAACACGCCTTGTTTTTGATAGTCCAATAAGCGCCCTGGTGTGCCAATTAAGATATCGACACCCGCCGCAATCGCAGACTTTTGTTTTTCGTAATCCTTACCGCCATACGCCACCACAATGCGCAAACCCGCACCTTTATTTAACAGGTGAGCATCATTCGCAATTTGAATTGCTAACTCACGCGTCGGTGCCAAAATGAATGCACGTGGTTGTTTACGATCCCAATTTTTAAAGGGTTCATCCACTAACAAGCGTTGAAAAGCCGCCAATAAAAAGGCAATGGTCTTACCCGTACCTGTCTGCGCCTGCCCTGCTACATCACGGCCTGCCAGTAATAAAGGTAGCGATTGCGCTTGAATAGGAGTGCAATATTCAAACCCCGCATTTTCTAAGCCACTTTGAAGAGATTCATGCAATGCTAATGACTTAAAAGCCAGGTCTGTTAAATGTGCACTCATAGAAATACTTGCATTACCTTTAATGATAGGAAAAAATGTCGTCTGTATTGGAGTGCACGAGTATAGCCTTCCAATAGCTTATATTCCACTGGAGAGAAAAACATGAGCGAAAATGTCACCAATGTGTCTGATGGCGATTTTGAAAGCCTAGTATTACAGTCTGACTTACCTGTCTTAGTTGATTACTGGGCTGAATGGTGTGGTCCTTGCAAAATGATTGCCCCAATCCTAGAAGAAATTGGTGCTGAATATGCTGGCAAATTAGCTGTCTGCAAACTCAACATCGACGAAAACTCAGAAACACCGCCTCGTTACGGTATTCGTGGCATCCCAACTTTGATGTTATTCAAAGGCGGCGAAGTTGAAGCGACAAAAGTCGGCGCATTAACAAAGTCTCAACTTGCAGCCTTTTTAGATAGCAATCTCTAAACACGCTACAACCGGCTTTTAAAGCCAACTAGCAAGCCGCGAAATAAACCATCGCTTCCGTTGCTAAACTGCACAAATCTAAACGCAGGGTTAACCTCATGGTTAGTCCTGCGTGACTTATCAAACCTACCAGCACAGACCTGTAATGGACGTTTCCGAATTACTCGACGATCTCAATAAACCTCAACGTGAAGCCGTCGCCGCACCGTTGGGTCACGCCCGAATTTTAGCCGGTGCTGGCAGTGGTAAAACCCGGGTACTTGTCCACCGTATTGCTTGGTTGATTCAAGCTGAAGCCCTTTCTCCTGCCAATATCCTTGCTGTTACCTTCACCAACAAAGCTGCCGCCGAAATGCGAGGCCGCATTGAAGATATGCTCGGCTATCCCATCGGTGGTATGTGGGTTGGCACCTTCCATGGTCTAGCACATCGCTTATTGCGTGCGCACTGGAAAGAAGCCGACTTACCGCAAAGCTTCCAAATTCTCGATAGCGACGATCAACAACGTATGTTGAAACGGCTAATTCGCACTATGGAATTAGACGAGTCACAATGGCCTGCCAAACAAGCCCAGTGGTATATCAATGGCCAAAAGGATGAAGGCCTAAGAGCCAGTCATATCCAAGCTGGCAACGACCCCTATTCACAAAAGATGCTCGCGATTTACCAAGCTTATGAAGATGCCTGCCAACGTGCTGGCGTAATTGATTTTGGTGAGATTTTATTGCGTAGCCATGAACTCTGGCTTAAGCGCCCAGATATTCTTGCCAACTACCAACAACGTTTTAGCCAAATTCTGGTCGATGAATTCCAAGATACCAATGCCATTCAATATGCTTGGATCCGCCTATTGGCTGGCGACACGGGTGATTTATTTATTGTCGGTGATGATGATCAATCTATTTACGGTTGGCGTGGCGCTAAAATTGAAAATATTCAAAAATTCCACCAAGATTATCCGACTGCGGCCAGCATCAGTCTAGAGCAAAACTACCGCTCAACCGGCCATATATTAGGTGCGGCCAATGCCGTCATTGCCAATAACAGTGAACGACTGGGCAAAGAGTTATGGACCGAAGATGATGACGGCGAACTCATCCAGCAATACCACGCCTATAACGAACGCGACGAAGCCAGCTACCTAGTTGGACAAGTCCAAGCTTGGGTCGATAAAGGCGGCAACCGCGCTGACAATGCAGTTCTTTACCGTTCTAATGCCCAATCACGCGCCATTGAAGAAGCCTTACTACAAGTCAATATGCCTTATCGTGTTTATGGCGGATTACGCTTTTTTGAACGCGCCGAGATCAAAGATGTTTTATCTTATTTAAGACTCATCTCTAATCGCAACGATGACGCCGCTTTCGAACGTATCGTCAACACCCCAGCACGCGGCATTGGTGCGGCAACATTAACGCAATTACGTCAATATGCCCGAGAACAAAGCCAAACTCTCTGGCAAGCCACCACCGCGCTACTCGATGCCAAATTCTTCACGGCGCGTGCGGGTAATGCCTTAACAGGTTTCTTAACCTTAATTGACTCTCTCACACCAGAAACCGAATTGCCTTTGCACGAGCTCACCAGCCTCGTCATTGATGAAAGTGGCCTACGAACGCATCACTGTAAAGACAAAACAGAAAAAGGCCAAGGCCGAATAGAAAACTTAGACGAACTGATCAGCGCCAGTATGCAATTTAACCAGCCTGAAGAAGCTGAAGACATGTCCCTCTTGGATGCTTTCTTGTCGCATGCCGCATTAGAAGCCGGCGAAAACCAAGGCGGTGCATGGGAAGATTGTGTCCAACTGATGACCCTACACTCTGCCAAAGGCTTAGAGTTTCCCGTTGTCTTTATGGTCGGGATGGAAGAAGGCCTCTTCCCTGGTCAAAAAAGCAGTGATGACCCTACTCGCTTAGCCGAAGAGCGCCGTCTTTGTTATGTTGGTATGACGCGAGCACGGCAAACCTTATATCTGCTACATACCGAATCGCGTTTTCTCTATGGCCAAGAGATGTCGCCTATGCCATCCCGCTTCCTCAGTGAAATCCCCTCTGAGCGTATTGAAGAAATCCGAGCCCGAACTAATTCAGTGTCTAGCGGCCAAAGTGGCTACAGCCACATGGCGCCAAAACATACCATGACGCTCAATGAAACAGGCTTTCTGCCCGGCGAACAAGTCCACCATCAAAAATTTGGCCAAGGCACCGTTATTGATACCGAAGGCGCAGGCAAAAACAGTCGAATACAAGTCAATTTTAAACACGCTGGTAGCAAGTGGCTCGTACTCGCTTATGCTAAATTAGAAAAAACATCATCGTAAGGATCGTCAATGTCACCCAAAAATTGGCTTAAAACCCTCGTCATCACTTTGAGCATTGGCTTACTGAGTGCTTGCAGCGGACAAGAGACTGACAGCACTGCCGCACAAACCGCTGAGCCCAGCAAAACCTACCGCTGGAAAATGGTCACCACTTGGCCACCCGGTTTCCCAGTTTTACAACAAGGCGCTGAACGCTTCGCAGACAACATTAAAGTCATGAGCAATGATCGACTCAATATTAAAGTCTATGCCGGCGGCGAGCTCATCCCGCCCCTACAAACTTTTGATGCTGTCTCGCAAGGCACAGTTGAAATGGGCCATGGCAGTGCCTATTATTGGGCCGGTAAAGTCCCAGAAGCACAATTTTTCTCAACCGTCCCTTTTGGTATGACAGCACGTGGTATGAATGCCTGGCTCTATGATGGCGGCGGTCTTGAATTATGGCGTGAAGTCTATAAACCTTTCCACGTCATCCCATTCCCACTGGGCAATACCGGTGTTCAAATGGGCGGTTGGTTTAACAAAGAAATCAATTCACTGGCCGATATCAAAGGCCTGAAAATGCGTATTCCCGGCTTGGGCGGCAAGGTCTTTGCCAAGGCTGGTGGCAATCCCATCCTACTAGCAGGTAGCGAAGTCTATACGGCATTAGAACGCAACACCATTGATGCCACTGAATGGATTGGTCCATACCATGATCAGCGTCTCGGGCTCTACCGCGCAGCAAAGCATTATTACTACCCCGGCTGGCATGAACCTGGTACTGTGCTTGAATTGACCGTCAATGAACACGCTTGGAATACCCTACCTGCTGATCTGCAAGCCATTGTCAGCAATGCAGCCCAGGCAGAAAACGTCCGTATGCTGTCAGAAATGGAACAAAAAAATATCTCAGCCTTAGCCCGGTTACAGCAACGAAAAGACATACAAATCCATCGCTTCCCTGACGATGTTTTGCAAAAACTCAAAATGCTAACCGATGAAACGTTACAAGAAGAAGCCGCTAAAGACCCGAAGTTTAAACGCGTTTACGAAGCCTATCAGGCATTCAGGCAACAAAACGATCCTTGGTCAGATATCTCAGAAAACGCCTATTTAGCCATTCAATAACGGATGAAAAAGACACTTTATCTGATCTTCACCGAAGAAGGTTACACCGAAACTAAAGACACATTAATCGAAGCGTCCGCTGCACTCTGGATAAACCCAAACATCCTTGATGCAAAACAATTAGATATGCTAGAAAAAGCAGGAATTGAACCCCATATTCTTGAACAGTGGGTGACGCCAAGCGATGAAAAAACCATACACAATATCATCAAGCAAATAGAACAACGCCATGACAACATAGACCTACTGGTTGAATATCTCTAATTGAATAGGCGTAGGACTCACTTTTATATCAATTAACCTCGACTATTCGCTAGTTTAAAAATGACTAAACAAGCTATATTGCTAAGAAGCGAGTCTCATCACCTTTCAAAGCTGATGTTGATTGAAAAATGTAAAGGCAAAAGTGAAAATAAACTCAACACTAAGATTACTGATTGCATTACTGCTCGGATTAATTATCACCGTGTTACTGGGTCAGTTCATCTATTCCATAGAAACCCAAGGGATCAAATCAGCGTTTGAAAAAGACGTCGTCACAGAAAGTTTGGCTATCGAACGAGAAATTGTCTTAAATTTTCATGCTATCGACTCGCTGAAGAATTTCTTCGACAACTCACAGCATGTCAATCCTGATGAATTCAAACAATTTTCTACGGCATTACTACAATCTCATCCAAATATAATAGCGCTGTCTTGGGTGCCTATAGTTACCTCATCAGAACGCACGTACTATGACTCAAACCAAACTTATTTTGTACACCCACTTCACATTACTGAACGAGATAAAACACAACACCTTATTCTTACCCAAAAACGCGATGTTTACTTTCCCGTCTCTTATATTGAACCAATTACTGGTAATGAAAATGCCCTAGGCTTTGATCTCGCATCTAACCCAAAACGGCTAGCGGCACTGACCCTAGCGAAAAAAACAGGTGAGATAGCCATTACTGCTAGTCTTAAACTTGTACAAACGACCGGGACACGCAAAAGTTTCCTCGCCTCAGTACCTGTCTATGACAAAGGCCCAGGCCAAAAACAAATTCTCAAGGGTTATATAACCGCCGTATTCCACATCGATCAACTCATGGTCAACGCCCAAAAAAATACCGCTGAATACGACATTAGTCTCACCCTTTTTGACCAAACAACAGCCATCGCAGAAGAGTTACACTCGACCCACGCTGAAATCACCGAAAAAGCCATAGAACGTATTGCTTTACTCGATGATATGACAGGCATTGCCAACCGACGCCATTTTGATGATTATTTCATAAAAGAATGGCAACGTGGCCAACGCGAAAAAACCCCGCTCACACTGATCGTCATCGATATCGATTTTTTCAAACAATATAATGATAATTATGGTCACTTATTAGGAGACCATTGCATACAAGAAGTCGCATCAGCATTGAGTAACACATTAAGACGCGATTCGGATTTATTAGCCCGCTATGGTGGAGAAGAATTCGCTATCATCGCGCCCAACACCTCAGACGGTTACATTCTATCTGAACTATGTCGCAAAAATATCGAAACACTGGCTCAGCCCCATGCGCACTCTAAAATAGCCAACCACATTACCGTCAGCGCTGGATTTACGACACTCATCCCCTCAAATGAATCCAACCCAGATGCGTTATTTAAAATGGCAGACCAAGCACTCTACAAAGCAAAATCTGCCGGGCAAAATCAAAGCGCCGCTTTTTAGCTTCTCGATTAACACCTTATGGAAATCCTTATCGTACTTGGCCGCGTTTTCTTCGCCTCCTTTGCCAATGTCGTTCAAAAGCAGCTAAGCCAACAACACCATCCTTTACTGATTGTCATGGCATCTTATGCCATTTTATCCGTCATTTGTCTTCCATTACTCTTTTTTATCCCCATCAACGAGCTCAGCACTGCGTTTTGGTTAAATTGTCTACTCGCTGCCCTACTCGATATGGCTGGCACCCTCTTTTTAGTCAAATCCTTATCAACGACTGATCTATCCGCTTTCGGTCCGCTTAACGCTTATAAAGTCGTCATATCGATGGTTCTAGCCTTTTTTTTCCTCAACGAAATACCGAACATGCAAGGTTTAACAGGCATTTTCATTATTATTATCGGCAGCCTCTTTCTTTTTCCACCCAAAAAATTGCAAAACCAGCAACACCGCCTAACACAGCTGTTCACCGACAAAGGTGTGCAATATCGTTTCCTCTCCATCCTACTTTTTTCAATTGGCGCTCTGCCATTAAAAAATGCCGTACTCGTAGGTCAAGCGTTAGCCACAACGGTTTTTTGGTGTTTACTGGGATTCCCTTTAGCTCTACTGAGCTACCGGCTATTCACACCCCATGACGCACCCAGCACCAAACAACTCAAAATAGCTATGCCACACATTATCACCCTCGGTGCGCTCATGTTTTTAATGCAATACACCACCCTAATCGTGCTATCACAGACCCTGATCGCCTACTCCTTAGCACTGTTCCAGCTCAGCATGGTCTTACAAGTTTTCCTAGGCTACCGCATATTTAAAGAACAAAATATTCAACGACGTCTACTCGCTTGTTTTATTATGATTACCGGCAGCCTCTTAGTGCTGAAAGCCTAATAAAACACTGCGTATCACAAGATTTTTAATAGCTTGACTGTTATCATAGTCAGCCCATCACCCCAGCGATAAACACCACTACCATGACTTTTGAAGATCTACTTCTTGATGCCCAACTGCTAAAATCGCTTGCCAAGCTAGACTTCAAAACACCAACAGCGATCCAAGAAGCCGTCATTCCCGTTATTTTAGAAGGGAAAGATGTGCTTGCAGGCGCTGCGACGGGCACAGGTAAAACCGCTGCCTTTGTTCTACCCATATTGCAACAACTGATCGACGAGCCCAATAAAATCGACCATGCCACCGTCCTAATCCTTGCCCCGACGCGCGAACTCGCTTTCCAAATCCAATATGCCATTAAACAATTGTCATATGGACTCTACATCAACACAGCTATCATCACCGGGGGCTTTTCACCCGCAAAACAATCCGAATTTATCAGCCAAAAATGCGATATCCTCATCGGCACTCCCGGTCGTCTTCTTAACCTCGTTGCTGATGAAGTCTTAGATCTAACCGATCTCGATATCGTCGTGATTGATGAAGCTGATCGCATGTTAGATATGGGCCAAGGGCCAGATGTCTTATCACTCCTCGCCACCATCGCTAATGGTTTTCAAGCTTGCTTATTCTCTGCCACCTTAGCGGGCAGTGGCGTTGATATCTTCGCTGAAGAATTACTCTCTGATGCTGAAATTATCCAAATTGATGCCGCCAATCAACATTCAGAACAAGTCTCACAAACCGTTTATTACGCTGATAATAAAGCCCATAAACAAGCACTATTAGAAGCGATAATTAACGCGCCAGACTGCCAAACAGCCCTCGTATTTTGTAATAAAAAAGAGCAAGCGAACGATGTGGCAGAGTGGCTACAATCACGCAACATCTCTGCACAAGCCATGCATGGTGATTTTAACCAAGCGATACGCCGCGACAAAACACGGAAATTCCGACAAAGCCAAATTAAAGTGATGGTGGCAACGGATGTGGCAGCACGCGGACTCGATCTAACGAATATCAGTCATGTCATCAATTATGATTTGCCGTTTCGCGGTGACATCTATATTCACCGCATTGGCAGAACAGGACGTGCAGGCCAAACAGGCATCGCTGTCAACTTAGTTGAACATCACGATAGAAAGCAATTAGAACGGATTGAATACCATCTCAAAAAGCCCCTGCCTATCAGCAAAATTAAAGGGCTAGAGACGAAATCTGCCAAGAAAAAAAGCAAAAATAAGAATATCGATAAACCACGTTACATTGCAAAAAAAGATCGGTTAAAAGCAGATCAGACACCTGATGACTAAAGTCCTACTATCAGCGCAAGCATTACGCTGGTTATTACTCTTCACGAGTATCTTATTGCTCGCTGGCTTTTTTATCCCAATGCTGACCCTGACAAAGCTAATTGTTGTCAGCCATTCATTCTCAATTGTTACCGGTGTTTGGCAATTATTACAAGAAGGGCATTTATTCTTATTTTTCGTTGTTGCCGGGTTTAGCGTGGTACTGCCTATCGTAAAGATAGTCCTGCTCTTTAATCTATTACATCCTAATACCACCGCACCCGGCCGTCGTAAAAAGTTATTACATTTAATGCATGACTATGGCCGCTGGGCAATGCTCGATGTGATGGTCGTGGCCGTCCTGATCGTCACCGTCAAACTCGGTGCGTTGGCCAGCATTGAAATTCATCCCGGCCTCTATGTTTTTGGCTCCGCCGTACTCTTAATTATGTTTGCCACCCAGCAAGTCGTTAGCCTGTTGGAGTCCGAAGACCCAACATCAAAAAAGAGTGGTTTAAGCCATTAACTCATCATACAAAGCCAAATAATCCAAGGCACTGCTTTGCCAACTGAAATCACGCTTCATCGCAGTGACTTGCATCTTCCGCCATAAATCAGCTTGCTGATATAAAGTATCTGCCCGTTTCAATGCGACCAGCATCGCCTCTGCTGTCGCAAGTTCAAATTGAAATCCTGTGCCGCCACCCAATCCATCAGCATCTTCTACCGAATCCGCTAAGCCGCCCGTTGCTCTAACAATAGGCAAAGTACCGTAACGCAAACTATAGAGTTGGTTTAAACCACAAGGCTCAAAACGAGATGGCATCACAAAAGCATCAACACCGGCCTCAATCTGATGTGACAACGCCTCATCATAGCCAATCGTCACACCCACTTTATCTGGAAAACGCGCACGCAATACTTGCAAATCACGCTCATATTCAGCATCGCCACTCCCTAAACACACAAGTTGGACCGAAGCACCTTCATCCAATAACTGGCGTACCGCCGCAATCGTCAAATCAATGCCTTTCTGAGAAACCAGTCGGCTAATAAGGCCTAGTAGCAATGTGTTGGGCTCGTTAGGCAAAGAAAACAGTTGCTGTAATGCCGCTTTATTCCCTGATTTTTTATCAATTGTTTTGTCAGAATAGGTTTTTGCAATATAGCGATCCTGCTTTGGGTTCCATTCATCATGATCAATACCATTCAGAATACCGCTTAAACGCCCTTGCTCCGAACGGTAAGACAATAAGCCCTCTAGACCCGCCCCATACTCAGCAGTACAAATCTCTTGCGCATAACTTGGACTCACCGTGGTGATTTTATCCGCAAAAACTAACCCACCTTTAATAAACGACAACTGTGAATAAAACTCTAAACCTTCAATAGTCCAATAAGACTCATCCAAATCTAAGGCTTCAAACTCATCCCGAGAATATACGCCTTGATAAGCTAAATTATGAATCGTAAATAACGTCGCGGGACGACCCGGCTTATCCGCAATGAGTGCGAGTGCTAAACCAGTCTGCCAATCATTACAATGTAAAATATCAGGCTGCCACTGCAACCCAGCTTCATCCATTGCCAATACCTCAATCGCACGCGAAAACAAAGCAAAGCGCGCGGCATTATCTGGCCAATCACCGCCTACGGGCTGACTATATGGCCCACCATCCCGATCAAAATGGTAAGGCGAATTCACTAACCACAACACGACTTCACTATTTGGTAGTCGAGATTCTAAAATCGTAACGGGCAATAAAAACCCATCTAATTTAATCGATGCAACCTCAACAGCACCCTCTAATGCCGCCAAACATGCCCGATAAGCCGGCATCACGATATGCACATCCTGTCCTTGTTCATGTAACGCCAACGGTAAACTGGCCGACACATCAGCCAGCCCACCTGTTTTCACTAATGGGTGAACTTCGCTACTCGCAAACAGAATTTTTCGCACCTTTTGCTCCTAATAAATGTACAATTCGCTATTATATACATTCACGAACATAGTCACAGCAAGCAATAGGAGAAAACATGCAGGACTGTACAATTATTATCTTTGGTGCTACTGGAGACTTGTCTCAAAAAAAATTGTTACCCGCGCTATATCACCTCAATGCAGAAAACCGCTTAACAGAAAACACTAAAGTGATTTGTATGGGCCGTAGACCCATGAATCAAAAAGACTGGAAAGAAAAAGTCGTTAGCTATGTCAGTCCTAAAGCCCGTGGTGGTGTTGATGATGACGTCTTGGCTAGTTTTCTGACCAAAGTAAGTTATTTTCATTGTGATATCAATGAACCTGAAACCTATACAGAACTGAAAAAAATCCTAGATAACCCTGACTACCATTTCTCAAAAAATATCGTCTTTTACTTATCAATCGCGCCTGCTCTATTTGATGTGGTCGGTGATCAATTAGCCGCTGTTGGCTTAAATAAGGAAGATGAAGGCTGGCGACGTCTAGTGGTTGAAAAACCATTTGGTTATGATCAAAAAAGTGCGCATGCGCTTGAAGAAGTGCTAGGGCGTAACTTTAATGAAAAACAGACCTACCGCATTGATCACTACTTGGGTAAAGGCACAGTCCAAAACATTTTTGTTTTCCGTTTTGCCAATTTATTACTTGAGCCACTTTGGAACCGTAGATACATCGATCACGTACAAATCACCCATGCTGAGCAACAAGGCGTGGGAGGTCGTGCAGGCTACTATGATGGCTCAGGTGCTATGCGTGACATGATTCAAAGCCACTTATTACAAGTGATGACCTTAATTGCTATGGAACCACCAGCAGATTTAGCGGATGAATCATTACGTGATGAGAAAGTGAAAGTACTCAAAGCTATCCGTCCTATTACCGAAGATATGGTTGATGACCATGCCTTCCGCGGTCAATATGCTGCTGGTGTCGTCAACGGCAAACATATGAAAGGCTATTTAGAAGAAGATGACGCACCTGAAAATAGTGTCACTGAAACTTACGCTGCAATGAAAGTTTATATCGATAATTGGCGTTGGAAAGACGTGCCATTTTATCTTCGTACCGGCAAAGGCATGCCTGAGTCACGCGCTACAATCGCGATTCGCTTTAAAAAGCCACCTCAAGAGATCTTTAAAGATACCGATATTGGCGGCAGTCATGCCAACTGGATTGTCATGGGGCTACAACCAGAAAACACCCTCAGAATAGAAATACAGGCTAAAGAACCTGGTTTAGAGCTCAAAGCCCATACCGTGGGTATGGAAACCGTCGAAACGGAAGACACTAAGCATAAATTGGATGCCTATGAAGCCATGATTCTTAATGCTATTTTGGGCGATCGTTCATTATTCTTGCGTGCTGATGAAGTTGATTTAGCGTGGAAAGCCGTCGACCCAATCATTAAAAAATGGTCAAAAGAACAAGACTTCGTACACAAATACGAAGCAGGGACTTGGGGACCAGAAGAGGCCAGTCGAATCTTTGATGATCCATGTCACCAATGGCGTGATAATGCCTAACGCTTAATTGAAATAAAAGTTAAGTAATAAAAAATCCGGCTTCAATGCCGGCTTTTTTTACTTAAAAATAACGTGCTAGTTCTAATTGGAAATAATCATCCCGTCTGACAGGGTAAAGCACACTAGTATTATCATTGACACTAAAAAAGCGGCCTTCGACGGATAACTTCCAACGATCACCAATCCTTCGGCTCGCTTCAATATTCCAGCCAATGTCTTCACTCGATAAGTCCTGAATTAAACCAAACAATAACTCCGTTGACTGGGTATCATTCCAGGTCAAGCGTGCACCCATTAGCACATCATCTTCAAAAGCCGTCTTCGGTGCATCATCACGATCATCAAATAAATACTCGGCAATCAGTCCAACATCAACATCCGTTTCAAACACACTATAAAATGTATATTCAACACCGCCCGTCAATGCAAAAAAAGTGTCTGTATCCGTTTCACGACGAATTGTTTCTAGCTTCCACAACCAAGCTTCAACAGTATATTGTGCATCTAAGCCAGTTTGATGCATCGTTTCATAAAAAGGAATCAAGGCTGTTGCTGTCGAATTAAGCAGCAATTGTGGTTCGCGATTAATGCCATAGAAATGCGACACGCCTATATCCCAATCGCCCAGACTATGCGACCAACGCACAGCCACATCAAGGTGGTGTCGACCCGAACCAGACTCATAAGCCGCCGCATCAGTGTTGACGACTAACGGGCCCCGCAGTCGGCCATCTCGACCGGCAAACGTCCGTTCCCTAAAATAGGGCATCACAAATAAATCGACGGTACCCCAGTCACGAAACACACTGAGATTAATCATTGGCTGTCCAAGCTTATCTTCCGTATCACTATTTTCAACCAAATCCGTTTGATTGATCACATCCACTAAATGCTGTGATTCAGCCACACCCCAAAACACTTTACCAACACCAACCCGCAGCTCCCAATCATCTCGTACCAGTAACCATTGTAATTCACCAATATCGCCATGCGTTCGCTCAGCATCTTCTCCATCCAAACGCAAAAAGGGAGAAAACAATAAACTCTGTTGCCCGTCATCCCATTCAGTATAAAACTCAGGTGCTAACACCACGGAAGGCACATGTTGCCCGGGAAAAGGCAAAGCAGAGTCATGTAGGAAATATCGGTACTCAGCGCCAGCATAACCCGATAACTCAACGGCTAATACACTGGGTACGGCAAGCCCGCCCAGTAGAGCAAAGGCAATTTTTTTAACCCAAAGCTTAACGTTGGCGTTTAAGATCATTCTTCTTAAAGTCATCTGCAGTCAAACCAGCTTTAAATTTGAAGTTTTGCTGATATAACGTTGTCGATTTACCATTTTGTTGATTATCCATTGTCATCGTATGCGAACGCCAATACTGATCTAAATAGAGCTGGTAATCACTAAAGGTCTGGATCTTTAACAAGCTATCTTTACGATCATAATAATCAATCTTTTGCCTGCGATACTCTACTTTATCTACCCAGACATGGCTTTTTATATAACCAGAATGCTTATATTGCGGCCGTAATTCGAGCACGAAACAGTCGATGCCGTTGATCACCTCATCACGTAAATACAGATAACTGTATTTAGGAATTTCAAATGAACTGATGTCCTCATAAGCAAACTCGCTGCCCATGAACGGGCCCGATTTATTACTCGATGAAATACGTTTCACCCGCTTCAAAGCAGGTAAATAAATCCATTGCTCATCTGGTTCCAGCGCATGTGAATAACTCAGAAAGGCCGTCCCTTTAATATCCCGTGGCTCATCAAACACCGTTAAACCTTTATCACCATCACCATCCATTTCCAAGTTGGTAACGCGAATCAAGCGGACACTTTCTTTACCATGGCGATTACGTAATACCATCTTCATCTCAGCAAAACTATCTTGCCATCCCTTATCACGGTTATCAGTTTCTAATGCAATCGCATGGCCTTTTTCCGCATTTGTTTCAGCCAATACAAATGGCGATACAGCTAGCAACAATAACAAAAGGTAATTACGCATCTTGATACCCATCTTGGTTTTCCTCTAACTTCATTAATAACGGCGGTAAAAACAAAAAGTCCATAATTAACGCAATGGCGATTGTAATCGCGGCCATCGCACCCATATCTGAATTAAGAGTAAAATGAGATTGACTGAGTACCCAAAATCCCATCACCAGCACCAAAGACGTGACCCATAAGGCAACACCCACTGTATTAAAGGCATAACGCACAGCTTCTTTCTCATCGAGCCCTTTTTCGCGTCTTGCACGCAAATACTTGCTTAAAAAATGGACCGTATCATCAACCACAATCCCCAATGTCATACCTGCGACAACAGACAAAGACATCCCTACCTGGCCGACCATTAACCCCCATAAACCAAAGGCCATACCTGCCGGAATTAAGTTGGGTGCCAAACTGATCAAACCAATACGACGTGACCGCAAAGCAAGCACCAAAATAAATGAAATCAATACTAAAGCCAACGTCGTACCCACCAACATACTGCTGACATTACGCTTCCCTATATGCGCGAACATCAAGGTCGGGCTTGACCCGGTATAGCGAACATCTACTAAATTTTGGTCTAACCATGTCGACACACGTTTCTCTAAAGCCAACATTTCTTCTGTATGTAAGTTTTCAACCGTAATATTAAGCCGTGTTTGTCCTTTATCAATATCAATTTGGTCATTTAAATCCAAACCATAAGGCAACGATAATTCATATAATAATAAATATTGTGCCGCCAACTCCCGCGACTCTGGCAAACGATAAAAAGCGGGATCATCGCCATGCATATTCTTATTCAAGCGTTTAAAGGTGTCTGAAATCGTTTGCACATGCATCACTTCAGGCTGTGTTCGTAGCCATTGTGAAAACTGATCGACGGATTGTAAAAAGTCCGGATCGCTCACGCCGCCACTTTCACCCTGCTCTAAAGAATATTGCAGGGTATAAATGCCTGATAAGTTTTGGCTCGAGAAGTCTGTCGCCTGCCTAAAATCAACTGACTCATCAAAATACTCGACAAACTGATCGTCTAATTTATTCTGTGGTAAAAAGGCCATCAGCGATAAGGCTACAATCCCCATCACCACCAACAAACTCTTACGCTGATCTATCACAAAACTGGCAAAAGCGGCCATCGCACCATTATGCTGTTCTACCTGTGCTTTAACACGGAGCGGCATCAACATCATCATGGCAGGCAAGATCGTCACCGACAATACGAAGGCAAACATAACGCCAATAGCCACCACGTTACCTAAATCATGGAATGGCGGCACATCACTAAAGTTCATACTCAAAAAGCCAATGGCCGTCGTGATACTCGTAATAAAAATAGGTTGAAAATTAATCCGCAAACTATCCCGCATCGCATCAGGCTTAGCCATACCTTTACGAAGGTTATGTATGAAAGTCACCAATAAATGGACTGTATCAGCCACAGCCATCGTCATAATAATAGTCGGTGCTGAGGCCGAAGCTGGTGTCAGTCTCCAACCGAGCCAACCCATCACCCCCATCGCAAAAATAATGGTGGAAAAAATCATAAAAACTGAAACAAAAGTCGCAGAAAAAGAACTTAGCAACAGCCCGAGTACAACAATAATCGTTAAAAACATCATCGGCACCAATGTCGCCATATCATTCTGTGATGATTCACCAAAGGCGTTATTCATCATGGCTAAGCCAGTGATATAGATACGATTTCCGGGATAGCCAGTCTCCATTTTGCTCGCCAGCTCACGTGCAAACTGCGCCACTTCCGACACCTCGGTTAACGATTTACCGGGCAACTGAATCGTAATATTAATCCCAGTCACATGCGCACTTGGTGAGACTAGACGTCTTAACAGCAAGGGCTCATTCAATGCCACATCTCGGACACGCGCAATATCTTCAGCAGATAGCCCCGTCACATCATCGACTAAATCACCCACTAATAAATCATCACCATCCGCAATGGTATGCTGAAAGTTCGTCACCGAATCAACACGGGTGGAATATGGTGTTTGCCAAGATAAATCCGTCATTTCAGCTATCAACGCCAATGTATCAGCATCAAAAACATTGTCTTCTTTCGGCGCAATAACAAATAACACATTATCTGTTTTTGTATAAATATCCTGCATCGCCTCAAAGGCTTTTAATTCAGGGTTATCCTCACTAAAAAACACCCGGTAATCATTAGTAAATTCAAGAAAATGGCCGCCACTGCCTGCCGTTAACACCACTAATACTGCCAACAGTAATACCCGCCAAGGATGGCCGATAACAAAATCAATATAACGGTCGGTAAAAGATCCTTTCATATGCTTCCCTAAAATAGCGCTCAATTAGACGCTTGCAGACTTCGTAATAATAATTGACCAACGTGATGTAACATTTGCTCCATTATCGGCAAAGGATAGAGCAAAATCATCGACGGAAAATAAAACAATAAGGTCGCCGAATGAATCGCATCGCCCGTTTCCTCAACATCATCAAAAACAAATGCACCAGAAGATTCTCCCTGCAGCAGCAACTGCTTTAATAAAGTGAGTTTGTGTTGTCGATGTGACTCAATCACTTCCGGGCGCTGTATCGTCAACGCTTCAACCAGCTCACCTATTTTTGGAACTAATTCGAAATAATGATAAGTATGATGTAATTGCTGAGAAATAAAGGCGATCAATTTTTCATTGGCTGATAGCTGTTTATCTGCCACCACTTGGTCTAGTATAGCCTCACTCTCTGCCAAGCAAAGTTACGCCAATGCCGCACAGATATCCAATTTATTCTCAAAATGACGGTATAAGTTAGCCGCCGACATATCACAATCCTGTGCCAACTCAATCATGCCCGTTTTTTTGTATCCGTACTGCCTGAACCGCGCTTCTGCAACTGTTAAAATCTGTTGGCGTATCTCATTATTTTTCATGTGGAAATAGCATACGCCTAAATAATGAATGATCAATTAAATATTCACTAATTAGGCGAAACCTGCCTTCTAGATAATCTCTTCCCTCAATAAATAACCCTTGTCAGTGATGCATCAACGGCTAAGCAACATGATTAACCCATCGCATGACCCAATTGAATAGGCTCATCTGCTTCGATGGCATCATTAAATTTCACCGCTTGCTCACCGAACAATAGCACCACGGTTGATCCCATATTAAACCGGCCCATTTCCTGACCTTGCTCAATCGTTATTGCTTGCTCGCCATCATACGTCCATTGCTGAATAACTTTACCGTAGCTCGGCGTAATTTGACCCGACCAAACTGTTGCCATACTGCCAACAAAAATAGCACCAACTAACACCATCACCATCGGTCCTATCGGCGTATCAAATGTCACCACAACCCGTTCATTACGAGTAAACAAATCAGGCACAGCACGTGCGGTACGCGGACTGACCGAAAATAGTTTTCCTGGTACATAACGCATTTTCCTAAGCTTTCCTGTTACCGGCATATGAATACGGTGATAGTCTTTAGGAGATAGATAAATGGTTGCAAATTGACCGCTTGTAAACTCAGCCGTCAAAGCATCATCGCCTCCTAACAAAGTCAGTACGCTATAGTCCTGTCCTTTCGCTTGTACAATCTGACCTGAAATAATCGGGCCCGCTTGGCTAACGACCCCATCAACCGGCGATATAATCTCATTGTCTGCTAATGGCCTCACGCCCTCTTTCAACAAACGGGTAAAGAAAGCATTAAAGCTTGAATAGGTGGCCAAATCAGTCTCTGCCGCTTCAGCCATATTGACCTGATATTGACGCGTAATAAAACGAATAATCGCGTTTTTAAGCCAAACAACTTCACATCGTGTCACACGATACATCAACATAGATAGGGCATGCTGTGGAATCAGGTACTGTGGCAATGTGATAATTTTATCCCACAAAGGTACCGTTCCCATTTCACCATTACGCTCTGTATTTATTGCCAATTGTCATTCGCCTCTTTCGTCTCTGGGTGAAGGTTGTCATAATTCACTCTTCCAACCCTAAAATTTAGCAGAAGTATAACAAGCAATGGAAAAATATTTCAGAATCCTGTTGGTCTTCACCACCACAACCCTTGCCTCGCCAACTTGGGCAGAAGATGAAGGAGAGGCAGCACCAAAAGCCATGTACTATACCATTCCAGAACCTTTCACTATCAATTTTCTCAACCAAAGCAACCAAAAAGCCCGCTACCTCCAAATCAAAGTAACACTCAAATCGACCAATGCCGAAGCAATTGGCAGCGCAGAACAAAACCTGCCTATGATACAAGATGCGCTACTAGACCTATTCTCAGAGCAAAGCTATGAACAAGCTGACAGCGTAGACGGCCGAAAAGCATTACAACAAGGCAGTTTGACGTCAGCAGTTGCACCGCAACATAATTATGATCATGCCATTCGCCTCGCCAAAAAAGGCGTCGCATCAAATCAATTGATTGATAGCTGTAATTTAAGCGAGGAAGAAGCACACTTGATTAAAAGAATGCATGGTGACCAAGACACCGGTGCGGTGCATTAAGCAGTCAGTAAATCGACCTGAGGCTTACCGACTAAATAACCTTGAATATAATCAATACCCAAATTTTTGAGTAGATCCATCGTGCTTTGACGCTCAACAAACTCAGCGACCGTTTTTTTACCTAGCTTATGGGCCACATCAATCATTGACTTAACCAAGATCTGATCAACCTCATCAGTCTCAAGGTCAGTGATAAACGCCCCATCGATTTTTAACATTTCAACCGGAAAATGTTTCAAATAGCTATAAGAATTAAAGCCGGCACCAAAATCATCTAAAGCAAAGCTACAGCCTAAAGATCGTAATTTATTGACCATTGCTTTCGTCTGTTCAAAATTAGACACCGCCGATGTTTCAGTAATTTCAAACACAATCCGTTCAGGGTTGGCCCCTGTTTCGTTCAGTTTTCTCTCGACCAAGGGATACAGCTGATGATCAAGGAAAGTATTCGCTGATAAGTTGATATTAAACGAAATATCCTTGGGCAAAGTACGTATCAGGTCAAAGACATGATTAATCACCCACAAATCAATCTGTTCCACCAAGCCCATTTTTTCAGCAACAGGAATAAATTCATTCGGTGAAAATATAGTGCCATTCTCTCCTCTCATCCGAATTAAGCATTCGTAATGGCTAATACTGTTCATCGCCACGGCATAAATCGGTTGAAATTCAAGTAAAAAGTTTTCTTGTTCCAAGGCGGCGCGAATCCGAGGTGCCCATTGCACATTATGGCGAAGCTTATGCATTTCCGTATCGCCCGGATTATGTAAATGAACACGGTTACGACCCCGTTCTTTTGCCGTATAGCAAGCCTGGTTGGCATGAGACAAAATATCACCGGCAATCAACTCTTTATCAGCGGATATCAAGTTCATCCCAATACTGGCAGATAAATGATATTCATTGCCCATATGTTCAAAACGGTAACCATCTAACTCTGAACGAACCTCTTCTGCTTTCTTCAAAGCCATTGGCGTTTGGATATTATCAATCAGCACCGCAAATTCATCTGACCCGATACGCACCAAGGTATCCTTAGGTGCAAAAAAACGTCTTAACGTGTTCGCAACTTGAATCAATAAGGCATCACCGGCCGCATGACCTTCAGTATCATTTAAGACCTTAAATCGATCTAAATCGATATACATCAAGACACTGTTAATGCTAAAGTTTCGGGCCTGAATCAAACTCATTTCAATCGACTGTTCTAACTTACGTCGATTTGATAAACCTGTTAACTCATCATGATCAATCGAAAACTTAAGGCGCGCTTCCACCACCTTCAAATTCGATGCTTCTTCTTGTAAGTCAACTTGGCGTTGATAAGTCTGATCACGCTCTCGCTTCACCGCCAAAGCCGTCATCACAGAAGGCGGAAAAGATTCAGCTGTTAACGGATCGTATTGTAAAGTCGTAACACCATGACCTAAATCGGTTAACACTTGCGCATGATCCCATTGAGACTCTTGTGTCAGAGAAATAATAGGAATCAGCTGCCACTCATCAAATTGGTTCATCACCAAATGCAATTCGCGGGCCGTCATATCATTCAAACTACTGTCTAAGACAACCAAATCAATATCACAGATATCGTCTTGAATCCCTTCACGTAATGATTTAAGGACATCTTTACCACTATGAGTGACGTTAATATGCGTAAACCCGCTAATTTCAAGCATCGTTCGCATAAATGCAATATCAGAAATTTTGGCACCCGCTACAACAATTTTGGCGTCGAGCAGTGTGGCAATGTCTGCTCCCGTAATCGGGTCAGCTTGCAGATTCTTTGGCAACTCAGTATCAAGTCCCAAACCAAAATTACTTACAACAGTCATTTATCTATGTATTACCGCATCAAGAAATTACTTTTGACATGGTAAAAACAGTATATGTTTTATTCATGAAAATCAACATTTAATGAGATCTATATAAAGTAACTTATAAAGTAAGTGATGTTTTCAGCTTAGAACAAAGTCCAATTTCAATATTTTCAATGACCGCTAATCATCACTTTTATCATTAGATTATAGGCACTTTACCCGATACCAAGTAAGCATAAGCAATCACCTCGGCGATCACCCGATACAACATAGGCGGTATTTCCTCCCCTAACTCCAACTCCCCTAATAATGCCGCCAACTTACCATCCTGCCGCAACGGCACACCATGCTCACGTGCGATACGGATAATCTCGTCAGCAATCGCGCCTTCGCCACTGGCCGTCACTGTCGGTGCATTTTAACCATCGTATTTTAAGGCGACAGCACGTAACGGTTCATTTTCAAAAATCATACTGATACATCCACCAAATTCGTCGTCTCAGTCAAATATTGCTCAGCCAATGTCGGTTTTGCCACGTCACCACAACTACAACTCACATGACTCACCGACACACCCAACTTGGTCATCGCATCATCTAGCCAAGTAATATGCGTCTCTAATAAGGCCACACTCTATGGACGTTCTGCCCGCAACACAATTTTAATATCATCGATATGCATCGTCACCGTTGCCTGTAAAGGCCCTAATTTCTGGGTGTCTAACCGCAATTGTACGTTCCAAATCTCATAATCTTCATCGTCATTCTGGTTTTTAAACTGATCAATTTGCAACTGAATAAAATCAATACCTTGCTTATCCTTAACAGGTAAATCTATCAACCAACTGGCCATCGCTACCGCTGGATAGTCAGGCTCCTTCAACATCGAAAATTGATTTAATTGCACTCGGGCATGCATACTTTCTACTTCCTTTAACAAACCCTGCAAAACCAACACATCGAACCGACCACTTGCCCGTAATTTTTCAACAGAAATCGATTTATTCAATGCTTGAGCCAATGCGGCTGCTTGCTGTGATGTTAGGACTGATTCTAAAAAAGCAGGTAAAGCGCTCGGCAAACTGGCTGACGAAGGAGAGGTATTTAAGACCGACACGCTTTTCGGCGTCGCACTGTAAGCACCAATTGCCTGCAAAATCGCGGACAATAATGTCAGTTTCGGGCCACTACCGCTGTCCAGCACAGTAGTTGTTAAGGCTGTTTGTGCTGTCGTATTCGTGACTGTCGTATTCGTGACTGTCGGCTTAGACACAACTATGTCCGTTTTAATCGCTGTCTGTGACGCCGTATTTTGAAAAGAAAAGGGAGATGACAAAGGGTTTCGTTTAACCTCATTTCTGCCGCCACCTTCAGAAAGACCGCTACCAGTGGCTAATGGTGTCGCATTCGGCACAGTACCCCCAGGAACACGCACTTTTGACTGATCTAAACTCCCTGTAGACAATGAAGAAAGAGGGCTTCCTCCTCCTAATGGCTTATTCGCTGACTCGCCAGTCTTCGTCAAAAAGATTTTGCCAGTCAGCTCACTCTCTATCACCGCCGCCACTTTCAATAAATTCGCTTTAAAATCATGGCTCAATGCAGCGCTAGGTTTTAATAATTGACGTTCTGTAAATGCCCCGGAAGATTCAAGCGCCTGCCTTAGCGCTTGCGGGTTCATTAACAGCTTTCTTATCAAGAACATTGCCCACTAATTGCTGAAGCTGACTCTGAACAGAATTAGGAAGTGAAAGTGCCTTCATGGCCGTCGTAAGGTGATTTAGTTGCGGCTTCGCCTCAAGTTGCGGTAGCAACTGCCTGATTATATCGATCACGGCTTGTTCACGATCGACAGGATCGGCTTTTAGGACAATAGCCAAAGGCCTACCTGTCACCACTTCAACCAGCGCTTTTTCACCGACCGTAAAGGATTTAACTAATTGGGCAATATCAACATTAAACTGCAACGGCTTTGGCTGACCTGACGTTGATAATAAAAGCGGCTCAGTCGTTTGCACCAACAAACGGTTTTCTGCCAACAGCTTGATGACTTCAACTGTCAGTTGCTGGCCCTGTAAAAGACTAACAGCGGCAGCGTTAACCCCGCCCCACCTTGCACAGCCTCACTCGGTGAAATTAACTTCAGAATAGGTTTATCGCCGCCTTGGACCAATTCCAATTGAACAGTCTGGCCTTGCGACCTTGACCAGCGCCGACCTAGCTTATGCTGATTTAAGCTTTAGCGCGCTAAACTATAGTCAACTACAGAATGCCAATCTTGTGGGTGCCAATTTAGAACAAGCAGATTTAAGTAATGCCGATCTCTCATACGCAAACCTACTCAATGCCAACTTAGAAGGCGCTATTCTCTACAATGTCAGCTTCGATCATGCTAATGGTGATATGTGTAACCTTCAGTCTATCGGTCGATGCATCCGAATCAAACGATGAGCTAATGTAATGTTTTTGGCACAGCCAGTGTGAAAGGCGGAATAGCCACCTCAAACTGATCACCTTGATCATCGACCATCATATAATGACCTTGCATCATCCCTACGGGGGTATCAAGCATGGCAGCACTGGTATAGGTAAACTCTTCTTCCGGCGATAAATACGGATGTTGTCCAACCACACCATCCCCTTCCACTTCCTGCTCATGACCGTCACCACCCGTTATTTTCCAATAACGTGATAACAACCGTGCAGCCAGTTCACCACTATTTTTTATCGTAATCTTGTAAGCAAATAAGAAACGGGCTTTTTCCGGATCGGATTCTTGCTCTAGATAAGATGCCTTAACACCCACAGAAATATTCATCGTGTTTTCAATTGTCATCCTCTTATTATAGCGCGGATCGCAATGCCAAATAACGTGCGCCTGATAAGCCAACCGATTCATCAGTAATTAAGTGCACCGGCATCAATGGCATTAGCGCAGCCATTTTCCCTTTACTTAAAAAAGCAGCCATAAAACTGCCTTGCTCAACATAAGCAACGTTCTTCGCCGCAATGCCGCCGGCGATATACACACCGCCTCGCGCCAAGACACTCAAGGCCAAATTACCGGCTTGTGCGCCATAAATTCGCATAAACAACTGTAAAGCCGCTTCCGCCAAATCATCCTTTCCAGATGATGCTAATTGACTGATCAAGGCCGGCGCGCCATCACTATCAACAGCCGCTTTCATCTTTGTAGAAAGGGTTTTCCCTTGCTGTTCAGCTAAAAATGCATAAATTGCTTCCAGCCCTGAACCCGATAAAATCCGTTCATAAGACACATGACCAAATTGCCGATTCAAATAAGACCACAAGGCCATTTGCTCATCATCATTCGGGCCAAAATCAACATTGCCACCTTCAGTCCCGACCACATCCCAACCAGACTCTCCGGCAAACATAAAAGCCTGACCTAATCCAGTCCCAGCGCCAATAACTGCCCTCGGCGCTAGATTATCCAGTTCACCTTGTTGTATTGTCGTAATAGCTGAGGAATCTAAGCCATCAATACCATACGCCACCGCCTCAAAATCATTGCATAACACAACTGTGCCCAATGGAAATTGCTGCGATAATGACTCAGCATCAATCTGCCAAGGTAAATTAGTAATCGATGCTGTTCGACCCACAACCGGTCCAGCAACCGCTAAGCAAGCCGCTTTAAGCTGATACTCTGCGATCTCAGGCAAAGTGAAAAATACCGCTAAAACAGCCTCAAAATCAACAAACTGATCACTTTGATAGCGTTGTTCAAGCACTAGATCACCAGCCAACGACGATAACTGAACTAAAATCTTAGTCCCGCCTAAATCAACAGCTAATACGGCATCGCTCATCCTGAAACCTTATTGACCGGCCGCTGCCGTATCCATATACCAAAAATAGTCACCCGTTGGTGCTAAACGTTGTACTGGTAAACCTGTTACCGATTCTGTTGTAATGTCCTTCACAATAGCTGCTTTCGCTTCACCAGCAATAAAAACAATCACTTGTCTCGCCGCATTAATCACAGGATATGTCATCGTCACTCGCCAAGAATCAAATTTCTCAACATACAATGCGGTTGTCATACTCTCCGTCACATCCAACGCAGGCGTACCCGGGAACAAAGAAGCAATATGACCATCAGGTCCTAAGCCTAATAACACCAAATCTAAGGGTTTTTCGCCCATCACTTTCGCCATCGTCGCAGCATAAGCAGTCGCCACATCAGCTGGCTCAAGCTCCGTAGGCATCCGGTGGACATTCTCTTCAGGGATTGAAATCACATCAATCATCGCTGCTGACGCCATCTTGAAATTACTGTCACCATGGCTTGGTAACACACAACGCTCATCACCAAAGAATAAGTGGACCCGCGCCCAATCAATTTGGGTGGTATAGGGTGATGTCGCCAACATTTGATATAAACCTTTAGGCGTTGAACCACCAGCCAAAGCCACATAAAACACACCGCGTTTCGCAATTGCCATGCGTGCAACACTAATAAATTGCTCTACAGCAGCATTAATTAAGCTCGCTGCATCCGCCATCACTCTTTGTTCCGCTTTCATCTCTTTCCTCTATATCTCATTCAACAACAGCCAAATACGCATCATGTATTAAACCAAAATCTTGTCGACAATCATAACATCCAAGGCCAATCCCGTAATGGTCTATACGTTTAAACCAGCCAATTCAAGTCGAACTTCCCCACAACACGCCAGTCATACATTATCATGTCAATTAAACCACATAGCCTTTCACCAGAAAAAAGGACATTACCATGCTAAAACTCGTCCAAGTAACGCTCGCTGCTTTACTACTTGTCATTGCACCACTTTCCTTTGCCGACCAAGAACAACACTTTAATCAAATCAATATGCAAGCCACCGCATCTGACAATATTGCCAATGACCAACTCATTGCTATACTTGTCGTTCAAGAAACCGGCAACGATCCTGCAACCTTAGCCAATAAAGTGAATACCAAAATGGCCCAAATCATTGCAAAGGCGAATAGATTTAATAACATCAAGCATCAAACCATTAGCTATAACAGTCGACCTATTTATAAGAATGGCGCCATCAAATCATGGCAAGTAAACCAGAACATCCGATTGAAAAGCCAAGATTTTGAACAATTAGGCAAGCTGGTCAGCCAAGCCAACAAACTCTCAACAGTACAGTCGATGAATTTTGGCGTATCCGATCAACAAATCGAAAAAACACAAGATCGCCTCACCGAACAAGCCATTAAGAAATTTCGCCATAAAGCGGCCATCATCGCCAAAAAATTTGGTAAATCAAACTACCATCTTGTCCATATCAACATCGGTCATAACCATGTACAGCAACAACGTCATATGATGCGTTCATCAATGGCAATGGAAAGTAAGGCTGATGTTGCACCCGCCTTATCGGCTGGCACCAATAAAATCAGTGTCAATATTAACGGCACCATCGAGCTATTTTAAACAATATTCTCATTCAAAATTAACGCACCGTCGGATATTAATCTTGCTGTGCATTTTCTTTTTTAATCACGGGGCAAATTAAGGGGGCTTGCACAAACAAGGTGAATAAGACCACCCTAAAAGCAATCGATTGAATGGTCCACCAATAGGATAAGTCCGTTGGTAATGATAGCGCCAAGGCTAAAGTGATCGCCCCCCTTAACCCACAGTGACAGCAATCGGTGGCACCGCATCCTCGCCCAAGGTAGGAAAAGTACAGTTAACAAAGAGTACACGGCCCGATCCATAAATACTATCTGTTGAACCGAAAGCAACCGTACTATCGACATTCCTCGCAGCACGATAAACCCAAGACCGTTGCGCCCGATTAAAAGGCAGTTCTTCACGATCCATCGCAAAAAAGTATTGGCGAAAGAACTCACCAATATGTTCAAAAAGGTAACGGAAACGGCCTATAACAGGATAATTACGCCGTATCGTTTGTTGTGTCTGAGTGACATCAATAATATAAGTCACCACCACCCACAACACGAGTAAAGTCATAAGCAGTATAAATACCCCGCCAAAAACCTTCATCGCCGCAACAACAAAGTCGCCCATTTGCATCGTCAAATCACCCATCTTCTGCCCGTTCCTTATTCTAGTAGAATGTTCACATAAACGTTTGCAGTCATTGTGATGACAAATAGCTCATCAAATTGTTACATTAAAATATTCATTAAATACCCGGCGTAACACTTTCTTTTGAAAGCTGTAACACATGACTGATGGGCTTATTGTCTGCCAATAGGCCCCTCAGTTGTATGACGGCCACCATACTTTTAGGCTAAAAATAGCTGATACGCCGGGTTATCAGTCTCTTCCCAACATTGATAGCCTAATTCTTTGATAAAACTTTGAAATGCATCACGCTCCAAGTCAGGCACTTGAACTCCTGCGAGTACACGCCCGTATGCCGCGCCATGGTTTCGATAATGAAATAAACTAATATTCCAACGTTGTCCCATCCGTGTTAAAAATCGTAACAGGGCGCCGGGCCGCTCTGGAAACTCAAAACGGTATAACCGCTCATCATCTAATTGTACGGCATGGCCACCGACCATATAACGTATATGCAATTTCGCCATTTCATTATCAGTAAAATCAACCACCGCGTAACCGCTCTGTTCCAAACTATGAAACAAAACATCACGCTCAGCGCGGCCACCATCCGTTTTTAAACCAACAAACACCTGTGCATCGGCATTATCAGCATAACGATAATTAAATTCAGTCACACTCCGGCCAGCTAACGCCTGACAAAATGCCTGAAAACTACCCGGCGTTTCAGCAATCGTTGCTGCAAACAACACCTCACGCTTTTCGCCCAAATCAGCCCGCTCAGCAATATGACGCAAACGATCAAAGTTCACATTGGCACCACTGTTGATCACTGCAAACTGCTGACTTTCTATAGCGTCACGTTCAGTATATTTTTTGACACCCGCCACGGCCAAAGCCCCAGATGGCTCAGCAATCGACCGGGTATCATCAAAAATATCCATGATGGCAGCACAAATTTCATCGCTATCAACTAGAATCACTTCGTCAACTGTTTCACGCGCAATACGAAAGTTTTCTTTCCCCACTTGGCGTACCGCCGTGCCATCAGCAAATAAACCGACCTGATCTAACGTAATACGTTCATCGGCCAATAAGGCATCATGCAAACTCGCCGCATCAATGGGTTCAACACCAATCACTTTGACCTCAGGCCAAAACGTTTTGATATAGGCTGCCATACCGGCAATTAAGCCCCCACCACCAACAGGAATAAACACAGCATCAAAAGGAGCAGGGTGCTGACGGATAATCTCCATCGCAATCGTCCCTTGACCTGCAATCACTTCAGGATCATCATAAGGATGAATAAAAACCCGACGCTGATCCTCAGCAATCCCTAAAGCATGACTACACGCTTCATCATAACTGTCACCATGGAGCACAATCTCAGCCCCAAAACTACGCACGGCCTCGACTTTAATCGGTGGCGTCGTCGTCGGCATGACAATCAAAGCCGAAATACCCAATTTCTCAGCCGCTAATGCCACACCTTGCGCATGATTACCCGCAGAAGCCGCAACCACACCCTGTTGTCGCTCAACATCGCTCAGATAGCACATTCGGTTATAAGCACCGCGCAACTTGAATGAAAACACCGGTTGTAGATCTTCACGCTTCAACCAAATATCATTATTCAAACGGCGAGATAACCGCGGCATCTCCTCCAACGGCGACTCGATGGCAACATCGTAAACCCGCGCTTTTAAGATTTTTTCTACATATTCAGTCAGCATGACAAAGTGATTTTCTAATCCAATCAAGTAAATGTTAAATTCGTTGTTGCTTACGTTACCATTACCCGCCAATTATCTCTATAATTGGAGAGATAAAATCAATACCCGCCATCTCAAACAAAGGAAAAATGCAATGACCGCTGATGAACTTAAGAAACAAGCCGCCTACGCTGCACTTGATCACATTACGACCGGCGGCATTATTGGTGTGGGAACAGGCTCAACTGTCAACCACTTTATCGATGCATTAGCCACGATAAAACATAAAATTGATGGCGCGGTTTCAAGCTCAATCGTATCAACCAAACGACTAGAAGCACACGGTATTGAAGTCTTCGATCTGAATGAAACCGGCACTATCGCCACTTATGTTGATGGCGCGGATGAATCAAACCAGTTTCTACAACTTATCAAAGGTGGCGGTGGCGCATTAACACGTGAAAAAATCATTGCTGCAGCCAGCGAAAAATTCGTCTGTATTGCTGATAGCAGTAAACTTGTTGATGTTTTAGGTGCTTTCCCATTGCCCGTTGAAGTTGTCCCAATGTCTCGTAGCTATGTCGCCCGCGAGATTGTCAAAATGGGTGGCCAGCCGGTCTATCGTGAAGGCTTTATCACGGATAATAGTAATGTCATTCTTGATGTGCACGGCCTCACTATCATGGAACCTATCGCACTCGAAAAAGCATTAAATAATATTGTTGGTGTCGTCACTAACGGCTTATTTGCAATGCGTCCTGCTGATGTATTATTACTCGGCAGCGAAGACGGCACACAAATCGTCAACGCTAAATAATTCAACTCATTCTCCCCTTCACCATGAAAGGGAAAATTGAACCTGACCTCTCACATGTTTAAACCACTCAGTGTTTATATCGGCTTGCGCTACACCCGTGCAAAACGCCGGAACCATTTCATCTCCTTTATCTCACTCACCTCCATGCTGGGTGTCGGATTAGGCGTTGCAGCTTTGATCACCGTTTTATCAGTGATGAATGGGTTTGAAAAAGAATTGCGTGAGCGCATTTTGGGTATGACCTCACATGCGTTTATCACCGAACGATCTGGCGCTTTATCTGATTGGCCAACGTTACAAAACCAAATACAAAACCAATCCCACGTGCTTGAGTCTGCCCCGTTCGTCGAAGGCCAAGCCATGCTCAGCCAAGGTAACCGTGTCCGCGGCACCTTAGTACGTGGCGTAAACCCAACACTCGAACCCAAAGTTTCCACCATTGGTGAAAAAATAATAAAAGGCCGCTTTGATAGCCTACAGCCAGGTAGTTTTGGCGTTATTCTAGGTTACGATCTTGCTCGCGCCATGGGTGTCAGAGTCGGCGATAAAATCACCTTAATTACACCGCATGTCAGCCCCACTCCAGCCGGCGTCATTCCAAGGCTAAAGCGACTCAATGTCGTGGGTGTTTTTGAAATTGGCATGTATGAATACGACAGTGCCCTCGCCTTAATGAATATCGAAGATGCCGCGAAATTATTCCGTATTCCAAACCAGGTCACTGGCTTAAGGCTCAAATTAGACGATGTCTTCAAAGCCCCAGCCATTACCCGTAGCATCATTAAGTCATTGCCCGTGAACTATCGTGCCGTTGACTGGACATTCCAGCATGCCAATTTTTTCCGCGCCCTCAAAACTGAAAAAATGGTCATGTTCATTATTTTATTATTGATCGTCGCCGTCGCCGCCTTCAATATTGTGTCAACCTTAATCATGATGGTGACCGACAAACAAGCCGACATCGCAATTCTAAGAACACTCGGTATGACACCTGGCGACATCATGACCATCTTCATGGTGCAAGGCCTACTGATTGGCTTATTTGGCACATTATTAGGGATCTTGGGTGGTGTCGCTCTGGCTTTGAATGTCGAAAATATCATCGCCTTTGTCGAAAGCTTACTCGGTTACAACATCCTATCGCCCGACGTTTACTACATAAGTAATATCCCCTCTGACCTACGCTGGGATGATGTGACCGTTATCGGCATCACCGCTTTTGTACTGTCTTTATTATCAACATTTTATCCATCATGGCGTGCGGCTCAAACGCGTCCAGCGGAGGCATTACGCTATGACTAACCCTGTCATTGAATGCCAAGGCTTAAGTAAACAGTTTGTTGATGGTCAGCTTAAAACCCATGTCCTCAATAATATCGACTTAGCGATTAATAAAGGGGACAAACTGGCCATCGTCGGCAGCTCTGGTTCAGGTAAAAGTACCCTATTACACCTAATGGGTGGCTTAGATAAACCCAGTTCTGGCAACATCACACTGCACGGCCAAGATATTAATAAACTCACCGTCAAAGCCTTGAGCAAGCTCCGAAACCAAAGCCTCGGTTTTGTCTATCAATTTCACCATCTATTACCTGAATTCAGTGCTTTAGAAAATGTCGCGATTCCTTTAGTCATTGGTGGCATGGATCCAAAACAGGCTAAACATCAGGCTGAACAATTACTCAATAAAGTCGGCCTCAGCCACCGACTCATTCATAAACCCAGTGAGCTGTCTGGCGGCGAACGTCAACGTGCTGCCTTGGCGCGCGCATTAATTACCGAACCAGATTGCTTATTAGCAGACGAACCGACAGGAAATTTAGATCAACGGACCGCACAGGGTATTTTTGATCTCATTTTAGATCTCAATGAAGTATTAGGTACGGCGCTTGTCATTGTGACCCATGACACTGGCTTAGCAGCACAAATGAATCAAGTCTTGACCTTAAGAGATGGTCACTTAGAAAACCAAGTTTAGGACGATGGGCCTTTACTCTCACGCCGCCGCTTAGTCCAACTTCGCAACACCATAATACGCCAGCATAACCGAACAAATAGAATGCCAATAACAGCGGCAGCTGTACCCAAAACAAAGCAGCCTAAGATCAATGGCTGCCAAATAGCCAAAAAGATGGTACTAAACCATTCCCATGACATCGTAAAGACATAGTCACCTATCGGCATTGCTAATAAACCGGCACCAATTTGATAGCATAGAAAATAAAGTGGTCCCATCGTCACAGGGTTCGTAACCCAAACAGCCATCACGGCAATCGGTAAATTAACACGAACAATAATCGCCAATGCCGCAGCGACAAACATCTGTCCCAAAATCGGCATAAAAGCCACAAATAAACCAACGGCAAGACCAAAAGCAATCGAGCGACGATTAAGATGCCATAACTTTGGCTCAGCCAATCGTTGCCCAAAACGCTGCAAATGCGGATGTTCGCGCATGGTGCGATGATCAGGCATGATACGCTTTAAAAACCTACGAGGCATGGAGTCTCATTTTCATCCTTAAGTTGGCGTCATTATAGGGATATATGATTAAAACTGCTATCGCATTTGCAACAGGATGCATTCTCATATTACTCATGCCAAGCTTACCAGTCCTGAGCTGGTTTTGGGTGGCACTGCTTAACATTTTTTTATTTATTTTACCGACAACCCGCTATGTAGCCATCACACTCTTAGCAGCACTATGGAAAGTTTAGCTGTGCCAGAACTTGCTCGATCATCAGCTAAAGTCAGAGCTAGTTAATCAGACAATCACCATCACAGGCACCATTGAATCCGTCCCAGATAAACAAAGCATGACGCTCCGTTTCAACTTCAAGCCCCACCAAGATAACGTGCTGACCTTACCCCATAAAATACGCGTATCTTGGTATCACCCTTACCCCAAAGGTCTTAGCGCGGGTGAACAATGGCAACTTAGCGTTAAACTCAAACCACCTTTTGGCATGATGAACCCGGGCGGCTTTGATTATGAAGGTTGGTTATTTCAGCAAGGTTTTGGCGCAACAGGTTATATCAAAAAATCCGATAGTAATATCAAACTCGCCGATGCAAGCCAATGGCACCTCAACGCCTTCCGCCAAACAGTGGCCAACAATATAAAAAATCAGCTTCCGGACAGTGACAATATTGGTTTAATTCAAGGCATCTTAGTTGGCATTAAACATAATATAACGCAGGAACAGTGGCAAAGCCTAAGACAATCTGGCACCAGCCATTTACTGGCTATTTCCGGTTTACATATTGGTTTAGCTGCTGCAATCGGGCTTTATTTATTCAGTCTAATCTGGTCAATCCGCCATAAGAATTTAGTCTGGCTGGCTGGCTGGCTGCCTGCCTGCCAAACAAGTCGGTGCCACTGGCGCCATCCTCTTCGCACTGGTTTACGCGGCACTTGCCGGATTTTCAATTCCAACCCAACGCGCCCTAATCATGGTGACCGTGTTCATGACCACACTATTGCTACGAAAAACCATTCCAAACAGCCAACTCTTAGCTATTGCCGCACTCATCATTTTAATGATTGATCCCATCGCGGTGATCTCTCCCGGTTTTTGGTTGTCGTTTTTTGCCGTCAGCATCATTCTCTTAATTAGCCAACACAGCTTTCCAAAACCCAAATGGCTATGGGAAAAAGTGCATCTCTTCATTGCATTTGGCCTAACACCATTACTCTTACTTTTCTTTTCACAAACATCACTTATCGCACCCGTTGCCAATAACTTTGCTGTCCCACTTGTCAGTCTTGTTATCGTGCCCTTAGTCTTATTAACCACCGTCTTATCCTTATTTTGGCCAGCAGCAAGTCATCTTGGCTACACCGTCATTGATAGGCTATTTGACACCCTCATCGAAGCGCTAACATGGCTATCGGCAATGCCTCACTCAAATTGGGACACCACACTAACAACCCCCTTCGTTTTAATAGCAATCACCCTCGCAACCTGTTTAATACTCTTGCCAAATGGCTTACCCGCAAAAAAATTGGCCATCTTCGGGTTTATCCCTTTATTTTTATCCCCCACTAACCCGCTTAAACAAGACTAATTTAAGATCACTTTATTAGATGTTGGGCAAGGCTTAGCAGCCGTTGTCCAAACGCAACATCGCACCTTAGGCCTCGATACCGGCGCCAGGTTCAGTGATCGTTTTAATGCTGGCGAAACCGTCCTTATTCCCTTTCTTAAACAACAAGGCATCACTCACATTGATACCCTGATTATCAGCCACAGCGACAACGACCATATCGGCGGTGCAAAAAGTCTGCTTTCTGAAATATCAGCCTCGACAATATTAACCAGTCAAGTTGAACACCTCGCGATGGCTAAGCCTTGCGTCGCCGGCTAGTCTTGGCAATGAGATAACATCAATTTTGAACTATTAAACACGGCAGCTAATCAAACCGGTAGTGACAACAATTTATCTTGTGTATTGCGTGTAAGCAATGAAGAACATAGCCTGTTATTAACCGGTGATATCGAAAAACCATAAGAACAAAAACTCATTCAACGCTATGCCAAAAACTTAGCCTCGACCGTGCTGATAGCCCCACATCACGGTAGTAAAACATCCTCTACGCAGGATTTTATCAACGCCGTTAAGCCCAACATCGTCTTATTCCCAACCGGTTACCTCAACCGTTATCACTTCTCAAACCAAGCCGTCTTAAAGCGTTATTCTGAAATAGATGCAAAAATGTATTCAACCGCCAAATCAGGTGCTATTTTTGTGCATTTCCAGCCGCCGTCAAAACCTAAAATAAACACCTATCGACAACAAGGGAAAAGAATTTGGACCGCTGTCCCTACAGACTGATCCATTTTTCACGTATTATGTCTCTTGTTTTAATCCTAAAATAAGAGCGCAACACGATGTTAGAGCTTTTTACAGCCGGTGGTTGGTTAATGCTACCGTTATTTATCTGCTCCATTATTGCTATAGGTATCATTACCGAACGTTTTTGGAGTCTACAAACAAAACATATTTCACCACCAGAATTAGTCACCCAAATTTGGCAGTGGTTACGCTATCAACAAGTTGATGAAACCCGCATTCGCGCATTACAAGACAATTCACCACTTGGGCAAATACTGGCATCTGGACTCATTAACCGCGATGCACCAAGAGAAATCACCAAAGAAAGTATCGAAGATGTCGGCCGCCACGTCACCCTCTCATTAGAAAAAAATCTCAACACACTCGGCACCATTGCAGCCATTGCGCCACTGTTAGGCCTATTAGGCACGGTTATCGGCATGATCAAAGTCTTCGCTGTCATCACCACAGAAGGCGTGGGTAATCCTGAGACGTTAGCAGGTGGGATTTCAGAAGCACTCATCACAACTGCCACAGGCTTGGTTGTCGCCATACCGACACTCATTTTCTACCGTTATTTCCGCGGTAAGGTCAATTTGCTCGTTGTCGATATGGAACAACAAGCGATGAAATTAATCGAAATTTTGCATGGTGAACGTGATTTTGATCCCGATAAGGAATTAAGAGAGTGAAGTTATCACCCCATAAACCAGAGGAACCCGATGTCAACCTAACACCTATGATTGACGTCGTCTTCTTGCTACTATTATTTTTCATGGTCTCAACCAGCTTTATCCGCGAGAGCTCACTCAAAGTTGATTTGCCTGAAGCGACGGGACAGACTTTAACTGAAAAGCAATCTCCGATCGATATTATTATCAATGCCGAAGGTCAATTCATTATTAATGAAACTACCCTATTAACACCTGACAATAACGAACTCGAAACCTTACTTAAAAAAGCCGTCGGTGACACGCAAAATCCCCATATTATTATCAGTGCCGATGCCAATACCGACTATCAACATATTGTGAGTGCGATGGATGTCGCCCAGCAGCTCGGTTATACGCGATTAACACTGGCCACCCGCCAAAAGACTAGCCAATCAAAATGAACCCAGCTAAATCCGATATGACGGCGAGTGAGCTATACCGCCGCCTACTAACTTACGTCAAACCTTACTGGCTTGTTTTTGCTGCAGCCATCCTGGCGATGGCGGTCTTTGCTGCCACCGAGACCGGTTTAGCCGCGATGATGAAACCCCTACTCGATGGCAGTTTTGTAGAACGTGATCCTGATGTCATTAAGTGGTTACCCATTGCCTTAATCGGACTATTTCTTATTCGAGGTATTGCTAGCTTTTTCACCGCTTATGGGCTCGGTTGGATAGCCCGTAATGTCATCAAAAACCTTCGAACAGAAATGTTTGAATGCATGATTACCCTACCTTCAGGCTTCTATGACCAAAGCACCTCTGGCCAGCTAATGGCCAAAGTGCTCTATGACGTTGAACAAGTCGCCAATGCCGCAACCGATGCTATTCTGACCATCGTCCGAGATTCATTAACTATTCTAGGCTTACTCGCTTGGATGATTTACCTAAACGGTTATTTATCGCTGATCATTCTCACCACCGTGCCTATTATTGGCTATATCGTTTACAAAATCAGCACACGCTTTCGTAACATCAGTAAAAACATCCAAGACTCAATGGGCGATGTTGGTCATATTTGTAATGAAATAATTGATGGGCAGCGTGAAGTCAAAACCTTTGGCAGCCAAGCTTATGAAAATGATCGCTTCGAACGAGTCAACAAGAAAAATCGCCAACAACGTATGAAAAAGATTGCCACTGAAGCCGTGAGTCAGCCCCTTATCCAACTGATTACCGTGCTCGGGCTGGCAGTCGTTATCCATTTAGCCACCGTGCCGGAAATGCTTGAACAAATCAGTGTCGGTAGCTTTATTTCCTTCGTCACCGCCATGTTTATGATTCTGACACCGTTAAAACGCTTAACCAAAGTCAACTCAAAACTACAAGCGGGTATCGCCGCATCACAAAGTGTCTTCACCTTGCTCGATCAGCGGCCTGAGCCAGATAGCGGCACCAAAGCCATCGCGCAAGCTTGTGGCGAGATTGAATACCATAATGTCAATTTCAGCTACGATGATGACAAAGGCGCTGTACTCAATAATATTTCATTCCATGTCAAACCCAGACAAACCATTGCCTTTGTCGGTCATTCAGGAAGCGGTAAAACCACGCTTGTCAGCTTGCTAGCTCGCTTTTACCAAATCAATAGCGGTAGCATTAGCATCGATGGGGTTGATATCAATGAACTCAAACTCAGCAACCTTCGCCAGCACCTATCATTAGTCAATCAACAAGTTGTCTTATTTAACGATACCGTTGCCAATAATATTGCCTATGGCCTCCAAGAACATGTCAGCAATGAACGTATTATCGATGCCGCCAAAGCTGCCCATGCTTGGGACTTTATTGAACAATTACCACATGGGCTCGCCACGCAAGTTGGCCAAAATGGCGTACTATTATCGGGTGGACAACGCCAGCGTATTGCCATCGCCCGCGCCTTATTACGTGATGCACCGATATTAGTACTTGATGAAGCGACCGCCTCACTGGATACGCAAGCAGAACGCCATATCCAAGCCGCTTTAGAAACGCTCATGCAACAACGCACCACCTTAGTGATCGCCCATCGTCTATCCACAATTGAAAAAGCCGATCAAATTATCGTCATGCATCAAGGCGATATTATTGAAACCGGCACCCATGCCGAATTGATCGCCAAAGGTGAACATTATGCCCAGCTCCATCGCTTACAATTTCAAGAAAAATAACACTACCCTATGAAATGGCTCACAGACTCTTGGTACGAAAATCGAGCGATCAGATTCATTCTGTTACCGATAAGCATGCTCTACCAACTCATCATCGCCATACGTCGCCATGCTTATCGCCTTAAAATCTTCAAGCAATACCATCCCAATGTCCCCGTTATCATCATAGGCAACATTACCGTCGGCGGTACCGGCAAAACCCCTGCTGTTATTTGGCTAGCAACCCAGCTAAAACAAGCCGGCTACAACCCCGGCATCATTAGCCGTGGTTATGGCGGGCAGGCAGAACAGTACCCACAAGCAGTCAAACCCAATAGTGACCCTAAAATTGTCGGTGATGAACCGGTTATTATCAGCCAACAAACAGGCTGCCCGATGGCCGTCTCCCCCAAACGCAGTGAAGCTGCAGAGTATTTAATCGATAACCATCACTGCGATGTCATTATCAGTGACGATGGACTACAACATTACGCCATAGCGAGAGATATTGAAGTCGTGGTCGTTGATGGTATCCGGCTATTTGGTAACCGCTACTGCCTGCCAGCAGGGCCATTAAGAGAACCAATAATTCGGCTACGCGATGTTGACTTCGTCATTTTAAATGGCGGTAATAGTGCATCACAATACATCATGACCTTGATCCCAGGACAAGTCATCAATGTCGCCGATGGTGCCGTACAAAAGCCACTCGATGCATTCAAAGGCCAAACCATCCACACGATTGCCGGCATTGGTCATCCAGAGCGTTTTTTCAACTACTTAAGCGACGCTGGACTCACTATCGAACCGCATCATTTTGCTGACCATCATCGCTTTAAAGCTATCGATTTACACTTTGGTGACGACCACCCTATTTTGATGACCGAAAAAGATGCGATAAAATGTCGGGCGTTCGCCACTGACAATATGTGGTACATTCCCGTCAAAGCCTCTGTCAATAATGACCTAGAGCAACATATTCTGACCAAATTAGCAGGAATAACCAACCATGGATAAAACCCTACTCGCCATCTTAGCTTGCCCTAATTGTAAAGGCAGCCTCAGCTACCAAAAAGTCCAACAAGAGCTTATCTGCCCTATCTGTCGACTCGCCTACCCTATCCGCGATGACATTCCAGTCATGCTACTAAACGAAGCGCGAGAGCTCGCTGCTGACGAAGACATCTAAATGGCGTTCAAAATCATCATTCCTGCCCGCTATGCTTCCAGCCGGCTTCCCGGTAAACCGCTATTGGATATTGCTGGCAAACCGATGATTCAGCACGTCTATGAACGTGCTAAAGAAAGCAAGGCAACAGAAGTCATTATTGCCACAGATGATGAAAGAATAGAACAAGTTGCAAAAGCATTTGGTGCCCAAGTATGTATGACGAAAGCCGAGCATCCATCAGGGACAGACCGTCTAGCTGAGGTCGCCAGCCTGTATCACTTTGATGATGATGACATCATCATCAACGTCCAAGGTGATGAACCTTGTCTACCCGCACAACTGATCAATCAAGTTGCCGATGATTTAACGCAGCACCCCGAAGCCGATATCGCCACCTTATACAGCCCTATTGAGCAAGAAGAACAGCTCTTCGACCCCAATGTCGTAAAAGTCGTCACCAACCATAAGGGCTATGCCTTAACGTTCAGCCGTGCCCCTATGCCTTGGCTAAGAGACTCTTTCCAGCAAGATAAAGCCTTACCTAGCACACTACCGCATAAACGCCATGTCGGTTTATACGGCTATCGCGCCAACTTCCTTAAAAAATATGCACAGCTAACGCCCTGCGATATCGAGCAAGCAGAATCATTAGAACAACTAAGGGCTTTGTACCACGGTAAGAAAATTCACTTAACAAAAGCTGAAATCAATCCCGGACATGGTGTTGATACTGCAGAAGACTTAACGCTGGCCAGAGCTTTATTGGGGCAATAAAGCCTGTAAACCCGCCGCCAATAAATCGGCGTGTAATTCACCTTCACCATCAAAAATAGGCAACACATAGGTCACTGGGACAGTACGGTGGCCTTCACCATACTGCGTTGCCTGAATATTAGACTCATCATCTAAGACCTGTAACACAAACTCACAACCGTCTAACAGCTCAACAATCTCGCAAGACTGCTGCTGATAAACAACCTGCCGACCAATTAAGGCCAGCAGATCATCTATTCTAATAATGCTATTCTTCGCTGGCATCTTCTTTTGGTTTAACTTTCCTCGGAGCGCGTTTTCTCGGTGCAGGTTTAGGTTTAGCTTCGCCAGTATCTCCCGACGTATCCACTTTTACCACATTGCCGGCAGCTTGCGCCTCTGTTGCCTTAGCAACACCTGTTTTAGCGGGTGCGCTTTTAGCCGGTGTACGGCGACGGCGAGGGGTACTGCTTTGTTTTCTGGCTGGCTTTGGATTAGCAGACGGCTTATTACCATCGACTTCTTTAACTGTAGATACATCAACCACATTGCCATCTGGAATCGGTTTATCATCAGCGAGTAACGCATTACCATTCACTTCTTTTTTAGCCGGTGGTAATTGATTACCCTTATCATCAGGGATCGTTTTTTCAACCTCATTGTCCTGACGAGGACGACGTCGTCGGCCACCACGGCGTGAACGACGGCTGTTATTACGGTTTTGAGACTGAGCATCGTCATCTTTTGAACTTGAATCGGTTTTAGGCTGAGCTTGAGATTGAGTCTTCGCCTCATCCCCATTGCTATTTTCGTCACGGTTCCGAGATTGCCGACGGTTATTTCGGTTGCGTGGACGCTTGTTCTGCTCACGCTGTGGCTTATCTTCTACTGTGGGTGCTACTACCTTCTCCACAACCACTTCTGGCTCAGGTTCAGGCTCTGGTGACTTACCCGTTAAGACATTTAACAAACGACTTAATAAGCTTGGTTTCTTCACTTCAACAGCAGAAGCTGCTGCAGACACAACAACCGGTGCCGATGCAGCGGCCATAACAGGCGCAGGCGCTGCAGGTGACACACCCTTCACAGCAGGTTGTTCGACTGTCGGTTTTTCTTTTAACGCATCAGGCACTTCAGGCTCAGGTGATTCCATCAAATGATGGCTCACTTCAGTCTTTTCGCTGCCATCTTTAACCCGCTCAATATCGTAATGCGGCGTATTCATATGCGGGTTAGGGATTAACAACAATTTCACCCCATGTCGGCGTTCAATTGCTTCTAATTGCACCCGTTTTTCATTCAACATAAACGTGGCAACAGAGACAGGTAATTGTACAACTAACTGGCTAATACGATCCCGGCTAGCTTCCTCTTCTACTAAACGTAAAACAGCTAAACCAAGCGATTCGACACCACGGACATGACCTAAACCAGAACAACGCGGACAGACTTCTTCATGCGCATCACCCAATGATGGACGTATGCGTTGACGCGACATTTCAAGTAAACCAAAACGCGAAATACGGCCTACTTGGACTCTCGCCCGATCAACTTTTAAATGATCACGTAAGCGGTTTTCAACATCACGTTGGTGACGGCTTGGGCCCATATCAATGAAATCAATAACAACCAAACCACCTAAATCACGTAACCGTAATTGTCTTGCAATTTCTTCTGCTGCTTCAAGATTGGTATTAAAGGCGGTTTCTTCAATGTCACCCCCTTTATTCGCTCTGGCCGAGTTCACATCAATCGAAATCAATGCTTCTGTCGGGTCGATCACCAAAGCGCCACCCGATGGCAAACGCACTTCATGACGGAAAGCCGTTTCTATCTGGCTTTCTATCTGATAACGGGTAAACAGTGGGACTTTATCTTGATACAGCTTGAACTTACTTAACTCATGCGGCATTACCATGCGCATAAAGTCATAACCTGTTTGATACACCTCAGGCGAATCGACCAAGATTTCACCAATATCTTTACGCAAGTAATCACGCAAAGCTCGGATGATAATATTACTCTCTTGATACACTAAAAATGGTGCAGAACGTTCGGTTGTCGCTTTATCAATGGCTGTCCACAATTGCACGAGATATTCTAAATCCCACTGCAACTCTTCAGCTTGCTTACCAACACCAGCAGTACGGACAATCATACCCATGCCTTCTGGCACTTCTAATGTTCGTAATGCTTCTTGTAACTCAGCACGCTCATCACCTTCGATACGGCGAGAAATACCGCCAGCTCGCGGGCTGTTTGGCATTAACACCAAGTAACGGCCTGCTAAGCTAATCATTGTGGTTAACGCTGCGCCTTTATTGCCGCGCTCTTCTTTTTCTACTTGAACAACAAGCTCTTGGCCGACTGACAAGACATCTTGTACATTAACGCGGCCATTCGACTCATCATCACCGCCTTTACGCGGTTTGAAATAACTCTTAGAAACATCTTTTAACGGCAGGAAACCCTGTCGTTCAGAGCCATAGTCAACAAAGACCGCTTCCAAACTCGGTTCAACTCGGGTGATTTTCCCTTTATAAATATTGCCTTTTTTCTGTTCTCTTGATGGAACAGCAATATCTAAATCAAACAAGCGCTGACCATCGATCATCGCTACACGCAACTCTTCTTCATGAGTCGCGTTAATTAAAATTCGCTTCATGCTTTAACCTCTTATTGAGGTCCACACGTTGACTTACCCTTCATTTGGAAGAGCTTGCTCCGCTATACGTACGCGTATGCTCGGCAATCTGATTCATTTGTAATTATCTCTAGTGACAAAGCGTCTTACATCTGCGCATTGCTTTTCTGTCTTGTAGTCTTTGCTTAAGTCTTTTAAACAAAAAACTGATCTAGTCGCATTCTTATCGACCTATTCTCAATATCGGCGCTTCGCCCCTTGGCGTAGCAGGCCGGATATACACACTAATTCTAATTACTGACCTGAGTCTTCTTAATAACTTTTTATTTTTATTAAGCTTGTGGGAACCACTTACATTTTTTGCTCTGAATTGAGCATCCATCACGCCTGACCAATGTCCGCCGTGTACTTCGAAACTTGTAAGGCTACTACCGCATCTACCAATTGTTTGGGAGCGACGCTGCCACGCTACGGTCATTACTGAATGAAAATCCGGTATACTACCGTCCTCCAAACCTGACCAGCTGTTGACTATAACAGCCAACCCCGCTATCAGCAATAGCAAACCTAAAGATTTCTATGACATCGAACGACAATAAAACGCCTTCTGTTCACTTCATCGAAATAACGGCTTCAAATGTAGGCCAAAGGCTTGATAACTTTTTACTTTCTTTAGAAAAAGGCGTCCCAAAAAGCCGCATCTACCGCGCGCTGCGAAAAGGCGAGGTCAGAGTGAATAAAGGCCGAAAAAAACAAACTTACAAATTACAACTAGGTGACTCTGTTCGCATCCCGCCGCTCCATGTCACTGAAAAGACCACACTCAATACAGTCAGCGACTTTTTACGTCGACAACTTAATGAATGCATCTTACTTGAGGATGATGACTTACTCATCATCAACAAACCGTCTGGCATTGCCGTTCATGCTGGCAGTGGTATACAACAAGGCATAATCGAAGCCTTGAGAATAACCCGGCCCGAATTACCTTTCCTCGAATTAGTACACCGCCTCGATCGCGATACGTCTGGCTGCCTGCTGCTCGCCAAAAGTCGACCTGCGCTACTCAACTTACAACAGCAAATGATAGAACACGATATCAACAAACGTTACCTCACCTTATTAAAAGGCGGCTGGGGGAAAGAAGAAAAACGCATTATTGCGCCGCTTCAAAAAAACACCGTGTCATCAGGCGAACGAATGGTACGGGTAGATGACGAAGGGAAATATGCCGAAACATTATTTATTCCATTAGAAAAATTCGCCAATGCCCAATTAACCGAAGTTGTTCTATTTACCGGCCGAACCCATCAAATCCGCGTACACGCCAAACACATCGCCCACCCACTAGCGGGTGATGACAAATACGGCCATCGTGAATTTAATAAGCAAATGAAAAAGGCCGGCCTTAAGCGACTTTTTCTTCACGCATGGAAACTCGGCATCGCGCACCCAACAACAACACAGCCTATGCTGATTGAGGCACCGATACCGGAACAGCTTCAAACCTTTATCAACAAAATGACGAGTGAAAAATGAAACAATACGACCTCATCGTCTTTGACTGGGATGGCACCTTAATGGATTCCACCCAACACATTATTGATGCCATGCAAATGGGCATCAAGCAACTCGACTTACCTGACTTACCCGATAAAACTGTCAGTCATATTATTGGACTAGGTCTTAACGAAGCCGTTTTTGCACTCTACCCAGACTTAGATGCCGAAACAAGACAAGAACTCGGCTTACGTTACCAACAAAACTGGCTTAGTAATCCTGACGAAGCCCCTCTCTTCGATAATGCCGCAAATCTCATCAAACAACTCCACCAACAAGATTACTTCCTCGGTGTCGCAACGGGCAAAGGCCGACGAGGTCTAGATAATGTGTTAAAGCAGACTCAATTAGCCGATTTCTTCCATGCCACCCGTTGCGTAGATGAATGCCACTCCAAACCTCACCCAGACATGCTCGAACAATTAATGGATTACCTTGGCGTCACACCCGACAAAACACTCATGATTGGCGATACCAGCCATGATCTCAATATGGCTAATAATGCTAAAGCCGATTGTGTTGCTGTCACCCATGGCGCGCACGATATCCACACATTACAAGATTGTGACCCCAAGTTTATTGCCAAAAACTTGCACCAAGTCCAGCAATGGTTGACACAATAAATAACAACACCGTCATCTTTTGATATGATTCATCCAATATCCCAACCTTTAATGGATGAACATAATGGCTACATTTGGTGACTTTCCACCTTCAGACAACAACACCAATCGAGCGACACCAGAAGCCGATCCTTGGGAACGTAAAGTATTACAAGACCTTGCTTTTGCCGCTATCAAAGAACAACGTTCCAGCCGTCGCTGGGGCTATGTTTTCAAAGGGTTCATCTTACTTTATCTAGTCGCCATCTTAATCATGACTATGTCAAACAAAGAAGTCCAAGCTTACGCCGAAGAACATACCGCGTTAGTTGAAATTAATGGCGTCATTGCTGCTAATGCCGAAGCCAATGCCGATACCATTGTCACCGGTATTCGTGATGCCTTTGATAACCAACAAGCCAAAGGGCTCATTCTCAGAATGAATACACCGGGCGGCAGTCCAGTCCAATCAGGCATTATCAATAACGAAATCAAACGGCTCCAAGCCACCCGTCCTGAATTCCCTGTTTATGCTGTCATCCAAGATGTCTGTGCATCAGGCGGCTATTACATTGCCGTCAGCGCTAAAGAAATTTATGCCGACAAAGCCAGTATTGTCGGCTCAATCGGCGTCAGAATGGACAGCTTTGGTTTCACCGATACCATCGCCAAATTAGGCGTTGAGCGCCGTTCAATCACCGCCGGTGTAAACAAAGCCTTCCTTGATCCCTTCTTGCCGATGAAAGAGCAAGACATTAAACACGCACACACCATGCTCAATAACATTCATCAGCAATTTATTGATGTTGTTAAAGCAGGCCGCGGTGATCGTTTAGCGAATAACCCAGACCTATTCTCAGGCTTATTTTGGTCGGGCGAACAAGCCCTGCCACTGGGTTTAATTGATGGCTTAGCCAATAGCAGCACCGTCGCAAGAGACAAAGTCGGTGCAGAGAAAATTGTCGACTATACGCCACGTCCTAACTACTTTGACCGTTTCGCCGGTCGGCTTGGTGCCAGTCTCAGCCAAGCCTTAGTCAACCTCTCAACAGCAAAGGTGCAATAAAATATGGCTGAACAAACACCAGAATCAACCCAACAGCAACTTATCCGAGAAGCCTTATCTCGACATAACGATCTAGCGCATCCCGTCATTCAAGTGCTAATGAATTTAAACCTTGAACAACCAGAAGAAGACGAATAACCACTGTGGCTTATACTGCAGACGCACTGATCAACAAATCTTTAGAGCTCGTTTCTCCACCAACGACTTATAGCCAGCTCAATGAATTGATCCATGATGACAATGCTTCATCCGATGATATCAGCCACGTCATTAACACTGACCCGGCTGTCACCACTCGGATCCTTAAAATCGTCAACAACCCTTACTATGGTTTTCCATCACAAATAAGCACCATTTCGCGTGCCATTACCATTATCTGGACAAGCGAATTAACCCAACTCGTCTTAGCCAACTCCGTAATCAATGCCTTTAAAGGTATACCTGAAGACTTAATCAAAATGGAAGACTTTTGGCGCCACAGTATAGCCTGCGCCATGACCGCCAGCAACATCGCAAAGAAATGCAAAATGCCGGCAGCAGAACAATTTTTTATTGCCGGACTACTACAAAATATTGGCAGCCTTATCCTGTATCAAACCGTGCCAGAACTTTATAAAGAAGCCATTACCAGCTCACTCTTTGGCAACGAAACACTCTACGAAGCCGAACATAGATTACTTGGTATCGACCACACTCAAGTCGGTGAAGCGCTGGCCAAAGAGTGGCGCCTACCAGCCGAACTCACTGAAATAATTCGCCATCATAACTTCCCAGCACAAGCAGAAATATTTCCGATAGAGACAGCCATCGTTCATCTCTCAGACGTCATGGTCACGGCCGCAGGCACCTTTGGCCATGCTGGCGACCGTCACGTGCCCAGACTCAATCCACAAGCTTGGGCCGAACTCAAATTAGACGAACAGCAATTGCCTGATATCATGCAACAGGTAACAAATAAGATTGATGACTTAACATCGGTATTAACAACCGCTTAAACTAAGCATAACCGACTAATAAATAAATTATTTTTATACAAAGAGGCAATCCATGAGAACAGTTCTACTCGGCGCACCCGGTTCTGGCAAAGGAACGCAGGGCGTTGTGCTTTCAAAAAAATACAATATTCCCCAAATCTCAACGGGCGACTTATTACGTGCAGCCGTTGCCGCCGGTAGCGAATTAGGCAAAAAAGCAAAATCAGCCATGGATGCCGGCGCACTTGTCTCAGATGATATTGTTATCGGTTTAATCAAAGAACGTATTTCACAAGCTGATGCAACCAATGGTTATATTTTGGATGGCTTTCCACGCAATATTCCACAAGCGCAAGCTTTGGGTGACATGCTAACTGATCTCAATCAGCCACTGCAGGGTGTTGTATTACTCGATGTCCCTTTCGAAGAGTTAATGCAACGTCTGACAGGTCGTCGTACTTGTAAAGACTGTGGCGCTATCTACAATATTCATCTCTCTCCTGCTAAAGTTGAAGGCCATTGTGACAGCTGTAACGGCGAACTTTCCCAACGCGCCGATGATAACGAAGCCACCATTGGCAATCGCTTAAACGTTTATCAAGAACAAACAGCACCCCTGGTTGATTACTACCAGCAACAACAACTATTGCACACGATTACTGGCACAGGTGATGTCGACGGCATTACCCAAGCAGTCGGTGCCATTTTCGACACTATCTAAGCTATCCGGTAACAACCATGGCAACCATTCTTGCTGTCGGTATCGCCACACTGGATATTATCAACACGGTCGAACGCTATCCTTCCGAGGATAGCGAGATCCGTGCCATCAGCCAGCGTAAAACACGCGGCGGTAATGCCACCAATACCCTCACCGTGCTAAGCCAACTTGGACACAACAGTCACTGGGCCGGCACCTTAATTGATGAAACTGATAGCCAAACCATCGTACAGAATCTAGCCCAGCACAATATCGACACTTCAGCTTGTAAAACTTTAGCATCAGGCAAAATTCCCACCTCCTACATCACCCATAATCAACGCACTGCCAGCAGAACCATCGTCCACTACCGTGATTGTCCAGAATATGATTTCGCCAGCTTCAAACAAATTGATTTAAGCCAATATGATTGGATCCATTTTGAAGGCCGGAATATTGATCAAACAAACGAAATGCTCCGATATCTCAAACAAACTTACCCAAATATAAGCTGCTCACTCGAAGTAGAAAAATATCGACCTGACATCGAATCTCTATTTTCATTATCAGACTGGCTCTTCTTCTCAAAAGACTATGCCATTAGCCAAAATCAAAACGACGCAGCAACATGTCTCAAACAACTACCGCTCACCGCCAATACACAAGCAACTTGCACATGGGGAGAACAAGGTGCTTGGCTAATCGACAAAAACCAAGCATTACATCACCAATCGGCCAATAATGACTCAGCCATCATCGACACACTTGGTGCCGGCGATACCTTTAATGCCGCCTTCATTCATAGCCAACTTCAAGCAGCCAACGCACAAGACAGTCTTCGTTACGCCACCCGATTAGCCAGCCATAAATGCACCCAAGCGGGTCTAGATGCCATTAACCACAACCTAACGATTCAACTATAAATACAATGACGCAACGCTACTTCCTCTGCCATCAACACGATATCGCCGAAACCCAATCCCGTGGCTTCGACATTGAGACCGATCCCAGCCAAGAACCACTGGAAGTATTATTGATCCGCTATGACAACCAACTGTATTGTTACCAAAACCGCTGTCCTCACCTCGGTATTCCACTCAACTGGCAGCCAAATGATTTCCTATCTTTAGAACACACCCACATCCAATGTTCGACGCATGGTGCATTATTTAACCCTAATGATGGTCAGTGCATCATGGGGCCCTGTAATGGCGACCAGCTCACACCTTTAACAATAGAGTGTGATGAAGACGACAAAATTTGGTTAAAAGTAATTTAAAAACAAACACTTTTCTCGCATATCTCATCTTATTATGACACAATTCATCCAATAAATATTAGAACGAGAAAAGCGGGATGGATATAAAAAAGCGAATTCGAATTGGCGATCTCCTCATCGAGAATAAGCTGATCTCTGAGCAACAACTCGAAGTCGCTCTCGCTGAACAGAAAAAAATACGCCGCAAACTCGGTAAAACCCTAGTCGACTTAGGTTATATTGAGGAACCAGTACTACTCCAACTTATTTCAGAACAATTAGGCATTGCCTATATCAGCCTGAAACAATATCCAATCAACCAAAATATTCTTCGTAAACTGCCCGAAATTCAAGCCCGCCGTTTCCATGCCATTGCATTGGCAGAAGAAAATGGCAAAATCCTCGTCGGCATGGCCGATCCCAGTGATATTTTTGCCTATGATGAGATCAAAAAAGTCCTCAAGCAGCCTATCGAAGTTGCTTTCATCAGCGAAAGTGACTTATTCCATCACTTAGACACTGGCTATCGCAAAACAGAACAAATTGATAATCTCGCGGAAGTATTAGATGACGAGTTATCCGACACTGACTTCGATTTACAAGCCCTAACACAAACCACTAATACCACTGATGCACCCGTCGAAAAATTACTTCAAGCTATTTTCGAAGATGCTGTCAATATGAAAGTATCGGATATCCATATTGAACCTGATAGTAATGTACTCAGAATCCATCAACGTATCGATGGCATACTACAAGAACAAATTGTCGATGAAACCCTATCGCTTCAGCACTGACATCACGCCTCAAATTAATGGGCGGCCTGAACATCTCCGAAAAACGGCTACCGCAAGACGGTCGCTTTAATATCAAAGTCAAAAACAAAAACATTGATGTCCGTTTATCAACCGTGCCAATGGTACATGGCGAATCTGTCTTTATACGACTGTTAGATCACTCTCAAGGCCTACTCAATTTCGATAAACTCGGTATTCCAGATGACATTTTAATCCCCTTTAGAAAGCTAATTAAAAAACTACATGGCTTAGTCCTCGTTACAGTCCCACCCGGTAGTGGTAAGACAACAACGCTGTATACCGCATTAAATGACATCAACAATCCAGCAACCAAATTATCACGGCAGAAGATCCTGTTGAGTACCAATTGCCCCATATCAATCAAGTTCAAGTCCATGAAAAAATAGGCCTGACATTCCCATCCATACTTGCACTGCATTACGACAGGATCCTGACGTTATTCTCATTGGTGAAATGCGTGATAAAGAAACCGTTAATATCGGCCTGCGTGCCGCTATGACAGGTCACTTATTTTTTCAACATTACATACTAACGATGCTATCAGCACCGTCAGCCGATTACTAGACATGGATGCCGAAGGCTTCGTCGTCGCATCATCCTTACAAGCTTTATTAGCCCAGCGATTAATTCGCCGACTTTGCACCGACTACCGCGTACCGCACGAGCTCAATGAACAAGATAAAATCTTAGCCAACAAAATATTAGGGAAAACCCCTCTCACAGAAACGTTCTACCAGCAAAGTGGCTGTAGCCAATGTAATGACACTGGATATAAAGGTCGAATTGGTGTTTACGAACTACTCGTCATGACACCTATCTTATTGTCTTTACTACAAAAAATGACAATAAAAGTTTTGCCCAACATCCTAAAAACGAGGCCGGGTTTAAACCCCTGAGCCAAAATGCCCTCGAACTCGCGATGCAAGGTGTGACGACACACGATGAAGTCATGCGTATTGCCAGTAATCTCGAAGTCATTGACGAAACCAACCTTGATATAGCAAACGACTAGCCATGGGATTATTTCATTGCAAAGGGTGTAATGAAGAAGGCGAAATTGTCACTGGCGAATTCGAAGCCGGCACAAGCAGTGATACCCCGAGCCACCTAATTAATATCGTTATAACACCCATTAACATAGAAGCCGTAGTAGAAAATCAAATCGATGATGCAATGGTATTTCTCAGCAACCTGCGTATCGAGAAGAAGCCCGATCTTAATGACCCTATCATGTTCAGCCGCATTGAGTGAAATCACTGCCGATCTTGAAAATGGTCGAGGCTTGGCCGGTAGCATGCAACGTTTTCCTAACATTTTTCCGCCCCTCTTTATCAGCATGGTTAATGTCGGTGAAAATACCGGCCGGCTTGATGACGGATACCGATGACTTTACCAGTGTTCCAGTAGCTGTCGTCAGTTATAGTGAAGATAGTGCCGCAAGTTGTTCCAGCCAAAATGCCAGTTGTAGCATCTTCAAAAAAGCCGGTGAATCCTTTGAGCTGAAAGCCAAATCAGCCTGTTGGGCCCATGATGGTGATACGGACTATACCGATAACCCTGAAACACCTAACTTTGTGCTTGCCAGTGTTGGGATTAGCCAGTCAGTCCTTGCTCCGACAACAGGCGTCAACGGTACAATCGAAACAAAAATCTTCAACTTCACGGCTTCCGATAAAGGCATTCATTCACTAAAAAAAACCATCTCTGAAGTGAGCGTATTTGAATTCGATTTAACTTTACCGGATTATTTTGGCGAAACATTAACGAGTACTAAAAGACCAGCCATCGGCCGATTTACACCCGATCATTTTACAACCACAACGGACAGCGATGGCAGTTTTGGTACGGGTGCCTGCACAGGCTCAGGGCTTAGCTATAGCGGGCAAACCTTTACCTACCAAACAAACCCACAATTGACTCTCACCGCCTTTAATGCCGCCAAACCTGCAGTCATCACGCAGAACTATCAAGGCGACTTCGTTAAACTCAGCGATACTTATTTCATTGTCACCGAATCGCTAACCGATGCAACACAGTTAGTAACTAATGGCACAACACTTGCCAGTCTGGACTGGCAACCAGTTGCAGCTTCTCTCACTGACAACAATGATGGCACACTGATCTTCACCTTCGGCAATGATAACTACACCTACCGCCATGAAGCGAATAGCCAAATAGGTCCTTTCAATAATGCCGTTGACCTAGAATTCACCAAAATACAAGACAGTGATAATATCGCAGCCTCAACATTACCCCACACATTACAACCTGCTGGTTAAGCCATCCGCTTTGGCCGAATCGCACTCGACAGCGTGCACGGCTCTGAACTTCCCCCTTATATCAGTAAACCTAATAACAGAGTTTTTTAATGGATCCGATTGGTTACCCAATGACCAAGATCAATGTACTTCATTAATTTTAGCCAACCACATTCAATTAACAACAACTGTCGACGGCTTACAAGCCGGTAACCGCGCCATGACCATTAAAAATGGCACGACAGGCGCAGCTCTAGCCAACCCCATCATTAGTGGAAATGGCGCATTAACCCTCTCTCCGTCAGGACAAGATAATCAAGGTTTTGTCGATATCAGAAGCAATATTAGCGTGGCCTATCCTTGGCTATTAGAACTCAATAAAGGTGAAGCGCAAAGCCGAGCCAGCTTTGGTTTATACACTGGCGACGATAATATTATCTTCCGCCGCGAACGATTTTAATAAATCATTCAACGCTAGCCTTAAGGCAACAATCAAAGCCGACTTACCACTTAAGTCCAAAGCCAGTACCACATCAGGAACCAACCTTAACTGCAATACTCGCATGACCAACATGTTTTGATGACTAAGTGACAACTGAAAAAAGCCATCACTCGTCAGTGCAGAGCTAACACAGTGTCGAATCGCAACTTGGCAAGATTCATAGGTCGCATTCGCTTGAGCAAACCGCATCACCTCTTTCCTATCCGAATCTGATAACACATCCCGCTGTCGCTCACATTGCTGAGAGACTGCCAGCACGGTATCAATATCAAGCTGATTAAATTGCATGGACAACAAATCAGGCCAGTGCTGTCTAAACTTGCGCTTCGCTGCATCAAGCAATGTCACGCCGTCCGCTGAACAAGCCTGCAATAACGTCACAGCATGTTGACCGCTCACTTCATCGCGCTGAGTTCCCAATCTAGCAACACTAAAACCACTGTCTTGCCAAAATGACATCACATCAAGATCAGCAGAAAAACTGGTGCCAATCACATCAACGGCACCCGCTTTCGCCATCACCATAACATTTGCCATTAATGCTTTTGCCAACCCCTGCCGTTGCAAAACAGGATGAACCGCAATACGCAATATTCTTTGATAAGCCAATGTACCTGCTGTTAACAACCCCACATGTGATAACAAAGACTGTGGTAACAAATGGCCATTCAATCGGCGTTCACCGCGATAAACTGCCTCAGACAATTCGGGTGTCAACCGTCCTTCATTAACCAGCCAAACGCTGGCCACGACCTGACCCTGATAGCGCGCAACATAAAGGGTAATATCATCGCTATCCAACAATAATTTTAGGTCAGAAGGCCGGGTCCGATAATGCGCCAACACCATCAAACCAAATACCTGCCGCAACTGCATTTCACTCTCTAATAAAGCCTGCTTTTCGAGCCTTTCAATCACACATTGTTCAAATTCAGCATCGACAATCAGACTATCAGCAACGGGTTCGGCATCTAATAATAAAGCCTCAAAACTAAAGGCTTCGAGTACATCATCATTGCGCCAACGGATGGGTTCAGCCATATCAAAGTGTCGCCAACCGGGTGCGTGTTCATTCAGTAACGTCTGAAAACGGATGGCAAACCCTCTGCCTGTGCCTTCATAACCATGTAGTGTTGTTGCAAAAACAATCCGACTAAATAGACCTAATAGCTCAGCCAACATCGGACTAGGAATAACCGCCGCTTCATCAACCAATAACAAATCCGCCTGATAATCACCAGCAAGCAAAGCATCTGGTGCCATAAAACGCAATTCTGCAGCGCCAAGCTGAATCAAACCAGCAGAAACTTGGGCGTCTTTTAATAATAAAGCCGCATGTAGAAACACAGCTCCTGCGGCAGCCAAACTCGGTGCAGTAACAATAATTCGCTGTCGACCAAGCAATAATAATTCTGCCGCCGCCATGCCCAACGCAGCAGATTTACCCCGGCCACGATCAGCCGATAACACCAGCGGTCGACGGCGGTGACCTTGCACCACTTTCAATATCGCCGTAATCGCTTGCCCTTGGTCAGCCGTCCGATAATAAATATCGTATTTTGCCCGGTCCGGCACAGTTAATTCAGGTAAATCGTCACCCTGCTGAACACAATGAAAGTCTGATGATTGTGGTTCAAACTTCTTTAAAACCCTCCGAAACCGCTGCGAATAGAAGCCCACCTCATCAACAGGCAACCAAAGAATAAACACACCGCCGGCATTGAGTGTCCCTACACTTTGACCAAAGTTATCCGGAGAGAAACCTGACAAACCATCAAATACCAGCGCATCAAACTCATGGCCTAATCGCGTTTTAGCCTGCTTGACTTTAATTGTCGGAAAATCAGCTATAGGGTTATCTGACAGACATAATAAGTCGCTACGGTTAAAGTCAGACAATAATTGATTCGTCGAACCCTCACACCAAACCCGATCGCCAAATAAAACCACACATTGCCGCTGCTGCATAAAGAAACAGCTTAATAATGCGGCGGAGGCGGTTCTGTCTCATCGCCAGGCGTATTGTCAGTTTTCAACGTTTTAACTTGAACCCGCACCGCATCCAATGCCGACTCTAATCGCATAATTTGTTGTTGTTGATCGGTCACGACTTTATTCAACTCATCCAACAAACCATCTTGAAAAGACAGCTTTGTTTGCAAATCAATAATCGCATTGTCTAACTCACTCATTCATCATCCTCATAAGACAGCGCTGGTGCTAACCAACGTTCAGCTTCAGCCATCGTCCAGTCTTTACGTTCAGCATAATCTTCGACCTGATCCCGATCAATTTTACCCAAACCAAAATAACGCGATTCCGGGTGCGAGAAATAAAACCCACTCACTGCCGCAGTCGGCAACATTGCAAAGTTTTCAGTAATCGTCATACCGGCATTCTGTTCTGGGTCTAGCAACTGCCATAACAAAGCCTTCTCAGTATGATCTGGACAAGCAGGATAACCCGGCGCAGGACGAATACCTTGATAGGCTTCATCAATCAAGGCGGTGTTATCTAACGTCTCATCTGGCACATATCCCCAATAATCACGCCGTACTAATTCATGTAAACGTTCGGCAAACGCTTCAGCCAAACGATCTGCCAAGGCTTTGATCATAATACTCTGATAATCATCATGATCGGCCTCAAAACGGGCAACATGTTCATCAATACCAATCCCAGCAGTGACAGCAAAAGCCCCAATATAATCGGCAATGCCACTGTCAGCCGGTGCAATAAAATCGGCTAAAGCTGCATTCGGACGACCCGGCGGCCGTTCTGTTTGTTGACGTAGACTGTGCAGTGTCATCAGCGCGTTAATGCGCTCATCATCTTGATAAAGCACCATATCATCATCGCCGACACGATTGGCGGGGAAAAAACCAAAAACAGCGCGTGCCGACAGCCATTTTTCATCCACAATCTGTTGTAACATGGCTTTTGCATCGGCAAACAACGCCGTCGCCTGCTCTCCCACCACGTCATCAGACAAAATTCGTGGGTATTTTCCCGCCAGCTCCCATGATTGGAAAAATGGCGTCCAATCAATCCGTTCCACTAAATTAGCCAAGGGATAATCATCTAATGTTTGTACACCCAATTTTTTGGGTACTGTCGGCTGATAATCAAGCCAATCTATTTGTGTTTTATTAGCACGTGCATCCGCTAAACTATGTTGGCGACGCTGACTTTGTCGCCCTTTATGACGCGCCCGTTTTTCAGCATAATCCTGTTTAATCTTGGTCGCAAAGTCATCTCGGTGTTCAACGCTCACCAGCTTTTGTGCAACACCAACAGCCCGTGATGCATCTTTCACATACACCGAACAACCATGATAATTTTGTTCAATTTTCACTGCCGTATGAATCATCGACGTCGTCGCACCACCAATCATTAACGGAATTTCAAACCCTAACCGTTCCATCTCTTTCGCGACATGCACCATCTCATCCAAGGATGGCGTAATCAATCCTGATAAACCAATAATATCGGCATTTTCTACCCGTGCCGTCTCTAAAATCGTTGCAGCCGACACCATCACACCTAAATCGATGATCTCAAAATTATTACATTGCAACACCACACCCACAATATTCTTACCAATATCATGAACATCACCTTTCACCGTCGCCATGATGATTTTGCCATTATGCTGAACCACATCACCTGGTGCTTTGCCCGCATCAATATAAGGCATCAAATACGCCACCGCTTTTTTCATCACTCGAGCTGATTTGACTACCTGAGGCAAGAACATTTTGCCAGCGCCAAATAAATCACCGACCACATTCATGCCGTCCATCAAAGGACCTTCAATGACATGCAACGGCAAGGCAGCACCCACTCGTGCCAGTTCCGTATCTTCTTCAATAAAGTCAGTAATACCTTTCACCAAAGCATGTTCTAAACGCTTCTCAACCGGCCACTCACGCCAAGCTAAATCAGCTTGCTGTTCAACCGCTTTACCATCGTCACGATAACGTTCTGCAATCGTCAATAACCGCTCTGTCGCATCGTCTCGACGATTTAATACCACATCTTCAACATGGTCGCGGAGTTCATCCGACAAATCATCGTAAATCGCTAGTTGCCCAGCATTCACAATTCCCATATCCATGCCCGCTTGAATCGCGTGATACAAAAATACCGCATGAATCGCTTCACGGATCGGGTTATTACCGCGAAATGAAAACGAGACATTACTGACACCGCCGCTGATTAAAGCATGTGGCAAAGTAAGCTTAATATCACGCGTCGCCTCAATAAAATCGACGGCATAATTATTGTGTTCTTCAATCCCTGTCGCAATCGCAAAGATATTAGGATCGAAGATAATGTCTTCCGGCGGAAAGCCAACTTGTTCTGTCAATATTTGATAGGAACGCGTACAAATTGCCAACTTACGCTCACGGGTGTCAGCTTGGCCTTGTTCATCAAAAGCCATCACAATCACAGCTGCACCATAGCGACGGACTAATTTGGCGTGGGCAATAAAAGCCGCTTCGCCCTCTTTCATGCTAATCGAATTAACAATGCCCTTGCCTTGAATACACTTTAAGCCGGCCTCGATGACATCCCATTTCGACGAGTCAATCATAATCGGTACACGGCTAATATCAGGTTCTGCAGCAATAAGATTCAAAAAGGTTTCCATCGCCTCTTTTGAATCCAGCATCCCCTCATCCATATTAATATCGATGACTTGTGCACCACTGTTGACCTGCTGACGCGCAACATCTAACGCAGTATCAAAGTCACCATCCTTAATTAAGCGCGAAAACCGTGCTGAACCAGTGACATTGGTCCGTTCACCGACATTAACAAATAAATCCTCAGGCTTAACCGAAAACGGTTCCAAGCCACTCAATAACAAATGGTGCTGATCAACAGGCAAAGCTCTCGGCGCTATCCCAGAAACCGCTTCTGCAATCGCTTTAATATGCGTCGGTGTGGTACCACAACAGCCGCCCACAATATTTAAAAATCCTTGCTCAGCCCATTCTTTAATTTGTGCTGCCATCGTCTCAGGACTTTCGTCATATTCACCGAACTCATTCGGCAAACCCGCATTCGGATGGGCACTGACATGACAGGTAGCTACTTTTGATAATGCCTCGACATATTGGCGTAATTGCTCGGCACCCAAGGCACAGTTCAGCCCAATACTCACCGGGTTAATATGAGACAAAGCCGCCCAAAAAGCTTCCGTCGTTTGTCCTGACAATGTGCGGCCACTGGCATCAGTGATCGTGCCAGAAATCATCACCGGTAACGCAGTTTTTTGTTCATCAAAATACTGCTGAATCGCAAACAAAGCGGCCTTCGCATTCAAGGTATCAAAAATGGTTTCAACGAGTAGAAAATCAGCCCCGCCATCTACCAAACCAGAAATCGATTCTAAATAAGCCTCAATCAATTCATCAAAACTCACATTCCGAAAACCCGGATTATTGACATCAGGTGAAATACTCGCCGTTCTATTTGTTGGACCTAAGACACCCGCAACAAAGCGTGGTTTATCTGGTGTAGAAACCGTAAACTCATCAGCAACCGTACGTGCTAATTTGGCAGAAGCATGATTTAGCTCATACGCCAACGTTTCCAAGTGATAATCCGCCATCGCAATCGCAGTGCCATTGAAAGTGTTCGTTTCAACAATATCAGCCCCGGCCGCGTAATTAGCACGATGAATGTCGCTAATAATTTTCGGTTGGGTAATCGACAATAAATCATTATTGCCTTTTAAATCACAAGGGTGGTCAATAAAGCGCTCGCCACGAAAGTCTTTTTCATCCAGTTGATAGGTCTGAATCATGGTGCCCATCGCACCATCTAAAACAAAAATACGCTGTTGTAATAACTGCTTAAAGTGATGAGGTGAAAGTGGCAAAAGGTACGATCCTAAAAATTGAACGACAAGTCATGTATAAAGCGAGGTAATCTCGCATTATATCAGAAGGAATACCCCATCATAATCACAACAACAAAAACCAAAATAAGCGCTTCCATCCACTCAAAACATAGATCATAATCAAGTCAACACAGTTCATAACCCAACCCAAGGACTTGACTGCTTATGATCAAAAAAACTATCTCAGGGAAAAAGCTCTTTGTCTTAGATACCAATGTGTTAATGCATGATCCAACCGCTTTATTCCGCTTCGACGAGCATGACATCTTCCTACCTATGGTCGTCTTAGAAGAGCTAGATCGGGGCAAAAATGGCCTATCCGAGGTCTCACGCAATGTCAGACAAGTCAGTCGATTTCTTGATGATCTGATGTTACAATCCACACATTCTGACATGATGTCATCAGGACTCGCGCTACCCAGCATCAATAGTCAGGATGATCAACACAAAGCCACTGGGAAATTGTTTTTCCAAACCAGTGAAATAGAACACGCCCTGCCCCAAGGTCTCACTGGGTTTCAAGCTGACAATGCCATTCTTGCCATTGCCATCGGCTTACAAGAAACCAAACATGACACAACGGTCACCCTCGTTTCGAAAGATATCAACCTTCGTATTAAGGCCTCTATCCTCGGTGTTCACGCTGAAGATTATTACAATGACAAAGTCCTTGGTGATGTCGACCTTCTCTATCTAGGATCTGGTGAGCTCCCCGCTGACTTTTGGGAAAACCTCAAACATTTGGAATCATGGAGCCATGGAGGTCAAACCTTTTATGAAGTCACTGGCGACATTGTCAAAAATTGGTATCCCAACCAATTGATTTATTCCTCCGGCGAAGAAAGCACCATCGAAGCCGTCGTACGCAATCACAATGACACCACTGCCGATATCGAAATTCTCAACGATTTTCGCAAAGAAAGCCACGCAGTTTGGGGCATTAATGCCAGAAACCGCGAACAAAACTTCGCACTCAATTTGCTCATGGATCCCAATATCGATTTTGTCACCTTACTCGGCCAAGCAGGCACCGGTAAAACACTACTAACGCTTGCTGCCGCATTAGCACAAACAACTGAACAAAAACAATATCTCGAAATAATTATGACCCGTGTCACGGTTCCCGTTGGCGAAGACATTGGCTTTCTACCCGGCACAGAAGAAGAAAAAATGACCCCTTGGATGGGCGCATTAATGGATAATTTAGAAGTACTAAACCAAACAGACGAAGGAGACTGGGGACGCCAAGCCACTAACGACTTACTCCACCGCTGGATAAAAATACGCTCTTTAAATTTCATGCGCGGACGAACATTCCTCAATCGGTTTATCATTATCGACGAGGCACAAAACCTCACATCAAAACAAATGAAAACCCTTATCACGCGAGCCGGCCCCGGCACTAAGATTGTTTGTCTCGGCAATATCGCCCAGATCGACACGCCTTATCTTAGCGAAACAACATCCGGGCTAACTTACGTCGTAGATCGATTTAAAGAATGGCCGCATAGTGGTCATATCACTTTGCTAAGAGGAGAACGGTCACGTTTAGCGGACTATGCCTCCGAATCCCTCTAAATCTGTCATAATGGTGAAAGAACATCGGTTTTAGCGGTATGATGACACCGAACAGAGTCAGGAGATATTGCCATGGTTTTAATACAAAATCAGCATAGTGAAAGACGCGAACATTTTCGCATTAATGACACCTTATACATTCAATATAAAGCCATCGACCACGCTACAGCTGAGCAGCTTGGCCAACAACTGTTGAAGGTTGATCACGACGAGGAAAGCCATCACCAAGTACAATTCCGCTCATTACAAACAGCCTTTACCTTAGTCAGTGATCAAATCAATCATTATGATCGCGAAGTCGCCAGGGCGCTTCGCTTACTCAATGAAAAAATCAACCTGATTGAACAGGCAATCTATCAGCCCGATCCAGAAGGATCACTGAGCCAAAAATGTGAAGTCAACCTCAGCGGCGGTGGCCTAGGCCTGTTGTCTGAGCAACAGTTTGAAACCAAAAGTCCATTAAGTGTGCAAATTGAATTACGTTCATCGGGTGTCACTATTCAAGCCATCGCTAACGTCATTGCTTGCACCAAAGCACAATCTCAAAATAGCCAAACACCTTATTATTTAAGACTTGCCTTCACAAAAATTAACGAACAAGATCGTGATTTGCTGATTAAGCATATCCTGTTCAGACAAGTAAAAGAACTCAGAACCAATATCAAGCACAATCAAGCTTAAATTCAAAACTCCATGACGCAACCCATCCTATACAGTTTTAGGCGCTGCCCCTACGCCATGCGCGCGCGCTTAGCCATTGCCATCAGTGGGATTCAAGTTGAACTTCGAGAAATTGTCCTAAAAAACAAACCAGAACACCTACTGACACTCTCACCAAAAGGGACAGTACCCGTACTCATTACCACTGACGGTAATATCATCGAAGAAAGCCTCGATATTATGGTGTGGGCATTGCAACAAGTCGATCCACATCATTGGCTTAGCTTAGATCTTAGCCAGCAAAAAATCAGCACGAATCTAATCAAACACAATGATGGGCCATTTAAACAATGGCTAGACAAATACAAATACGCCGATCGGTTCCCAGAACAAGCAGAGCTGTATTATCGCCAACAGGCAGAATTAACACTCATGACACTGGAACAAAAGCTCGCTGATAATGGTTACCTTATCGGTGAAAAACTCAGCTTAGCGGATATCGCCATCTTGCCTTTTATCCGACAATTCGCCGCTGTCGATAAAGCGTGGTTTGATACCGCGCCTTACCCGCATATCCAACGCTGGCTCAACAACTTTATCAGGTCAGCACTATTCAACGGCATCATGCCAAAAATCGCCCCTTGGCAGGAAGCAGATATACCGCGTTACTTCCCTAACTCAAACGCTTAACCTAACAAACTTATTGTTGTCACGGTCTCTGTGTCAGTCAAAACAGGCACAACACCTAAACAAGGCGATGAAATCGCCACTTTTAAAGTAGCAATAATGGCAGCGGACTCATCACATTCCTCAACATGATTCGCTACCCAACCATACAACTGTAAACCACATTGATTAATGGCTTCAACCGTTAATAAAGCGTGATTAATGCAGCCTAATCGAATCCCAATCACCAACACCACCGGTAAGTCTAATCTCACAGCTACTCCCGCCAATGTCGATGTCCGATTAATCGGCACCAACCAACCGCCAGCACCTTCCACCACCACACTATCCGCTTGCTGTTTAATCTGTTCGAAATGCTGCTGAATGACATCAACCTTAATCCGAATACCCGCTTGTTCAGCCGCAATATGGGGTGCAATTGCCGGTTCAAACGCATAAGGATTGATCAAATCATAAGGTAAATTAACGGTTGCTTGCTGACTTAACTGAACTGCATCATCATTACGCAAGCCCTCTGGCGTTACGTCACAGCCACTCGCGATAGGCTTCATCCCAGCAACGCGATAGCCAGACTCGGCTAGCAGCCGCATCAATGCGACACTTATTCGCGTTTTACCCACATCGGTATCGGTTCCCGTAACAAATAAACTCGTCACCGTTTTAAGCCTGTTAACTCACTCAATGGAATATGCACACTACCATCACTGTGCTGCATTTGTGATGCCGGCACACCGGCCCATGCATGGCCAAAAACAACTTCATAACTGGCAGGCAAAACCCCATTCTCACGAAATGTCTCATAGGCTTTTGTGACTTGCACCAATGCTTTCTTACCCGTTAAACCACGACGACGGCCTTGTGCCACATTACTCGCCCCTAACACCTTCAAATCTCGCATCATCGCCATCGCATCTTGATAAGTCAAAACATAACGATCCATATCCAACACCGGTTCAGCCAAACGGGCATTCATCATTGCCTCGGCAACATCATGCATATCGAAAAATATATTCACATGCGGATAATCATCTACTGTCGCCCACGCTTGACGTAACTCCGTCAACGTATCGGGCCCTAACGTAGTAAACATTAATAGACCATCAGGCCGTAATACCCGCTCAATCTCGGCAAAGCTAGCGGCCAAATCACACCATTGCAATGCCAAATTTGCAAACACCAAATCAACACTATCGTCAGCTAAGGGCAAAGACTCAGCATCACCAGCAATAAAAATGGGTTTCTTTTGTTTCGGTAACCAACGTTTCAAACCTTGTGAGGCCCGGTATGCTTGTTGTGCTTGCTTTAACATCGTCGGTGCGATATCAAGCCCAACCACCTCAGCATCAGGATAACGCATCGCCAACTGCACCACATTGCAGCCAGTCCCAGCTCCTAAGTCCAAAATACGTTTTGGGGTTAAAGTCACTAAAGATAATCTATCCAGCAACTCATCCCCTGTTTGTCGCTGCAAAACAGCCACTTCGTCATAATACTGTGCAGATTGGTCAAATGACCGTGCCACTGACAATTTCTCTGGTTTAAAGTCATCAGACATTGTCTTGTCCCGATCTAAAAAAGCGCTTCAAATGCTGCTCACACGCCGTCACATGCGAAATAAAAGGCGCATGACCTGCACCGTCAATCACTTGTACTGTCAACTTAGAATTCAACGCCAACGCATCACCTGCCATCGCTTGTGGTACCAATGTATCGCACTCACCCAGTAATAATAAAATAGGGCAGTCCAACTTTGACAAGGCATCACGCATATCTAAATGCATCAATAACGACAAGCCTTCGGATAAAGCCTCAGGATTGGCTGTCCCGACCTCGGCCATTTTGACAGCCAAGGCCTTAATCGTCTGCCTACTCCGGGTTGACCCACGCGCTTGTAATAACAAAAACTGCTGCAATGTCGCTGCTTGATTTTGTCCTAATTGTTCATGAAAGTCGCTAAATACCAATGATGACTTCGCATGCGGCCAATCAGCTTGTTTAACGAAACAGGGCGTAGCAGCCAGGAGTGCTAGCATCTCAACACGATTTGGAAAATGCTGTACAAACGCCAAACTGATTAAACCACCCAATGACCAACCCAAATAATAAGCCTGTGTTGGCAACTCAGCAGCCATCCAACTTAAAATAGCCTCTAATTCAAAGTCACCTGAATGCCAATCACTTAAGCCATGCCCGGGTAAGTCCACCAAATGAAGCGTGAAATGTTGAGCCAATATCTCGGCTAAATCATGCCAAACACCGCTGTGCATACTCCAGCCATGTATTAACACTAAATCAGGCCCTTGGCCCATTACTGAGCGATGCATAATACCGCCTCAAGTGCATCTAATAACTGACTCACATCCTGTTCAGTATGGGCTGCCGACAGTGTGACACGTAATCTAGCTGCGCCTTCTGGCACCGTGGGCGGCCGAATAACACCGACTAAAAACCCCTTACCTTCTAGTGCTTTTCCCACTCGTACAGCCTGTTCAACATCAGCCAAAACCAATGGTTGAATGGCTGTCATCGAATCCATTAAAGTCAATCCCAATTCCTTGGCACCAAGTCGGAACTGTTGAATCAATGCCTGTAACTTTTCCCGCCGCCAATGTTCTGTTTCAACCAATTCCAAACTGGCCAACGTGGCAGCAGCAATCGCCGCAGGTTGCGCCGTGGTATAAACGAAAGTACGTGATTGTTGAATCAAGGTTTCAATCACCACTTCATCAGCAGCCACAAATGCACCTGCTGTGCCAAATGCTTTACCAAAGGTACCCATCACAATCGGTAACGAATCCGATTCAATCTGCCAATGTTCAAGACAGCCTTTGCCTTTGGCACCCAACACGCCCAAACCATGCGCATCATCAATTAAAACACCGGCATGATGTTTTTTAGATAGCGCAAGTAATTCAGGTAAGGGCACAATGTCGCCATCCATACTAAACACACCATCTGACACAACAAGGCAACGGCTATCAGTTTGCACTAATCGCCTCTCTAGCGCAGACATATCGGCATGGGGATAACGCACTTGTGTTGCTTCAGAAAGCCGACCGCCATCTAATAACGAGGCATGATTCAGCTTGTCTTGAATGACCTTATCCCCGCGAGACATCAAACCATCGATCACACCAAGGTTAGCTTGATAACCGGAAGAAAATAATAAAACCCGCCGCTGGCCCGTAAACTCGACCAACGCTTCTTCTAATTGCTGATGAGTTCGGCTATGACCACTCAATAAATGCGCGGCGCCACTCCCTACGCCTTCCGCATTAGCAGTATCAATGAACGCTTTTTTAATATTGAGGTGAGTCGCTAAGCCAAGATAATCATTACTGCAAAAAGACAGCATCGGCTTTCCATCAAGGACAACATTAACACCTTGTGCACCCAAACGCGTCCGGACACGCCGGTATCGCCCAGCAGCTTGCCTATCCGCTAACGCACTGGCTAATGAACTTGACCAAGGTAGACTGGCCACTTATGCCGCTGAAGCTTGCTCGCTCGCATTAGACTCAGAGAGCGTATTAATGCCCAAGCGTTCGAATAATCGCTGATCATGCGCCGTATCAGGGTTATCTGTGGTCAATAGTTTTTCACCATAGAAAATTGAATTCGCACCAGCTAAGAAACACATCGCTTGTAACTCATCACTCATATGCTCACGGCCAGCCGATAAACGAACATAAGATTCAGGCATCATCAATCGGGCAACGGCAATCGTTCTGACAAACATCAAGGGATCTAAGTTATCGGTTTCTGCCATTGGCGTGCCTTCCACTTGAACCAACAAATTAATCGGCACACTTTGCGGATGATCAGGTAAGTTAGCCAAAGCGACTAATAAGCCAGCACGATCCGTTAGGTTTTCGCCCATACCTACAATACCGCCACTACACACATTGATATCTGCATCACGGACATGGTCTAAGGTATCTAAACGATCTTGGTAAGTCCGCGTAGTAATGATGTCGCCATAAAACTCAGGTGAGGTATCCAGATTGTGATTGTAATAATCTAAACCGGCTTCTTTTAAACGTTTTGCCTGATGGCCTTCTAACATGCCCAAAGTGACACAGGTTTCCATGCCTAAATCTTTAACGCCCGTCACCATCGCGGCAACACGTTCGAGATCACGGTCTTTCAAATTACGCCAAGCAGCACCCATACAAAAACGACTCGCGCCAGAGTCTTTCGCCTTAGTCGCATTTTCTAACACACGATCTAACGGCATCAGCGGTTCTGCTTTTACAGCAGATTCATGATGTGCACTCTGTGGACAATAACCACAATCTTCAGCACAGCCACCGGTTTTAATACTTAATAATGTGCTTACTTGTACCGAGTTAGGATCAAAATAATTACGATGCATTGTTTGCGCATCAAACATCAAGTCGGCAAAGGGCATGGTATACAGTTTTTCTACTTCTTCTACTGTCCAGTCATGACGTAATGATTGTTCGGGTTTAACGCTATTTTCAGGCATGATAAGTCTTCATTCAGATAAACGGGTTAATCTTAATGGTCATGAAATCGCTAACCGCAGCTAGACATCGCATAACGCATTGAATCGGTAGATTATACAGCAAACACATCGTAACACCTTGCCTGCTCTGCGGCATCAATACCGAACAGGCTTGTTTATGTCCTAACTGTTCTGCCACTTTGCCACGGTTAGGCCAGTCCTGCCAACGCTGCGCTTTACCCATCGCACTTGGCCAATATTGCGGTCAATGCCTCACCAACCCCCCCGATACGGCACCGAACACGCAGCCTCTTCCGCTACACTTCCCCTGTTGACCGACTCATCGCTGACATGAAATATCATAGCCAATTACAACTCGCTGATTATCTCGCTCATCAATTAGCATCCGCGGTTCAACAACAGTGTGAAAGTGAAAGCAAAACCCAATTACTTATTCCTATTCCGCTTCATCCCAAAAGGCTCAGGCAGCGTGGCTACAATCAGTCGGTAGAATTAGCAAAAACACTCTCTAGGCACTTAAATATTCCTTTAGATAACAATGCCTTGATTCGCATTAAAAGCACCTTACCGCAAACTCAATTACCATATGCCAGGCGCAAACAAAATATAAAAAGCGCATTTCAATGCCGTCATGCGACTTTACCTGAACATATCGTTTTAATCGACGATGTCCTCACCACAGGCCACACCGCTGATATGGCCGCAAAAGTATATCTAAAACAGGGGGCGAAGAAAGTAGAACTTTGGACAATTGCACGATCAATAAGAGATTATGCTTAATTATGGATAGAATCTCGTCATCTAAAAACGCGCCCATGCCCAGTGATGGTGAGGTATTACAGTCAAAGCTGGATGCACTCATTCGAATGGCAAAGTTGAATGAGCAAAAACAAAGTAATTTCCAAGAATATGAACTAAGCTTGTTCAACACCAACGGCTTACATCAACTCCTCGCCATTATTTTAGAACAACACCGTACCCGGTTTAAATTATCTGATGTCACCTTATTATTACTCGACCCAGAATACGAATTCCGACGGCTGCTAGACAACAGTGCTGAAGTGCCCGTTTGGCGTAAACACCTTTTATTCATCGAGGATAAAAGTACCATCAGCCAATATTTCTCAGTGCTGCGCAAACCACGCTTATCAAGCTATTCCCCGCACATCCATCAAAGCTTATTCCTAGACACTCAATCACTCCAATCTGTCGCCATCTTACCGTTAAGATGGCAAGACAAATTCATTGGCGCATTGAACCTTGGCAGTCGCAGCCCCAATCGTTTCCAATCCGACATGGGTACCCAATTTTTAGAACATCTCGCTGCCGTTATTTCCGCTTGCATTGAAAATTCCCGTCTACAAGAAAACATCAAACAAGTCGGCCTACTCGATCCATTGACGGGCATTAATAATCGCCGCTTCTTTGAGCAGCGTATCGAAGAAGAAGTCACATTATCTCACCGTAACAAAACACCTTTATCTTGCCTGTTCATCGATCTCGACCATTTTAAAAGCATTAATGACACCCACGGTCATCAAGCCGGTGATATCGTGCTAAAAGAAGTTGCAAACGTCTTAGCAGATATTATGCGAACCAGTGATGTCTTAGCCCGTTACGGCGGTGAAGAATTTGTCATCTTACTCGCTAATACCGATCGAAATGCATCCTATGAAATTGCTGAACGTATTAGAAAACGTGTTGAAGACACACCTTTCAAAGTCACTAATAAAGACACCCTGTCTGTCACCATGTCTATCGGGCTATCGGTGATGGATGAACAATCGGATATCAAAACGACGAAACAACTGGTTAATGCCGCAGACCAAGCTGTCTACGCTGCCAAAATGTCAGGTCGGAATCGCGTTCATCACGCCGATTAAAAATAGACTCATGATCTCAAGCAGCTTGGACAGCCGCGCTTAAAACTAACTGCTGTTGTTCCAGCAACTCAGTCAAATCATGTAATAAACTGTTTCGTTGTTTTGAGGTTATCTTGAGATCGACAACTAACATCTTCAAACGCGATGCCACCGCTTCAAAGCTCGCGCTCTGTGCATTTGAATTGGCCGCTTCTACCGATGAAAATACCGCTAAATGTTCACCCTGCTGAATCAATCGTCCAACAGGTGATAAGGACAGCGCCAATTGGCGTAATAAGTCTACTAATTGATGATGCTCATTGATCAAGTTAGCAGACACCGCTTGTTCATCAACCATTGTATATTCTATTTCTAAGCTTGAATCCCGTACCAAGTTAGCAAGTATTACCAGACTTTTATCCAGCGGCGATTGTATGTCACAAATACAAGCTGAAATAGCGTCACCTAAAGACTGAATATCTTGTGCTAATACACCAAAAATATCGCCATCACGGCCCGCTCGAGCTACACAAGAAAATGCATTTGAAGACAATAAATACATTTTTCTCACCAGTGGCAGCAAGGGCTGTATCGCAGCATCCAAATGGTTATAAGCAGTCAAAACCGCATCATAACCACACATGTCAGCAGATACTGTTAACCGTTCCTTCACGCTGCCCCAACCCCCAATTTAATCACCTTAAATGACAGCGTAATGTGCCACGATGCCCGCGAACAAAGCTGCACCCACCCAGTTATTGTTGAGGAACGCGCGCAAACACTCTGCCGCGCCTCGATCTCGTATCAAATGTTGCTGATAAACAAACAAACTTAAGGTGACTAACACCCCGATATAATAGACAAAACTCATATCAAGTTGACTACCCACCATCAACATAGCCACCAGAAAAGTCACCTGCAAAACGGCAATAATAACTTTATCATCATTGCCGAAAAGGATCGCCGTCGACTTTACGCCTGCCAACAAATCATCTTCACGATCAGCCATCGCATAGAACGTATCATAGATTGTTGACCAGATAACATTGGCGATAAATAAAAGCCAAGCAATCATAGGAACTGAGCCAGTTTGCGCCGCAAAAGCCATCGGAATCGCCCAACCAAAAGCGGCACCTAAATAAACCTGAGGCAAATAGGTAAAACGTTTCATAAACGGATAGGTCGCGGCTAAAAACAAGCCCACTACCGACATTAAAATGGTCAAATCATTCAGAAATATGACGAGCAAAAAAGCAATAACACCTAAGATTGCAAATAATCGTAAGGCATCATTTTCATCCAACGCACCGGTTGCTAACGGTCGGTTCATCGTGCGAACAATTTGGCCATCAACATGGCGATCAGCATAATCATTGATCACACAACCCGCACTGCGCATAACAATCACGCCTAGCGTAAAAATGATAAGCACCAAAGTATCTGGCCAGCCTTCGGCAGCAACCCACAATGCTGCTAAAGTCGGCCACAACAGCAATAAAATACCAATTGGCCGATCTAACCGCATCAGCTGAATATAATGCCCCCACTTCTCATCCATCATTAACGCCTTTGTAACGCGGGTAAAAAAATTTCATTAACCAATAACGGTTTACCACTTAAATAAAATTGCGAGCGCCGGCCCCAAAGCACTGCTGGTCGACTTGGTTCTTCTAGCAATGCCATTTCGTATAACCATTGCCCCGGTTTTAAACATGCAATTTCAATCGGGCCTCGCACCACGGTTGGATCAGTAAATAACAATTCACCTAAAGGCTTATTACCCAACTGATTAAAACGGTGTTGCAACGCCATATAAGTTGTTCTAGGCACCACAGTTCGCGCATAAACATTGGCATTATTGCCATCCATTAACAGTACTTCTCGCTGATAACTTAATTCAGGCAACGGCACCTGTAAGGCCAAACTCTCATCTGTCAGTGGTTTAATCCAGCTATTACCCAAGAGTTGGACTGAAAAATCAACTTGGTTATGGCGCTTTAAACGACGCGTTAAAGAGCCAGTATCCGACAGCCATGGTGCCAGTTCTCTCGGCATCAAACGACGCTGTACAGTATGCCAACGTGTCAACTCAAGCATCACACATTCTTCCCACTTTATACATGACCAAAATCAACTTTATGTCCAAACCATCTTGTTACTAAAGCCTCACTATTCTCAGGCGCAACAGCCAATAACTGATCCGCTGCTTCCGCCATCACCTCAATCAAGTCTTGATCATCCATTAAGTTTGCAACCCGAAATTGTGGCAAACCTGTTTGTCTTGTACCCAATAATTCACCTGGCCCACGTAATTCTAAATCACGTTGCGCAATGACAAAACCATCACTCGTCTCCCGCAAACAGGTCAAACGAGACTGGCCATTATCCGACAAAGGCGGATGATACATTAAGACACAGTGACTTTCGATTTTTCCACGACCAACACGGCCTCGCAGCTGGTGTAATTGCGCCAATCCCAACCGTTCCGCATTTTCAATGACCATCAAACTCGCATTGGGCACATCAACCCCCACCTCAATCACTGTTGTTGCGACCAATAGATCCACATTACCGACCTTAAATTGGTGCATGACCTGCTCTTTTTCCGCTGATTTCATCCGACCATGAATCAATGCTACTCGTAAATCAGGTAACGCTGCTTGAAGCTCATTGGCAGCATCTTCTGCCGCCTGACATTGTAAATGCTCTGACTCTTCGACCAATGTACAGACCCAATACACTTGTCGCTTTTCCTGACAAGCCAAATGTACCCGCTCAATAATGTCATTACGCCGTGTTTCTGGTATGACAACTGTCGTTACCGGTGTTCTACCTGGCGGTAATTCATCAATCACCGAGACATTCAAATCCGCATAAGCCGTCATCGCCAATGTCCGAGGAATCGGGGTCGCCGTCATCACCAACTGATGCGGGAACATATTTTTTTTTCTGCCTTTATCTCGTAATGCTAAACGCTGATGAACACCAAAACGATGCTGCTCATCGATCACCACTAGCCCTAACTGATCAAATATCACTTCAGCTTGAAACAAGGCATGGGTGCCAATCGCCACCTGAATTGTGCCATCCACTAAGTCTGCTAACATCGCTTTTCGCTCAGGTGCTTTTTGCTTCCCGACACACCAGCCTACCTGAATCCCTACTGGGTCTAGCCAAGTTGAGAACATCTTAAAATGTTGTTCCGCCAATAATTCAGTTGGCGCCATCACCACAGCCTGATAGCCAGCTGAAACAGCCTCTACAACAGCCAATGCCGCCACAATCGTCTTACCAGAACCCACATCACCCTGTACCAAACGTTGCATGGGCACAGCCGAGCTAATATCACCTAAAATGTCCTGAAATACCCGATCCTGAGCACCCGTCAATGAAAAAGGTAACGCAGATAATAATGCCCGTCGTTGCTCGCCATTTGATGCCAAGCTAGGTGCCTGATGTTGTTGCATTTGCATCCGGACTTTACGCAAAGTCAAATGCTGTGCCAATAACTCTTCATAAGCCAAACGCTGTTGTGCAGGGTGACGACGATCTAACAATAATTGCACATTCACATCGGGAGCAGGCTCATGAACAAAGCATAACGCCTCCACCAAAGAAGTCTCAGCGACAGCATGACATCGTGCTTGTCGCGGTAATAGCTCCGGTAACAAAGCAGCATCATTCAAACAGGCTAACGCCTGCTTAATTAACTTTCGAAAACTCAGCTGGTGTAACCCTTCCGTGGTGGGGTAAATGGGCGTTAATTCAGCCTCCACCGGCACAATGGTATCGGCTGGAATAATTTGATATTCTGGATGGACCATCTCCAATGATGACGGGCCATTACGAATCTCACCAAAACACCGTACGCGCACACCTTCCGCAAGTTGCTGCTGTTGCGTCTTAGAAAAATGAAAAAACCGTAACACCAGAGACCCAGTGCCATCATCGATATAACACAATAGTGAACGACGTCGGCCAAGCTTCACTTGGCTTAGGCGAACTGTCCCTTCAATAAGCGCTTCTTGTTGCGGTTTAAGACTACCCAAAGGCAATAACCGCGTCCGATCTTGGTAACGCAATGGCAAATGAAACAGGAGATCCTGTATCTGCTCAATACCCAACTTTTGTAAGCGTTCAGCTACCTTGGCACCGACCCCTTTTAAATCGGTAACCGGCCCTGATAACGCATTCCCTTCCCCGGCAATCAATTGGGTCGTCTTACAGAGTGTTAAACATCAATATGCATCACACCGTCCATTTCAACCGGCACACCTTTAGGCAACGACGCCACACCAATAGCTGCACGGGCAGGATAAGGCTGTACAAAATACTCAGCCATAATTTCATTGACCGTCGCAAAATGACTTAAATCTGTTAGAAAGATATTCAATTTCGCAATGTCTTGTAATTGACCGCCAGCTGCTTCAGCCACAGCCGTTAAATTATCAAATACACGACGAACTTGGACGCTAAAATCACCTTCGACCACTTCCATTGTTTCGGGTACTAAAGGAATCTGACCGGATAAATACACCACCTTATCCACCTTAACTGCTTGAGAATAGGTACCAATTGCTTGTGGCGCTTTGTCTGTGTGAATAATCTCACGTGCCATGTTGTCTGTTCTCCAAAAAATAAATTACTGTTTTAATCGTGTAATACGTTCAACCATTTCGATACGTCTTAAACGCCGAATCACATTGGCTAAATGCTTCCTATCCAACACACCAATCGTCAAACGTAAATCGGTATACTCACTATCACGCTCATCCACAATCACATTTTCAATATTCGAATTATTTTCAGACACCGCCGCTGCAATCGTCGCCAGCACACCGCGTTGGTTCTTAACATGGACGAGAATCTCAACTGAAAACTCACGTTGAATATCGGGGGCCCAAGCGACATCTAGCCACTTTTCACTCTGGCCGCGTAAGGTCATCGTCGTTTTACAATTATCTTGGTGCACCACAATGCCACGGCCAGCACTAATAAAGCCATGTATTGGATCCCCTGGGATCGGGTGGCAACAACGCGCAAAACTCACTACCATCCCTTCTGTGCCAGCAATCATTAACGGCTGCTGAGCCGCATTATTCGTTTCGTTATCACCATGAATCAATTTTTGAGCCACCAGCAATGCCGAGCGATCACCTAAGCCAATCTCTTCGAACAACTGATTAAATGTCTCTACTTCGAATTCAGCCATCACCTCTTCAACACGCTCCTCAGATAACGCATCAATACTGCTTGAAAAAGCCTGTAAATTCTTCGTTAGCATATGACGACCGAGTAAAGCTGCTTCATCATTGCGTAACTGTTTTAAATAATGACGAATATTGGCTCGTGCTTTTGCGGTTGAAACAAAATTAAGCCATGACGCGTTTGGGTGAGAAGAGCCCGTAGTGATAATTTCAACTGACTGCCCCGTTTCTAATTGCGTGCTCAACGGGACTAAATGGCGGCCTACTTTTGCTGCCACACAATGATTACCGACGTCAGAATGTACCGCATAAGCAAAATCGACAGCTGTTGCACCTCTTGGCAAGGTCATAATTTTGCCTGTTGGCGTAAACACATAAATTTCTTCAGGAAATAAATCGATACGCAAGTTTTCCAAAAACTCAATAGAGTCCCCAGATCCCTTCTGCATTTCCAATAGCCCTTGCAGCCATTGTCGCGCCAAGCGATGCGCTAAATTACCACTTTGATTTTCACCCGATTTATACAACCAATGTGCTGCCACACCCGCTTCCGCCATTTGATCCATATCGCGCGAGCGAATTTGTATCTCTACTGGAACAGCATGAGGACCAAAAAGGACGGTATGAAGTGATTGATAGCCATTGGCTTTCGGAATCGCAATATAGTCTTTAAATGTATTTTGTACTGGCTTATACAGATTATGGACAACACCTAACATCCGATAACATGAATCAACATCATCAACGATGACCCGAAATGCAAAGACATCTAACACTTCAGAAAATGACAGTTTCTTCCTCACCATCTTCTTATACAAACTGTAAAGATTCTTTTCCCTGCCTTCAATATCTGCCGTTAAGCCCTCCTGTTCCATCCGGTGCTGTATCGATTCGGTAATCTTGCTTACAATCTCTTTACGATTACCGCGGGCTTTGCGCACCACATCAGCTAATACTCGATAACGTAATGGGTAGAGCACATGAAAACCCAAGTCTTCCAGCTCACACCGCATCACATTCATGCCTAAACGTTGTGCAATAGGCGCATAAATTTCAAGGGTTTCTTCAGCAATTCGTCGACGTTTTTCTGGCCCCAGATGGCCTAAAGTACGCATATTATGCAGTCTGTCTGCCAGCTTCACGATAATAACGCGAATGTCTTCCGACATCGCCAGCAACATCTTTCTTAAGCTTTCAGCTTGCGCATGTTGTTTGGTTTCAAACGTTGCTTTTGCCAGCTTGCTGACGCCATCGACAAGTAATGCCACTTCTTCACTAAACTCTGCCGCCAAACCTTCACGACTCACCTCAGTATCTTCAATTACATCATGGAGCAGGCCCGCCATAATGCATTCATGATCCATATGCATCATCGTTAACACATGAGCAACGGCCAAAGGATGCATGATGTAAGGTTCGCCAGAGCGGCGTTTTTGTTCCTGATGTGCTTCTTCCGCAAAGTAATAAGCTCTACGGATGTCATCAACCTGACGACTTTCTAAATAATTGGTTGCAGCAAAACACAAATCATCAATTGTGAGTTTAGGCTCAGCATCATGGATGAGCTCTAATTCAGAATCAACCGTCGGTTTTGCATTCACAACATTACTCGACAATAGGGATAAGCTGTTCGCCTGTCAGCGCTGCCTCAACAGGTTCAGGCTTAATTTTTTTGTCTAAAATACTGGCATCAATTAAACCTTCAGCAATTTCTCTAAGGGCAATCACGGTATCCTTATCATTATCACGCTCAACCAATGGATCAGCACCATTCGATAATTCACGCGCGCGACGCGAGGCTATCAAAACCAGTTGAAAGCGGTTATCAACATTTTCTAAACAATCTTCTACCGTAGTACGAGCCATTATGCTTCCCCGAAATCAAAACTGCCTAGTGTACGAAATATCAGCTACTTAAGCCAGCAATGTCTTTAATAATGGCTCTTGTAGCGCTTTTTGGATCGCCATTGAATGCCGTCTTGCGGAAATAATGCTAACTAATTCAGATAACGCCACATCAAAATCATCATTCACTATCAAATAATCAAACTCAATATAATGTGAAATCTCATTTTCAGCATCACGCATCCGCCGAGCGATCACCGAATCATCATCCTGCCCACGACCACGAAGCCGCTGCTCTAATGCTGATTTTGAAGGTGGTAATATAAAGACACTGGCACTATCAGGATAATTCCGACGTACTTGCTCAGCACCTTGCCAATCAATCTCAAGAATAACATCCGTACCGGCTTTTAACTGATCAAAAACAGAGTCAGAAGACGTGCCATATGAATGATCAAATACCGTTGCAGATTCTAAAAAAGCACCTTCGCCCTGCATGGCAATAAACTGTTGCTGTGTGACAAAGAAATAATCTTTGCCATCGACCTCACCGGCCCGCGCAGCCCGTGTTGTATGTGAGATAGATAAAGCAATATCTGCTTGTTGTGCTACTAAAGCATTAACAAGACTCGTTTTCCCCGCACCTGATGGTGCTGCAACAATAAAGAGGCTGCCCGACATGAATTAAATTCCATCACTAAATACAAATCAACAACAAGGATAACAGCTAAAAAGGGAACCTTTAAGCTTAAATTAAAAGTCTTCAATTAATATTAAATTTGAACACAGAAATTAGCATTAAAACCCCCATAAATCAGTACTAAAGTACAATAGTCTTAAGTAGTTTGTTCAGGTACTATTCATAAAAAACTGTTAAACTAACATCCAGCTCACAGTTAGTGTGCTGACTTTCATAGTGAAAAATTGGAGGTTATTATGAATTTTTTCAACGCAGCACTAATCCCAGCACTCTTTTTATTCAGCAGTGCCGCATTCAGTGCGCCTTGTGCACTCAACGATGTCACAACCGACACCCTAGGTGGTTCAGCCAATGCCAATGCTTGTATTAACCAAGCGGGCAACGACAACTCAATGGGCGGTCAACCCTTTGCTAATACTATCAACGCTGAGTTTGGCACGACGGGTATGTGGTCACAACTAGACACTAATGACGCTGTCGGTAACATGGAAATCACATCAGGCATGTGGGATTTTTCAAGTTTAGTGGCATCAATCTCAAACCCGTTTGTATTTACAGTAAAGGGCGGAACCAACTTTGCTGCCTACTTGTTTAATGTAGATACGCTTGGAACTGGAATGTTCGATACCATAGGGCTCCCTTTTAATAAAAATGGTAAACAACCTGCTATTTCGCATTACTCAATTTATACGACCGATGCGATTTCGGAAGTGCCAATTCCTGCAGCATTATGGCTATTTGCACCTGCATTACTGGGTTTCTTAGGACTAAGAAGAAAGCGGTAACAAATCACCTAAGTTAAAAATTAAAAAAGCCGCGTTTATCGTGGCTTTTTTATTGATTACTCAATATTCTGAATCTGCTCACGCATTTGCTCGATCAGCACTTTCAACTCAATCGAGTGATTTGTCGTCTCACTGTTAATTGATTTTGATCCTAATGTATTCGCTTCACGATTCAACTCTTGCATCAAAAAATCTAAACGCCGCCCAACGGGCTCATCACGTTGCAACACGCTTTGGACTTCCACAACATGGCTTTCTAATCGGTCTAGCTCTTCCGCCACATCACTCTTTTGTGCCAATAACACCATTTCTTGTTCTAAACGTTCCGGATCAAGATTCACCTGCAACTCAGCAACACGGTCGGCCATCCGCTGTTGATGATGCGCCAATATGTCAGGCATGCGCTGACGCGTCGCCTTCGTAATAGCATCGATATCAGTACAGCGCTGTTCAATCATTTTTTGCAAGGCTGCACCTTCGGTTTCTCTGGTGGTAATTAAGTCATTAATGGATAGCAGTAATGAACTAATCACCGACGCGTTCAACGCCACTTGATCTAAACTTTCTGCTTTCAACACACCAGGCCACTGCAACACCCTAATAGGGTCGATAGGTGCCGCTTCAGCTGCCAAACCAGCTATCAGCTCGCTTTGCAAGACGACTGATTGCGCTAATTTTTGATCTATATCGAGATTAGATGACTGTGCTTCCGGTACTTTATAGCGTAAGACAGCATCCACTTTACCCCGCGCCAACTTCTCTGAAAACAACTTCCGAATAGGCATTTCCAAAGAACGAAAACGTTCATCGAGGCGAAGTGATAGCTCTAAATAACGATGATTAACGGATCGTATCTCCCATATCAATTCACCCTGTTCAGTTTGCTGCTCTTGGCGAGCATATGCCGTCATACTTCGAGTCACAATCACATCCAAATTAATTTAAATAAAACATCTTAACGAAAACCACCCTAGCTAGGGTACTAGCCACGTATAATACCTGCATTTTACTCTTTCCCTAAGGAACACCCTCATGCGCCCAAGCGGTCGTCAACCAAATGATTTAAGAAACGTCACTATTACACGTAACTACACCAAACATGCAGAAGGATCTGTCCTCGTAGAATTTGGCGATACTAAAGTGTTATGTACAGCCTCAGTAGAAGAAAAAATCCCCGGCTTCCTAAGAGGTAACAACGAAGGCTGGATCACAGCTGAATACGGCATGTTGCCGCGTTCAACTGGCAGTAGAATGGGCCGTGAAGCCGCACGTGGTAAACAAGGTGGCCGTACCATGGAAATCCAACGCCTTATTGGTCGTTCTTTACGTGCCGCTGTGGACTTAAAAGCATTAGGTGAACGTAGCATCACCATTGATTGCGATGTCATCCAAGCTGATGGTGGTACCAGAACAGCTTCTATCACCGGCGCTTATGTCGCTTTACAAGATGCCATTACCTACCTATTAGAAAAAAAGAAAATCAAGAAAAGTCCACTTCATGGCCAAATTGCTTCAGTGTCCGTGGGTATCTACAAAGGAATGCCCGTTCTTGATCTTGACTACGATGAAGACTCTAGCGCTGAAACAGATATGAATGTCGTCATGAACGATGCCGGCGCTTATATTGAACTTCAAGGCACTGCAGAAGGCCACGCCTTCCGAGCAGATGAGCTACAAGCCATGCTTGACCTTGCAAGTTCAGGTATCGAAACATTAATGGAAAAACAACGCGAAGCATTAGCAAAATAATCATGTCCAAAATTGTTTTAGCCAGCGGTAATAAAGGAAAACTCAAAGAGTTCTCCGAGTTATTTACTGAATTCGATACCGAAGTGATTCCTCAATCCACATTCAACCTTGTTGAAGCGGAAGAAACCGGACTCACTTTTGTTGAAAATGCCATTATCAAAGCCCGTCATGCCAGTGAGTTGACGGGCTTACCTGCCATTTCAGATGATTCAGGAATAGAAGTCGATGCCTTAAATGGTCAGCCCGGTATCTACTCCGCTCGCTACTCTGGACCGGATGCAACAGCGCAAAAAAATTTACAAGCCCTACTCAATGCATTAATTGATACCCCGGAAGAAAAAAGAACGGCACGCTACCAGTGTGTGATCGTATTTATGCGTCATGCCAAAGATCCCACACCCTTGATTTGCCAAGCCAGTTGGGATGGAACCCTGTTAACAGCGCCAAAAGGTGACGGTGGCTTTGGCTACGATCCCATATTTTGGGTAGAAGCATATCAATGCACGGCCGCTGAACTGACAGCAGAGCAAAAGCATGCCATCAGCCATCGCGGCAAAGCGATTCGCCAATTCATCAGCCAATTTCAACGACTTAATCAAACTTAAAACACATGTTTAACTTCACGGCTTTACCGCCTTTAAGCCTTTATATCCATGTGCCTTGGTGCATTAAGAAATGTCCTTATTGCGACTTTAATTCTCATAAATCCCCTGATGACTTACCAGAGCAAGATTACATTGATGCTTTAATCCGTGATCTCGAACAAGAATTACCCACTATTTGGGGTAGAACAATCCAAACCATTTTTATCGGCGGCGGCACACCCAGCTTATTCTCAGCTGAAGCTTACGAAAGATTATTCTCATCCTTACGTGCACTACTCCCCATTAGCCACAATACTGAAATCACATTAGAAGCTAACCCTGGCACATTCGAACAACACCGTTTTGCAGATTATTTATCTTTGGGTATTAACCGTTTATCTATCGGTATCCAAAGTTTTAATAATCAATCTCTGACCGCACTCGGCAGAATCCACGACGGACAACAAGCCATCAAGGCCGTCGAAACCGCCCACAAAGTTGGTTTTAAAAACTTCAACTTAGATTTAATGTATGGCTTACCTCATCAAACAGCAAAAACAGCCAGAGAAGATATTGAAACTGCCATAGCCTTAGCGCCCAGCCACTTATCTTATTATCAACTCACCATCGAACCCAATACCCTTTTTCATCAGCAACCACCGACACTGCCAGATGACGATCCCATCATCGACTGGCAACTCGATAGTCAACAACGAATGGCAAAAGCGGGCTACCAACAATATGAAGTCTCGGCTTATGCCAAAAACAAACAACAATGCCGCCATAATATTAATTATTGGCAGTTCGGTGACTATCTAGGTATTGGTGCCGGCGCCCACGGCAAGATTAGTGATGCAGCCCAACAATCCATCACGCGACGTTCAAAGCAAAAACAACCACAAGCTTATATTGAATCAGCAGGCACAGACAAAGTCGTTTTAACGAATGAAATCATTACCACCAAAGACATTGGTTTCGAGTTTATGCTAAATGCCTTGAGACTCACGGATGGGTTTCCGACACCCTTGTTCTATCAACATGCTGGCTTACCCATGTCACACATCGACAAGACCTTACAACTTGCAGAGCAACAAGGCCTTATCACATGGGATATTCACCGTATTTGTCCGACAGACAAAGGACAGCGTTACCTCAACAGTTTGGTTGAGCTTTTTTTACCTGAATAATTAAGCACAAAATAGGTCTATTACGATTTTAATTTAGTCAATTCTTCAGACAATTTTACATTCAAATTATCATCCGTAATACGATCTTGCGCCATATCAAAGTGATCATAGAAATTAGGTACAGCGAAGCTTCCTCTCACTTCACCATCAAAAAATGACGCTGACTTAACAGCCTGCTCTAAAACACTGGCACCACCACGTGCACCCGATGACGTTGATAACAACACCATCGGCTTATTTTGATAAAGCTTTTTAATACGTGAACACCAATCGAATAAATTTTTATAGGCGGCCGAATAAGTGCCATTATGTTCAGCAAAAGAAATAATCAACGCATCGGCTCCGGCTATTTTGGCTAAAAAGTCATGTGCCAATTGAGGTTGCCCTAATTCCTTTTCCTTATCTTCGCTAAATAATTGCAATTCATAATCATTTAAGTCCAAGAGATCGACATCTGCATCGTCAACTAGTCCTGCGGCATAACCTGCCAGCTTTTTATTAATTGACTGGCCGCTACTACTGGCGGCAAAAGCAACAATTTTACAATATACTCCTCTGCATCATCTTAATTTACCGTTCCAGACCAAAAGGCAGGTTTCACTTCCCCTTCAACATAATGCTTTGCTTGACTCAATAATTGAATGGCCTTAACCCTCGCCTCAGCCTCTGGGTGCGTCTTAAAATAATGCGTAAAAGGCAAATCATCTTCAGGATCGCTGATCTTGCTAAAAAACTCCGTTGCACCACCGACATGACCATAGTGACATTGAATAATATCCAAATCCCTCTCACCCGCATCACTTTCTCGGCCTTGTAAAACTGCGCATTTTGAAAGGCATTAACAGGCTCTAATACTTTCGAAAGGACTGATAGAAATCAGTCAAAAACAGGGTTTTTATACTAACACCATCATTGGCATCACAGATGGTAATGACCGCTTAGATGCCAATAATCCAGACCCTGCACTACAAACACGCTCCCTACAAGATGTTGTTGTACTCGGCGAGTTTAGCTATCAAGCACACAATCACTGGCAAAATGGCTGGATCTATGATCCCAATAATGGCAAAACTTATCGTTGCAATATGACATTGATCGACAGCGCGACATTAAAGATAAGAGGCTATATCGGCATCCCGTTATTTGGTCGGACAGAAACATGGACAAAACAACAGAATAATCCTTAAATCATTTAAGTTGATAGCAGCACCACGAACATCGAGTATCAGTAAAGAAATTGCCCATAGCGTTTATATCTTAAATCCTAGACATAATGATATACCTTCGGTTGCTTCACTTTCCGATAATAAGGCTTAACCGTTTTCCAACCTTCAGGGAAAACTCTTTTAGCAGTAACATTACTAATGGTAGGGGCAATAACAACATCCTCCCCTTCATGCCAATTCACAGGCGTCTCCACAAGGTATTGCGATTCCTGAGCCAGCTGCATCGCATCAATCACGCGAAGAATTTCATCAAAATTACGCCCGATTTCCATAGGATAAGTCATCATCAATCTTATCCGCTTATCCGGACCAATAATAAAGACGGAACGCATCGTCACATTAATCCCACCATTGCGACCGCCTGCAGGGCTCATTTGATAAGCCGGTAACATATTGTAAAGAACCGACACCCTCAGATCGGTATCAGCAATAACCGGGTATCGAATATCCGCACCGCCAATCTCTTCAACATCTTCTAACCATTCCTCATGGTTCCCAACGGAATCAACACTAAGCCCAATCACCTTAGTATGTCGTTTTTCGAATTCTGATTGAATATCGGCGAGGTAGCATAATTCTGTCGTACAAACCGGTGTAAAGTCTTTAGGGTGTGAAAATAATACCGTCCAGCTATGGCCAATCCACTCATGAAAATCAATCTTACCTTGCGTTGTTTCTGCTTGAAAATTGGGCGCGTGATCATTGATACGAAGTAACATAATAATCTCCTCTAAAGTAACTCACTAAGCTAACCTTCCCTGTCTAAGCATTTAGCAATAGGAGTCCACATAGAACGTTTCCTTACATTCTGCTAATCAACAAAAAACAACAGTTAAGGACAGAACAACGAATAATAAAGCCTTAGCCTCAATTCAGATATCAATACACCTTTGACAGCAAAATAAAGACATTTACTCTACTTTTTAAAAAGTATTTTGAAATCAATAACAACATCGGCCGCAAACACTCACTTTATCACCCATGCCTTAATGAATTATTAAATAAAATAACGCCTTGAAATCAACAACCCATTCTTTGTTATACTCAACTACTTTTTGACTATCATTAAACATACTCAAGGATTTTACATGTCACGCATTTACAACTTTAGTGCCGGCCCAGCCATGATCTCTGCTGCGGTTTTACAACAAGCAGAGCAAGAGTTTTTAAACTGGAACGGCTCGGGTATGAATGTGATGGAAATGAGTCACCGTGGCAAAGAATTCATGTCAATTGCCACTCAAGCAGAAGCTGATCTGCGTAGTGTGATGAACATTCCTGATAACTACAAAGTCCTTTTTTTACAAGGTGGCGCAACAGCCCAATTTACTGCTATTCCAATGAATTTACTACGCGGTAAAACCACAGCAGATTATTTCAACACAGGCCAATGGTCTAAAAAAGCCATCGCCGAAGCCAAACGCTACTGCGATGTCAATATTGTCGCTAGCTCTGAAGCTGATAATTTTGCCACCGTCCCTGACAAATCAACATGGAACTTAAACCCTGATGCAGCCTACGTGCATTACACTGCTAATGAAACTATTGGGGGGGTAGAGTTCGACCATATTCCTGACACAGGTGATGTCCCATTGGTCGTTGATCTATCATCAACTATCTTATCCCGGCCCATTGATGTCAGCCGTTTCGCCTTAATTTATGCTGGCGCACAAAAAAATATTGGCCCTGCCGGCTTAACCTTAGTCATCGTCCGTGATGATTTCATCGGTGACACCCTGCCCGGCACTCCCGTGACATTTGATTATAAAGTCCAGGCGGACAATGACTCAATGTACAACACCCCACCAACCTATGCCTTATACATGGCAGGACTTGGCTTCCAATGGTTAAAAGAATTGGGCGGCCTTACTGCCATGGGTAACATCAACCAACGCAAAGCAGAAAAACTCTACGCCGCGATTGATAACTCTGATTTCTACCAAAACCCGGTCGAGAAACAATACCGCTCGTGGATGAATATTCCCTTCACACTGAACAATGCTGAACTGGATGCCGATTTCTTAGCCGGCGCTAAAGCCGCAGGTCTCGTTACCCTCAAAGGCCACCGCAGCGTCGGCGGCATGCGTGCCAGTATCTACAATGCCATGCCAGAAGAAGGCGTCGATGCGCTCATCGCCTACATGCAGAAATTCGCCCAGCAACAGAGCTAATATACCTTCATTTCGTTTGTTGAAGTGCCTATTTTTTAATCGAAAATAACCGCAGGTCACCACATGTTTAAAGTGCTTACATTGAATAATATTTCTGTCACCGGCTTAGACCGTTTACCACGTGACCAATATGAAATTGCTTCTGAGATACCCCATCCTGACGCGGTATTAGTTCGCTCTTTTAAAATGCATGATTGGCCGATACCCGACACCTTACAAGCCATTGGCCGAGCTGGCGCCGGCGTCAATAATATCCCTGTCAAAGCGATGACCGAAAAAGGCATCCCCGTGTTTAATGCACCGGGGGCCAATTCTAATGCCGTTCAAGAACTGGTCTTAGCTGGCATGTTACTCAGCGCAAGAAATATTTGCTCAGCATGGGACTTTGCCCGCCAGTTAAAAGGCTCTGACAACGACATCACCAAACTCGTTGAATCGGGCAAAAAAGACTTCGTCGGCTTCGAGCTCCCGGGCAAAACTTTGGGCGTCGTCGGCTTAGGTGCCATTGGGATTAAAATCGCCAATACCGCCAATTCACTCGGCATGCGCGTCATCGGCTATGACCCAAAAATTACTGTACAAGGTGCATGGCAACTTTCTCACCAAATCGAGCAAGCCACCAGTATTGATGACTTACTGACACAATGCGACTTTGTCACTTTCCACGTGCCATTGGTCGATGCCACGCGTAATATGATCAATGCAGAACGGCTAAAAAATATGCGCGACGATGTCACGATTCTCAACTTTTCACGATCAGGCATTGTCAATGATGAAGCCGTAGTCGCCGCCATTGAGAGTGGTAAAGTCCACGCTTATATCTGCGACTTCCCTAGTAACTTACTTAAACAACACCCCAAGGTCGTCACCTTACCGCATCTCGGCGCGTCAACAGCTGAGGCGGAAGACAACTGCGCCATTATGGTTGCCGATCAAGTCAAAGACTATCTAGAGAATGGTAATATCCATAACGCTGTCAACTTCCCCACCGTTAAAATGGCCAAAATAAATGGTCAACACCGGCTCACCATCGCCCACGAAAACATCCCCAACATCATCGGCCCAATCACCAATGCCATCGCTAAAGTCGACATTAATATTTTCGATATGTTGAATAAATCTTTAAATGACTCAGCCTACACCCTCATCGATATAGACAGCGAATTACCTTCTAGTGTCATCGAAGAAGTAGAGGCGATTACAGGTGTACTCAATGTACGCTGCCTTAACTAAAGTCCTAAGTTCATGCGTTAAGTCACTTTTTTCAACGTTTATCGATTGAGCAATAGCCTACACAGTAGTATGCTTTAGCCAAACCATTTCTGGAGCACTCTCATGTCTAAAATCAGTCATCTTATTCTTGGGCTTTTCTTAGTATCCGCGCTGCCTATCAGTGCTGAAGTCATCTCTATTACCGACCCACGCTACACAGTCGCCAATGATGCCTCAGGTTTTGTTGCCCAACATGCGGCATGTCAATGAAGGCTGTCGCACAACATTACGGCCAACCTGCTTCAAAGTCAGCAACCGTGGGTGAGCCACCGATTACAAAATGGACTTATCCTGAATTCGTTGTCTTTTTCGAATACAACACAGTCATTCATTCGGTAGTACCGCGTTAACGAATCCAGTATGAAATGATGCTCTATCAACTTATCCAAGTTGATAGAGCATTGAGTTTAGTGTGTTAAACCCAGCTCAATATGACCAGGGCTGGCAACAACAAAACCGTTAACAGTCAGATCGCTGAGAAAATAGTTTGCTCAGGCTCAGTCACCCCTCTAAAACCCTACTTTGCCATATTGTTTAAGATCGCCTCACGTACCGCGCCTAAAGTCGCATCAACAGTGACCATCGGCGCCGTACTTTGCTGGATTGCGACATCTGGATCCTTCAAACCATGTCCGGTTAAAGTACACACAACCGTACTGCCTTCAGGAATTTTACCCGTCGCAATATCATTCAACGCACCTGCCAACGAAGCAGCAGAAGCAGGCTCACAAAAAATACCTTCTTTCTCAGCTAATAATTTTTGAGCTGCAAGAATCGCATCATCAGTACACTCATCAAACCAACCGCCTGACTCTTCTTTCACAATCCACGCTTTTTCCCAGCTTTGCGGATGACCGATACGAATAGCTGTTGCGACTGTTTCTGGATCATCGACCATCTCACCACGCATAAATGGCGCTGAACCTGCAGCTTGATAACCAACCATCTTAGGACGCTTAGACCCGACAACGCCTTTGGCGAACTTACAATCACCTTCACAATAAGCACAAGACTCAGTGACTTTATCACCTGCCTTACAAGCATATTCTGAATAGCCAATCCAATGCGCTGTGATATTACCGGCATTACCCACAGGCAAACAATGATAATCAGGCGCTTCGCCCAGCTCTTCAACAATTTCAAACGCAGCCGTTTTCTGGCCTTGCAAGCGATAAGGGTTAATCGAGTTCACAATAGTCACTGGCGCTTCTTTCGCCACATCTTTAACCAACTGCATTCCCTCATCAAAGTTACCTTTGATTTGAATCACTGTCGCGCCATGCATCATGGCTTGTGCCAATTTACCCAAGGCAATTTTGCCATCGGGAATCAACACAAAAGCAGTAATGCCAGCACGCGCTGCATAAGCCGCAGCTGCAGCTGACGTATTACCGGTAGACGCACAGATAATCGCTTTACTGCCTGCTTCAACGGCCTTGGTCACCGCCATCGTCATACCGCGATCTTTAAATGAGCCAGTCGGATTTAAACCTTCATATTTAATATAAAGATCGACATTTTTGCCGATTAAACCTGGAATATTTTCCAACTTCAATAACGGCGTATTGCCCTCACCCAGGCTAATTAAACGGGTATCATCACTGACCGGCAAGCGGTCACGATAGTTTTCAATTAAACCCGTATAACGTGGTCGAAATGGCATAATGTTATCCTCTTAAATAATGTCTAATGTTGGCCAGTTATATCAGCGACTAACCTAAAGATTCCATGCGAATCCGCATTACTGAATCTTTCACTGTTTTTAATGCTTCGATATGCTTAATCGCCATATCCATGTTTTTTTCAACAACTGCTTGCGTCAACATAATCACCGGCACCATGCCATTGTGATCTTCAGGCTCTTTTTGCAAAATAGCCTCAATGCTAATCTTCTGCTCGGCCAAAATACGCGTAATATCCGCCAATACACCCGGCTCATCATCAGTATGAATTCGTAAATAATAAGACGTCACAACCTCTGACATTGGCAAAATAGGCGTATCAACCAACGCATCAGGTTGGAATGCCAAATGCGGCACACGGTTTTCTGGATCACTCGTTAGCACACGGACAACATCAACAATATCAGCAACCACAGCAGAAGCAGTCGCTTCTGAGCCCGCACCGGCGCCGTAATACAAAGTGGCACCGACAGCATCACCTTTGACCAACACCGCATTCATCACGCCATCAACATTGGCAATCAAACGACGATGTGGAATCAAAGTAGGATGAACGCGCAACTCAACCCCTTGCTCTGTTTGTTTACTAATACCTAAGTGCTTGATGATATAACCTAGCTCAGCCGCACATTGCACATCTTCTTGTGACACCTGACTAATACCTTCGGTATAAGCCTTATCAAACTGCAACGGAATACCAAAAGCAATCGACGCCATAATCGTTAATTTATGTGCGGCATCAATCCCTTCAACATCAAAAGTCGGATCGGCTTCGGCATAACCTAACGCTTGTGCTTCCGCCAACACTTCTGGGAAGTCACGGCCTTTATCACGCATTTCGGTCAGAATAAAGTTACCGGTACCATTGATAATACCCGCCAGCCATTCAATACGATTGGCAGATAAACCTTCACGCATCGCCTTAATAATTGGAATACCACCAGCAACGCCAGCTTCAAACCCAATCGTCACACCCTTCTCTTGGGCTTTGGCAAATAGCTCATTACCATGCAAAGCGATTAACGCTTTATTAGCGGTGACGACATGCTTGCCATTCTCAATCGCTTTAAGCACCAAATCACGTGCGATACCAGTCCCACCAATCAATTCAACCACAACATGAATATTGGGATCATTTACAATATCAAATGCATCCGTTGTAATATCGATACCACTGACATCGTAATCACGCTCTTTCTTTAAGGTCCGATCCGCTGCACGCGTAATCTCAATATCTCGTCCAGCTCGACGGGTAATTTCCTTAATATTTCGACGTAACACATTGACTGTGCCACTACCAACTGTACCTAACCCTAATACCCCAATTTTTACCGATTGCACGCGCTGGCCCCCTAGCCTTTTCTAAACATGTCGCGAATCCCACGAATCGCTTGACGTGTTCGATGTTCATTTTCAATCAAACCAAAACGGACATGGTCATCACCATATTCACCAAAACCAACCCCCGGTGATACCGCCACTTTCGCTTCTTGTAATAATTTTTTCGTAAACTCTAATGAGCCCATCTCACGATACTTTTCTGGGATTTTAGCCCAAACAAACATCGTCGCTTTAGGTTTTTCAACTTGCCAACCAAGTCCATTTAAGCCATCACACAACACATCTCGACGACTCTTATAAGTAGCAACAACCTCTTCCACACAATCTTGAGGGCCATCCAATGCCGCAATCGCCGCCACTTGAATCGGCGTAAACATGCCATAGTCTAAATAAGACTTCATCCGTGCCAAAGCCGCGACCAATGTCGGATTCCCTGACATAAAGCCTACCCGCCAGCCCGGCATATTGTAGGTTTTAGATAAGGTATAAAACTCCACAGCCACATCTTTGGCACCAGGCACCTCTAAAATAGAGGGCGCTTTATAGCCATCAAAAGTAATTTCACCATAGGCTAAATCATGCACTACCCATATCTCATGTTCTTTCGCAAACGCCACTACCCGCTCAAAGAACTCTAGCTCGACACATTGCGTCGTTGGGTTACCCGGAAAATTCAACACCAACATCTTCGGTTTAGGCCAAGTATCTTTAACTGATTTTTCTAATTCAGCAAAAAAGTCGCCACCTTCCACTAAAGGCACATGGCGAATGTCAGCGCCTGAAATCACAAACCCGTATGGATGGATAGGATAAGCCGGATTCGGTACTAAAATCGCATCACCCGGTCCAACAGTGGCCAAAGCCAAATGCGCCAAACCTTCTTTAGATCCGATCGTCACAATCGTTTCCGTTTCCGGATCTAAAGTGACATCAAACTGACGCTGGTACCAATCACAAATCGCTTTACGCAAACGCGGAATACCACGAGAAACTGAATAACGATGCGTATCAGGTCTTTGTGCTGCTTCCGTTAATTTTTCGATAACATGCGCAGGCGCAGGTTGATCTGGATTACCCATCCCAAAATCAATAATATCGACACCCTGCGCACGTGCTTCTGCCTTCAAATCATTAACGATATTGAATACATAAGGTGGCAGGCGTTTAATCCTAGGGAAATCGTCGTTCAACACAGCACCTGAAATAATAAAAAACAGTTGGCAAACCCAGCAAAATAACTGAAAATGGCTAACACTTCAAATCGCATTTAGTCGATATGGATAGTTATGAGCCAACAAGACCTATTTTACAACGAAATCTTGCAAGAACTCGAGAATGGAAGCTTAGTCCTACCTACCCTACCAGAAGTCGCGTTACGTGTCCGCGACGTCGTTGATGAACCAGACGTCACAGCCAAACAATTAGCCGAAATCATCGTCACCGACGCCGCCCTCTCAACTCGCTTAATTAAAGTCGCCAATAGTCCATTATACCGTGGGCGAATTTTATCAGAAAGTATCCAAATGGCCGTTTCAAGACTCGGCTTATCAATGGTCCGTAACCTCGTCATCAGCCTGGTCATGGAACAAATGTTCCAAGCCACCTCAAACCGACTCGATAAACGCCTCCATGCACTCTGGGAGCACAGCACCAACGTCGCCGCCCGTTGCCAAATCCTCTCTAATAAACATCCCAGTATTAAATCAGACGAAGCCATGCTCGCCGGCTCATTCATAATATCGGCATCCTATCCATCTTAATGAAAGCAGAAGACACGCCAGAACTGATTCAAGACACCCAAATGGTAGATAACCTAATCGATCTCTTACACAATAAAATTGGCGCCGCGATCCTAAAAAGCTGGAGCTTCTCGGACAGCTTGACCGCCGTACCCCTTGAATATAGTAATTTGGCCTGGGATAGCGAAAATGGCCCAGACCTCGTTTATATCGTCCAAGTCGCGAATATCCAAAGCCTAGAAAATACCGAAAATGCCATCAGCCCCGACAAACTAGATACCGTTAAATCCTTCAAAAAACTCGGCCTAGACAATGGCATCTTAGTCAGTGAAATTGATGAAGACAGTGAATAATATGCTGAGGCATTGGCTTTATTCGGGTTTAATTCTTAAAAAAAACAACAGTTCAAATACACCGCCACAACAATATGAAAGTATTACTTCTAACCTGGCTACTATTAATGACTTCTACCGTTCAGGCATCGTGCGTTATTCTCCTACATGGACTTGCTAGAACGAATAGTTCGATGACTGCATTAGAAAAAAAGCTTGTTGATCAAAGTTATCACGTTATTAATGACGGTTACCCCTCTAGAGATGCACCCATTGAAGAGTTAGCTGAAATAGCGATTTCTCCTGCACTCGAAAAATGTACTGACTACGATTAAATCAATTTTGTAACCCACTCTCTTGGCGGTATTTTAGTAAGACAATATTTATCACAAAATGACATCCCAAAGTTAAAACATGTTGTGATGCTAGGGCCACCTAACCAAGGCAGTGAAGTCGTTGATAAACAGGATAAAGTCCCAGGTTTTCACTTCGTAAACAGAGATGCGGGGCTCCAACTTGGGACAGGAGAACTAAGTGTTCCCAATAAATTAGGTCCTGCTAATTTTGATGTCGGCATTATCGCTGGAACGCAAAGTATTAACTTAATACTGTCGACATTTATCCCTGGCTCCGATGACGGCAAAGTCTCCATCGAAAGTACCAAACTTAAAGGTATGAATGATCATATTGAAATGGCAACATCGCATCCATTTATGATGAAAAATGAAAAAGTGCTTTAACAAGTAACCTATTATCTGGCCAATGGGAAATTTACAAAGTAAAGTCCGTTACATTTTATCCATTCATCAAATAATCTCCGCCTTTCCCAAATGAAATGCCCTTGATGCAAAGCTGAGTTTTGATAATCTGTTTGGGTAAAGCAAGATGAGTGTCTAGGCACAGCGAGTTTTCGTCGTGTCCAAACCGATTCTTAAAACGAGGGAATCCGTAGGATAAGCATGAGCTGGCCTTTTGTTTGGTTCTGTTTATTTTGACCACGCACAAATTCATCTGGAATGAATTTAGACGCTGAAAGCGCCCGAAGGGTGAATGACATGGATGTCATGAATCCAAATAAATGAACGCCCCCACGGCAGTGGCCTCAAATAAGGTTATTTACCTAATAACCCAAATACACATTAATAAGCGCCGCAAGATTTTCTTCTAATTCCGTTTCAATAGAAGCAAGATCTCGCTCAAATAATGTTAAGTGTTTTGTCGCTTTCGCACTATCTAATTTCTTATTATCGATGTGATAACTCGTCTCTGGCAATGCGACATCATGTCTAGGCACAATCTGCCAATGAATAAAGTTCGCATAAAACTATTCAAATTCTTTTTGCTCTAAACGACAAAAATCATCAATAACATCAACCCCATTCGGGCCAAGACAACCTGATTCTACTCTAACAGTAAGCGTTAACTTTTTATCTTGCAATGACGTCATATCGTTTAACCTCCTTATTCCATGTACTTCTCTTGCGCTAAAGATACAGAAGAGAGCTAACAGATATCCCTTAAACCTCTGGCCGCATATGAGGGAACAGCAACACATCGCGAATCGTCGGTGAATCAGTCAATAACATCACCAAACGATCAATCCCAATCCCTTCACCTGCTGTAGGCGGCATGCCATATTCCAAGGCACGAATATAATCAGCATCAAAATGCATCGCTTCATCATCACCGGCATCTTTATCAGCCACTTGCGCTAAGAAGCGTTCTGCCTGATCTTCGGCATCATTCAACTCAGAGAAACCATTAGCAATCTCGCGACCACCAACAAAGAATTCAAATCGATCTGTCACGAATGGATCTGCATCACTACGACGTGCCAATGGTGACACTTCAGTAGGGTAAGCCGTAATAAACGTCGGCTCCATTAAACGTTCTTCAACGGTTTTTTCGAAAATTTCGATCTGGACTTTACCCAAACCATAGCTATCTTTAAGTGGAATACCTAAGTCTTTGGCAGCAGCTGTTGCAGCCTCTAATGTCGCCAATTGTTCAGCCGTCATCGTTGGATTAAAATGCAAAATAGATTCTACAACGGTCATCCGATGGAATGGTTTTGAAAAGTCTAAATCTGTGCCTTGATAATGCACCTGTGATGTCCCTAAAACATCTTGTGTCACGGTCCGGAGCATTTCTTCCGTCAGATCCATCAACTCTTGATAATCCGAATAGGCTTGATAGAACTCAACCATCGTAAACTCTGGATTGTGGCGTGTTGATAACCCTTCATTACGGAAGTTACGGTTAATTTCAAACACCCTTTCAAAACCACCAACAACAAGACGTTTCAAATATAATTCTGGTGCGATACGTAAGAATAAATCCATGTCTAATGCATTATGGAAAGTGGTGAACGGTCTCGCCGTTGCCCCGCCCGGAATCGCCTGCATCATTGGCGTTTCGACTTCTAGATAATCTTTCACCATTAAAAAGCGACGAATACCATCAATGACTTTGGTACGAATGATAAAAGTCTCACGGCTCGCTTGATTCATAATCAAATCAACATAGCGTTGGCGATAACGTGTTTCTTGATCAGACAAACCATGAAATTTTTCAGGTAAAGGTCTTAATGACTTCGTCAATAATCGAATATCATCGACCATGACTGATAACTCGCCTTTTTGAGTACGGAATAAGGTGCCTTCCGCCGCAATAATATCGCCCAAATCCCAACGTTTAAACGCAGGATAAACGCCCTCAGCCAGATCATCGCGCTTCACATACAGCTGCATATCACCCGACATATCACGAATGGTAGCAAAACTCGCTTTACCCATCACCCGCTTGGTCATCAAGCGCCCTGCAATTTTCACACGACACGTATCCGCTTTTAATGTGTCCGAATCGGTCTCAGCGTATTCAGCAGCCAATTCAGCATTCATCACATTACGACGAAAATCATTGGGGAAAGCATTTCCTTCAGCACGTAGCTCAGTCAATTTTTCACGGCGCTGTACAATCAATCGGTTTTCGTCTTGTTCTATTTCGTTTGTCATAATGCTCTCAATTACAACCCAGATTTCAGGGAAGCTTCAATAAATTGGTCCAAATCGCCATCTAATACGGCTTGGGTATTACCGGTTTCTACATTGGTGCGTAAGTCTTTAATTCGCGACTGATCTAAAACATAAGATCGAATTTGGCTGCCCCAGCCAATATCAGACTTGGCTTCTTCAGCCGCTTTCTTTTCCTCATTTTGCTTCATCAATTCAAGCTCATACAATTTCGCCCGTAATTGATTCATCGCATTATCGCGGTTTTGATGTTGTGATCGTTGGTTTTGGCATTGCACCACAGTATTGGTCGGTAAATGGGTAATCCGAACTGCTGAGTCCGTCTTATTAATATGCTGACCGCCCGCACCACTGGCACGATAGGTATCCACCCGTAAATCAGAAGAATTAATCTCAATATCAATATTGTCATCGACTTCTGGATACACAAACACCGAGGCAAATGAAGTATGTCGACGTGCACCTGAATCAAACGGCGATTTACGCACTAAGCGATGAACCCCAGTTTCAGTTCGTAACATACCAAAAGCATATTCACCTTCAAAATGAATCGTGGCACTTTTAATCCCAGCAACTTCACCACCAGAGACTTCAATCAAATTGACTTTATAATCATGCGACTCACCCCAACGTAAATACATACGCAGAATCATATCCGCCCAATCCTGAGCCTCAGTACCACCAGAACCAGATTGAATATCTAAATAAGCACTATTCATATCCAATTTGCCCGAAAACATCCGTTGGAATTCTAATTTTTCTAGGGCTGCTTCTAACTCGGCTAAATCAGCTTGCACTGCATCGAAGGTTTCTTGATCTTGTTCTTCAACGGCTAATTCTAATAAATCTTTGGCATCGGACAACGTCTCATGATGAGACGATAAGGTCGCCACAATACGCTCTAAACTAACGCGCTCTTGACCTAGCTTTTGTGCCCGCTCAGGATCATCCCAGACGGCGGGTGATTCAAGCTCTCGCGACAGCTCAACAAGTTGCTCTGCCTTGCTATCATAGTCAAAGATACCCCCTAAGATCGACACTGCGACCCGTGAGCTCTTTAATCTTTTGCATTGTTGCGCCTAATTCCAAACTAACCTCTTGATAAATTGACTTCTTCGTGCGAACCGAAAAACCGCTTATTGTAGCGTATTTAGCGCTTTGGCAAAAAGCGCATCGGATCCACCGGTTCACCATTACGACGAATTTCAAAATGCAATTGATCACGCTGGGCACCCGTTCGGCCTAATAGCGCAATTTTCTGGCCAACTTTGACCGTTTGGCCGTCTTTCACAATCAAATACTTATTGTGAGCATAAGCACTTAAATACGTATCGTCATGCTTAATAATAATCAGATTGCCATAACGCGGTAAGCCGTTACCGCTGTATACCACTTTTCCCGCTGCCGCCGCTAAGACTTGTTGGCCAGACTTACCCGCAATATTAATACCTTTACGGCTTGCAGCACTTTTCGAATAGGTTGAAATAACTCTGCCATTAACAGGCCAACGCCAACTCAAACGCTGATTTGATGGCACCCACGTCGATTTGGCCGCAGTCTTAGTCTTCGTCGTTTTCTTAGTTGTGGCTGTCTTTTTAGCAGTTGTGGTCTTATTCGTACTTTTTTTAGCCACTTTCCTATAAGATTTAAACTTTAATTTTTGGCCAACATAAATCGTATAAGGGGAACCAATACCATTGATCCGCGCTACCGTCTTAAAGTCCATGCCAAAACGCCAACTCACTGAATACAGTGTATCGCCTCGTCTCACCTTATAAACCATAGGAGGTGCTTGTTGACTTTGTGCCCGGTAAACGCCAACAGGCGCAACGGCCTGACTGCCACCACAACTGACCAAAGCTAACATCAAAAAAATTAAAATGAATCTCATCAACAATTTTGCGCTATACCCATCAAATTTATCGTGAAAACAAGTGTTAGTGTGACACGATACAACAGCAGAAGTTTTACAAACTGTTTTCTCGAGCCCCTAATGGAACCAAATAAAATAAGCACCGATAATAGCAACCACCATCGCCCAACCTAAACGGTCCACCCACAACGATAATTGCTTTTCTAAATCGGCACCGCCCCAACGCATTAATCCCGCCACTAGGAAAAAGCGGCACCCTCTTCCCACCAGCGATCCTAAAACGAACGGCACCAGCGCCATCGCAGCAGCCCCGGCAGCAATGGTAAAAACCTTATAAGGAACAGGCGTGAACCCCGCCAGGAAAATAGCCCAAAAACCCCACTTCACAAACCACGCTTGTGCCAATTGATAAGCATCAAAATAGCCAAACTCATGCAACCAAGGCGTAATCATTTCAATCGCAAATGCGCCAATCACATAACCCAACAACCCACCTAATACCGAAGCTATCGTGGTTAAACCCGCATAAAACCAAGCCTTCCCAGGTTTAGCCAACGACATCGGGGCCAGCATCACATCAGGCGGAATAATAAAAAATGAAGATTCGGTGAAACTGACCAAGGCTAACCAATAACTGGCTAAACGATGCTTAGACCAATCCATGACCTTTTGATAAATGCTCGAAAATAATTTCATTAAATCTCTATATCACTTTATTTCACCGAGACATCGTTAAAAACATAACGCATCAACCCCATTAAAAAAGCAGTGCTAACACCAAATAACAACCACCCACCTATAGCTTCAAAACTACTCAATAAACGCCACTGCTCTGACATGACAACATCGCCATAACCCACTGTTGTCGCAGTTGAGATAGAAAAATAAAGAGCGTCATTAATCGTATTAAACTCGCCTAATAAAAGATAAATATAGGCCCAAGACCAAGCTTCAACGGTATGAATGCCTATAATGAAAAAAACGGATACGCCTAGTCCAACTATCGCCCCTAATAAACGATCAAAAAGAGCATAAATATCATGCCAGCGTTTTAACAATCTCACCAAGAAAACCAAGCTCACAACATGGAAAATTACCACTACCGTGATGATAATCGTGCCGTAAACTAATTGTGTATAAAGCATTGCCAATTTTCCCTTTCTAACGCGCCTAATTCTAGCCCGCTATTCTTGGCCCGATAATAAAGGTACAAAGCTCACATCATCTAATACCGTTTCTTCAAAAGAAGAACCATTTCGGTCAATCACTCGCAACGATTGTTTGCCACTACCACCCACAGGGATGACCAAACGGCCACCTGGCGCTAATTGTTTCAGCAATGCTTCAGGCACTTCTTCGGGCGCACAAGTCACAATAATCCCATCATAAGGTGCATTCTCTTCCCAGCCCCATGTGCCATCGCTATATTTCAAGCGGATATTATTGTGCTTCAATTGATAAAAGCGCTCACGCGCCTGATTTTGCAAAGGCTCAATGCGTTCAACACTATAAACACGCTCAACTAACCGCGATAACACTGCCGTCTGATAACCCGAACCTGTGCCAATTTCTAGCACTTTTTTCTTTGGGATCCCATCTAACAAAATTTCGGTCATTTTCGCCACACTATGTGGCTGTGAGATGGTTTGACCATGTCCAATCGGTAGTGCTATGTCTTCATAAGCACGACTCGCTAATGCTTCGTCAACAAACAAATGACGCGGTAATTCTCGCATCACACTTAATAATTCAACATGACTGATACCTTGATCTTTCAACCGGTTAATCAGCCGATCCCTCGTTCGTTGAGAGGTCATACCGATACCACGGCGGTCAAGCATCAAACCGCAGCACCTTTTAACCAAGTCGCAACACCATCAATCGCCTTGTAAGCGGTTAAATCAATTTGCAGTGGTGTCACTGACACCGCACCACGTCGAATCGCATTAAAGTCAGTTCCTGGACCAGCATCCTGCTCTTCTCCAGCAGGACCAACCCAATACATATCACGGCCACGTGGGTCCAATTCTTTAATCACGGGATCCGCTTTATGTCGATGGCCCAAACGCGTCGTTTCAAACCCGATAATCTCATCAATCGGCAAATCAGGGACATTCACATTTAAAATGGTATCGGCCGGTAAAGACGTTGTTTGCAAATGACGTACTAATTTTTTTGCCACCCAAGCAGCCGTTTCAAAGTGGGTTGCAGTATGACCATTTAAAGAAATGGCAATCGCTGGCAGTCCTAAAAATCGACCTTCCATCGCCGCTGCAACAGTACCCGAATACAACACATCGTCACCTAAGTTAGCCCCAGCATTAATACCCGATACAACCATATCAGGCTCTTCCTCGAGCAGACCAGTAATCGCCAGATGAACACAATCTGTCGGCGTACCATCCACACGATAAACACCGTCATCCATCTTATTCAAACGCAATGGGTTTTCTAATGTTAGGGAATTACTGGCCCCACTCCGGTTACGATCCGGTGCAACAACGGTAATTTCACCCAAGTCTTTCATGGCCGCGGCCAAAGCACGAATCCCTTCTGCCATATACCCATCATCATTACTGACTAAAATCTTCATTGCGTTGCTAATTCACCTTACATTGCGTCAAACGACGACATCTTATAGAGAGTCAAACCAGTACAACAAAGCCAAGCACTATCATTGAGTACTTGGCTTTTTAAGTTTGTTGTTCTAGCGTGAAACTTACTTCAATTTATTATCTGATTGTCCGCCGCCATAACTATGGAACATCATTGGCTCACCACCGGGCGTCACCTTAACCGCACAGTATTTGAATTCTGGAATCTTCGCCGACGGATCGAGCGCCGCATTCGACAACTTATTAACCGCCGCTTCGTAATAACAGAACGCCATAAAGACCGCACCCGTAGGTACTGCTTCATCAGCACGTGCAATCATAGAAATCTCACCACGACGGGTGGATAACGTAATGATATCACCCGGCATCACACCCATTTCATCCAAACTAATCGGATTAATAGTCGCAACCGCTTCTGGCTCTATCGCATCCAATACATTAGAACGGCGTGTCATCGAACCGGTATGCCAATGCTCCAACATTCGACCTGTAATCAATACAAACGGATATTCTGCATCAGGCCGTTCATCCGGCGGCACAATATCGGCAGGGACAAATTTACCTAAGCCATTGGCACTTTCAAACGTATCAGTGAAGATAATTTCCTGACCCGGATCGCCCTCTTCTAAACAAGGGTAAACAATCGCGCCCTCATCTTCTAACCGATCCCAAGTCATTCCACCCATCGCCGGTACAGCTTTACGAATTTCCGCGAACACCTCAGAGGAATCAGCATAATTCCAATCCAAACCAAGCCCACGCGCCATCTCTTGAACAATCCATAAATCTTGACGTGCATCACCCGGCGGATCAATCGCCTGACGTCCCAACTGGACTAATCTATCAGTATTAGTGAATGTCCCGGTTTTCTCTGAGAAAGCTGAGGCAGGTAACACCACATCGGCCAAATAAGCTGTCTCCGTTAGGAAGATATCCTGCACGACCATATGCTCAAGTTCAGCCATAGATTGGCGTGCATGATTGGCATCAGGATCTGACATCGCTGGGTTCTCACCCATGACATACAGCCCTTTTAAATCGCCCGCATGTATCGCCTGCATGATCTCTACAACCGTCAGACCAGGATTATTATCTAACTCACAATCCCATAACTTTTCAAAATACGCATGGGCTTTTTCATCAGTCACAGGTTGGTAATCTGGAAACACCATTGGGATAAGCCCCATATCTGATGCACCCTGCACATTATTCTGACCGCGCAAGGGATGTAATCCTGTACCCGGACGACCAATTTGGCCCGTCATCAAGGACAGAGAAATCAAACAACGCGCATTATCAGTACCATGAACGTGCTGTGACACTCCCATTCCCCATAGAATCATCGAGCCTTTTGATGTCGCATATAACCGTGCAGCTTGCTTAATCTTCTCAGCTGGAATACCACAAATGGGCTCCATCGTTTCTGGAGAATAAGCCTCTAAATGCGCTTTCATCGCTTCAAAGCCTTCCGTCCGCTCAGCTATGAATTTCGGGTCCGTTAAGTCCTCTTTGATAATCGTATGCATCATCGCGTTCAACATCGGTACATCACTACCCGGCTTAAAGGCCAAATGATGTGTCGCTTGGTGTGACAACTCGGTACTACGCGGATCCATCAAGACCAACTTAGTGCCTTTACGCATGGAATTTTTCATCCAAGTCGCGCCAACAGGGTGATTCACTGTCGGATTGGCACCAATAATCACAATCACTTCTGCTTTATCAACATCCGATACCGGATTCGACACCGCGCCCGACCCTAAACACTCTAATAACGCCACCACCGATGACGCATGACAAAGTCGCGTACAGTGATCAACATTATTGGTTTTAAAGCCCGTTCTAATTAATTTTTGGAACAAGTACGCTTCTTCATTACTGCCCTTGGCACTACCAAAGCCAGCCAATGCATTCGGCCCTTGCGTATCACGGATTTTATTAAAGCCGCCTGTTGCATGCGCTAACGCCTCTTCCCATGTCGCTTCACGGAAAATTTTACCGACATCATTCGGATCCATTGAAAAATCAGCAGATTTCGGCGCATCATTACGGCGAATCAATGGTTTTGTTAAGCGATGTGGGTGATGAATATAATCAAAACCATAACGACCTTTAACACATAAACGGCCTTTATTTGCAGGCCCATCACGGCCTTCCACATACAAAATTTTATCGTCTTTAATATTGTAAGTTAGCTGACAACCGACGCCGCAATAAGGACATAATGAATCAACTTTACGATCCGGTTCTTCCATGCCGACCTCATTCGCAGGCATTAACGCGCCGGTTGGGCAAGCTTCAACACACTCACCACATGCCACACAGGTGCTTTCACCCATAGGATCATCAAGATCAAACACTATCTGGGTATGACTGCCACGCATTGCTAAGCCAATCACATCATTGTTTTGTTCGTCACGACACGCCCGCACACAGCGCGTACATTGAATACAAGCATCCATATTAACCGCGATACCCGGATGAGACACATCACAAGGTGGTTGCTCTCTTGCTTCAAAACGCGGCAAACCCACGTCTAATTTACCAGCCCAATAATCCAACTCAGAATTCAAAGTATGAGGTTGTTCAGAGACATCAGATTTTAGGAGTTCCAATATCATCTGCTGCGCTTTAACGGCACGGTCACTATTCGTTTGTACGACCATATTATCAGTCGGACTACGGCAACATGACGGCGCTAATACACGTTCGCCGTCCACTTCCACCATACAAGCACGACAGTTACCCGCCTCGCCTTCACGCTCGGAATAACATAAATGGGGCACTTCCAAACCCTGACGTTTTGCAACATCAAGTAAAGTCTCATCTTCAGAGGCAGACACCGCCTGACCATTTAAAGTAAAACTAACCGTATTTAATAGTTCTTCAGGATTAACAGCCATTATCTTGCTCCCCTGTCGTTAACTCTTCGGGAAAGTACTTAATCACACTACGCAATGGGTTCGGCGCTGCTTGACCTAAACCACAAATTGACGCATCAACCATCACTGTTGATAACTCTTCTAATAAATCTTGATCCCATTCTGGGTTAGCCATTAAGCCCACCGCTTTGGCAGTCCCAACACGACAAGGCGTACATTGACCGCAAGACTCATCTTCAAAGAACTTCATCGCATTAACCGCTAAATCACGCGCCCGATCTTGGTCTGAAAACACTACAATCGCCGCTGAACCAATGAAACAACCATATTCTTGCAAGGTATCAAAATCTAAAGGCACATGACCTAATGATGCAGGCAAAATACCGCCTGATGCACCACCCGGGAAATAACCATAAAAAGTATGCCCTATCTCCATGCCACCACAATATTCATCAATCAATTCCTGCATCGAAATACCCGCCGGTGCGAAGTGCACTCCCGGCTTATTGACGCGGCCACTGACAGAAAATGAACGTAAACCCACACGGCCATTACGACCATGGTCGGTCATAAAGCTCGCGCCTTTTTCAATAATATCGCGAACCCAATAAACCGATTCCATATTGTGCTCAAGTGTTGGTCTGCCAAACAAACCCACTTGTGCCACAAATGGCGGACGCAGTCGAGGCATACCCCGTTTACCTTCAATCGACTCAATCATCGCCGACTCTTCGCCACAAATATAAGCGCCCGCACCACGACGTAAGTGGATGACCGGCATATTCTCAACCGGTGGATTAGCAATTAATTTTGCGACTTCTACTTCAAGTGATTCTCTAATGGCCGCATATTCATCACGCAAATAAATATAAATTTCGTGAATGTCCGTCGCCCAAGCGGCAATCAGCATGCCTTCAAGGAACCGATGTGGATCACGTTCTAAATAGTACTTATCTTTGAAGGTACCCGGCTCACCTTCATCAATGTTCACTGCCATCAACTTAGGCTCGGGCTGATCCCGGACGATGCGCCATTTACGACCCGTTGGAAAACCGGCGCCACCTAGACCACGCAAGCCAGAGTCATCCATTGTTGTCAGCACATCTTCAACTTTATGTGCGCCATTCATACACGCTTGATAAGTCTCGTAACCTTGATCTTTTTTGTATTCGTCAAAAGCAATGGGGTTAATCGCTTCAGGTTTAATATTGCCGGCGTTTACTTCAGCCATCACAGACCGAACATCCGCTTGTTCAACCGGGTTCATGCCAACGACAGCAACAGGGGCAACATCACATCGGCCAATACAAGGTACTTTTTGCACTCGCACCCGATCTCCAAGTCCTTCATCTAAAGACTCGATCAGCCCATGTGCACCCTTCATTTCACAGGTTAAAGACTCACAAACACGCACAGTTAAAGCAGGTGGCGGCGTATCGCCTTCTTTAATCACATCAAAATGGTGATAAAAAGTCGCGACTTCATACACCTCAGCCTTCGACAGTTTCATTTCTCGTGCCAAAGCAACCAAATGGGCAGCAGAAATCGCATGATAGGTATCTTGAATCTTGTGTAGATGTTCGATCAATAAATCTTTTTGCCGAGATTCATCACCCAACAAGGCCTGTACTTCTGACAGTGCCTTAGGGTCAACTTGTCGACCTTTACCAACCGCTCTCGGTAATTTTAAATTCTTACCTTTTTTTCGAGCGCTAATTGCCTGCTCACTCATGAATCTATCACCCCTGATATGACATTGTGGACTTAACTATTCCGAATTAACATTGAAAAAATACCATGAGGCCATGACCTTGTGAAGTCAGTAAAAATACACAGAAGCATGTAATATCTAAAAAAAGGGTTAATCCCATATCCAAATAAACACATCCATTGTTTTCTCTTTCGGCCATATCAGCCAAGAAAATTAATGTCATGCTATTGATATTATTCCAATTTAGATAAAATTAGGGTTTTTATCATTAATAATATCAATTACTTATGACACCCAGCGAATAGCAGCATTAAAAACCACTAATCTACGATATAAATCACTAATTCTGTTACAAAATTTAAAGCATTCTGACTCCTTTTTGCGCATAATGATAAAGTCCAAGTTCAAGCCTAAATCAGCTCAATTCAATACTTCATCCTCATTCTCATTGAATAAAGCAATTCGAATTGCTACTGTAATCACAAAAACGGATAACAAGGTGAATCATGAAAATCAAAGTAGGAATCAGTAGCTGTTTACTCGGCCAAGAAGTGCGGTTTGACGGTGGCCACAAACATTCTCGGCTCTGCACTGACATACTCACCCCTTATTTTGACTTTGTCTCTGAGTGCCCCGAGGTCGGTATCGGACTTGGCATTCCAAGAAAACCTATCAGACTGATCGGGACCGCAGATGCCCCAAAAGCTGTTGCAACGCATGATAATGCGCTCGACTATACTGAGCAACTCATTGAATTTGGACAGGAGAAAGCAAAACAACACGATGACATCTGTGGCTATATCTTCATGAAAAGCTCACCCAGCTGCGGTTTATTTCGCGTTAAAGTCTATGGGGAAAATCTTTACCCAGAAAAGGGCGGTGGTCGCGGTATTTACGCAAATGAAATCACCAAAGCCCATCCATTGTTACCCGTTGAAGAATCTGGCAGATTAACTGATCCGCCTTTACGCGAAAATTTCATCACCCGCGTCTTCGCTTATTACAACTGGCAGCAAATTGTCTCTGAGGGCCTTAGCCATAAAGCCATTATAGACTTCCATGTACGCTATAAATACTGCCTGATGGCACACTCGCCAAAAGACTATGCCACACTCGGACAAATGCTAGCCGACGCAGGAAAATCAGAACCGAATGAACTGGGCGAACGTTATTTTGCGGCGTTAATGTCAACTTTAAGCCAACTAGCCACCCGAAAAACGCATACCAATGTCCTAATGCATCTACAAGGTTATCTAAAAAAAGCTTTATCCCCAGACGAAAAGCAGGAACTGGCTAAAATAATCGATCAATATCGAATTAACCAAGTTCCTTTAATTGTCCCAATCACTATCCTGAAACACCACTTTGCTAATCACCCCGATCCCTACATTGGCAAACAAGCTTACCTACAACCTTATCCGGAAGATTTAAGCCTCAGAAATGCAATTTAATCGTTTAATTTAAAGGGGGTTCCAAGATGGGCACCGACTACCAGGAGATTTAAACAAGGTTCGGCACCCATTTCAGAAAGAGAGGTAGTTAAATGTAACCATTACAGTTTTAAGGTCCTGCGCCCACATTCTCTTAAACCCGATTACTTAAAACTTTTTACCAAATGTCTAGTTAAAGTAGCCGAAAGCTTAATCATTCTTAAACTGAACAGGTAAAAGAAATAAACAAGCCACTATTTGCCTATTAATATTCTCGACCCACAAAAGCCAGACAATGAATAATCTACACACATTAATATTTAATTGCAAATACGAATCGTTATTATTTGTAATGGCTATGAAAAGCCAATAAAAAAGCCATCTTCACGATGGCCTTTTATAATAAATCAGATCAAATTAAAAATAGTTTGCGCTATTTCTGGCCCACATTTGCCCAAGTATCTCGCAACGTAATTGTCCGATTAAAGACTAACTTGTCAGCAGTACTCAATTCACTATCGGCACAGAAATAACCTTCGCGTTCAAATTGATACACTTTGCTGCCTTCAGCGTTTAATACGCTCGGTTCAACAATGCTATTAGTCAAAGTCACCAAAGAGTCAGGATTCAAATGGTCCGTAAAATCTTCAATTTCTTTATCGGTGTCAGGATGGGGATGATTAAATAACCGGTCAAACAACCGGACTTCCGCAGGGATGCCATGTTCAGCTGACACCCAATGGATAACGCCTTTGACTTTACGACCCTCAGGATTCGCACCTAACGTAGCAGGATCATAACTACAATGTAGCGCTACAATCTCGCCTTGTTCGTCCTTAATCACTTCATCGCAACGAATGACATAGGCGTTTCTTAAACGGACTTCTTTGTCTTTCACCAAACGTTTGAATTTATTATTGGCTTCTTCCTTAAAGTCAGCCTTATCAATATAGAGCGTTTGGGTAAACGGAACCGAACGTGTCCCCATCGCTTCATTTTGAGGGTGGTTTGGTGCAGTCAATTGCTCAGTTTCGCCTGCTGGATAATTGGTCAGCACGACTTTTAACGGATCCAATACCGCCATCACACGAGGGGCATTGTCATTCAAGTTCTCACGGATACAACTTTCTAAAATATCCATCTCAACTGAATTAGCTGATTTCGTCACACCAATACGCGAACAAAACTCACGTAATGCAGCAGCCGGATAACCCCGACGGCGCATGCCAGAAATCGTCGGCATCCGTGGATCAGTCCAACCATCGACCAATTGCGCATCAACCAATTTAGTTAACTTACGTTTACTGGTAATAGCATACTGTAAATTAAGCCGTGAAAACTCGATTTGTTGCGGATGATGTTCTGTTTTTAAGGTGTCCAAAAACCAATCATACAAAGGCCGATGATCTTCAAACTCTAAAGTACACACAGAGTGCGTCACACCTTCAATCGCATCCGAGACACAATGTGCATAGTCGTACATGGGATAAATCGACCACGCATCACCTGTTTGATGATGCACCACATCACGACGAATCCGATAAATCGCCGGATCACGTAAATTAATATTCGGCGAAGCCATATCAATCTTGGCACGTAATACCCGTGAGCCATCTTCAAACTCACCCTCACGCATCCGCTTGAGCAAATCTAAATTCTCAGCAACCGACCGATTCCGGTGCGGGCTGTTTTTACCCGGTGCCGTCAACGTCCCACGGTATTCACGCGTTTCATCCGCTGACAAATCACAGACATACGCATCACCTTGCTCAATCAATTGCACTGCATAATCGTACAACTGCTCAAAATAGCTAGAGGCATAATGCAAATGGCCTTCAAACTCAAAGCCTAACCAACGGACATCTTCCTTAATTGCTTCGACAAACTCGGCTTCCTCTTTTTGAGGGTTGGTGTCATCAAAACGTAAAGTACAAATGCCGTCGTAATCCAGCGCCAAGCCGAAATTCAGACAAATCGATTTAGCATGACCAATATGCAAGTAGCCATTGGGTTCAGGCGGAAAACGAGTCTGCACACGCCCACCATGCTTATTTGATGCCTTATCAGCATCAATAATATGTTGGATAAAGTGTCTCGGTTTCGTGTCAGCTGCTTCGCTCATTTTGCTCTCAATATGTCATCAGAAAAGGCGTCAAAGTCGCCCTATTTATTATCAAACCTCACAGGATAAGGGCTTTACCCAAGCGGCGCAACTGACAAGCCAAGGAAACTCAAATAGAATCAAACACAAACGAGTCTGACAACCCCGATAAAGTTAGATACTATTGACCCAAATTGCCTTAACCGCAAAGCCCTCTCACTGCCTTAATAATAAAAACACCTTATGACTGATTTACACAGCAAACAACGTTTTATTCCATTCAAAACAAACGACCTCATTACCCTCTGCACCCAAGAAGGATCGCTCAGCGAGTCTGACATTGGCGACTTCAAATCAGTCTGCGATCTCATCAATGGCCTGTTTCACTTCCAATTTCACCAACATCTTGAAACCTTAAAACACTGTTACTCCCCCGTTGATCCCGACGCTGACACCCAAATCATTTTTCCGGTATCAGAAACAGAAAAGCAAGATCGCGAAACCAAACTCATCACCGAACTCAAAGCCTTGCTCAATGCCGCCAACTTCGAAGAAATCACCCGTGCTGACTTAGACCGCGCCATGCACGAAGAGTCGCTATTTAAAATTCGGCTTCAGGTCGACTTTAATGATTTTGAACATATCCTATTCTTCCGCCGTGGCGAATCAACCAAACAAGAAACACTCGTCAGCTGGTTCGGCTTATCGAAAAAAGACATCACCTTCAAAAACTACGAACGCGTGGTGATCTACGTCAAATATAAAAACCAAGCCTATTTCGATCAGCAAGGCCGAAAAGATCTATTCTTCACCCCAGAATCCACCTTAATCAAACTATTCCAAAACATCCCCAGCGCCGACTTAGAAATGCTGTTCCCCAACACCGAAGTCCGCATGAAAACCATCGACAAAGTGATGATCGGCGTGCCCGCAGCCGTGGGTGGCGTCGTCATGCTTGTCACCAAACTCGGCGCCACTTTTCTACTCACAGGTGCATTACTCGCTTTCTGGCTTGGCCTAAGTGATGACCCCGTAGTCTTAGACCAAAAAGCCCTACTTGGCCTCGCAGCCGGCTTTGGCACACTCGGTGGTTTCTTATGGAAGCAATTCAATAACTTCAAAAATCGCAAAATCAAGTTTATGAAAACACTTGCTGACAATCTCTATTTTAAAAACTTAGATAACAATACCGGCGTATTTCACAGGCTCATTGATGCTGCCGAACAAGAAGAGGGCAAAGAAATCATTCTCGCTTATTACTTCTTACTCAAAGCCAACAAAGCCTTAACCGCAGAAGAGCTCGATAACGACATCGAACACTGGTTCCAGCAAAACCACAATACACCGATCGATTTCGACGTACCCGATGCGATCAGAAAGCTCATTGAACTAGACATGGTGGAATCAAGCGGCGACAAAATCAAAGCCAAATCACTTCAACAAGTGAAACAAACACTCAATCACATTTGGGATGATCACTTTAAGTAAAGCCGAATTAAAACCAATCTAGCGCTAGCACTAAATAGAACTATCCAAGTCTCCATCGGTCTCAAATTGTGCGCTTACTCGCATTTTTAAATGCTAAAGGGGTAGATTATTTCCATAACGGACCGATACGCTAACTAACAAAAAGTTTATTTCTGATAACAACTTGCAGCGACACGCAATAGCTAAAGGGGAATTTATCTTGAAAACAACAACCAAGATCCAACAACAAGAATGGACTGAAACCAAAGAGCAAACACCGACACTAGGACAAAAAATACTCGTTTTTGTCTGGCGCGACGAAAGCGTATGCCAAGCTTGGTGGAATGGCGAACACTACCTTCTCGTCGCAGCGGATAAACAAGGTATCGTTAACGTATATCAAGTCCCGCCGATTTCAATCAGCCACTGGCGAGAGATGCCTTCCATGTCCCATAATGTTCATAACATGGCCGACCATAAGCTCACCGGGACAAGGCATTAAAAAATATTTGCTACGAGAAAGCTAGATGCCTGCAATCTGAGGATAAGCTGAGAACTCAATCGCAATATTAAGTGCGTGTAATTCACCTAATAGTTGCGCGGGCAAGCTTAATGACTCTGGCATATCATTGTTGGGATCAACCGTGGCATCAATATCGAGCACAACATTCACCCCATTGGCTTTTAAAAAGGCAAAAGCCAGTTGCTGCGAGGCAATGAGATCTTGAATCTTTTCAATACAAACTGGCCCAGCCTGATTTTCAGCCACAATCAAATCAAAACCAGAAAATTCATTTGGGTTACCGAGCATATCTGGCTCTCCTTTCCTGAATGAATCTGAAATAGCCAAACCTTGATACTGATTTAGAAACTGAGCAACATCAAATTGTTCGCCATAAATGCGTAAAACGATATCCAATATATTTTCCTAACTTTCGTGTTCAATCAATGGAACAGAATAATGCATTAATTACCAGGAATAAACCTGCCCCCTTTTTTACCAAAGGTAACTTATGCGTTCTTCCCACAACATTTCTTATATTTACGCCCATTACCGCAGATGCAAGGATCGTTACGCCCAATTTTTGGCATAGCTCTTACACTAGGTATTTTAGGTGGACAACAACTGGTATTACTACAACTAGACTCATTATTATCAGACAGATCATCGGATATTGCTTTACTGTTTTCACTCATAGCTACTTAAACTCTCTTTCAAAATTTTTACATGATTTTATTCAATTCTCAATTAAATAAATCTGTCCCTTTTTTCCGTATCCAATATATTTTCCTAACTTTCAGACTTAATCAATCGAATAGGATAATGTATTAATAACCTAAAATAAATCTGTCCTCTTTTACGCTATCTCTTGAAGAAATGCTTGAGCTAGTGCTTGCACCGATTTTCTGTGGCTATCATGGGTATCTCCCCATTGCCTACAATACCAACATATTCTCTCAGCAATACAGTCTGCTGAAGATTCGCCCAACTTCTCCCTTAGGGCCAATATTTGCCTTCCTAGCTGAATCAATTCGTCAGTTTCCTTATCCGTTTTAGACTTTAACTCTGGGAATGGATTAAAGTCCGTCGTGCAGAATATGAGATCATTCCGACCATTAACTGCATTCTCGAGATGAGGCACTATTCGATCCCTCAGTTCATCTTCCAGACTGTCTAATTGTGTATATAGTTTAGCTTTCGATACCATTATCAACACTCAAAGCAAAAAAGAGGGCAGGTTTATTGTTCATACACTGATAAAGAAAAATGGGCGGCATTCATGAAAGGCCTTAATTCAATCGAAATCAGGCTGGTTGAGATTAAAACTTTTTAATCAATGGAACAGGATAATGCATTAATCACCTAAAATAAATCTGTCCCTTTTTATTCTCTTCCGAGATTCGCCTCGACGTTGGGGCTTAGGATCTGGCTCAAAATGTCCATATTCCTCATCATCTGATGAGCCTGCTTTTGCTTTTTTGCTGGGCGCAAAGCCTGGGATGATATCACCTGCAAACTGCCGGCCAATGACACGTTCAATAGCCTGTAACTGCTTAGATTCATCTTCACTGAACAATGAAACCGCTAAACCAACGTTGCCAGCACGGCCGGTACGACCAATGCGATGGGCATAGTCTTCTGCTACGTAAGGAAGATTAAAGTTAACCACGCAAGGCAGTTGATTTACATCAATGCCCCGAGCAGCAATATCAGTGGCGACCAATACCACAACATTGCCGTTTCTAAAACCGGCTAAGGCACGGGTGCGTGCATGCTGGGTTCTGTTCGCATGGATAGCGTCCGCACTAATACCGGCATTTTCCAGCTCACCCACCAAGCTATCTGCACCTTTCTTAGTACGACTAAAAACCAAAACCTGAGGCCAATTGTGCTTTTGAATCAGGTGAATCAACACTTCACTTTTACGCGCTTTATCAACAGGATGCATTATCTGTTTAACGGTACCAACAATGCTGTTTTCGGCAGCCATTTCAATCAGAAGTGGATTATTTAACATACCTTCAGCAAGAGACTGTATCTCTCTAGAAAACGTCGCTGAAAACATCAAGGTTTGACGTTGGCTAGGCAGCAGCACTTGGATGCAACGGATATCGTCGACAAACCCCAAATCCAACATGCGATCAGCCTCATCCAACACCAATATCTCAAGCTGATCAAAGTTAATCGCCTGTTGATTATAAAGGTCAATCAAACGACCCGGCGTAGCAATAAGCACATCCAAACCACCTTGCAGCTGGGCTATCTGCGGCTCAATCCTCACACCACCAAACACCGCCGCAGAGCGAATATTCATATAACGGCTGTAGTTTTGAACGCTATCGGCAACCTGAGCAGCAAGCTCACGGGTCGGCGTAATAACCAAGGCACGCACATATTGAGCCTGCGGACTAGGACCACCAGACAAGAGTTGTACCATCGGTAGTGTAAAGCCAGCCGTTTTTCCCGTGCCAGTGTGTGCCACCGCCATAACATCACGTTGACTCAGTACCACCGGAATAGCTTCAACTTGTATTGGTGATGGCGTTGTATAGCCTTGTTCTGAAACGGCTTTCAACAGCTCATCACACAAGCCTAAAGAACCAAATGACATAGATAAACATTCCTTGGATTGATTAAGGTTTTCTATATGATGCCGGAAAAAGGTGACAGCACCCTTTTAGATAAACAAATCAAGCTCGAATCTATATCGTTGCCGCACATAACCACAACCGCCGAGTTACACGTTTGGTTTGCACCTTCATACATGAACTTCCCTGATTAAAACGGACAGGGACACTGTCCATGTAATTGCTCACCGCTAGTGGGGTGTTCAAAATACAAATCGCTGGCATGTAAGAGCAAGCGCTCTGCCATCCCTTCACTACGATCGCTGTGATACAGATCACACCCAAGAATGGGGTGACCAATCGTCTGGCTGTGAATCCGCAATTGGTGTGTACGCCCGGTATGTGGCGTAAATTGCACTAAGCTGCGACGCGGGTGCGCTAGTCTCTGTAATACCGTGTATTCACTTATGGCCGCTTTGCCAGTGGCATGGCAAATTATGACGCGAGGAAAATGGGGTTTATCCTTCGCTATGGCCGCTGTAATCCGCCCTTGATCGTCAGTAACCCAGCCTTCTAGCATCGTGACATAACGCTTTTTAATAGTGCGCGCTTGAAACTGTTTATTAAGATGTTGTACCGACGCTGCATTTAACCCCACGACCATAATGCCCGATGTCCCAAAATCTATTCGGTGCGGTAATTTTGCCGCCGGGAATGCGGGACTCACGCCCTCTTGGCCATGTACCAATCGGAAGTGTACCGAATCCCAGTTGAGCGGGTTTTTACCCGACAAACTAAGCAGGCCGCTAGGTTTATTGATCAACAAGATATCGTCATCTTGATACAAAATTTCTAATAGATCGTCACATACCGGTGCCACAAAATCATCAAAGAGGGTGTGAGTCGGCGGGCCGGTATCAGGCATTCAACATTCCTTGGATTGATTAAGATTTTCTATATGATGCCTGATAAAGGGGACATTCCCCTTTTGGATAAACAAATCAAGCTGGCTGACCCTTTGATTTCTTTGTTTGGTTCTGTTTATTTTGGGCACGCAAAATAAATGAACGCCCCAGCGGCAGTCAGTTCGAAATAAAGGAAAGTAAATCTGCCCCTTTTAGCTCTTTTAATTAGTCATTACGTTCAACAGCCCTTTCAGTAAAACCTATAAGGTTTTCATACTCTTCTGGTTGGATATCTAAGTTAATATAGGCCGTTCTAAATTCTTCTAGAGTCAGCCTGCTTGAATTAAACTCATCTAGACCTCGGGCAAACCCAAATGTTTTGTTCACTAGTGCTTGAAGCTGAGCAAGACAATACATATGCGATATTATATTTTGAGGCATAACCATCGTTGAACTGCCTTCAGAAAAGCCTTCCGTAAGTCCTCTCAAGCGAGAATCATGAATTTGTAATCTCATGAGTATATACGCAAGATGCTCTCCTACATCTGGTTCAGCGAAACTAATACAGCGGCTAAATATAGATTTATAAGCCTCAGGTAAACTTGGGACTTGAGCTTGTAGTGGAGACTTTGTCTCCCGAGCTTTCGCTCTAGTCCAAGCTTCAGAAAAAACACTGCTGCAAGATCTCAAATATGTGGTTAACTCACTTAAAGCTTCAGGTAAAAATGCTCTTGCTGCGACAAAATCTCGTTCACGCTGATTTTTTGCATTGAACCGAGATATATTAAAAGCAATTAGACTCGATAAAAACGCTAGCATTCCTACGTTTAACGATTGCCAGTGACTCCATACAGATTGAACTTGTTTCCAATCGCACGAACTGCAGAACCATGGATAAACCAACATCGAAAATATATAGATGAGGATCAGGGGAATTCCTTCCCAATTTAGAACACTTACCAATGTATTTGGTTTTAGGATTCCTATGTGTTTCAACACATACCCCTTAGTGTCAATATATAATAAAAAAGGACAAGTTTATTTTTCATACACCCTCAAGAAACCAAATAAGCCGTCTGCAGCGTCGCTAAACCATTCACCAAAGCATGCAACCCTATCGGTAAAATCAACGATCGACTCTGTACTCTTGCTAAACCAAGCACCACACCCATCACAAAAATAGTCGCCATATAATACAAATCATACTGCGTATGAATCACGGCCCAAAGTAATGATGTCATAACAATCGCAACCGTCGTACCAAGGAACGTTCGCTGAAAACCTGTTAATAGAAAACCTCTAAAAAACAGCTCTTCAAAGACCGGGGCTGCAACCACCATGGCAATCCACAGTAGCCATAACGGTTCGGCCGTTGCATAAGCGGACACCATGAACTCGTGTGCTTCGTATTTATCTAAGAAATAACTTAACAACTCTGAAAAGAGCAGCAATGATATGAATATAGTTAGCCAGTATCGGGTCTGTCCCCTATTCGGTAACTTCAATCCTAGATAAGAACTTATTTGGCTGTGCTTCTTGAGCTTAATAATGCCAATAATAGCTAAGCTACCAATGATGAATGTGGCAATTGTCGCTAAAGAAATCACCGTGCCATTCAACAGCAGTTGTTCCGTTAAAGAAGCAATTTCTCTTTCTGATGCCTCGCCATAATTTGAAGCGATATAGCCACCTAGCACAGACACCTGTATCACCATAAAAATGGCGGCGATCAACAGTCCCCAAGCTAGGGTCGCCCAGCCTCCCCAGACTGCGGTTGAGTCTATTGGGTTATGCTCATCATCCATATACCTTCCTTGTATCGGTGTTTTTTATTGTGCAACTTCCACCTTGGTCACTTTTTGTAAACCACGAGGTAATTTATGACCTCGCTTACCTTTCTCACCACTGTAGTGGACTAAGTCAGCGGGTTTAAGCGTCAAATGCCGTTTACCGGCATGCAAGGTCAGGCTTTCTCCTTCTGGCACGACAGTGACAGAATGGAGCCATTCACGTTTATTGCCAAAAGCGGCTTGTGGAATATTGATCAGACGCACGCCTTTACCTTTCGTCATCATTGGCATTTTGCTGGCAGCAAAGACCAGTAGACGACCATCACCAGCAGCGACGGCGAGTTGATCCGACTCGATATTACCCAGCCAGATTGGTTCTAATACTTCAGCGCCTGCGGGTAGATTAAATAAGGCTTTACCGGCTTTATTTTTGGCTAATAGATTATCGAGTGTGGTGACAAAACCATAACCTGCTGTATTAGACAATAACAACGGTTGCGCTAACTCACCTGCTAACACTGCCACGAAACGGGCATCGGTTGGCATTTGCAAACGGCCACTGAGCGGTTCGCCTTGCCCACGGGCTGATGGCAGAGTATGGGCCATTAATGAATAACTTCGACCGGTGGAATCTAAAAAGACAATCTGTTGATTACTACGCGCTTTGACGGAGGTCGCATAGCGATCGCCAGTACGGAAATTCAACGTTGTTGGATCAACATCATGGCCTTTGGCAGCCCGAACCCAGCCACTTTCCGATAATACAATCGTAATGGGCTCTGTCGGCAATAATTCAGATTCACTTAAGGCTTTGGCTGCATCACGACTGACCAACATCGAACGACGATCATCACCAAATTTCTCAGCATCTGCTGTCAGTTCTTTACGAATTAATGTTTTCAGGCGAGTCTCTGAGCTGAGCAATAATTCTAATTGTTTGCGTTCTTTCGCCAATTCATCCAATTCACCTTGGAGTTTCATCTCCTCTAACTTGGCTAAATGGCGTAATTTTAATTCTAGAATGGCTTCGGCTTGACGATCGGTAATATTGAACCGGCTCATCAACACAGGCTTCGGTTCATCCTCTGTCCGAATAATCGCAATCACTTCGTCAATATTCAGGTAAGCAACTAATAAGCCTTCTAGCACATGCATGCGATCGATTATTTTATCGAGGCGATATTGCAAACGACGACGAACGGTTTCAGTCCGATAAGTCAGCCATTCCAACAACATGTCACGCAGGTTTTTAACTTGTGGTCGGCCATCTAAGCCAATCATATTCATATTGACGCGGTAGCTACGTTCTAAGTCAGTAGTTGCAAACAGATGCGACATAAGCCCATCAATATCAACACGATTTGAACGTGGTACGACGACTAATCTAACCGGATGTTCATGATCTGATTCATCACGTAAATCAACCACCATCGGTAATTTTTTATTGTTCATTTGATTGGCAATTTGCTCAATCAATTTGGCTCCGGATACTTGATACGGCAAGGCATTAATAATGACCTCGCCATCTTCAATAACAAACTGTCCTCGCTGCCGCACAGAACCATGGCCTGTTGCATAGATTTTATGTAAATCAGCTTGGCTAGAAATAATCTCACCACCCGTTGGGAAATCGGGTGCTTTAATAACCTCTAGCAATTCTTCGAGTTTGGTCGATGGTTTTTTCAGTAATAATAAACAGGCTTCAACCACTTCACGTAAGTTATGAGGCGGCACATCTGTTGCCATACCGACTGCAATACCACTGCCGCCATTGAGTAAGACATTAGGCAGCCGGGCAGGTAATAACTCCGGTTCATTCATCGTGCCATCGAAATTAGGCACCCAATCAACTGTACCTTGGCCTAATTCACTTAATAACGTTTGTGCATAGGCTGCTAAGCGCGACTCGGTATAACGCATCGCGGCAAAGGATTTAGGATCATCCATCGATCCCCAGTTACCTTGACCATCAACCAGTGGATAACGATAAGAAAAGGGTTGTGCCATCAATACCATGGCTTCATAACAAGCAGAATCACCATGGGGGTGATATTTACCGAGAACATCACCAACCGTACGGGCTGATTTTTTATGCTTTGATAAGGCACTCAGGCCCAGTTCTGACATCGCATAGATAATACGGCGCTGAACGGGTTTCAAACCATCACCTACATGCGGCAAGGCCCGATCTAAAATGACATACATGGAATAATCCAAATAGGCCTTTTCAGTAAAATCTCGTACCGGTAATTGTTCTAAATCATCAATTAGTGAACTCATACTTTTTTAAAGGGGACGCTACCCTTTTCCTTCTTCAATAAAAAAATGCTTTAAAAGGGTAGCGTCCCCTTTAAAAATCACACAGTCGCCAAATCGCCTTGCTCTTCTAACCAAGCCTTACGATCAGAAGCCCGTTTTTTAGCTAGCAACTTATCCATCATCATCATGGTGTCATCACCATCTTGAATCGTTAACCGAATCAATCGCCGTGTATTCGGCGCCATTGTCGTTTCACGCAATTGCAATGGGTTCATTTCACCCAAACCTTTAAAACGCTGGGTACTGACTTTGCCTTTAATTTTTTCTCGTTCGATACGCTCAAGAATAATCTCACGCTCTTCATCATCCAAGGCATAAAACACCTGCTTACCAACATCAACACGGTATAACGGCGGCATCGCAACACAAATATGCCCCGCTTCAACTAACGGTCTAAAATGACGGACAAATAATGCACATAACAGCGTCGCAATATGCGCCCCATCAGAATCGGCATCCGCTAAAATGCACACCTTGCCATAGCGTAGGCCTGACAAATCATCCGATCCCGGGTCGACACCCACCGCGACCGCAATATCATGTACCTCTTGTGAAGCCAACACTTGCGTTGATTCCACTTCCCACGTATTTAAAATTTTACCGCGCAACGGCATAATGGCTTGAAACTCACGATCACGACCTTGCTTGGCACTACCGCCAGCAGAATCCCCTTCCACCAAAAACACTTCGGTACGTGTGACATCTTGCGAACTACAATCCGATAATTTACCCGGCAATGCTGGGCCAGACTGCACGCGTTTGCGTATCACTTTTTTAGCTTGTTTTAAGCGTGACTGCGCATTGCTAATAGCAAGCTCAGCTATTTTTTCACCGTCTTCGACATGGTGGTTCAGCCAAAGGCTAAAGGCATCTTTCACGGCACTTGCTACAAAACCAGCACATTGTCGTGACGACAAGCGTTCTTTGGTTTGACCCGAAAACTGAGGATCTTGTAACTTCACCGATAAGACGTAACAGCAACGTTCCCAAATATCTTCTGGGGATAACTTCACACCGCGCGGCAATAAACTTCGAAACTCACAAAACTCACGTAGTGCATCTAATAAGCCAGAACGAAGACCATTAACATGTGTTCCGCCTTGTGCAGTGGGAATCAAATTAACATAGCTTTCGGCTAATTCATCACCAGGCTCAATCTGCCACATTAAAGCCCAATCGACTTCTTCATTTTCACCGACAATATGGCCATGAAATGCCTTAGCTGGCACACAAGGTTGATCAGTCATCATCGAGGCAATATAGCTATTTAAGCCTTCGTCATAACACCAGAGATCTTCGACTTTTTCTTTACCTGATAAGTCGGTGAATGTGACGACCAAACCAGGACATAAAACGGCTTTGGCACGCAACACATGTTGCAGTTTAGACACTAAGAATTTAGGGGTGTCGAAATACGACCCTTGCGGCCAGAAACGCACTTTTGTACCGGTATTACGTTTACCTACCGTGCCTATTTCATGCAGCTCTTCGACTCTTTCCCCTTTTTCAAAGGCAATGGCATATTCAACCGCATCGCGGCGAATAGTCACTTCTAGTCTCGATGACAAAGCATTTACAACCGACACGCCGACACCATGCAAACCGCCGGAAAACTGATAATTTTTATTGGAAAATTTACCGCCGGCATGTAAGCGCGTTAAAATCACTTCAACCCCGGGCACACCTTCTTCAGGATGAATATCGACCGGCATACCCCGACCATCATCAATGACTTCTAAAGAACCATCCTGATGCAAGGTAACGTCAATTTGGCTCGCATGATTCGCCACCGCCTCATCGACACTATTATCAATGACTTCTTGTGCTAAATGATTAGGTCGAGTTGTGTCGGTATACATGCCGGGACGCTTTTGTACCGGCTCGAGTCCCGTTAAAACTTCGATTGCTGAAGCGTTATATGCGTTAGTCATAACTCTGCTTTATTAAATTCTGTGCCAAGAGAGTAGCAGGATAAAAGGGGTCGACACAATAGCGGCCATCACTTCCCTTGTCTTACACCAACACAATAATCACATCGATTTAGGTTTATTTAACGTGATTTAAAACCAACCTAATCTAGATCTTAATTTAGGCTGATGACTTCTGTTCTGCCTTTAGACGTAATAGTGACTTTATCTTCTTTCGCTAACCAGCCTATTGCCCGCTGCAACTGTTTCATCTCAATGTCGCTTTCTTTCGCAATTTTTGCGACAGTCTGAGCACCATTTTTATTAAGATATTGCCAAACTTGACCCGCTACATTTCCAATTGATTCAGACATCGCACTTCTCCTAGACAAATAATATGACAGCATGAAATGACGTAAATGCAATCATTATGCCAAACAAAAGTCACACTTGCCTAGATCAAAGGATGTCTACTACTGAGGAAGAATCAAACGAGAAAACCATCACATGCTAACAACATCTTTAGTGCAAGATTATTGCGCTTGCACTAAAAAGCCGCACATCATAACAAACTATGAGGGTAATGCTGAACGTATTGTTTTTAACACTGTTAATATAAGTGCTCTTGGCGCCGCAATATTCAGGCGCATAAAACCAGAACCAACATCACCAAACAAAGTACCAGGACTCATTGCCACTTTACCTTCCTCAATAAAAAAGCGATGTAAATCTGCATCTGTCATATTCATAGCGCGACAATCAAGCCATAATAAATACGTGCCCTCAGATTCAATTAAGGTAATCTCTGGCAACGATACTTCTAAATAGCTCTTAATCGCCAAACGGGTGTCATTCAGGTACACCATTAAATCATCCAACCATGCTTCGCCATGCATGTAAGCCGCTTCAAAACCACAAATACTAAATGGGTTCATATTGCTGACATGCCAATCATTAAAGACTTGTTTTATGCCATCACGCTGGGCCTTATCATTCACGACCAATGCTGATAAACCAAGACCCGGAATATTAAATGTCTTACTAGGTGAAACCGCGGTAATAATCGACACATCATCGGCCAAAGTCGCAATTGCGGTATGCGTTTGATCAGGAAAAATAAGGTCGGCATGGATCTCATCCGAAATAATGATCAAACCATAACGACGTGCTACTGCTAATAACGCCTCAAGTTCTGATGGTTGCCAAACACGGCCCACAGGGTTATGCGGTGAACACAACACCAACACTTTAGCCCCCGCTTCTGCACATTGAGCCAAATGGTCCAAATCCATTCGATATTGATTACCGGCTAATATAAGCGGGTTTTCAACTAACGTTCGCTGGGTATCCTTCACTGCAGTAAAAAAAGGATGATAAACCGGCGGTTGAATAATCACCTGATCACCGACGTCGGTTAATGCCGTGATCGCAGCATAAATTGAAGGCACAACACCCGGGCATAAGACAATACTTTCCCGTTCTATCGCCCAATGATGCCGATGATTAAACCACTGCTGCATCGACGTATAGAGGCTTTCAGGATAGTCGGTATAACCATAAATCGTATGTTGTGCACGTGCTATTAATACAGTCGTCACGGCTTCCGGGGCAGAAAAATCCATATCCGCCACCCACAATGGCACCACATCATTGGTGCCAAAGTAAGTCGTTCTTGCATCGTACTTTAAGCTCGCCGTGCCATCACGACTGACCGGCGTGTCAAAATCAGTGGTCAACCGCGGTAACGCCACAATGTTGCTTCAGACAAAGTATGTTGGAATTTTCGGCTGGTTTCACGAATGACAAACGGTACGGAAATCGGACCTTGAACCAAATCAAAGTGCGGCGCCAACATCGCTTTTAAACCTTCAAAAGTACTGACGTTTTCGCCATCCACTTTACGACCGCCAACCCAGTTGCCTTTATCGGTATGTTCTTCAAGCCAAGTATAAGGCGAGGTAATCATCAAGATACCACCGGCATTCATCCGTTCCTGAATCGTTTCCAAAAACAAAGACGGCTGATATAAACGATCAATCAAATTCGCGGCCAATACCAAATCGTAACCTTTATAGTGTTCTTTAAGATTACAAGCATCACCCTGCATAAACTCAATTTTTTCGGCCGCAGCTTGATCAGAAAAATCCGTTAAGCGGCGTTCTTTATAAAGCGCTAACTCGCCTTCATCAACGATGCTATAACGAATGACGCCCTGACGTTGTAATTGCACGCCCAAGTTAATTAACCGTGCCGAAAAATCAATCCCCGTCACATGGTCAAATCGTTTCGCTAAATCAAAGCTAGAGCGGCCAACAGCACAGCCAATATCTAAAGCGCGGCCCATCGGCTGATCGCCCATCGCGGCAATCGCAATCTCTGCCAATGCTTTCGGAAAATTAGGCACATCAAGATAGCTGTCACCATAATGAAATTCCGCATATTCTGATAGCAACTTATCTGTTTCGTAATTTGAACCCACTTGCTCTTCTAGCTCCTCTGCAATCACATAACGGAAACCCGCATGCTGGAAAAAATGTTTTCTAAACGCATACCGTGCACTGCGGCGACTTTCGTTACCACAAGAAATCCACGAACCACCTTTAAAAATATTATGACGACCATCAAATGTCGGCATCGTGAAATCATCATAAAACGGGTGGACTTTAAATTTATCAAAAGGATAAATAGCAGTTTCAGTCCATTGCCAAACATTACCGACAACATCATATAAATCGCCGTGGGCATATCGGTTAACCGGACAAGATGACGCCGCATGATCTAAATGCAAATTCGCTTGGCTAATCTCACCTTGCTCAAGCTCTTTCACACCAGCATGATCATAGATGCGATACCACTCATCTTCAGTCGGCAAGCGTACTTGCTCACCCGTTTCTTTAGCGAGCCAATTACAATACGCCTTCGCTTCATGATAATTGACTTCAGCCGGCCAATCCCAGGGCATCGCTACGACTTCAGTCATTAATCGTAATGTGAAGCCTTCATCAGCTTGAATCCAAAAGCTAGGGTGTTCAGCCTTGGCATATTTCAACCATTCAAGGCCTTCTTCCGGCCATAAGCTGTGATCTTGATAACCACCTGCTTTAACAAACTCTAAAAATGCTTGATTGGTGACCAAATAACGACTGGCTTTAAAGCCTTTGACATCGCTTTGGTGAGCACCATATTCATTATCCCAGCCATAATGATCGGTACTATCATCCAGGCCGACTTCTACTTTTCCGCCTGGAATATCAACCATCCCATTAAGCGGCGCTTCACCTGACTCTTGGCATGGCGCCCAATCAGCATGCGGTTGCACCCAATCTAGATTTTGCTGGCGAATCAGTACCGATGAGGTTTCAAGATGAATATGCTCATGCTCAATCCCCATCATAATGGTCCACCAAGGGCTTTCCCACGTGATAGGCAAAGTGAGCGGCGTTGTTTGAATCAGATGATTAATCAGTGCATTTACTTGCGAACGATACGCTTTCACCTCATTGACAGTCGGCCAATCATAATGCGCCTCATCCAAATCATCCCAGCTCATCTCATCAACGCCAATTGCAAACATCGATTCGAACTGTGGATTGACACGCTGGTCAACCAGACCCGCCAACACCAATTTATTCACAAAGAAGGTTGCGGTATGACCAAAGTAGAACATCAGCGGATGACGTAGTGGAATCGCCTTTTCATAATAAGCGCGGTCATCACTTAATGTTTCAAACAAGGCGTCATAACGGTGCCAAGTCGTATTAAAGTAAGCCGCAATTTCTTGTCGTTTTGCCTCAACATCATGACCAGATAGCAATGGCGTTCTAAGGTATTGCGCACTTTCTTGTTGCGTCACATCATTCTCTACGGACGGTGACGTTTTTAAAGACTGCGTTGATGACATTAAACTATCCTTATCAAGTTCTCATAACAACAATGACGCACCATTGCGTCATTCGTTACAAAAACTAAAAATTGAATAAAACTAAAGCTTCGACAAGCCAAACGGCCCATCATATCCATCGCTATTCGAACTTAAAAGCGTATCCACCATCATAAAGGAATCATCCACAATGGCACAAGTCAGCTACCATATTAATGCCTTGATGCCGCAAAGTCCTAGCTAACCCCTTCCTCTTCTTATTCGTCAGATGCATCAACAACTTGGTCAATATAATCTAACCAATAACGTGCCTGCCGCCCTTCCTTTTTATAGCCAGCGGCCTGACTCAACCAACCTTGTGCTTGTTCATAATTGCCCATATGAAACTGAGCCAGACCAGCCATTAAGGCTGCAGTCCCTCTATTTCGACCTTTCAAATCCTTCAAGCTCGCTTTAAAAGCCGTACTTGCTTCAGGCCATTGTTCAAGCTCAAACAACACACGGCCCAACTTCAAACGCGCTTCGCCACTGTTATCAAGGCCTGCTAACCGCTTTAACACCACCACAGCCTTCGTTCGCTCGCGCGCGGCTAACCAACTATCCGCCAGCCGATTTAAATTCTTGGTATTGTCAGCAACCGCCCCTTGCTTCATTCCTTTTTGTAACAACAAGGCAGACTTATAGGGAATGCCTAAATAGCGATATAGGTCTGACAATCGTTCAACAACACCGCCATCACTTAACTTTAAATGACCCGCAAGCACTTCAACTGCCAACGCAGAAACCTGTTTATTCTGACGCCCATACAAGGCTGAAAGTTGCGCCCAATAATTAGCATTATCAGGAAAACGAACAATCAGTTTCTCTAATACCTTGATACCCGCGGGATACTGCTTCAATTCCATATGACCGGCCAATAACAACTGATACCAGTTTTCCGGTGGTGTCTTATTATTGCTTACCGCCTGCTTCATATGTGCCACCGACTGACGAAACTGGCCTATTTGATAATAAGCACTGGCAATCAACACATGGGCACTATTAGGTGGGTTCGGTTCAGCTTTAAACCATTGTTCAAGAACCTTAATCCCAGCCTTAAATTGATCTTCTGCCAACAATAATTGACCAAGGTTATAACGCAGACCATGACTAACTTGCTCAGGTAATGCCTGACTGTCTAATGCCTGTTGAAACTGCTCTCGCGCCTTTTTATACTGTGATTTAGCCGAATAAGCATAGCCTAAAGTCTGTTGCACAACCGCACGATCATAAGATCCTGCTTTGGTTTTACCTAAAGTAGACAATAATTGGCTTTGCGCTTTCGAATATTGTTCAGCCGTCATCAACTCTTGCGCCGCATTGACGGCCTTATAGGTTTGCTCAGTCAACAGATATTGTTTTTCTTTTGCCAGCGTAGCTTGGCCAAAAGACATCAATCCCATCAACAATATGAGTTTAAAAAGTGTCCGCATCATTTAGATAACCTAAACGTAATTTCTTGAGCTGCTGTTTGTTCTACAGCCTGTCCATCGACCATTTTAGGGTTAAATTTCCACTTCTTAATTGCCCTTAACGCTGCTTTATCAAACACACCCACCGGATTGGCCTGTAGCACCCGTGGATTAGCAACACGGCCTTCCTTGGTGATCGTAAAAGCCACTTTCACCACGCCTTCAATCCCACGACGAGAAGCCGAACGGGGATAACGCGGCGGAATCCTAACCAAAGGCGCGACTTGGGCATACTCATCTATCGCATCCGGAGAAACAGGGGCGGTAGGAGCGGCCGAAAACTCACCTAAATAAGGCCCACCCGCAATACTCAATGGGACTTTAATATTCGGTACGTTCATCTTAGGTGCCGGCGCTTTAACTTGTTGCGTGGGTGGCATCATTTTAGGCGGCGGCGGTGTTTTCTCTGGCGGCTTAGGCTTTTCAGGTAATTGTCGTTCCTTGGTTTCCGTCACAGATTCCTTTTTAACGCGAACAAAATCCAGTAACTGGATATCCTCAATCGCATTGCGTTCGACACGATCTGATGACGTCATCAAATGCATCAAGGTAAATAAACCCAAATTAATTAAAAGTGCAAAAAGAAGCCCTATCGCTAACCGCATAATGAACTTAGGGCCTGTTGAACTTTCATAGACAATTCTGCAGAGGACTATTTTTTCCCTCAACAAGGCGGAATAAGCGCAGTGTAGTTATCCTACATAAGCGCGTGACAACGATGTGGAGGGGAAAAATAGTCCCTGTCCTTCGGATTGTGGCTAAAATTACGCCACTCTGCGTTACTCGTCGTTTATTTGGAATAACCAAACTGCTCTCCTCTTGCCTTGATTGACGTAATTTTAATCACAACAGACTTGCCTATGAAAGTTCAACAGGCCCTGGACTCTACTGTCGCTCTGCAGCAATCGATACATTTGCCACACCGGCTAATCTAGCCTGATCCATCACTTCAATCAAAATACCGGTTTTAGCATCCTTATCTGCTTGGATAATCACTGCACCTTCCGGATTCTCAGCGTGCATCCGCTCAACGTTCGCACGAACGGCGCGTCGATCGATCACGCGGCCATCCATATGAATTTCGCCGCTGGCCGTAATCGCCACCATAATATTCGCCAATTCTTTTTTCACTGCTGTTTTAGCAGAAGGTCGACTCACATCAACACCGGTTTCTTTCACAAACGACGTCGTAACAATAAAAAAGATCAACAAAATAAATACCATATCGATCAAAGGCGTCATATTGATTTCAGCTACGCTGCCACTTTGGCGTCGTGAATGTCTATTTCTCATAATGATGTCTCTGTTTCATATCATTCATCTCGTTTTAACTGATCGGATACTTGATCAACAGCCTGTGTCACACGACCTTCTAACTCAGTACTAAAATATAAGCCTGATAAAGCCGTTAACAATCCAGCCATTGTCGTAATCAACGCCACAGAAATACCGCCAGCCATACCACGTGCATTACCAGTACCAAATACCGTCAACACATCAAACGTTTGGATCATGCCATCTACCGTGCCTAATAGACCCAGCATCGGCAATGCGGCCGTTAATGTCTTAATAAACATCAAATACCGTCTTAGCGAGGCACGTGATTGGGCAATCATACCGGTTCGAATTTGTCGTGCTGACCAACTCCGTCGCTCAGATCGTTGTTGCCACTCTGACACCAGTTTTTTAACCGACTTTGGATGCACGCGATACACAAATAAATAACGCTCGGCAATCAAAGTCCACATTAAAATAGAGGCCAACAGAATCAGCCACAGCACAGCACCGCCGCTCTCCATTAAGACCTGAATATTAAAGAAGTTATTATTTAATGCTGTCATCGCGTTTCTCTGCATTACGTGCAATCAATGCCGCGCTTTCTTCATCTAATAATTGCACCAAACGATTACTCTTGCCCGATAACAAACTATGTATCAACAATAGTGGAATCGCCACTGCCAAGCCTAATTCGGTCGTCACCAAGGCCTGAGAAATACCACCTGACATCAGTTTCGGATCACCAGTACCAAATAAAGTAATCGATTGGAAAGTCTCAATCATGCCTGACACCGTACCGAGCAATCCCAACATTGGCGCAATGGCCGCTAAAATCGCAAGGGTAATCAAGCCCCGTTCAATTTTCGGCACTTCACGCAAAATCGCTTCATCTAATTTCAGCGTTAATGTCTCTATGTCATTAATTAAGACGTCGCTATAAACCGATAAAATACGGCCTAATGGGTTTTTAGTGTCAGCAGTTGTGTCTTTTTGTTGCTTCGCAACGCCCTGCCCCATCACCGTTAGCGACACAAAACGTTGTAGCGCAATCAATAAGCCAATGATGCCTATGAGTAAAATCAAATAACCAATCCAACCACCTTGTTGAATGCGTTCTTTTAAGTCCGGTGCCTGAACAAGCAAGGCCATAATCGCCCCACGGGTCGGATCGATCACAACAGCTTCAATGCTCCCTGCATCAGCCGATTCAAACTCAGCAGCTACTTTCTGCAAGCGATCAACAGGTTGGCGACCTAATGCGACCAAATTACCTGTTTCTGGCAGATATCTCAGAAATTGTCCGTCACTAAAAGCGGAAAAAGGACCAATACGCGTCACTTGTTGCTCTTCAACGATGCCTTGTGCCGTGATCACAGGCTGCATAAATTGCTTAACCTTGGCCGACTCCGTCATTTCCTGTTGCAAAGCTAACCAAACTTGGCGAATTTCCTCTATCGTTGGCTGTTGTTTCCGCTCAGCAATATCGCCTAAGAAAGCACCGCGATTGGGAAACTCTGCTGAAATCATCGAACTGTCTAAAACACTACGACTTTCATTCGCCACTTGTCTCACTGTGCCAAATAACTCGCCCAAGGTGCCAGACTTAAGTAATAAATCAGCATTCTCTTGCGCCAGTAATTTTTCTTGTTCTTGAAAAACCTGATTCAAATCTACCGTTTTTGCTTCTTGCTCAGCCAACCGTGCTTTCGCTTGTGCTAATAATGTTGCTTGTTGCGCGCGCTCCGCAATAAAAGTCGCTTCTCGTTGCTGGTTTTGCGCTTGTTCCATCACCCGATCATGTTTTACACGCTCATAAAGCGCGTCCAAATCCTTAGGCTTTTCATCTGAATGAATCGCCATAACAGACGTGCTGAAAACACTGAGCAATAATACTAAATAACGATATTTCATTGTGTTTTCCCCTCTGTCTTAACGGGTAAAACCAATAAATCTGGCGGTAGTTGTTTCTTCGCCACTTTCAGCCCTTTTTCTATCGCCTGACGATAACTATCATCTAGCACTTGCCAATCACCATCGTTCCAAACACTGGCTTCCTGACCATCTAAAGAAAGGGTGTATAAACTCACGCGGCCAATACGTAAAAAGTCGACCGTTCTTGTCTCGCCGTTTAAAACTAAATCACCTTGATAAGCTTCAATCGTCCGGCCATATTCTGTCTCAACTTGGTACGCTTCTAAAATACGACGATATTTTTCTGCCAAACTCACATCCGCTCGCGCCATTAAAGCTTGTAATGCCGCGATCCGGTATTGCCGTTCTTCCGGTAAAAAAGGAATATCCAACGCAACAAACTCAGCAATGACATCTATCATTTTAAGCATCAACGGGACAATTTCACGCTGTGTCGTTTCAATATTAACCAGCTGGTCATTAATCGATGTCATCTCTTCCTGTTGAGATATCACCAGCTTCTCAAGCTGTTCGTTATAGATACGTAAGCTTTCTGTTTGCCTAATCACATTACGATATTCTGCCAACATCTGATCAGTCTGATCAGACAAGCCATCGATTTTTTCTTGTGATTTTTTTGCTGATAATTCAGCTTTAACTTGCGTGTCGATAGCCCCTTTCAAGGTGCCGACATTATCCGCATACGTCATCGGCGACATCAGCAATAACATTGCCAATCCGCTCATACGACAAAAACTTAGAGTTCGCATGAAGTGTTCATTCCTGTCTATTTAAGGTTGTCGGCACAAAGCATTAACCATCGTTGCTCAAGCCGCTAATAATAATCATTCATAATACCACTGTCGCCATTCCTAACGTAGCTGTATGAACAAGGCCTTATATGATACCTTGTATCCTAAAAATTAAAACAGGTGATATCACCTAAGAATAGGCTAAATCGCCAAGCATTGTCATCCGAGATAACATTAACTTAACCACTTCTTAAAACCTATAATAAAACTAAAGTCGGACATTCTGACAAGATCAGCTAAAATCTCCCTATTTAAATCATAATCGTCATCGACAACAGCCCAATTTCAAGGATCACCAATGCAAACAAATCATGACCTATTTACGCAAGCCCAACAGCATATTCCTGGTGGCGTGAACTCGCCAGTACGTGCCTTTAACGGTGTAGGCGGTGATCCTATCTTCTTCAAAGAAGGCAAAGGTGCATGGATAACAGACGTCGAAGGTAAACGTTATATCGATTACATCGGCTCATGGGGCCCGATGATTTTGGGACATGCACATCCCGATGTCATTAAAACAGTACAAGAAGCCGTCACACACGGACTTGGTTTCGGCGCACCAACCGAAATCGAAATCGAAATGGCCGACTTACTGTGCGAATTAGTCCCCTCGATGGAATTAGTTCGTATGGTCAGTTCAGGCACCGAAGCCACAATGAGTGCCATTCGCCTTGCCCGTGGTTATACCGGTCGAGACAAAATTGTTAAGTTTGAAGGCTGTTACCACGGCCATGCTGATTCATTATTAGTTAAAGCAGGTTCAGGCGCTTTAACCCTAGGTGAACCTTCTTCAGGTGGCGTACCCGCCTCACTCGCTGAACATACTTTGACCCTGACCTACAACGACCTTGATTCAGTGAGCCAATGTTTCGAACAACTAGGCGATCAAATTGCCTGCATCATTGTTGAACCCGTTGCCGGTAATATGAATTGCATCCCCCCTCAAGCCGGTTTCTTAGAAGGCTTACGCTCAATCTGCGATCAATACGGTGTCGTACTGATTTTTGATGAAGTCATGACTGGGTTCCGCGTGGCTTTAGGCGGTGCACAACAACATTATAATGTTAAGCCTGATCTCACCACATTAGGTAAAGTCGTCGGTGGCGGTCTTCCCGTCGGTGCTTTTGGCGGTAAAAAAGAAGTCATGGAATGCATCGCACCACTCGGTCCTGTCTATCAAGCCGGTACGTTATCAGGCAATCCTATCGCGATGGCTGCGGGCTTAAGCACACTAAAACAATTACGGGTACCAAACTTCCACCAAGAATTATCTGCTAAAGCAGCGAAATTAGTCGCCGGGCTACAAACACGTGCTGATGCCGCCAATATTCCCTTTACCACCAATCAAGTCGGTGGCATGTTTGGCATGTTCTTTACTGATGAAAAACAAGTCAGCCAATTTAACCAAGTGGTTGCTTGTGATCAAGAACGCTTTAAACAATTCTTCCACGGCATGCTTGAACAAGGTATTTATCTCGCACCGTCATCTTATGAAGCTGGCTTTATCTCTATCGCCCATGGCGATGCAGAAATCCAAGCAACACTCGATGCGGCAGAAAAAGTATTCGCAACACTCTAGCGTCTATGGGAGTAAACAAATGAACTCACTTTACTGGCATGACTATGAAACCTTCGGCTTAGATCCTAAATACGACCGACCTGCCCAGTTTGCCGGTATTCGTACCGACGAAGATCTCAATGTCATCGGCGAACCACTGATGATTTATTGTAAATTGGCTGAAGATAGTCTGCCATCACCTGAAGCGTGTTTAGTCACCGGCATCACACCACAAGTCGCCAATGAACAAGGCTTGCCAGAAGCGGAATTTATCAAACTGATACATGATGAGTTTGCTCAGCCCAAGACCTGTGGCGTGGGCTATAACAGCTTACGGTTTGATGATGAGTTCACCCGCTTTATTCTCTATCGCAACTTCTACGATGCCTATGCCAGAGAATGGCAAAACGGCAATTCCCGTTGGGATATTATCGACATGGCGCGTCTCACTCGCGCCTTAAGACCAGAAGGCATCAATTGGCCCGATCGTGAAGATGGCAAACCGAGTTTTCGCCTAGAACATCTCACCGCCGCCAATAACATCGAACACTCTGGTGCGCATGATGCCTTAGTCGATGTTTACGCGACGATAGCCTTAGCCAAACTCATTAAAACAGCCCAACCGAAACTCTATGACTACGTCTATCAGCGCCGACGTAAAAATGATGTCTCGCCACTCTTAAATCTGCATGATCGTACACCGGTAATCCATGTGTCACGCATGTATCCCAGTGACTATTGCGGCACCGCCTTGGTCGTGCCTTTAGCCAAAGATCCCACCAATGCCAATGGCATCATCGTTTATGATTTACGGTATGCCCCCGATGATTTAATTAATGAAGATGCAGCAACATTAAGAGAAAGGCTATTTACCTCCTACAAAGATTTACCGGAAGGGATTAATAGACCTGCACTTAAAACCATTCATATCAATAAATGCCCCGTCATCGTCCCTGAAAACACCCTCAATGATGAAGCCGCTGCACGACTCGATATTGATCGAGAGCAACATCAAAAACATCTAGCCCAACTCAATGCCGCAGGTGATTTAACAGAAAAGTTAAATGAGGTATTTACCAAACGAGAATTCGAAGCCATTGATGATCCTGATGCAGGCCTCTACTCCGGCGGTTTTTTCAGTGCCAATGACAAACGCAAAATGGAATTGATTCGCGAATCCAAACCAGAAAACCTAAGCGTTCTGTCTATTCCTTTTGAAGATAACCGACTTGAAGAAATGCTATTCCGTTACCGTGCCCGTAACTGGCCAGAAACTTTAAATCAAGAAGAGCAGGAAGAATGGCAACAATATTGCCAGCAAAGGTTAGGCTCAGATACTAACGATAAAATCTTAAATCTCACGCGTTTTTCTGAAACAATTGAAGCTTGTCGGAAGCGTGACTTAACCGATAAGCAAAAGACGATGCTAAATCAAATAGAAAACTACGCTTCAGAAATTAAGCCCTAGCCCTCCCCAGAATATTTATGTCGTAATCACTACATATCAATACACAACGAAAGCGAACCCACTCGTCAAGGAACGCCACCAATGCTTCGGTCCCCATCGTTTTAAAAGAGCTTGAGTCTCAGCAGAATCAGGGTCATTCTCAGGCGATAGTAATATATCGTTAATGGGTTTTATCACTATTAAAGTTATCGGTATGACTGAGAATAACAACAACGCACCTACATACCAGAGTAATTCGGAATTTAGATACCCTAATACTATCCCAGCCATAACACCTGCCACTGCTAAGGTCACCTGCATTGGTGCCGCGCGTTTATACATCGGTGGAAAGAACCGTCCTCCAACAGCAACGCCAGATTCTAATGTCGCAGGATGCTGCGCCAACGAGATATAAACGGCTGCACCAAAAAAAGTACCACAGCTAAATAATGCTATTAACTCTAAAATCATCATCCTTCCTCCGGCTGCCTTTGTTTACAATTTAATTTCGATTCGGCTAGTTTTTTCAGTAACCCTTCATTCTCAGTCCATCTCGAATATTTAGGCCCATCAACGTCAAATTAGTAGCACCTGCAATTAACTCAACACCTTGGATAAGATAGAACTTCATATCAAACAATCCATCCGCTGCCGACAGATTGAGAAATATGGCACATGGCACCAAAACCAAAATGCCATTCGCAGCAATGATCGGCATTCGCTTCATCTTATAAGAAATCAAACCACCTCTTCTACCTTTAGCACAGACAAAACCCGAAATACCTGTAATGACAACAGCCGGTATCAAAATAAACAAACCAGGCTCAACAACTAAGCGCTTTATGGTGGAGATCGATTCAACAGAACCGAATAATTCGACAAAAATAGTCGCTGTAAAGAATGATGTAATACTGAGCGTTGCGACAACAGCTGCAACAAGGTGTATTCTACTAATCACGAATTCATTCCTCTAAATAACGACAAAGTATTGTCATTTTATCCTGAGATTGATAATGGAACACACACCAAAAGGTTATGTAGTAACCGACGTGATTTTAGATACTTTCAAATTGAGTGGTTCTCTTGTCACAGAGGGAGACCAACTCGTCAAGAGCTTAGGCTTAACTAGTGCACGATGGAAAATATTAGGTGCTCTAGCCTACTCAGAGTCAGCCATGACAGTACCTGATATCGCACGAGTTATGGGACAATCACGCCAAGCAGTTCAAAGACTTTCAAATGAAATGCTAGGAGATGGTTTGTTGAAAGCACAGCCAAACCCAGAGCATAAGCGCGCTAAATTACTGACGTTGACTGACAAAGGGAAACAAGCCTACGGACAGGCCATGCAAAAACAAATTCCATGGGTCAATTCTTTAGCAAATGACATTAAACAAACGGACTTGAAAATCGCTTCTTCTGTACTAAAAAAGCTGATCGCCCAGCTTGGCGAATAACGAAGAGAACACCACAAAATAAACCGTGTTCAATATCCTTTTACAAGTCCTATAGAGCTAACCCAAAGACTATGGCGTTAAACTCTCCTTAACATACTTCTCCAAATCCTGAGGCTTAGTCGTCGGTGCAAACCGTTCAACAGGCTGACCATTTTTATCCACTAAAAACTTAGTGAAATTCCATTTAATTTTATTACCCAACATCCCTGACTGCTCATCTCGCAAGAATTGAAACAAAGGATGACTGCTATCGCCATTCACATCAACTTTTTCAGTCACTAAAAAATCAACGCCATAATTCACTAGGCATTCGTTCTTAATCGCGGCCGCATCACCGGGTTCTTGTTTGCCAAATTGATTACAGGGGCAAGCAATCACTACTAGGCCTTGGTCTTTATATTTTTCATGCAAGGCTTGCAGGCCTTTATATTGTGGCGTAAAACCACATTGACTCGCCGTGTTCACAATCAATACCACTTTGCGTTTAAATTCGGCAAAGTCGATGGGCTGGCCTTGCAAGTTATTCATCGAAAAATCATAAAATTTAGACATGTTTATTCCTAATAGCAGTTGATTCAAAGTATGTCTCAGCCGTTTTAAATTAACAAGCCGTACTTCCATTAGTCATAATCGATATCAGTGATTACGGTAAACTATGTTGATGTCGAGCTCGCCCAACATCCTACTCACCACTTTAAATGCCCGTTATATGCACGCGGCATTTGGCTTGCGTTATCTCTATGCCAATATGGGCACGCTACAAGACCAAACACAGATCATTGAATTTACCATTCAAGAGTTGCCGATCAATATTGTTGAGCAGCTATTAAACCATCAGCCAAAAGTGATTGGCTTTAGTGTTTATATCTGGAATGTCGCTGAAATATCGAAAATCGTTGCGATGCTGAAACAGATCGCCCCTGACGTCAAAATCATTCTAGGCGGCCCTGAAGTGAGCCATCACCCTGATCTGCCCGCGATGGCTGATCTAGTGGATTATGTCGTGTCTGGTCCCGGCGAAAAGACATTTCCTGAACTGTGCCAGCAGATCCTAGATGATGATGAAGTTCAAACTCAATTTATTGAGGGCCAAGCCGTCGCGCTCAATGACTTAGCCTTACCGTATCGCTATTACTCTGATGAAGATATTAGCAATAGACTGATTTATGTTGAGGCTTCTCGTGGCTGCCCATTCAAGTGTGAGTTTTGTTTATCATCGCTGGATAAAACAGCCAAGCCGTTTTCACTTGATCCTTTCCTCGTGGAAATGGATTTATTGCTAAAACGCGGCGTCCGCAATTTTAAATTTATTGATCGCACCTTTAATTTAAAAATTGCCACCAGCCTTCAAATCTTAGAATTCTTCCTAGAACGCATGACCGATGATCTCTATCTGCACTTTGAAGTGGTACCCGATCATTTACCCGATAAACTCAAAGACATGCTGACCCGTTTCCCGGCCAATAGCTTGCAGTTTGAAATTGGCATTCAAACCTTCGACCCTGATATTCAAAATCTGATCAGTCGCAAACAAAATAATGACAAAACCAAAGAGAACTTACTCTGGTTAAAAGAAAATACCGGCGCGCATTTACATACCGATTTAATTTTCGGTTTGCCCAGCGATTCATTAGATAATTTTGCCGATAGTTTTGATCAACTCATCGCATTAGAACCCCATGAAATCCAACTTGGTATTCTCAAACGACTACGCGGTGCACCGCTTAACCGACACAGCGAGCCTTACCAACTCCGTTATAACCCCGAACCACCCTACAATATCCTCAGCACTTCGGAAATCACTTTTTCAGAAATGCAAATCGTCAATCGCTTTGCTCGATTTTGGGACATGATTGGTAACTCTGGCCGCTTTGCCAACACCTTACCATTCATCCTGAAAGGCCAACCCTTCCAACGTTTTTCACAGCTCTCAGAACAGCTTTATCAGCTGGCTGGTAGCAGTTGGAAAATTGCATTAAAAAGGCAGTTTGAGCTGATATTTATCATTTTGACTGAGCAGTTAAATGAAGATGTCACAACGGTGAAACAAGTGCTTTCATTAGACTACGAGCGTAGTAAGCTAAAAGGCATTCCGGCTTACCAATTAACCAACCCCGTCACCAAACAAAAACGAACCGGCACAGCGAATAAACGTCAGCAGTTACACCAAGTGCACTAAGCGCTAAAGAATCAGCGGCGCTAACTTTTTAAAGTTTTCTTGGCTGGCATCTTCAAGCCATTCAAAAATCACAGACTCCACATTACTGACAATCACACCTGCACCACGCAAACGCTGTAAGGCATTATATTGATTGGCTTTAGAACGAGAGCTCACTGCATCTTCTACTACAAAAACCTGAAAACCTTGGGCTTGCAATGCTAATGCTGTTTGTAGCACACAAATATGCGTTTCCATCCCGACTAAGACAACTTGTTTCCGGCCCGTTTGTTCAAGTTTCTGTACAAACTCAGGGACACCTGTCGCTGAAAAGGCTGTTTTCTCAACAACTAACGTATCCTCGGGAAACTGCTTTACTAGCTCGGACTCTGTCGGCCCTAAGCCTTGTGGGTACTGCTCTGTCACTACAACAGGAACAGACAAAGCCTTGGCGCCAGTCAATAAAATAGTCACGCGTTCAATAACACGTTCTTTAACACCTTTAGGCATGACAGATACTAACTTTTCTTGCACATCCACAACCACCAACACGCAATCATCTACATTACTCAAATATGGACTATCCTTTATCATTCTTTTTATTCCTCTAACCACGCATTAATTTGAGTTAGGTCAAGCGGGCTTAAAGTACCTGCCGCTTGCTTTAAACGCAAGCTAGACAGAATATAGTCATAACGCGAGCTGGCGTAATCACGTTTTGCCCTAAACAAATCACGACGTACATTCAGTACATCCACTGTCGTCCGCGTACCCACTTCATAACCTGCTTCAGTGGACTCCAATGCTTTTTTGCCAGAAACCAAAGCCTGATTTAACGCCTTAACTCGACTAATGCCTGATATCACACCGTTAAAGGCCTCTCGGCTTTGACGTACCACTGCACGACGCTGCACTTCTTCATTCTGCATCGCTTCATCGAGACGATGTGACGCTTGTCTTACCCTTGATGACACACCGCCACCTTCATAAATCGGCAAATTAAGTCGTATGCTAACGGTTTCCTGATGCACCTTACTGCTGCCACCAAAACTACTATCACTTTGAGAGGTGTAGTTCTTTTCACCGACTAAATCTAAACTTGGAAGATGACCACTTTTTTCTAATGCAATCACTTGTTGCGCATCCTCTTTCGACTTCTGAACGACCCGTAAATTAGGGTTTTGCTTTAACGCTACCTCAACCCATTGTTGACTTACTTCTGGTTCAGGCTTAACCAAAGGTGTGTCTGACTTTAATACCGCTAAGCCTTCCAAGTACAAACCTGAGGTTTCTAATAATCGTTCACGACTATTCGCTAATTCATTGTCTGCTGTAATCACATCCGCATTGGACAAATCAAAACCGGCTTGTGATTCACTTAAATCCGTAATCGTAGCTAAGCCCAAATCAAACCGCTGCTGAACTTGTTCTAACTGTTTGGCATTCGCGGTTTTTTCAGCCGTTGAAAATTGCACTTCATCTTGTCGCGCTAAAAAGTCAAAATACCGCTCGGCAACCCGCAATATCAGAGCTTGTTCTGCAATCTGATAACTCGCTTGTGCTCGCTCTATTGCAATATCAGCTTGCTCACTTTGTACATAGTTTTGTTGCCGATAAAGCGGCTGTGTCAGGCTTAAAGTATAACCATGATTGTTATATTCCCGATCGCCACCAAACGTCTGAGCAGACGATTGACGTTTTACTTTGCCATCATTCGCCGATAACGACAATTGTGGTAAAAAACGCGCCGTCGCTTGTGCATCTAATTCACCCACAGCACGCTGTGCCGCAGCCTCTGCTAACAATTGTGGGTCATTGACCAATGCACTATTGAAAACATCCATCAAATTTTCGGCATAACTCATTGAAGACGACAATGCCGCCATCAAGCCTAAACTTACTATTATTCGCTTCACATTCATCCTCAATAGACTGACATCGATTGATCAACATCGGTGGCCCAGCTATTCATACCGCCCACCAAATTAATGACATCGCTATATCCCAATCCTTCCAAATACTGAGCAACATGCATGCTGCGCATACCAGCATGACACACTAAAACGACTGTTTGACCCGTATCTGCGCCTAATTGATGTAACTCATTGGGAATGGTCTGCATCGGAATATGCAAGGCACTCGCTATCTTGCCATAGGCTAATTCATCCAACTCCCGGACATCAACCACCGTTACAGCTTGATTCTCTGATAATAAGTCAGACACTTCGCGTGCACTTAATTGCTTCATATTTAAAATTCAAATTCAGGTTGAGGTTCGGCATTAACAACCGGCGGAATCACGGTTTCTAATACCGTTTTTGTTTGCCATTCTCTTTCAGCAACACGGTTCACTAGCTGCATTTCCATTGTTTTACCTTCGCCAACCACTGCCAACATTCGGCCACCTACTTCTAGCTGGAGCAAATAGGCCTCTGGTATCGTCACAAAAGCAGCCGTCGACACAATCACATCAACACGCTCATTCAAAGGCCACTGTGTCGCAGCATCGCCAACATGACACACGACATTGTCGAAGCCTCCAGCCTGTAGATTCTGTACAGCCATTGCCGATAATTCCGGTACGATTTCAACCGTCTCAACCGACTTCGCTAACATCGCTAGCAATGCCGTGAAGTAACCGGTGCCAGTCCCAATTTCAAAGACAGATTCATCCTCTTGAACCGCCAATGCTTGCAACATTTTGCTTTGTGTAATGGGGGGCAACATCGTCTGGCCAAAGCCCATAGGCAACGCCGTATCCGCATAAGCCAATCCGGCTAAGTCAGCGCCAATAAAGTCAACGCGCTTCACTTGACGTAAAGCCGCCAACAAACGTACATCCGACACATCCGTCGGCCGCACTTGTTGCTCCAACATATTGAAATGGGCAGTATCTCGGTTTAACACCATCAACATCCTACTTTGAGTTAAGATAAATTAAACAATCCTTTAAGGATAGAAGCTTTCATATAGTGGCGCAACCACATCATCACGATAAGGAACAAACAATGGACATCGCAACTTTTGCAGCAGGCTGTTTCTGGGGTGTTGAAGCCAAATTTCGACAACTCACAGGCATTATCTCGACCCGCGTAGGTTACACCGCTGGCCAGACTGAATCACCCGACTATAAAGCTGTCTGCACCGGGGCGACCGGCCACGCTGAAGCCATAGAAGTCACCTTTGACTCAGCCCTGATAAGCTACGAACAACTACTCGACTTTTTCTGGCAAATTCATGACCCGACAACATTAAACCAACAAGGCCCAGACAGAGGGACACAATACCGATCCGCTATTTTTTACCACACGCCTGAACAACAAGCATTAGCGACCAGCAAAAAACAAAACCTTAATCAAACGCGCTTTAGCAAACACCCTATTGTCACTGAAATCACACCGGCTGACACCTTTTATGCCGCCGAAGAATACCATCAATGCTATATAGCAAAACAAGGTGGGCACTAAAGCCTAATAGCTTATTTTACTAAGGCTTGAACAGCCCCTTTCTCGCCAAGATTATCAACCCAGCGGACTTTAATCTTGTCACCAAGCTCACCACCCACAAGCCGAAAAGAAAAGTAGGGATTTTCAGCTGTCGCAGGCCCACACTTTACCGTCAACATCGTCTCATCATTTCGCCAACAATGAATATCTTGAATAAAATGAGGCGATGACACATCCAACACCTTATTAACGCTGCGCCCAGATGTCATTGGATGTATCAACAATACGCGTACTTCAGTATGCTCAGCATGTAACGTTGCCCTTAGCCGATCTTGGTGTAACATCGACATTAAGGGTTACCGCCCGCATAGACACGTAAATTACGTGTCGTTTTATAAAGTTTTCCATCCGCCCGAATCACGGCAATAACCTGAGATTCACCCTCGACAATTTTAATTCTCGATTTCAACGGCATCATGACTGAACCCGTCAAATCAAAACTCATGACCAAAGGGTTGGGGTTATTATCAACTAACACGGCAACCCGTTCGATATTAGCTAAGCGACTTGCAACTTCAACCGTCACAGACTGACCATTCGTCACCAACTTCGCCGGCTTACCAACAGAAAATGTCACATCACTATTTTTAATTTCATCGGCTTGGCCCATCAAAGCCAACAGAACATCTTCCACCGTGTCAGCGCCGAAAGCATCATTCGGCCAATGCGCTAAAACACGTTGCGGCAATAACAAACCACTGCCCGCCACCATCGCTAATGTTGATGCTGAGATAAACTGCTTTAATACCGTTCTTCGGCCAGATTGAATCGTCGATGTCATAGCGCTTCCATCAATACTTGAGTCGCCTCAACTTCACGTAAACGAGAGTTCAACTTAGCCAATTGATATTGATCACCTCGTGCTGACTTTACAGCTAATTTAAACTGCTCTTCTGATTGTTCAAAGCGACCAGCACTATAGTAATACTCACCTAACCAACCATGCGCATCGCTCGTCTTGCCCAAATCACCTTGTGCTTGTGCCAACAATTTATACAACTGACCAGAACCCCGACCAGCCTCCAGTTGCACTAATAATAATGCCGATGCCTGTGCAGGATCACGCGCTTGTAGCAGCGCTATCGCTTGCTCTACTGACAAAGCGTGATCATTCGGATACAACTTTTGATTCACCTTATAAATCGTTAATGCTTCGGATAATCGACCATTGGCTTTTTCAATATCAGCTAAAGCCAGTTGATAAGTTAATCGCTCTTTATCCTCAGAAATTAACGCTTTTATTGCCTTACGCGCCTTGCTGTATTCCCCCATCTCAGATAAAACCAAGCCATAACCATAACGTGTTGCAATTGTATTCCGGTTATTGCCTTTCTTAATCGTATTAACATAATGTTGCCTTAACGCAATCAAGTTAGACGTTGTCATCACCCGTAACTTTTCACGCATTAAATAGAACGGCAAGTCATCACGTCTCTGGCTTCTTTCCTGATAAGTCACTGCACGGCCACGCGCCTCAGCTATCCGGGATGTCGTCACCGGATGAGTCCGTAAAAACTCTGGCACCTTATTACCGGTATAAAACCGACTTGTTTGCTGAAGACGTTCAAAAAACGTCGGCATCGCCTGCGCATCAAACCCGGAACGCACCAAATTCAACATGCCCAAATTATCAGCCTCAGCCTCATGCGCACGCGTATGATCAATCTGAGCCTGAACTGCACTCGCTTGCACGACCGTTAATGCAGCTACCCCAGCCTGTGGGTCAACAGCTGCTAGTAAAGCTGCTCCTAACAACGCTGCCGCACGAGGTATGCCCGATTGATTATGTTTTTCAACACTTCGTAATAGATGCCGTTGTGTGACATGCGCTATTTCATGCGCTAATACCGACGCTAACTCATCTTCTTGTTGGCTCGTCAATAACAGTCCTGCATTGATGCCAATAAACCCACCTGGTGCCGCAAAAGCATTCACCGTTGGGTCAGGCACCATAAAAAATTTAAAAGGCAAAGCAGGCGCATCACTGTGAGACACTAAACGCTGGCCTAAGCTCTTAATATAATGATTCACTTCTGGATCTTCGACCAAATCAACAGACTGTTGTAATCGCCAGAAAAAAGCCTGCCCAATACGGTATTCCTGTTGCGGAGAAATCAACGCGCCAGCACTATCGCCAATCTCAGGCAAAGCAATTTCAGCCGCGTTGCCATAAGAAAATGGCCAAGCTAACAAAGCCATTAAGGTAATGACAAATCGTATTATCATAGTCAGTCTAGACATTCCGTGCGTCGGGAGGGTTCCAAGAGACAACTGTTTCAGTTAAGTTTATCATTTCATTAAATGCTAAAACGATGACTTTGGAAAGGGTTTATGTCAGATTTTAATCTAGAGCTCGACACTTCAGAACTAAACTGTCCTCTGCTTGTTTTAAAAGCACGCAAAGCCTTATCCGGCATGTCTGCGGGTGAACGCTTACACCTCATCACCACAGATATCAGGGCCAAACAAGATATTCCTGCTTTCTGAAAAATGACCGTCGACTTGTTTTATTTCAGCGAAATATGAAAGCAACCGTAGCCGAAAACCATAATTACAATGGGCTAAGCACGTGGTTTTATTATGTACTCTCATGCCTTATGGAGTAATTAACGGAAGCACTAGAGCTATTTAGCGGTGTCGGTGTCGATGCTGAAGGAACATATCAAACGCTTAAAGGTGACAGAGCTCAACTCAAAGCTGCATACACTCGAGCAATGTAATTCTTTAAAAGTATCACAGGCACAGATGTCGATGACTATATCTTAGTATTGAAGAGTGAAGAAATACGCGCACAGTTTGAAATCGCCTTTAGACGCTTTGCTTTTTATAGCGAAAAGACGGCCCAATGGTTAAGTAACTTGACTCACCAAGAGTCACCTAGGTTAGATGCTCGTGAAGATTTACCTGCCGGGGCAACGTCAAGTAATAATATTACTATAAGCTCAATACACGATTACTAATCAGCTCTTTGATTTAAACCAAAAAGGTGCTCATGGGAAAGAAGAGCGAAAAATGCCAGAGAAGGCAAGCCGAAAAAGAAGCAAAATTCGAAGAAACAAAAGCGGCCCTTATTGAACAGGTTGCTGTAGATGAACAACCAAAAATTCTAGCTACAATTACAGATGACAAAACACCTCATTTAGCTCCTCACCTAGCTAGACTCGAAACCGAAATAAAACAACCGATAAGGAAGTTTGAGAGGCTTTTTAGTGTTTCATACCCTCAGCATCCATCATGATAGCCATGTGCTGATTTGCCACTTTAAGACCGCCTTCGTGTGCATGCCAGCTGACAGTACCATCACCATTAGCATCCGCGCCCTCTATAGCAGCTTGTGTCAATTCTGCCATTTTAGCGGCGTGAGGTTCAGCTTGTTCTGGTGAGGTTGAGATGAGTACGCCTTGGGCTGCATACAATGCCATTCTGCTTCGCGCAATGGAGTTGCCTAATGAGGTGACAACATGATCTGTGTGTGTTTTAACTGCTTGTGAAGCACCATCGGATTTGCTAGCAATGGTGGCATGTTTAACAGCGCCATTGGCTGCTTTGATTAGCCCATAGCCCACACCTGGACCTGATGCTTCATATGAAGTATCGATGGCATGGCGGACGTGTCTTGCATGCAATTTCATTGCAGATAGGTCATTTGAGGA